>Ga0116149_1002727_pt1 | contig 18999 bp, 17 predicted proteins | sample AD_UKC057_MetaG_FD_89787 | JGI IMG/M metagenome (GOLD analysis project Ga0116149, IMG submission 89787) | Active sludge microbial communities of municipal wastewater-treating anaerobic digesters from USA - AD_UKC057_MetaG | ecosystem: Engineered > Bioreactor > Anaerobic > Digestate | place: USA... | reverse complement strand
CGCTGACGCAATTCGCTAAATTCGGGAAACACTTCCTCCTGTTGATAAGCTTTAATCTTCTCCAAATAGGCGCCGGTTGTCACGTAACGTATGGCAGCAATCACCTGCAACTGAGTTGTTCCTTCATAAATAGAGGTAATACGGGCATCACGGTACCAACGCTCACAGGCATAATCTTTCATATAACCGGAACCACCGTGAATCTGAACAGCATCGTAAGCATTCTGGTTGGCAAATTCACTACCCATCCCCTTAGCCAGAGGGGTATATGCGTCAGCCCAACGGGAATAGGTTTTCATCTCGGTTCTTTCTTCGGGACTCAAGTTGCGCTCCCTTGCAATATCTTCAAGACATTTGTAAATATCCACAAAACGCGAAGTTTCGTACAGAAGACTGCGTGTAGCATCCAATTTGGCCTTCATCAATGCCAGCATTTCATAAACCGGCGGGAATTCAATGATGGCTTTGCCGAATTGCTTGCGTGAAAGGGCATAAGAGAGAGCTCCCCGGTAAGTGGCCTCACAAAGCCCCACCGATTGAGCGGCAATTCCAAGCCTGGCTCCGTTCATCAGAGCCATTACGTATTTGATCAGCCCCAGTCTGCGGTTACCGCAGAGCTCTGCTTTAGCGTCTTTAAAGACCAACTCACAAGTAGGCGCGCCCTTAATCCCCATCTTGTTTTCGATGCGACGAACAGTCAAGCCTCCGTTGCGTTTGTCGTAAATAAACATCGACAATCCGCGACCGTCTCTGGTGCCTTCCTCGGAGCGGGCCAAGACTAGGTGAATATCGGCATCTCCGTTGGTGATAAAACGCTTCACGCCGTTCAATCGCCAGGTGTTGTCGCTTTCGTCCAGGGTGGCTTTCAGCATCACCGCCTGCAGATCGGAGCCGGCGTCGGGCTCAGTAAGGTCCATCGACATGGTTTCTCCTGCACAAACTCGTCCCAGATAGGCCTGTCTTTGCTCTTCGGTTCCAAATTCGTACAAGGTTTCGGCACATTCCTGCAAACCCCAAATATTTTCAAAAGCGGCATCGGCCCGGCTAATCAGTTCCGCGGCCATGATGAACGGAGTTACCGGGAAATTGAGCCCACCGTAGCGCCTGGGAACAGCCATGCCCATAAGGCCGGCCTTGACGGTAGCTTCGAGATTGCGCAAGGTGCCCTCTGCGTATTCTACCCGGCCGTTTTTGCACACCGGCCCCTCCTGATCGATAACCTCTGCATTCTCTTCCAAAATATCCGCACAAATCTCTCCACAGATTTCCAGCACTTTTTCGTAGCTGTCCATACAATCTTCCGCATCTAGGGGAGCATAGTCATAAGCAGCGGCATCGCTGAAATTACGTTCTTTTAGTTCCATTATCCGTTGCATCAACGGATGCTGCAAATAATGCTTAAGTACAGGGTTGTCGGTAAAATAATTGCCCATGGCTATTTAGTGTTTTTTTTGTAATACTGAATCATTTTGGGGATAACGTCTTCCACTCTGCCCACAACGACGTAATCGGCAATACTGTTTATGGGAGCGGAACGATCGCTGTTGATGGAAATAATAATCGCGCTTTCCTGCATCCCGGCCAAATGTTGTATTTGACCGGAGATTCCGCAAGCAATATACAACTTGGGCCTGACTGTCAGGCCGGTTTGTCCGATTTGCCGGTCATGTTCACAAAAACCGGCATCGACGGCGGCTCTGGAGGCACCCACTTCGGCATTAAGCACCGCGGCCAAATCGTATAAAAGTTGAAAATTTTCTTTTGAACCAACGCCATAGCCTCCTGAAACAATAATAGAAGCGCTGTTGAGCTTGTTTTTGCTCTTTTCGATATGACGGTCTATCACTTTAACGACAAAATCGCTGTCGCTCACATAATCTTCTACTTTATGTTTGATGACTTTGCCTCTGTAGCCGGGGTCGAGTATCTCCTTTTTCATAACCCCCTCCCGTACCGTAGCCATTTGAGGACGGCATTCCGGATTGACGATGGTAGCAACAATGTTACCTCCGAAGGCCGGACGGATTTGATACAGCAATTCCTCATAGGTTTTATCACGTTCTTTGTGACTTCCGATTTCAAGGGCTGTACAATCGGCTGTCAGTCCGCTTCTCAAAGCAGAAGAAACTCTGGGGCCCAGATCGCGGCCAATAACCGTTGCGCCCATCAGACAGATCTGAGGTCTTTCTTCCTTAAACAATTTGATCAAGATCGAAGCGTGAGGCAAGGTGGTGTAGGGATACAAGGTCTTGTGATCAAACAAGTGCAAAACATCAACGCCGTAAGGCAAAACCTGACTGCTAATCTCGTCCAACTCATATCCAATAACGACTGCTTCAAGTTTACAGCTGAGTTCATCGGCCAATTTCCGGCCTTTGGTGAGCAATTCCAAACTCACTTCTGCGATTTGTCTCTCTTCAATTTCGCAATAAACAAACAAGTTATTCATGCCTAAAAAGGTATAACTAAAACAATACTCTGCCGGAGAAAAACGCCTCTCCGATTCAAGGCATGCAAGATTCACAATTTTTTGTCAAATCCACAAGAGATTTGACTATTAATTTTCCGCTTGGCGACGGCTGTTTTGATTTTTTATAGAATTTCGGCTTACAGCAAAATCTCCTGACACCGGTCTTCGTAATTGCCGTCTTTGCTTATCTTTGCACAGAAACAATCAACTATTTGGTGCAAGCTTCATTTACGAACACTCCATGAAAGCCTATTACGAGCATATTTCTTCTCCTCCTAAGCACAAAAGCCCATGTATAGGCTTGTCGGCAAACTTTGACGACAAGCAGGCTTTGCTGGCCAAAGCTTATTTTGAAGCGCTGACTCTAGCCGGTGGCTCTCCGCTGATTATTCCGCCCTTCAAAGGCAAAGAACAAGTCGAAAGTCTGCTGGACAGGCTGGATGCCATTATTTTTACCGGCGGAGGTGATTTTGATCCGGCTCTATTGGGAGAAGAACCCCACGAGGCCTTGGGCAGTTTCAATTCCGTCCGCGATGAATTTGAATTACGGCTCCTGAAATTGGCTTTGGATAAACAACTTCCCATACTCGGCATTTGCAGAGGAATACAACTTATCAATTTAGGAATGGGAGGCTCCCTTTATCAGGACATCTACAGTCAGCGTCGCAAACAGTGCATCAACCACAACCAAACCGGCGAACGATCGGAAGCCTCTCATTATGTTGAACTTATGCCGGACACTTTACTTCGTTCCTTATTCAACAAAGACGAACTGGCTGTAAATTCTTTTCATCACCAGGCTATCAAAGAATTGGCCGGAGGACTGAAAGTATGCGCCTTAAGCTCAGATGGTATAATCGAAGCTGTGGAATCGGATCAAGGGAAAGCCATTCTGGGCTTGCAATGGCATCCCGAATGCCTGATATCACACAGCAAAGAGCCCATGCTGCCCGTTTTCAACTGGCTGGTTAAAGAAGCAGGGCTGTACAGGAATTGTCGCGATCTGTGCCAAAGCAACATCACCTTGGATTCACATTGCGACACGGCTCTCTATTTTACCAAAGAACAAAACATCGAAGTGGAATTGTATTCCCCCGGTTTTGATTTTTATTCCGGTATCAGCGCTAACAACGCCAATGGTGAAGCTCTCTCTTCTATTCCCGAAAACAAAGTGGATTTAAGAAAAATGCAAAACGGAGGGCTCGATTGCGCTGTCATGGCCGCTTATGTCAAACAGGGAAGCCGCGACAGGCAAGGATTAGAGAAGGCCGGGCAAACTTGCCGGAATATGTTGGAAAGCATTCAGAAGCAGGTCGCAAACTATCCTCATTTAGCCGGACTCGCCCGAACTGCCGAAGATATCAGGAAACTCAAGTCCCAAGGTAAAAAAGCCATCCTGCTGGCCATCGAAAACGCCTACGCTCTGGGGACCGATCTGAACCTGCTCAAGGAATTTGACAAGGCCGGCGTGTGTTACATCACCCTTTGCCACAACGGACACAACGACGTATGCGATTCCGCCTCCGACGAAAATAATCCCGAGCACCACGGATTGAGTCCGTTTGGGAAAGAGCTGGTCAAATCCATGTCTGCTATGGGTATCTTGCCCGATGTCTCGCATGCTTCCGAAAAGACCTTTTACGACGTGCTTGAGTATTGTCCGGCTCCGGTTATCGCTTCTCACTCCTCCGCCAAGGCCTTGTGCAAGCATCCCCGCAACCTTAGTGACGATCAGATACTCGCTCTTGGCAAGCATAAGGGTTACATAGGCATCTGCCTTTATGAAGGTTTTCTGGCCAAAAACCGGCGGGCGGGGATCAGGGATGTTATTGCACACATCAACCATATCCGCTCACTGGCCGGTGTTGAAATAATCGGCATAGGCAGCGATTTTGACGGCGGCGGCGGCATACCCGGTTGCCAAAACGCCGGTGAATTCATCCATCTGCTGAGAGCCCTCAAAGCCGAAGGCTATCGTGACGAAGAAATCGCTTTAATAACCGGAGGCAATTTTATCAGAACCCTGGAACTCGCTCAACTTTATGCTGAAAACCCTAAAAATGCACCATAATGCTCCTTGCTCCTAAAACACCCCAACGATTATCGCTTAAAGAAATCAGCGTCATACCTTCTTTGGCTACTGCTTTGTTTTTACTTCTTTTGATGACCTCTTGCATGTCGGGACAAAAAAAGAACTCTCCCTCCGGACAAAACCTTAAGGTGGTGCCTGTTTTTAATGAAGACTCAGCCTATCATTACCTGTCAAGGCAACTTGATTTCGGTCCCCGGGTTCCCAATACGGAAGGACATAAGGCCTGCGGCGATTACCTGGTAGAAAAAATGCGCTCGCTTGGCGGAATCCTTACCGAACAGCCTATGCAACTGGAGGCCTTCGACGGCAACGTCCTAAGAGCCAGAAACATTATTGCATCGTTTGATCCGGAAAAAAAGCGAAGAATTTTACTCTTTGCCCACTGGGACACCCGCCCCTGGGCTGACGAAGATCCCGACCCGCAAAACCATACAAAGGCCATTCCCGGAGCCAACGACGGGGCCAGCGGAGTGGCTGTCTTGATGGAGATTGCCCGGCATCTGGGTACGACAACCCCTTCTTCTTTGGGGGTAGACATTATTTTGTTCGATGCCGAAGATTATGGCCAACCCTCTTTTTCCGGCAGATCTAGGGTGGAAGATTCCTGGTGCCTCGGTTCTCAGTACTGGGCAAAAAATCCTCACGTCAGCAATTATTCTGCTGAATTCGGCATTTTGTTGGATATGGTTGGTGCAAAAGGGGCTATTTTTGCCAAAGAATACTTTTCCCTACGCTATGCAGCCCCTGTTGTCAACAAAGTTTGGAACACAGCTGCAAGAATAGGTTACAGTCATTATTTTGAAAACTCGGAGGGTGGCGCCATTACCGACGATCATCTGTACATTAACCGACTGGCAGGTATCCCGAGCATCAACATCATCGACTACCGCAGCGACACTCCAAATGGATTTTTCCCTTATTGGCATACCCTGGAAGACAGTCTGGACAAAATTGACAAAAAAACCCTCAAAGCAGCAGGCCAAACCCTGTTGGAATTGATTTATACCGAATAAACCATGCTCTTGCCTTTTTTACAGGAGGGACGTATTGAAGCCGGTTGTGACGAAGCCGGCCGGGGTTGTCTGGCCGGGCCGGTCTTTGCGGCAGCCGTCGTAACGGCAGCCGACTTTGACTGTCCGGAAATAAACGATTCCAAACAACTCAGCTACAAAGAACGCTATCGCCTGAGAGCCGAAATCGAAAAGCGAGCACTGGCCTGGGGTATCGGCACTGCCAGCCCCGAAGAAATCGATAAAATCAATATCCTCAACGCAGCTCTCCTGGCTATGCACAGGGCTGTGTTGCATTTACAGCTTAGTCCCGACTACTTACTCATCGATGGAAATCGCTACCGCAAGCCTTCGCAATTACCCATACATAAGATATCCGTAAGTGTCGATGAATTCAGTAAAATTGAACATATCCCGGCCGGTTGTTTTGTAAAAGGAGACGGAAGATTTGTTTCCATTGCTGCAGCCTCCATACTGGCCAAAACATACAGAGACGATTATATGCAGAATTTACATAAGCAATACCCTCAATATGCCTGGAACAAAAACCGAGGCTACCCTACCGCAGAACATCGCCGGGCCATTGCAGATTTCGGAATCAGCCCTTTCCATCGAAAGACATTCAGGCTGTTGCCGTCAGAACAGCAATTAAGTCTATTTTAAGTATGGCTGCAATAAAAGACTTAACCCGGGGACCCATCGGTAAACAGCTTTTTTATCTCTCCCTTCCCATTATCAGCACCTCTTTTATTCAAATGGCTTACAGCCTGACGGATATGGCCTGGGTAGGGCGTCTGGGTCCCGAATCGGTGGCTGCCGTCGGAGCTGTCGGCATCTTGGTCTGGCTTACCAATTCGGTCTCTCTGTTGAACAAAGTGGGGGCCGAAATCAGCGTGGCTCAGGCCATAGGAGCTCAGAATTTGGACAAGGCCCGTTGCTACGCTTCGCACAACGTCAGTATCTCGCTAATTATTTCCCTGATTTGGGCTGGTTTTTTGTTTGCATTTTCCTATCCCCTGCTGGGTATTTACAAAATAGAGGCCGCTATTGAGCTGGAAGCCGTAACTTACTTAAGAATTGTGCTTTTCGGGTTTCCTTTTCTGTTTTTGTCTGCCACCTTCACCGGAATCTACAACGCAGCCGGACTGAGCAAAATTCCCTTTTACATCAACTTTTTGTCCGGCTGCAACCGGACTGCGTCCGTAAAATTGTAAACTTGGGGCTGGCTATAACCACTGTTTTCGGATTGCTGTTGACCCTGTTATTCGTTTTTTACGGAGGCGAAGTTTTTACCCTCTTTGTTCCCGGGCAAATCGCCTTCGATGCAGGGCAGTTGTTTCTACGGATCGAAGGTTATACGATGCTGTTTATGATGGTGGAAATCACCATTCAGGGAGTGTTTTTTGGGACAGGGAGAACCCTACCCCCTGCCCTGATCAGCTCTGTATTCAATTTGCTCCGCATACCTCTGGCCATTATCCTGGCCAAAAACGGTTTGGGTCTTGCCGGCATCTGGTGGGCCATCAGCCTTACCAGCCTGTTGAAAGGTTTAACCGCTTTTAGTTGGTTTCAGGCAATCAAAAAACGCATTTTGTAACACAGCCTTACTAATGCTCCTAAATTGTATGTGTTGTTAATGTTTTAAGTATAATAAATCATGAAGAAGATATTTTACATTATCGTATTTCTTGTTACTTGTTTTTATTCTCATGGACAAACAGGTGAGGCGATTTATTCGATTATTAACGATGAACCCGGATTCAATGTGGTAGAGATACAAAGGAATGATTTTACGATTTTTAAACTTGAAAACTCTAATGGATATGCCAATCTATCTTCTTTTGTGCCATCAGAACATTTAAACTTTTCTTGGGTTAGATTGTCTCCTGTGACATGTGTTTTGATCTTTAATGAGTGTATATTCGCGAGCCAACCATCGTTGGTGAGTATTGTGGTAATACATAAAAACGAGGCTAAATTAATATTTAACAAGCCTCTGTTTATCCATTCTATTTCAAAAAGTACGGCTGAATCTTTTTTAAATATCACACTTCAGTCGAACACTCTCGAATACGGAGGAACACCGGAATCGCCCGTAGCGCTGGGGATTCCTTCGCTTCACACAATTTGGTGGGATGGAAACGTTTTACGTTACATTAAACAGCGTTAGCTGTGAACTTCGATAAGTTCACAGCTAACGCCGGCACTTAAAAGTATCTGCTAACAGATCAAAGGAAGATTCTTATTCCCAATAAGTAATTTCGCGACGCTCATCGGTATAACTGCTCCACTCAGGTCCGTTTTTATAACGGTATTTACGACTGGTCCAGTTGTTGTGAGTATCGTATACGTAATCGGAATATTCTTGGATATACTCACCTTCGGCTATCTGTGTCAGGTCTTTTTGTGTATTGTAAGTATAATTACTTGTGTAGGAGCTTGGTTGTTCTTGACCGGGATAAACATCCTCATACCGGTAATTGTCAATCAGCATGAATTCATCGTCTTTCTTGTAAGTGTAAGTTCTTGTACTTGTATAGGCGTTATCACCGGTCCCAAAGAAACCTTCGGAATAGACATCAAACATTCCGTTCTCCTGATAACTGGCATTCATAAATTCTCCCCAGGAATTACCTTCAGAAAATATATGTTCTGTTCTGGAAGACACTGGGTATTTTCCGGAATAAAGAATTTTGGTAGTATCCACATAGGTGTTTTCATCGGCGTTGTCACTGTATTGGACAGTGGTGATAATAAATAGGGTATCTCCCACAAACGTATAACTTGTGCGGGCTCTCTCATCATTAATTGCGGAAAGGTTGGGAGCCAAACCGGCAAAATTCATATGGAAATGACCCCTTGGAACATACTTGCCGTGGTCGGCATATTCGAAAGTAGTAGTTCCGGCCTGAATCAATTGTCCGGAGGTATTGTACGTATAATTGGTCAAAAAATCATTGCCCTGCCCTGTGTCTTCAATCTTAAGAATTCTTCCGATTTCATCGAAAGTGGTAATACTGTAAGTGGTGTCTGTATAAAACTTTTTGACCATTTTCACAGGCCCTCTCAATTGGGCATGCGTAAGGGCTGAACGCTCCCAATAATTTTTGGGAGCTTCGGGATCATCCCCTCCGTCCCCGTTTCCGTTTACCGGATCGCAAGATAGCATCGTATAAGCAAATAAGCCTAATGCTATAAACAATATTCCTTTTTTCATGATTAAAAATTTAATTATAATTGAATACTAATTTTGATATTATCGTTTTCTGAATTTGAGCACTTGTTTTTGCTCTCCCGCTTGTAGTTCGAGCAGATAAATGCCGCTTTGAAGCCCGCTAACATCCACCTGACCCCGGTTCGTCTGGGCATTGAGTAATACCCTGCCGCTCAAGTCGATAATTCTTACTTGAATTGTCCCTTCAATACCGCTTATCAACAAGGTATTGCCCTGATGTATTAAATAGCTTCCCGGTGCTTTTGGACGGACTCTTTCTATGCTGCTTTGCATCGTAGCCACAATGCCTTCTCCGGTAATTTCGTAATCCACGCTTTCTACGATGCTGGCATCGGACGATAAGACTACGGTATTTACCGAAGTCATGGCTTTACCCTCCACATTCAACAACACATCGTAGGAACCGGCAGGTATGCGATCAAAAAGATAAGCCCCCTCTTCGTTATTGGTGGTAAAAGATTTCACCTGACTATGGTCTGAGAATGCCACCAAATACAAATCATAGGCCGGTAAAGCCGCACTACGCAAACCGCCTTCATTATCGATCAGACGGATTGTTCCTCTGATTTGCCCGCTGGCGCCTGCGCTGACAGATAAATCAACAGTCTGAATGCTTATAATTAATGCATCTGTCTCGTCCGTTGTGAACGACACTATACCGGCATTCTCCCAAAGTAACTCGCTTGGAAAATAAGTGCTTAAACTGCGGAGGGTTTCCGACTGTAGTTTGCCCTGACTACGCAAGGCATATTCTCCTTCTCCAACCACAAACGCTCCCCGGCCGTCGATCAATTCCAAAGTATCGAGTACAATAAATCCTTCCTCGCCCAAGCCTAATAATTCAATGTTATCGTTCCCCGGAGCATCACCCATTTGGGCAATAACGGGAAGATTTCCAACTTTGTAATAGCTCGTGAAATAATCGTAATCATTCATATCGGTTGCAATGAGCCGGCCATAACTTTCATCCGGAAAACGAAGTACGACTTTACCCCCGGAAAAATCATTGTTTTCAACCAGTTTTAAATCCCAATTTTCGAAGATCGTATCTCCGTCTTCTGTGAATATTTGCAGACCCCCGTTGGGACATTCGCGCACAATTTCAATTTTATCGTCACTTACAATGTCGTGCATATTTACCCAAACAACACTGTGCATATTGTCCTGTTCAAACGCCAGGCTCTTGTACAGGCTACGATCTTCGTTATAAATTCGGACAGTGTCGTTGTCGTAATCTACCAGTTTGGCCAGACCCTGGCTATCGTAAAAAATCCCGCCGGAAACCCATTCTTCGTAATCGGGCAGGGAGTATATGGTGTTAGAGTATTTCTCCTTCATGCAGTATTGTCCGACCGAAGATAAATGATAAAATTCTCCGACCCAGTAATCCGACAGACTGTCAACGGCCGTTTTATATAATGAGCCGTCCAAATTGTATAAAAGCAAATCGTATTCTTTATACAAATGCTCGTAGGCGGCGGCAATGTTGTTGTTTCTGCCCAAAATACGCCTTTGTCCTTCGTCAAAGGTGATGCCTTCGTACATTATTCCGTGCGGCATTTGCAATTCGAGAGCTCCGGTGGATAAATCGTATACCTGCCCGGTGTAAACATCAGTGGTATACCAGCTTCCTCCCCCGAAAAAAGCAGTGTCTTTGGAACAGGCTCGGTTCACAGCCAATTTGACCTGGCCATTTACTTCGAATGTTTCAAAGCCGTGAAAATTACTCAGAACGGTAAATAACGAATCTCCACTTTCATCGAGCACACCGACAAAGACGCTCCAAGTTTCGTCTGTAAATTGCGAAACATACGCACTGTCGTATACAGAAAACTTATAAATCAAAAACTGCTTTAATGTGTCGTTGACCAGGCTATTAACCAGCTCAAGGCCTCCGGCCCAGTAATTCAATTGTGCCTCCTCAACAGGCAGTCTCAATGCAAAACTCTTAATCAGGTTAAGGTCAGGCTCATATAAGTTGAGGTAAGCAGGCTCCGGCATTTCGGGATCTGAACTACGTAACATGTTTTCCTGTATCAGCTGAAAATATACAGACGTAGAGCCGTTGGGGCGAAATAGGCCATGAGTCAATAAATCGTTGTTATTGGCCGAGGGCACTTTGTTGCCTTCCAGATACTGAGATGCGGAAAGCTGACTGCTGCTTGCAAAAAACATTGTCAGCAGCAAAATATGTACTATATTTTTCATAAAGCCGTATTAAAGTATGATTAAAATTGGATTCTTCCTAAGAGTCTCTTTTTTTCATTGAAAAGCAAAATTATAACTTGGAGCCCTGAGTGCCTAGGCAAAAGGTAAAATTGAGGCCGTAAAAGATACATTTTTCGACGCAAAATACATACTTTTGAAAACAAATCAAAGTTTATGCTTAAAACGATTTTATTACTGACTCCCGTGTATGTAACCTTGTTTTGGACTTTAGTTCTGAAAACGGCAAACAGACACAATAACGATCGAGCCAGGCTGTTTCTGGGCAAATTTATGTTTTTTGCTTGTATCCTGTATTTTTCCCATTTTCTTTTTTTCTATCCTCTACCTCAGGTTTATATTTATTTCGACGCACTTTACCAATATGCCTCTTTGATGGTATACCCCCTTTTTTACATCTACATTCGCCTATTGACAGTGGATAAAAAATTTGAACTTAAAAAGCATTACAAGTACATCGCCGTACCCAATCTGCTTTTGATCGCCTATTTGATAGGCATACTGTTTAGCCCTTATGAACACTATCGAGCACTGATCGCCGACTATGAAAACAGTCCCTGGAATTTCCTGAAAATAGTTTTGATCTGTATGCAGCTTACCTTTTTAATTCAGGTAATTCTTTGTGTTACAGGCAACACCATCTTATTGAAAAAATACAAACACAGCGCCGGACAATACTATTCCGATATAGAGGACAGCAGAATCTACAAGGCCGAATTGCTCAATCTGTGCATTATTCTTACAGGTATCTCCTCTTTTATACTCGGAATACTGGGACGTGATTTCTTTTTTGCCGAGCCCGTAGCCATAGGCATTGCTTCCTTGGTTTTTTCCACCTTGCTTTTTGCTATTGGTTTACTCGGCAATGTGCAGAAAGTAGTCAATCCAAGTTATGAAACCGACAGCGGCGTCCAACCGGCAGCGAACTTTGCCTCCGATAAGGAAATGGAACACTTCAAAGCCGAAGTTTCTCCTAAAATTCTGCGCCTGTTTAATGAAGATAAAATCTATCTGAACAGCAAACTCACCATCAGAGATGTGGCTCAAATAGTCGGAACGAACCGTACTTACGTATCCAACTTTATTAACACTCATTTTAATCAAAACTTTTGCAGTTTTGTAAATCGTTACAGACTCGAAGAGCTAGAACGAACCATCCGTAAACACCCGGAATACACCGGCAACACCCTGGCCGAACTCTGCGGTTTCGGTTCAACGGACTCCCTGAAAAGGGCTGTAAGGACTAGTTTTGGTATGTCTTATTCTGAATGGAGAAAAAGTTTGTCTGTCCAAGCAGACAAACATCAAGACAATTTGAACGCCAAGGCGTAATTGCGAATTTGCTTGAGCATCGCCGCAAAACCGTTGGACCTGGTGGGCGACAAATGCTCCTTGAGCCCTATACGTTCAATAAAATATAAGTTCGTGTCTAGTATTTCGTCCGGTGTCCGGCCCGAAAATACCTTCAGCAACAGGTAAACCAGGCCTTTTACAATAACGGTATCGCTCTCGGCCTCAAAAAACACCTTGCCCTCCTTGTAATCGGCGTGTATCCACACCCGGCTTTGACATCCTTCTATCAGATATTGAGGTTTTTTGTACTGTTCATCCAGCGGACTTAAAGAATTGCCCATGTCGATTAATAATTGGTACTTGTCCATCCAATCTTCAATCTCATCGAAGGCCTGAATGATGTCGTCCTGAACTTCGTCTATACTCATTTCAATCTGTTAATTAAACATTTTGTAGATTTTCTTTAAGGCAGCTTGTAAACGATCTACTTCGATGCTTGTATTGTAAAAAGCAAAAGAGGCGCGAACACAGCTATCCATTGATAAGCGCTCCATCAGCGGCTGAGCACAATGGTGCCCGGTGCGTACTGCAATGCCGAGCTTATCGAGCAACAAGCCAACATCATACGCATGAATGCCTTTCAATTGAAAAGGAATTATGGCATGCCTCTCAGGTGTATTTCCCAACAACTGAAAACCTTCCACTTTGCTCAGCTCCTGCAAGGCATAGTTCACCAACTGCTTTTCGTAGTCTGCAATCTTATCCAGGCCTATCTCCTGAATAAAACGCAATGCCTCGGCCAAGGCTGCTGTTCCGATAAAATCGGGTGTTCCGGCCTCGAATTTAAATGGAATCCGATTGTATGTTGTTCTTTCAAAATGAACCTGGTCAATCATTTCTCCTCCCCCTTGGTAAGGAGGCATTTGCTCCAAAAAAGGCCGTTTCGCGTATAAAACGCCTACTCCGGTGGGCCCAAAAACCTTGTGGGACGAAAAGGTATAAAAGTCAGCGTCCAGAGCACGAACATCTACCGGCATATGGGCAACTGCCTGAGCTCCGTCAACCAGCACAGGAACACCTTGCTTATGGGCTTTTTCAATGATCTGCTTTATGGGATTCTCGATTCCCAGTACATTGGAAACATGAGTAATGGCCAGTAATTTTACCTTGGGTCCCAATAATTTTTCGTATTCATCGACCAATAAACAACCGTTATCGTCTATGGGAATCACTTTAAGAGTCATTTTTTTACGCTCACACAAGAGTTGCCAGGGAACGATGTTTGAGTGGTGTTCCATGCTTGAAATCAAAATCTCATCGCCCTCCCGGCAAAAAGCTTCGCCAAAGGAAAAGGCCACCAGGTTGATAGACTCGGTGGTTCCCCGGGTAAAAACAATTTCATCGGGTTCTGTCGCATTGATAAATTGCTGCACCACAACTCTGGCCGTCTCGTGAGCTTCGGTAGCCTGTTGGCTCAATAAATGCACCGCCCGGTGAACATTCGCATTATGGCTGAAGTAGGCTTCTTCTATCCTTTTTACCACGGAACGCGGTTTTTGGGTAGTGGCTGCGTTATCCAGATAGACCAAAGGATGCCCGTAGGCTTTTTGTTCCAGAATAGGAAAGTGCTTTCTTATGGAAGCTACATCAAATTTCGATTCCATGACCTCAGTTTTATTCTCAACAAATATCGCAGCCGGCACAAGCGCTCATCTGTTTACGAAATCGCTTGCCCACCAGATTGTGGATTCTGTTTTTCAAGGGAATTAGTTGAATCCCCTCAATCACGTCTGCCACAAAGGCAAATTTAAGCATCGCCCGGGCTTCCTGCTCCGAAAGACCTCTCGACCGCATATAAAACAAAGCGTTCTCGTCAATTTGGCCGGTGGCGGAACCATGGCTGCACTTGACATCATCGGCGTAAATCTCGAGTTGAGGCAAAGCATTCATCCTGGCCCGGGATGAATTGCAGAGATTGGCATTGGACTGATAAGCAGAAGTTTTTTGCGCGTTGGGATGCACCAGCACTTTTCCGGCAAACACCCCTCTCGATTCATCGTCCAGAATATATTTATACAGTTGACGGCTGGTGCATTGGGGCACTACATGCTCCACATCAACATGATAATCGGCAAACTGATGACTATCGAGCAGACAAAGACCGGACAACATAGACTCAGCCTGTTCTCCTAACATTCTCAAATTTAAATTGTTGCGTGAAACTCCATTGTTCAAGGTAATACCGTTAACGAACACCGAAGAAGAGGCCTGTTGGTCGATAAAAGTATTGCTTAGCCTTGTATTATTAGGATGTGTCATTTCCAATTCATAGTATTCCAGCCGGGCCTTTTTACCGACAAAAACCTCGGTTACCTGATTCGAAAAACAAGAGCTCTGAGTCATGCTGTGATCACATATCATCAGCTTGGCCGAAGCTCCGTCTTCGATAATAACCAAGTTTCTTCGGTTAGCCATTTGCTCGATTTCACCGTGAAATAGTTGAATCAGTTGCAAGGGCTGTTCAATTTCAACACCCGCAGGCACAAACAAAAGAAAACCATCCTGGGCCATGGCTGTGTTTAATGCGGCAAAAGCATCGGCAGATTGTCCGGCTATACGGTCGTAATATGGGGCCATGAGTTCTGAATGCTCACGAAGTATGGCGTTGATGCTGCCATACAAGACGCCTTCGGGTAATTTTTGCGGCTCGGGATCGGGATAATATACGTCGTTGACCACAAAAAACAATTTGGTCGATAAACTGGGAACTTCGCAACGAAAAACCTTACTGGGATGGGCCGGAGCCGACAAGCGATAGAGGTTCATTCCGTAATCAATTTCCAACAAAGCATCCAGCCGGCATTGCCGGTAAGCTTCGTCTTTGGGGCCCGGAAAGCCGGCCTTTTCAAAAAGCCCAATGGCAGCCTCCCGTTTTGAGTCCATCAAAGGAGCAGAATACTGCCTGAGCACTTCCCGGTAGTTCCTGAACAGATTCAGGTAGGTTGTTTCTTTTCCCATTTTAATCCTTCAATTCTTGTTTGACCCAGTCGTATCCTTGTTTTTCCAAGTCTTTGGCCAATTGAAAATCCCCGCTTTTGACTATACGTCCCTCATAAAGCACATGCACCCGGTCGGGAACAATATAGTTCAACAATCGTTGGTAATGGGTAATGACTATACAGGATTTCTGAGGGGTATGTATTTTGTTTACTCCCTGAGCAACAATGCGTAAGGCATCTATATCCAGACCGCTGTCGGTCTCGTCGAGAATAGAGAGTACGGGATCAAGCATGGCCATCTGAAATATTTCGTTGCGCTTTTTTTCTCCTCCCGAAAAACCCTCGTTGACTGAACGGCCGGCCAAGGTATTATCCAACTCAACCAATGCCTTTTTTTCTCGCATCAGCTTCAAAAAGTCCGAGGCGTTCATGGCTTCCTGTTTGCGGTATTTACGGTGCTCATTAATGGCTGTGCGCATAAAATTCACCATACTTACCCCGGGGATTTCCACCGGATACTGAAAACTCAAAAACAAACCTTCACGTGAACGATCTTCGGGAGTCATACTTAAAAGATCCATGCCTTTGAAGCGAACCGTACCTTGGGTAACAGTAAAGGCCGGATTTCCCGAAAGTACCGCCGAAAGCGTACTTTTCCCCGAGCCATTGGGTCCCATAATGGCATGTATTTCTCCTTCTTTCACCGATAAATTCAGGCCTTTCAGGATTTCTTTATCTCCTGCGGAAGCATGTAAATTTTTTATTTCCAACAACATAAATATCGTCTTTACGGCCTTGGCCAATATGTTTTTATTCTTTGTTTGTTTTCTATCTCCTCACGGCCTTTTTCCCACGTTTTGCTGACTTTGAGACAGGAGAATATCTTGATGGCTTTCTTTTTGCTTTACCCTTTTTCCTCGTCGTTTTTTTGAACCAGCCCTGAACAAACACCAATAATCCTACAACCAGCAACATCAAGGCAAGGGCACTCACCAAAAGCCGCTGCCTGTTTCCCTCTTCTTCCAAAGGCAGGGTGCTAAACAACAAATAACCCAAGCCTGCCAGGATCAAGAGAATAAAGATGGCGACCCAAATGGCTCCTCTGCTCTTTTGAATAGGAGCTTCGTTGTCGTCAGTTCCTCTATTTTGTGCAGTTGTTGTTTTCCTTTTTGATTTCATCCTGCTGTTTATATTGTTTATTCCAATCAACTATTGCTCTTAACGCTATCAAAGTAAAGACGGCAAAAAGCAGCGCTGTAAAAAACAACCCCATATAAGCGTAAAGGGCTGTGCTCAACACGTCGACAACTATCCAGATAATCCAATTGTCCATTACTTTTCTTGAAAGCAAAAATTGACCCGTTACACTGGCCGCTGTCAACATAGCATCCAGCCTGGGAAAGGCCGGAGGATCAATGTATTCGGGAAACCTGGACTGAAAATAAATAATTCCTTCGCTCCACAAGCCGCCGAACACCAAAACTATCACTATCACCAGAGCCCACTGGCTCTTATTTAATCGCCGTATGCGCAGCTCTCTGTTTTTCCCTTCTTGTCCGGGCGCCGGGTGCTTCCAGTGATAATACCCATAGAGGCTGAATGAGAAATACACTACCTGCAGCAGCATGGCTGAGTATAAATGTGCCTGATAAAACACAACAAAGTACACCACATTGTTGAGCAAACCAAACAAAAAATTAACAGAGAGCGCTCTTGAGGCCAAATATACAGCCACCAGCCCGCTAACCAATCCGATCAGTTCCAGCAGGTTCATGGAATGGCCCCATAACGAAAACAACACTACATCCTGAATCGACATATTATCCAACACTCCCTTCCAGAGAAACCTGCAACAATTTTTGTGCCTCAACGGCAAATTCCATGGGAAGCTTATTGATTACTTCTTTAGCATAGCCATTCACTATCAACCCTATAGCTTCTTCTGTAGAAATACCGCGCTGATTGCAATAAAACAATTGATCCTCGTTGATCTTAGAAGTAGTCGCTTCGTGCTCAACTACGGCTGTTTCGTTGTTTATTTCAATATAAGGGAAGGTATGTGCCCCACAAGTGTCCCCCAGCAACAAACTGTCGCATTGGGAGTGATTGCGGGCATTGGAAGCTTTAGGAGCAATTTTTACCAACCCACGGTAACTGTTTTGGCTTTTACCGGCTGATATACCTTTGGAAACAATAATGCTGCGGGTGTTTTTGCCCAAATGAATCATTTTGGTTCCCGTATCGGCCTGTTGATGATTGTTGGTAACGGCAACCGAGTAAAATTCTCCCACAGAATTATCCCCCGCCAAAATACAGGAAGGGTACTTCCAGGTTATGGCTGAGCCCGTTTCAACCTGAGTCCAGGAAATCTTAGCCGATTCACCCTTACACAAACAACGCTTAGTAACAAAGTTATAAATACCCCCCTTGCCTTCTTTATCGCCCGGATACCAGTTTTGTACAGTAGAATATTTGACTTCTGCCCGGTCGTGGACAACAATCTCCACTATAGCCACATGCAATTGGTTTTCGTCGCGTATCGGAGCCGTGCAGCCTTCCAGGTAGCTGACGTAGCTATCGTCATCGGCCACTATCAATGTGCGCTCAAATTGACCCGTATTGATGGCATTAATTCTGAAATAGGTTGACAACTCCATGGGACAACGCACCCCCTTAGGTATGTACACAAAGGAACCATCGCTGAAAACGGCACAATTCAGGGCCGCATAATAATTATCCGTATAGGGTACGACCGAGCCCAGGTAACGCTTGATTAATTCGGGATGCTCTTGCACTCCCTCGCTGAAAGAGCAAAAAATGATGCCCTTCTTTGCCAGGCTTTCCTTGAAGGTGGTCTTGACGGAAACACTATCCATTACGGCATCTACGGCCATACCTGCCAGTTGCTTGCGCTCTTGCAAGGGTATGCCCAGTTTCTCGAAGGTTTTCAGCAAATCGGGATCAATGTCTTCCTCGTTATCTCCGGAAGTTTTGCTCTTAGGGGCGGCATAGTAGACCATTTTTTGATAGTCAATTTCGGGAATGTCCAAATGCGCCCATTGGGGCTTTTCCATGCTTTGCCAATGACGAAAAGCCTTGAGGCGAAACTCCAACAGCCAGTCCGGCTCCATTTTTTTGGAAGAAATCAAACGAATAACATCTTCATTTAACCCCTCGGGAATAGTTTCGGTTTCAATATCGGTCACGAAACCATACTTATATTCACCGGCAGTTACCTGTGTAATGATATCCTTGTCTTCGGTTGATTTCATACATCATATACTCTGAGGGACAGGTGTTGATTGTTGTAAAGTTTCGGGTTTTTTTGTGTTCCAGTCTTCAAAGTGGATAAAGGGCAGCACGGCGGGAGCAAAATCGGAAAGCGGGCCGTAAAAACGAGAAGTACTGCTTTTTTCCCGATGAAAAGAAGACTTCCCTTTGTCAAAATAGTCAAACACATTAACGACTATACTCAACACAAAAAGGTAAAGCACCACGGCAAATAAACCTCCGGCAATGCGGTTGAGCCAGCCGAGCATCACCATTTTGACCAGCTTGCCCAGTAAAATCGCTACAAAATGAAACAAGATGACCGTCAGCACAAAAAGTACTATAAACGAAACAACCTGCACCACTTTTAGGCTCGCCGACTCAAAAAGTTGGGAAATGTAAGG
>Ga0116149_1002725_pt1 | contig 19005 bp, 15 predicted proteins | sample AD_UKC057_MetaG_FD_89787 | JGI IMG/M metagenome (GOLD analysis project Ga0116149, IMG submission 89787) | Active sludge microbial communities of municipal wastewater-treating anaerobic digesters from USA - AD_UKC057_MetaG | ecosystem: Engineered > Bioreactor > Anaerobic > Digestate | place: USA... | reverse complement strand
CAAAAGTTTGACGCAAAAGACCGTAAAGAAGGGACAGACTACCAAATAGCAAGCATGAAAAACAGGATTATACGCTGTACTCAGGGGCTATTTGGCAGTCAGTCCCTTCTTTACTCAGTCTATATGTTTTCACAAAAAGTGCCATTGTATATTCCGACGAGTTCAGGAAGTCTGAGATTATGTAAATGCAGATTTATGGTGAGCTTTCAAGATAATACCGGATATAGAGTCAAAGTTTTTTTGCTGACCCAACGACAAGGTCGGATGATTATAAAAAAGCTTCCAAGCGCTAGCCGATGCAGTTCATTCGGCATGTAGCGCTAACAGACACGTGAATACAGACAACAAAAAGGAGTAAAGAATGCGCAAACAAAGTATCGTCGCTCCCGGATGGTGGGATTATACAACGCTCGATGAAGCGCTTCTGTCGGACGTTGCCCGGTTATCGGAAAAAGACCTGGCCCAGTTGTCCAGAAGCGGTTTCCAGGTTGTTTTTCATGAAACGCTGGAGGACTTTTATCTTGCCGAGGCACTGGAGTACCTTGAAGCCTGGCGCGCTTCCACCCCGGACAACCCCACGGGCATTTGCGGTCCCATCGGCCCTACGGAACAACTGCCGCTGGTCGCAAGATTGGTAAACGCCTTTGATCTCAACCTCGCTTCGCTTAATGCCCAGTTCTGGGGCATGGACGAATGGGTCCAGGACGGCAAGGCTGTAGAGGAGACACACCCCCTGTCTTTCAAAAAAGCGGACATGGAATTGTGCTTCAACCACATCCGTCCTGAACTCCGCCCTCGCCCGGAAAACCTGCATTTTCCCGCCGGGGATGTGACGGGATACAGCGCCTCTTTCGACTCCATGCGTTGCCTGATTATGCAGGGCGGCCAGGGCGATGTTAAGCATTGGGCCTTTAATGATCCGCCCAAGCGGGAAGGTGCCTGGGTGGATGCGCCGCCCCCGCCGGAAGAATACGGCAAACTGGGCACGCGCCTGGTAGACCTGCACCCCATGACCATCATGCAGAATGCGCGCACGTCGGGCGGCGGCCGCTTGTCCGAAGTGCCCACCCAGGCCATGACTGTCGGCCCCGTGGAGACCTGGAAGTCCGAAAGGGTCTCCATCTGGCAGGCGGGCAACCATGATAATCCTTTCGGCATGCGTCTGACCGCGTTTATGATCAGCAAGGGTCTTGCCGACAGCGCCGTGCCCATGAGCCTGTTGGCGAACCACCCCAACGTGGTGTTTCACTACTATCGCCCGGCCATCGGAAGTTGCAGCATTGAAATGCACTGATGGGATAGGCCATGCGGCTGGTTGATGTTCACTGCCATCTCGAAAGCGAAGCGTTCCGGGACAACCTTGACGACGTACTGGCGATGTCACGCCGGGCGGGCGTGTGCAAACTGATAACCGCCTCAACCGACCCTTCGCAATGGGCGGTATCTGCGGCCCTTGCCCGCAGGTATGCCATGGTGGAGTATGCCGCCGGCGTGCATCCCTGGTACTGTCCGGAAGAAACGCTGCCGCAGCTGTCCCGTCTTCCTGAAGCGGCCTCGGGCGCGGTGGCCATCGGCGAGATCGGACTGGACGCCAAAACACAGCGGTTTCCCCTCGCATTACAGATGGAAGTATTTACGCCCCAATTGAAGACGGCACAGGCGTTAAACCTGCCCGTTATCCTGCACTGCCGTGGAGCATTCAATGAAATGCTCCAGTTGTTCAAGCAGCACGGCCCACCACCCGGAGGCATCTTTCATAATTTTTCCGGAAGCCCCGAACTGGCGGAACAATTCATGGAATACGGGCTGTCTTTCAGCCTGGGCGGCGTCTTGACCTGGCGGAACAGCATCAAACGAGTCCGAGTGCTCCGCCGCATTTATCCGGACCATTTTCTTCTGGAAACCGATGCGCCCGACATCCCGCCCGTGGAGGCACGTGGCACCGTCAATACGCCCGCCAACATCCTGTATAATCTAAAGGCTGCGGCGGAACTGCTGGAAGTTCCCGCGGAAGTAGTGGCCGAGGCCACCACGCGCAATGCCATTCGTATTTTTAAACTCCAACTATGACGGCGCATACTTGCAGGGCAGGTAGTCCCGGCACATCTTCCTGCAATTCCTACACCGTCTTCAGGAAAATTTATGCCTTGCTGTTCCGAACATACCGACTGGCAACACCGGACCCGCCTTCTGGTTGGCGACAGCGGGATTGAGCGCCTGTGCACCGCTTCGGTTGCCATTATCGGACTGGGCGGCGTGGGAGGCTATGCGGTGGAGGCCGTCGCGCGCGCGGGCGTGGGCCGCCTCTTGCTGATAGATGGCGACGTGGTGGAAACAACCAACCTCAACCGCCAGGTGCTGGCCCTTAACACCACGCTGGGACAAAACAAAACCGATACGGCCCGAGAGCGCATTGCCGCGATTCATCCCGGGACCACCGTGGAAACGCTATCCGTCCGCATTGGGGAACACAGTCTTTCCACGCTGGGAATTGACGCAGGCTGGCATGTCATCGACGCCATAGACGACCTTGACGCCAAAGTGGCCTTGCTTCGGTATTTGTATCAGCGGGGTATCCCCGGTGTTGCAAGCATGGGCGCCGGACAGCGGCTCGATCCGACACGTGTCCAGGTTGCGGATATCAGCGCCACCCGCGGCTGCCCGCTGGCGCGGCGGGTTCGTCAGCGGTTGCGGCAAAACGGCATCGCCCGGGGCATCCCCTGCGTCTTTTCCGATGAACCGCCTGTGCGACCCTGCGCTGTCGAAGAACCAAACAACAACGCACTAATCGGCAGTATTTCCTACCTGCCCGCGTTATTCGGCATGATGGCCGCAGGGGTGGTTATCAATCATATCTTGAAAGGAGCCGTCTCCACATGATGTATACCCTTTTGCTGGCGGGCTTGCTCTTGTTACAGCCGACCGATTCGAAACATATCTCCGACCGAATCCCGACAACCGGCGGCATTTACGTGGTCGCCCATCGCGGCGTTCATAACGGCATCCCTGAAAATACCCTGGCTGCCTATCGTAAGGCCATTGAACTGGGAGCGGATTTCGTTGAAATTGACGTGCGGGAAACCAAGGACGGCGCATTGGTCAGCATCCACAACCACACGGTAGACGACTACACGAAGGACGCCATCGGGCCTGTAAACACCTTCACGCTGGAAGAATTGCGAAGCCTGGACATCGGCAGCCGGGTCGGTCCCGAATGGGCGAACGAACGCATACCAACGCTGGAGGCAATCCTGGAACTTTGCCGGGGACACGTCGGCATCTACCTCGACCTTAAACAGGCTGATGTGGAAAAGGTGGCGGCACTCGTTAAAAAACACGGCATGACGGATGACGTAATTTGGTACGCGGGCGGACCACACCTGCGCGCGTTGAAAAAATGCTGCCCCGATTGCATTCCCATGCCCGACCCGGGTGCTGAAAGAAATCTCGCCCACCTGCTTACCACGTTCTCGCCAAAGGTGGTAGCGTCGACCTGGGCACACCTTACCAAGACCTTCGTCCAGACCTGCCACAAAGGCGGCGCGTTGGTTATCGTGGATGATGATGGCCCGGAAACGTGGAACACCATGCTTGACTGGGGAGTAGACGGCATTCAAACGGATGATGTACCGGCACTCATCGAAGTTCTTCGCGCCCGTGCCGTGCAGCCGTTTCCCGTCACTACCCCAAAAGAATCAAACCCATGAATCCCCCTGAATTGACAGTCGTTATTCCCTCTTACAATCCCCGGCCGGATCTGCTGAGGGCCCTGTATGACTCCCTCATGCGACAGAGCTTCAATGCGTTTGAAGTCGTGATTGTGGATGACGCATCTACAGAACCTTCCCTTTATAAATGGATACAGGATCCCCGTTTCCGCGTGTTGCGCCAAAAGGAAAACCGCGGCCCTGCGGCATGCCGCAACCTGGGCGCAAAAGCGGCGGAATCCCAATACCTGTTTTTCACCGATACCGACTGCGAACTTGCCCCGGATACGTTGCAGAAGGCTGCAGACGGACTGCGCGGAGGGGCCATCCTCATGGGAAACACGATAACCCGCGCGGTAACTCCTTTTGGAAAAGCGGTCGCGCTGCTCGGTTTTCCCGGCGGCGGCCTGCTTGGCTTCAATAAGGTCTGGCGTGTGGATGAAGATGGCTACACCAACAGTTTCAGCAGCTGCAACCTGGCCTTCCGCAAAACCGTATTTGAAGCGCTGGGCGGGTTCGACGAAACCTTTCCCGTCGCGGGCGGCGAAGATACGGTTCTGGCGTGGAAGGCGACACAGACGGGGTGCCGCATCCGCTACGTACCCGAGATGCAGGTCTACCACATCGAAAAAAGCACGCTGGGCGATTTTATCCGCTGGCAAATCACCCGCGGACGGGGCAATTATCACATCAAACAACAGGTAGGCAGGGTCGGCGGCTACCTGCGGCTGCGTATGTGGACCTTCAAAAACAGCCTTCGTGCCGCTGGTTTCCGCTATGCCCTGCCGGTATTGGGGCTTATACTTCTCTCCGTGTATTACCAGGTTAAAGGCATGTGCCTGGAAACGCGGGACGCCCGGAAACGGCGCGCCTGAGTCACGGGTCAGGTGTTGCGCGGAATGCCGGAGAAAAGGATGTCTCGTGCACACAGGACAAAAGCGTTTGTCGGCGGGTTGAAGTTTGATTTGTCGGTTCCATAAGACCTATAGGTCATATGGGACCTATACGTTTCCCCGTATGCTGTAGTGTCTTCCGTTTGTGCTGTGTTGCCCATGCTGTGTATGCTAGTCGCCATGATTCAGGAAATTCTTACAGAGACATCCGGTTCTTCCACTGCCGCCGCGCAGGAACCCTTGCTCAGCGTGGATAATCTTGCCGTGGTATTTCATACGGACCAGGGCGTTGCCCGGGCGGTGGACGGTATTTCCTTTCGCCTGGACGCGGGGAAAACCCTGGCCCTGGTCGGTGAAAGCGGATGCGGTAAAAGTGTCACGGCCCTGGCGTTACTCGGGCTTATACCTTCCCCGCCCGGCCGCATCGTCTCCGGGGAGATCCGTTTTGACGGACATAACCTGCGTGACTTGCCGGAATCCGCCATGCGTCGTATACGGGGCAATGATATCAGCATGATCTTCCAGGAACCCATGACCTCAATGAATCCCGTTTTCCGCATCGGCGCACAAATCGGCGCTGTGCTGCGTATGCACCGGGGTCTTTCCAAGGAGGACGCCCGCAGTGCCACTGCGGAACTATTACGGCGCGTGGGCATTCCCGAGGCGGAACAGCGGATGGAGGAATACCCGCACCAGATGTCGGGCGGTATGCTGCAGCGCATCATGATTGCCATGGCGCTGGCGTGCGATCCGAAACTGCTGATCGCGGACGAACCCACCACGGCGCTGGACGTAACCATCCAGGCCCAGATTCTCGCGCTGCTCCGGGAACTGCAGGAGCAGGCGAAACTCGCCACGCTGCTGATTACCCATGACCTGGCCGTAGTCGCGGAAACGGCCGACTCGGTTGCCGTCATGTATGCGGGCAAACTGGTGGAAACCGCACCCGTGGCGGAACTCTTTGCCGAACCGTGCCACCCCTATACACAGGGACTGTTCGCCTCGCTGCCGGCGGTAAATACACCGGGGAAGCGTTTGGCCGCCATCGACGGGACGGTCCCTCCCATCACCGGCTTTCCCACGGGATGCCGGTTTCATCCCCGGTGTCCCCACGCTCTGCCTTTGTGCCGTGAATTGGAACCGCCGCTGGTATCCGGAACGGCGCCCCACCCCACCGCCTGCTGGTTGCACCAAAACCGCGAAGCGGTGGGAACGGAGATGGCGCCATGACATCCCCCCTGCTCCAGGTGAATCATCTTATCAAACGGTTTCCGTTGAAGGCAGGCGTCTTCTCACGAACTGTCGGCGCCGTGCATGCCGTGGAGGACATCAGTTTCTCCATCCCGAGGGGCGCCGTCCTGAGTCTGGTCGGCGAAAGCGGCAGCGGCAAGACCACGGCGGGACGCTGCCTGCTGCGGTTAATCGAACCGGACAGCGGCGAGATTCACTTTGATGGCGTGGATGTCCGGGCCGCGGACAAACGGCAATTGCGCGACCTGCGCCGGCGCATGCAGCTCATTTTTCAGGATCCCTTCGGATCCCTGAATCCGCGTATGACCGTATATGCCATGTTGTCCGAGATACTGCGCTTTCACAACCTCGCTACGCGCCGCGAAGCGCCGCTCCGGGTGGAGGAATTGCTGGAACAGGTGGGGCTGCCCGCAGCGGCGGCAGACCGGTATCCCCACGAGTTCAGCGGCGGACAGCGCCAGCGCCTCGGTATTGCCCGCGCCCTGGCGGTCCAACCGGAATTTATCGTGGCGGACGAACCGGTTTCCGCACTCGATGTAAGCATCCAGGCCCAGATTCTGAATCTGCTTCAGGACCTGCGGCAGTCACTCGGATTGACCTATCTTTTTATCGGCCATAATCTGGACGTGGTACGGCATATTTCTGACCATGTGGCGGTCATGTATCTCGGCCATATCGTGGAAATTGCGCCGGCGGAGCGCCTTTTCGCCGGGCCGGTGCATCCCTATACGCATGCCCTGCTCGAAGCCGTGCCGAAAACCGACCCCGGCCGCAAAAAGGAACGTGAACTTCCCAAGGGAGAACCGCCCAGCCCCATCCATCCCCCTTCCGGCTGCCCTTTTCATCCCCGCTGTCCCCTGGCAGAGCCGTCCTGCGCACAAACACCGCAACAGTTGACGGAGATTGCTCCCGGCCATCGTGTCGCCTGCGCAGTCCGCACCAGACGCTATGCCGCCGTACTTTGATCAGATGGAATTGTCCTACAATTTAACTTTTGCAAAGTAAATACTGGTTTTGCCTTCATGGGAGGCATAGTAACTGACCCAGAGCAGGCCATCGTACCACACGAGGCCAGGGTAGCTGGTGTCGCCACCACTGGGCAGTTCCAATACGGGCGTATAGGTCTCCGGGGTCAGCGGCCCCAGGGCCATCCGGACATCCGGCACGTACTTTCGACCTGCCCCGACCATGCGGCCATCGGGCAGGAGGATAAAATTCGGGCCGCCAATCGCCCAGTCCAGTTCTTTGAACTGCCACTCGGTATAGGGCGCCCTGCTGGAACCAAACCAGGCATTGCGCGAATCCCCTTCCCGCCGTATCAGCGCCAGCATGGTACCATCCGGCCGAAAACGCAGCGTCGTTTCATTTGGCTTTCCTGTCACCGGGAGTTCAGTCAACGTCGTCCAGTCAAGCCCGTCCTTGCTTTGCATAAGGGTAAGCGTCCATTCCTCCTTTTCCTCTACAGGTCCACTATAAGTGACACCATAAGCGGCATCACCATGCCAGGTAGTGCGCCAGAGCCAGTCGCCGTCACGGCATATGGGAGTCGGATCAAACCAAGTCGTGCCATCGTTTGAAAGACTGACCCGCGGACGCCGCCCCAGCAATTTACCGTCCTGATAGAGCGACCCGCCCATGGTTATCATGAGCCGGTTGTCCGGCGTAAGGCATATTTTAGGGTCGCGCAGATCAATGCCGTCCTGCTGCAGCAGGGCGCGAGACGTCCATGATTCCCCATCGGTTGAAGCTATCACCCGGATACAGCCATTACCCTTGACATGTCCCGAAGCCTCGCGGAAAACGCAGTACCACGTGTCGTTAAAGCGAATGAGATCCGTAAAGGCATTATGGTCTCCCTGGTCCCATATTTTATTCACCGAAACCAGTTCTGGGGTGTCCTGGGTGAAAGCGGGAGCGGTCAGGGTGGTGATAAACAAGGTGACAAATAACAGGGGCGATAATTTCATGCGGAAGATCCTTTCGTACCTTATGAAAATTTTTCTGTAAACAAAAACAAGAAGTTCGGTATGTTGTTCACGCTTCAGCGTGCTAATTTGTTCACAGCATTTCTGTTAACACGCACACTAAAGTGTGAACAACATACTCCGAATATTTTCTTTCTGGGTTGTGGGCAAGGCCCACGTTAGTAAGTCTTTTCTGACAAGGTAAGACAGCGTCGGACGGAGTCGGACCAGTTCAGACCGATCTCTATAATGCCATAAACTTGTTTTCCGTACCGTTTTTCAGGTGGTAGCGTTTGACGCCGGGTAAGATGGTTCCTTCCGCCGGAATCAGTTCGCATGGAACCTGTTCCGGCAATACCAAGGTCGCGTTGCACCCCAAGGGCACGGTCAACACAACTTCATAGTAAGCTTCTTTGCGGAGCGCCTTGAATGCGAAGGGGCCCCGAACAGTATGTGCCGTAGCCTCCAGGTCGCCGATGTCGGCCAATTGCGGGCGCACATCACATGCGGAAAATCCGGGCGAAGTGGCGCGAATACCCAGGATATCCATGTATAAAATATAGAGCGGACATACAGGACAGTGACTCCACTCGGCGGTGGAATCGGGCCGCGCCGTCCAGTTCTCCTGCAGCGTATTATTTAACAATACCGAGTCCATGGTCGCCCAGCGCGTGCGGAAATCTTCAAGAACAGTGCCAATACGTCCACCTTTCGCCAAAGCCCAGTAGCGCCAGTAGGCGTTTGCAGGATAGGACAGGCCCATTTCCGGCGGACAGGACGCCAATGCCTCCAGCGCGGCCGCCGTAGTGCCGTCCGGGCACTGGTCGAACAGGATGGAGGTTGCCAGGGACCGGTCGCAGAGGCGGAGTCCTTTTTCTTCTTCCGTCCAGGGCAGATTGGCCACAAACAAGCCGCGCTCCCCATCCCAATAACGCGCCCGGGCCGCTTCGAGCAGCGAATCCCCGAAGGCCTCATAGGCGCGCGCCCTGTCGTTCTGCCCGAAGGCAACGGACAGCGGCGCCAGGGCATGCCGAAACATGGCCGCCGCATAGAGATTAAAGGCGCACGATTTATGCGCTGGTTTCTTGTAGGCATCGTGGTCAATCCAGACGGTCGGTATGCCCAGGTTTTCCACGGGAAGCAGGCCGTATTCCCCACGGATGGATTCCAAATAGGCGGCAAAACGGACCAGGCGTGGATAGGCCTCGGCCACGGCGTCCAGGTCGCCTGTTTCCAGGTAATGATTCCAATTGTCGAATACGAAGCCTACGCCATGGTCCAGGATGGGGCCCCAATAGGCGGCCTGTACCTGTTTCTGCATGACCCGGGCCAGCCGGTCGAAGGCGGGCCAACAGTCCAGGAAATACCCGTCGGGGGTCAACCCTTCACTAAAGGTGCGCAGAAACCGGGCCGGCAGCAGCGTGTCACCGAAGCCGTACCGCAGGGCAAACAACTGCGGCCCGCAGTCGCCGCTATATTGCTGCCGCTCCCTGCCCATACCATCCACCACCACATCTATTGCGCTGTTGTGCAACGTGTTCACCGTGGCATTAAAGAGACGCTGCAGGGCGGCGTCGGCGCACTGTACCTGCACGGGATTGGGCCAGTCGTAAAGGCGTCGCCGCGCTTCCATCTTGAGGATACGCACGGGGCGGGACGCGTTGCGCACATGCACCTGTACCCACCGGAAAGATTCGTAATCAAAGGGTTCGAAATGGTTCATGCCTTCGCGGCAGATAAACCGGGTCCATGCGAAAAAATGGGTGTCCATCCAGGCCGGTCCGTCGTCTGCGTGTGATTCCTGAACCATCATTTCTACAATCGCGCCCTCCGGCGCATCCACAGCGAAGCACGGCCAACCGACGATCTGTTCCGTGAATTCAAAGGTGGCATACACGCCTTCGCCTTCCGGCGTGGCGGGCAGCAGGTATCCGGACCCGTCCGGCAAGTTTTCAACAACCGGTTCATTGACCAGGTCGAAAGAACCCGGAATACGCATGTCAAACCAGTCGCGCGGATCGCGGTGCCAGAGGATCCGGCCTGAATCCGCCAACCCTTTTGCGGGAACCATGACCTCCCGCGTCAGCGGTATTTGCCGCGTACGCAGCGAGCCGTTTTCTTCCTGGATGCGGTCAATGAGGTCGTTGCTTTCATAGTTGCCGCATGCGGCGGGCTTGTCCGGCGGGCAGGTGATGGGCATGGCGTCCAGCCATTCCGGCCCCGGTGCGAAGCCGGGCGTATCCCAGCCAACGGGGTGCAGGCGCGCGTCGAACTCCTCCTGGAGCGCGCGCAAGTACCAGCGTTTGTGTTGGCCCGGCGCATGGGCACGGTCGAGGTACGCCTGCCAGGTAGTATCGGAAACCACCGCCTGCTTCGTGCCGTCTTCAAATTCGAGCACGGCATGGAAAATCATGCCCGGCTTTCCTGCGGGCCAGGTACCGTCGCCCAGCCCGTAATGAAGTACTTCTACGCCGATGACATTTTCCCCGGCCTGCAGCAAAGGCGCCATATCGAAGGGATCAGTCGACTGGAAGCGCGGATCATAGGGAGCGGGCCCCCACTGTACGCGCGTGCCATTCACGGTCAGGCGGTACCGGCTGTCCGCCGTTATCCAGCCCCGCGCGCGCACCGGTGTGCCCGAGGGCAGGTCCAGTTTTTTTCGGAATAAAATGAACGTGTTCGACAGGGTGCGTTTTGAGGGCATCCAGATCCATCTGGCCGGGGCGAGATTGATCTCGAATGGCCGCGGGACAGCCGCATCAAAATACCGCGCGTCCCAGCGGTCTTGTGTCAACGGGGCATCGAGATATTCTGGACGAACGACCTGAATGGAAGAAGGTGCCCCGAGTATCATGGCAAGCAATAGAAGTGTTTCTGTCGGCATCGAAGTTCTCCCGGTTCATAGGCGAATCCACCCGGAAGGGGGGATACCCGTGTATCTTAGCATGTCTCCGCACCCGGAAATACAACCCTGAAACTGTGATACTGGGCTTGTCGTTTGCCGGTTACAGGCGCGGCCTGCCCGCTTGGGCCGCCGCGTCCCCGGGAAACCCGGAGTCTTCCGGAGACACACCGAAGTAATTGGTGTTGAAAGTCAGGTTTTCCGGACCGGTCTGGTTAAAGCGAATGGGCTCGCCGGAGGTATGGTAAATGATATTCTCTTCTACGAGGTACCCCTTGCTGCCTTGATCGAAGAAAATACCATTGTTCGGCGCACCGCCATGGGCGAAGGCGCTCCGATGCACATCATGGAGCAGATTGCCGCGCAGCACCGTGCCCGGCTGGTACCCAAGGGTATAGATGGCGCCGCCGTCCGCGAGCATTTTCATGACGTCCCGGACATGGTTGAATTCCACCGTACAATTACGCTGGGTCGTTTCTTCGGAATCCCACCTAAATCCGATGGAGATGCCTGTGTAGGGCATGTCGCTGATGTCGTTATGGTGGATGCGCGTACCGTCGCAGAAAGCGTCGAAGACGCCTACACACCCGTGGTTGACCGCACCGCAGCGGCGCAGGCCGCACTCGCCCACCGTGTTGCCCGTAGGTGCGAGCGCGGGCGCAACCCAGTCCGCAGAAAGCGAACGGTCCCCGGAGAGGGAACCGTCCCCTTCCAGGGCATCGCCGCGCCAGCCGACCATGATGCCCGTGCCGCCGATGTCCTCCAAGACACATTGACTGATGGTGTTGTCGCGGCATCCCGCGCCCAGCACAATTCCGGACGCCCCGGTGTGGGTAACGCGGCATCGCGTCACGCCGCAGTTCTCTGCCCGGCTGAATTTCACCGCGCCGGGAAGAGCGTACGAACGCGCCTCCATGGAAGTGCCGTAGTGTCCAGCCTGAATTCCCACATAGCCGAATTCGGGCAGGGCCCATTCGGCATGAGAGAAGGTCAGTCCTTCAAAATGCAGGTTGCGCACCGGCGCGGCGTCAGTGCCCTCCGCGCGGAGGAGCAATTCCAACCGGGGCGCGATGAACGATGTTTCGTTCGGATCTTCACCCGGTGCCGCCTGATACAGCAGCCCGCCGGTCCGCCGGTCCAGGTACCATTCGCCGGGAACATCCACGAAAGCGCGGGTATTCTCCACGAAGCACGGTTTGTCCGGACTGGTGGTGGTCATGCTCCCGTGCCCAATCCATCCCGCGGGATGGCTCACACGGACCTGCGCCCCTTCAGCCGTCTTAACGAGCATGCGCGTGATGGACCAATTCTGATATACCACCAGTTCCGCCTGTTCCGCTTCTGTCAGGGACACAGGCAACGGCGATTTCAACGTGATTTCAGTAACAGTATCGTCCACAGCCGCCACCCGAACCAGATCTTCGCCGTTTGGAAAGCGGCCCCGGGGCAAGCGCGTCTCTTCCCGAAACAGCTGCCGAAAATACCAGTTCCCTGCGGCAACCTCCGGCAGCACCGCCGTCCATTGGTCTCCTTCGGCTCGTGTCCAGCCAGTGACCGGACGGCCTCCGCTGAGTACGGGCGTTTCGCCTTCGTAAGCCTTATAGGTGACAACCCGTTTCTCATCCCCGCCGTCCGCCGGCGTAAATACCAGCGGGGCATCCAGATAATACACTCCGCCCCGGAGATACACGGTGATATCGCGGGAATCGCAATCCGTACCTTGCGCGCGAACAGCGTCTTGGGCACGCTGTATCGTGGCGAAGGGTGCCTCCAAGGTGCCCGGCCCCCCGTCATCGCCCCCGGGGGCCACATAAAACACTACAGGGACCACCGCCAGGTTAACCACGGTTAAAATTAGATTCATTAGCAAAGTGCCCATAGGAAAATCCTCCGCAAGAGTCATTTAAAAACCCTGTAAACCGTCCCGTCAGGCCATGTTTACAGGGTTCTTCATTTTGTAGATGGAGCCGGCGAAGGGAATCGAACCCCCGACCTGCTGATTACAAGTCAGCTGCTCTACCATCTGAGCTACACCGGCACTTTGGTTTACATAGTATAATTTGGGACAGAACGCTAAAACAACCGAAAACTTCAAATCGCTATTTTTCAATATCATATCATCAACAGGCGTTTTGAGGAGAAGTGAACGGAATGCAGGAGCGGGAACTTTTACCGCCAACGGTGTATCGCTTCGACAAGGGCCTTCACATTTTCAAAAGGAGCGTCGTTTTCTATTTCTACGTAGAAGATGCCGCCGCCACGCCGATCATGATACTGTTTTGCAAAGGCTTTTATGACCGCCTCGATTTCAGATGGTGTGCCCCGGGGCACAAGATACTGGCGGTCTGGATGAATGTACAAGGTCACCTTGTTACAGGCGCATTGCTCGAACAGGGCCGGGTTGGATTCAAAGAATCCGATTTGCGGCCATAATCCGTCTATGCCGAGGTCTATCAGTTCGTCCAGCGTGCCCGCTAAACATCCACACGAGTGGAAGAAGACCTTTCGCCCCGCTTCATGGATGGGTGCCATCAGCCGCGCATAGCGGGGTACGAAGTGTTTTCGGAACAAGGCGGGCGGAAGGATGGGCGCCCATTGCGTGCCCCAGTCATCGCCAAACATAATGACCTCCGTGCCCGCTTCCAGCATGCTATGGATGACCTTCAGAAAATATGCCACCAACCGGTCCAGAAAACGCAACAGCTCCGGGTCTTCGGTCAGAATACCGGTAAGCACCTCGTCCATGGGCCGAAGCGCATGGAGCCGCTCGAAAAGGGAGATGGTGCCCTCGAATACGAGATAGTTCCGGCACTGTGCCCCAATCGCGTCTCCATCGAATGTAGGCACGGAGGGAAAGGCGTACGCCTCCGCCGCTTCCCAACTTTCAAACGGATACCGGCGCGGATGGCCCCAGACGCCAAAGATAAGATACTCCCATTCCGTTCCCCATTCGTCCGTGCGAAGTTCATGGTAGCGGCCGTTGGCGTCAAACGCGTCGGGAGGCGGGCCGGGAATACGGTCGAAAGTGATGGGGTTGTCAGGAAGATAGGTGTTGAATAAATCGAGGAGTTTAGTGCCATGGACATAGAGCCCCGCAGGCGAAGGGTGGTAGACGACGGGGATTCTGTCCGGGGCATTGAATGCGAAGGTGTCCAACATGCGTTGACGCGAGGTCATGGCTGAATTCCCGGCCCGTTTTTACAGGAGAATTTCAAAAGCAATAACGTATGGTTACTCTTGATGCTTCAACAATTCCAATGCCTCTGCATCAGCCAGATCCTTAAGCCTGCCGGTTGCCCTTTTATTACAAATAAGGTCCTCCAGCGAGGGGACATGCACCGAAATACCTTCAATAGTGATGGCAAGTGAACGTTCAAAGGACTCCTCAAACTGAAGTCCAGACGCCGAAGTAATAATATCCACCCTCCGTGGAGCCACACCTATTTGAAAGATAGTCTCTTGCCGCTGAAAGTCTTCCCGGGACAAATCGTGCATGGGCGCTCCAAAACAGCGTAGCGCCTTTAGGACAGCCTCCGCGTTTTCTTTTGAAGGCATTACCCATATATCAATATCCATGGTGGCCCGGGGATACCCATGCGCAGCAAGGGCGTATGCGCCAACCAGCAGGTACTTAACGTTGGCCTCGTTCAAGGCATGTAATATCTCTTTGTAGTCTTTGTTTAACATCGTATTTTTTACTCAACGATGCTGCTTCACGGGTTAAGGGCCATACCAGTGCTATGCGCATCGCCGGCGTGCCGGGAACGAAGTCATCATTCCGGAACTCGCTCATTCGACCTTTGACTATATGTCGCTTCTTCATGCGTTCAAATTACCATGTTATCGAAGAATCAATCAACTGAGGAGAGTACACTCTGGCCCCCGGCATGCAAACGTACACGGCTTTGTTCTTCCGCATCAAGAGGTGTAATGCGCCGCTTTCAGTGAAAAAGGTTAAGGTTTCTTATTACCCTGTCGCTTGTTTCCGGAGCGTGTATGCGTTAAAAACCATTCATAAAGCGCGGGGTTGGTATAGGTTTCCGTCCAGGAGTCATGCCCCGCCTCGGGGTATACCGTAAACGTCACGTTTCCATCGGCTTTTTTAAGGGCGTCCACCATTTCCTGCGACGCCTGCAGCGGCACCACGTCATCCTTGGCGCCGTGAAACACCCACGCGGGAAGATGGGGAATCATGCGGGCCATGAAGGGGTCGCCCCGGCCGCAGATGGGCGCGATGGCGGCAAACCGTTCCGGATACTCGGCGGCAAGGCGCCACGTGCCGAACCCGCCCATGCTCAGCCCGGTGACATAGACCCGTTCCTCGTCAATCCGGCAGGTGGCGATGATGTGGTCCAGCAGGGCGTTCAGCGTGTCTATCATCTCGCCGCCGCTCCACCACTCTCCGTCCGGGCATTGCGGCGCCACCACCACGAAGGGAAGCGCTTTACCTTCTTTGGCAATCAACTTGGGCGGGCCGTGGGTCTCCACCAGGCTCAGGTCATCCCCACGTTCCCCCGCGCCGTGCAGAAACAGCAACAGCGGCCATTGTTTCCTCGAATCCTCATACCCTTCGGGGAGATAGAGCAGGTAATTTGATTCCACGGTTTTACAAACCTCCTTTGAAAAGGACTGCCCATGTGGAACGGCGTCTCCCTCCTGTACCGGCATCCGGGTGGTGCAGCCCATAAAGCACAGGGAAAGGAGAAAGCCAAGGGTTGCCGACCAGATTCGCATGTTCATAATGTATTCCTTCCTGCGCCACTTTAAACCTTAAGCCCTGCTACGCATACACTGCGGCATCGCCCGTGGAAATACTACTGTATCATTCCGCTTCAGGTCCCTTCAAAAGCGGGCGGCATCCAGGTCCGGCGCCCTTGCACCGCCGTATCCGAACCGGGGCCATATCCGACATTCACAGGAGGACTTCTCCCGGGTATCGGGCGCTCAGTTGTCGGGCGCTCAGTCAGTTTGATACGTCCTCCCCCCATGAGGTATACTTCGCCGTGTTGTCGGGGTGTAGCGCAGCCCGGTTAGCGCGCTTCGTTCGGGACGAAGAGGCCGGAGGTTCGAATCCTCTCACCCCGACCATTAAAAAAGCCTTTATTTCCCGGGGTTTGGGCGGGTTTTTGGTGTTTTCCCGCCTTTTTTTTTCTCACAGGCGGTTTCTTTTGTTCCAGGCGCACTTCTTTTGTCGGGACGGGCAACGTAGTTTGCGGCAACATAGTTACCGCCTGCCTATCCGCTCTACAGGGCGTGGCCCGTGGGTTTCCCACGGCGGCCTTGGACCGTATCCCCGACCGGGGGCTTTTGATGTTTCATGCCCAATCGGCTATGATATCCATCAATTTCGGTAACAACCAAACCTTTCGCGGGCAGTAACCATCCAGGTAATTACTTATGATAACTGTAACCGTTAAAAACGGGCTGGGAACATGGGGTAAACAGGGGGTGTGTATCTTTGCTGTGTTTTTTGTTGTTACGATTGTTCCTTGGATTGAACCCGCTTTCGGCGATTGGCCGGATTGGCGCGGGCCTGCGGCGGACGGCCACAGCGACGCGGAGGTGTTGCCGTTGCGGTGGTCGGAAACGGAGAACATCGCCTGGAAAACGGCCCTTCATGATTTCGGCCATTCGACGCCCGTTGTCCTGGACGGCCAGGTCTGGCTCACCACCGCCAAAGAAGACGGTACCGCACTCTACGCGGTCTGCGTGGACCTGGACTCCGGCGAGATGGTGCATGATATCGAAGTGTTCCGTATTGAAGAACCGCAACCCATCAATGCGCTCAATTCTTATGCGACGCCGTCGGCCGTTATCGAAGCGGGCCGTGTCTATGTGCACTACGGCACGTTTGGTACGGCCTGCATCGACACCGCCTCGGGAGACGTACTCTGGCGACGCTCCGATTTGAATTGTGACCACATGCAGGGACCGGCGTCCTCGCCTGTCCTCTTTGAAGATCTGCTCATCATTACCGTGGAAGGCACGGACAAACAGTTTATGGCGGCGCTGAATAAAAGTACCGGGGCAACCGCCTGGCTGTATACCCGGCCGTATGAACCTTACAAGGAGGTCAAGCCGGTTTTTCTCAAATCCTATCAAACCCCGGTACTTCTGGAGATTGACGGCAAGACGCAGTTGGTAAGCAACGGCGCCATGATGGTGACGGGGCACGCGCCGCGCACAGGACAGGAACTCTGGCGGGTTCTGTACCGGGACGACAGCACCATTTCACGGATTGTAAACGGACATGGTTTACTGTTTGTCAATACCGGCGGCAACCCCGGCGGCACCCAGCTCTGGGCCATTCGCGAAGGGGGCGCGGGCGATGTGACCGATTCGCATGTGGCCTGGAAACTGACCGAAGACGCCCCCCATCAGTCCTCCCCCGTTCTTGTGGGTGACTTGCTTTATTCCGTGAGCGACGAAGGAACCCTGCTCTGCATAAAGGCGTCAACGGGCGAACGTCTCTGGTCTGAACGTTTACGAGGCAAGTACACGTCTTCCCTGTTAACCGCCGCCGGCCGTATTTATCTCTCCAACACCCGTGGAATGACCACCGTCATAGAGGCGGGGAACCGCTATCACAAATTGGCGGTCAATCAGATTGACGGTGAGTTGTGGGCTTCTCCGGCGGTGGCGGAAAACACCCTGCTACTCCGCACAAAGACCCATCTATATCGAATCGCGGACACACCTCCACAACCAAGCCCCCTTCGCCGTAAGAAACAGGCCTCCGTTTCGGGGAACTGACGCCCTGTCACCCTTTGGTTGACGATGCCTGTTTTTTTGCCTTCTTGATGCGGTTGATCTCCCGGGACAGGGCGATCCCCCGTGTGCGGATGGAATACCAGGCAAGACGCACCTTGTCCATGACAAAAAAGCGCCGGCCATATTTCCGGAGCGCTGCGGGATTAATGGCAATGCCCAGTCCCGGCCCATCCGGCGGCGCGAGTTTGCCCTGTTGATGGTGAAACGGCTGTTGGAGAAGACCGTCGCGGCCTTCGAGCGTCCACCCCGGTGGGTTATAGGGATACTCAAGCAGTCCGGTGTCTGCGAACCCGCTTGCGACGAACAGGTGCAGGTTGATGGCGAAGCCGATACCGTTGGTCCAGGTGTGCGGCGTGTAGGCAAGCCCGTGTTGTCTGCACAGGGCGGCGATTTTAATGCTTTGGGCGATACCGCCGGTGAAGGTGGCGTCCGGTTGAAAGACGGAATAACACTTACGCTCGATCATCATCTTGAGTTCGGGCAGCCCGGCGGAATGAAGTTCACCGCCCGCGATGGGCACCCGGCTATAGTCCGTCAGCGAGGCCAGGTCGTCGTAGGCGTCCATGGGCAGCGGCTCTTCCAGCCAGCCCAGGCCCGCGTCGGCGCAGGCGTCGGCAAAGCGCTTTGCCCGGGGCAGATCCCACAGGGGCGCATTCGCGATGATGGTGACGCGCCATCCCTGGTTGGCGTCCACGCCCAGCCGCATTTTGCCGCCAAGGGCGCGGGCCGTCTCAGTCACATGCCGGATATCCTCCTGCTCGTCAAAGGCGTGCACGCGCAGTTTCGCTGCGCGGAACCCCTCTTCATAGCGCTGTTCCAGTTCCTCGATGCGCCGTTCCGGCGTTTTCAGTTCACCGGTGGACGCATACAACTGCACGGTACACGGACTGCCGCCGAGCAATTCCCAGACCGGTTTGCCCGCATACTTGCCCTTGATATCCCAGAAGGCCGGTTCAATCCAGGCGTTATGCCAGCCGAGATACCCCATCTCCCGCACGCGCTGCTGGATCAGGGGGATGTCTGTGGCCTCCTCACCGATGAGGTACGGTCCCAATATCTCCCCCAGTCCGGCGCGTTCCCGGCCCATCGCCGTGCCCGCGCTGTAGCCGATAACGCCGTCGTCGGTAATCACCTTGATAAGGGTAAACCGGTTTTCCGCCTGGGGCAGGCCGGGTATCCAGCTGGGATAAAACGGCGCCGGCAGCGGAATGGACACATGATACAACTCAACGCGCGCAACGATACCCATAACTACATCTCCTCCCAAAAGAGGGTTTACTGCCACCCCCGCTTTTACAGGGAACGCCCCTTCCTCCCAAATCCGCACGTAAGAACCGAGTTGTTGGCGTAAGGCCAATAAGGACAAGGAACTTAGAAGCGGCATCCTACCATTCCTACGCTCGGATCTAGGTTCCTTTATGTCCCTTGTTTATCGGCTCATAGCCACCATATGAAACAAGAAGGTGAATCCCATAAAGACACCAACGCGCGTCACTCCGATTTTTTCTTGATGAGGT
>Ga0116149_1002719_pt1 | contig 19033 bp, 15 predicted proteins | sample AD_UKC057_MetaG_FD_89787 | JGI IMG/M metagenome (GOLD analysis project Ga0116149, IMG submission 89787) | Active sludge microbial communities of municipal wastewater-treating anaerobic digesters from USA - AD_UKC057_MetaG | ecosystem: Engineered > Bioreactor > Anaerobic > Digestate | place: USA... | reverse complement strand
GAACGACCCGCCATCACAAGCCGAGCGTCGGGTGGAAGCCGGCTGGGAGGCCCCGCTGAGTCGGCTAACACGGCGTGTTACAGATCGGACCGCGAAGGGCGAGCGAATGTCCCATTTCGGGTCTCAATGTCCCGTTCTTGCGCCTGTTTTTCCTATTTTGCCGATTTTTGCCACTCCTGGCATCATTTCATAAATGATTATTATATAAGAGCTTGAGTTCAATTCTGAAGGCTGTTGAACGGGGCCGATTTTCCGGGAAAACGGGACATTCGCCCGCGCGGGGTCGTCGCTGGCGGCGCTGGCGCGTGCGGTTGCCCGGGCGGCGGAGTGCGTCGGAGATCCCCCGGCCGAACCGACGGGCAACGACTCGCCGAATCCACGGGTGGACGACGAGTCAGCGACAGAAATGAGTGGACTCTGTCTTCCCGAACCGGTGGAATCTGTAATCCAAGATTTTCTTTTTCCCTGTGACATACTGTTGTCACCGCCTCGTGCGATAAGGAGAACGGCATGAGCACAAGCCGGATTTACCGGCTCCTCAAACTGATTACGTTGCTGCAGCAGCGAAGGAGCTACACGGCCACCGAGTTGGCCCAGGAACTGGAAGTCAGCAAGCGAACGGTTTTTCGAGACCTGAACGTGCTGGAGATGGCCCAAATCCCGTACTTCTTCGACCCGGACAACGGCGGGTACCGCATCTCGGGCGACTTCTTCCTGCCTCCGGTCAACCTGACGGTGGGCGAGGCGTTGGCGATGCTGGTGCTGAGCGGGCGGCTGAGGGAGACCGGCAACGTGCCGCTGATGAGCGAGGGCGCGCGGGCGGCGATGAAGGTGGAGGGCGCCCTGCCGGAGGCCATCCGAAACCACGTGGGCAAGATCCTTCGCAACCTGTCGATGCGGATCGGGCCCATTGCCCGCCACGACGCCCTCGAGGGCCTGTTCGACCAGCTCGCCCGTGCGGTGGCGGACCGGCGGGCCTGCAAGCTGACGTACATCAGCTTCTACGAGCAGAAGCAACTCCGCCTGACGGTGCACCCGGTGCGGCTGTTGTTCATTGCGCGGGCGTGGTATCTGCTGGCCTGGTCGCGGGCCCACAAGGCCCTGCGGACCTTCAAGCTCTCCCGCATCCGCAAGCTGGCCGTCCAGAAGGAGACCTTCGCGCCGGTGTCCGACTGCCGCATCCGCAAGCACTTCGGCAACGCCTGGTGCATGATCCCCGAGGGACGGGAGTACAACGTCCACCTGCACTTCGAGCCCAAGGTCGCCGGCAACGTGGCCGAGGTCCGCTGGCACCCCACCCAGCAGGTCCACTGGCGCGAGGACGGCTCGCTCGACTACCGCGTTCGCGTCGACGGGCTGGGCGAGATCACCTGGTGGGTCCTGGGCTACGGAGACCAGGTGGAGGCGCTCGCGCCGCCGGAGCTGCGCCGGCAGATCGCCCGGATCGCCCGCGACGTCGGTCGGCGCCACGGCGACAGGAGGGCACGATCATGAGGGCGGTCATCCAACGCGTCCTGCGGGCCAAGGTGTGCGTGAACGGGCAGACCGCCGGCAGCATCCAGCGGGGGCTGCTGGTCTACCTCGGCGTGGGCCCGCTCGACAGCCAAGCCGACGCCGCCAAGCTGGCCGACAAGATCGCCTTCCTGCGGATCTTCGAGGACGACAACGGCAAGATGAATCGCTCCGTCCAGGACGTTCGGGGGGGCGTCCTGGCGGTGCCGAATTTCACGCTGTACGCCGACGCCCGCAAGGGGCGGCGTCCAGCCTTTACCGGGGCGGCCGGACCGCAAGAGGCCGTTCGCCTCTTCGAGGCGTTCGTGGCCGCCCTGAAGGTCGCCGGCTGCACCGTCGCCAGTGGGATCTTCGGCGCCCACATGGAGATCAGCAGCCTGGCGGACGGGCCGGTCAACATCCTCTACGACACCCAGGAGACCCCATCGCCCGCCCCGGCGGCGCCCGCCCGCCGGCCAACATGAACGTGGAGACGGCCCATCGGATGCCCGGTATTTTCGCGAGAAAATGACCCCCGACCCCCGGGCAAGCTGGTGGGTCGTCTCTTGCCCTGTTCCCAGGGGGTTGCGGGTTGTCCTGAACTGCTGAGGTGACCAGGCCGCCGCGAAGCGCCCGCCCTACCGCCTGGGCAGGAACTGCTGGCGGAACTGCTGTTCCCCGACGAACCCCTCCGCCCGGGCGAGGACTTTTCCGTCCGGGGCGATGACCAGCAGGGTGGGCAGGCGGGCCAGGCTGTAACGCCGCGAGAGTTCGTCGTCCAGGGCGGTGGCAACCGTCGCCAGGACGGGGATGTACCCGCCGGCCTGGATCGCCTGGCGGTTCTCCTTGCGGGTGAGGGTGGTCTGCTCCATCCGGCGGGCGTCATGGCCGATGGGGTCGCTGGTGAACAGGACCAGGACGGGCCGGCCCCGGGCGGCGCCCTGGCGGAGGGCGGCCTGGAGATCGCGGCCCCAGCCTTCCCACTGTCCCCCGCCGCGCTGGAACCACCACACGCCGGCGGCGACGGCGACGACCAGGCCCAGCAGGACCAGCTTGGCCCGCGGGCTTGGGCGGGACGCCGAAGCGGTCGCAGCCCCAGACGAGTTGTCGCCACCGGATGCAGACATCAACAGACTTATCGGCAGAATACGACCCGAAGCCTACAAGAGGATCGGCCGTTCGACTGCCCGGCGATGATCCGTCCGAGTCGGCCAGTGGCAAGCTGCCTGTCGGCGGTCGACCCGGTAATCGCATTCCTTTTCCCCCCGTGGCGCGATATCCTAGGGGGCTATGGAAGAACTGGACCTCAACATGGAGTCAATCGCCCGGCGGTTCGAGCAGTCGGCCGAGTTGATCCGTCGCTGCGGGCCGCTGCTGGCTGCGCGGATCGCGCAGGCGACCGAGTTGATCGTGCGGTCCTGCCGCGCCGGCGGCGCGGTGCTGGTGTTCGGCAACGGCGGGTCGGCCGCCGACGCCCAGCACATCGCCGGCGAGCTGGTCGGACGGTTCCTGCTCAATCGCCCCGCCCTGCGGGCCGTCGCCCTGACGACCGACACGTCGGTGCTGACGGCCGTCGGAAACGACTTCGATTTCGCATCGGTCTACGCCCGCCAGGTCGAAGCCCTGGCCCGGCCGGGCGACGTCGTCTGGGGCATCAGCACCTCGGGCAACGCCCCGAACGTGATGGCCGGCCTGGTCCGCGCCCGCGAGCTGGGAGCCAAGACCATCCTGCTGAGCGGCCAGGGAGGCGGCGCCGCCGCCGCGCACGCCGACATCCTGCTGGACGTCCCCGCCGCCCACACGCCGCTGATCCAGGAGACCCACGTGGTGATCTACCACGTCATCTGCCAGCAGGTGGAGGCCGCCCTCGCCCAGCCGTAACCGCCCCCGCGGCGGAACCTGCCATGAAACGCAAGCATCCAAACGTCTCCCTGGTCTCGCTGGGCTGCCCCAAGAACCTCGTCGACAGCGAGAAGATGCTCGCCTCGCTGGCCGAGGGCGGCTGCGTCGTTGGCGCTCCGATGGAGCAGGCCGACGCCATCGTCGTCAACACCTGCGGGTTCCTCTCGGCCGCCCGCGAGGAATCGCTGGGCGTCATCCGCGAGGCCCTTGCCTGCAAGCGCCGCCGGCGCGGGCGCTGCCGGGTCGTCGTCGCCGGCTGCCTGGTGGACCGCGACGCCCGGAAGCTCTTCGAACTCGCGCCGGGCATCGACGCGATTGTCGGCGTCAACAGCCGCGACGACATCCTGGCGGCGGTGAACGGGACGAGCGGCGAACAGGCCCGCCCGCTGCGCGTGCAGCCGTATCGCGGGGGGATCCTCAGCGACGCGGGACGCTTCCGCCTCACCCCGCGACACACCGCGTACCTGCGGATCGCCGAGGGCTGCTCGCAGCGATGCGCGTTCTGCACGATCCCGGCCATCCGCGGGCCCTTCCGCTCCAAGACGGTGCGCGCGGTCCTCGACGAAGCCGCCGAGCTGATCGCCGACGGCGCGGTCGAGCTGAACGTGATCGCCCAGGACACCACCGCCTACGGGCGCGACCTGGCGCCCCCCACCACGCTGGCCCGCCTGCTGGACGAACTGGCCCAACTGCCCGGCCTGCGGTGGCTGCGCCTGCTGTACGCCTACCCGCGTCGCTTCACGCGCGAGCTGATGGACATCATGGCCCGCCGCAAGGCCATCGTCCCCTACGTTGACATCCCCCTGCAGCACGTCAGCGACGGCGTGCTGCGCCGCATGGGACGCGGCGTAGGGCGGGCCGCCACCGAGAAGATGCTCGCCGACCTGCGGCGCGTCGTCCCCGGCGTGGTCATCCGCACCACGTTCGTCGTGGGCTTTCCGGGCGAGACCGCCGCCGAGTTCAAGGAACTGCTGGACTTCGTCAAGGCGTTCAAGTTCGACGCCATGGGCGTGTTCGAGTATTCCCCCGAAGAGGGCACGCGGGCCGCCGCGATGGGCGGCCAGGTCCCGCCCGAGGTCAAGGCCCGCCGGGCGGAGCGGCTCATGCTGGCCCAGCAGAAGATCGCCTTCGCCGCCGCCCGCCGCCGCGTCGGGCGGAGCGTCGAGGTGCTGGTGGACGGCGTGGACGCCGCCGGGCGATGCGTGGGACGAACCCGCGGCCAGGCGCCAGACATTGACAGCGTCTGCATCCTGACGCGAGAATGCCCAGCCGGGACCTTCCTCACCGGGAAGGTTGCCGCTACGCAAGGTTATGACTTGATCGTGGAACCTGAGCGAACCGAATAGGTCCCATGGGTCTAGTGAGTCCTACAGGTCCCATAAGACTCATACGACCCATAAGGCCTATATAAGACAGACGCATGAACTGGAAATTACCCAACCAACTCACCGTCGCCCGCATCGGCCTGGCCGCGGGGTTCTTCGTCCTGCTGGGCCTGTTCGAGCACGGCTCGCCCGCCGGGCCGACGCTGCTTAACATCGCCCTGGTCGTCTACATCGTCGCGGGCATCACCGACGTCCTCGACGGCTGGATCGCCCGTCGCTACAACTGGACCAGCGCCTTCGGGCGGATCACCGACCCGTTCGTCGATAAGGTTCTGGTGGTCGGCGCGTTCGCCATGTTCACCGGGTCCAACTTCGCCCTCCCCGCCGGCGCCGGCTGCGACCGCGAGCTGCCCGCCTGGCTGACCGGGCAGATGGCCTCGGCCGTGCAGGCCTGGATGGTCGTGGTCGTGATGGCCCGCGAGTTCATCGTCTCAGCCGTCCGCGGCTACAGCGAGTCGCAGGGCATCAAGTTCCCGGCCACGCCGGCCGGCAAGATCAAGATGTTCGTCCAGTCGCTGGCCATCTGCTTCATTCTTTTCCAGCTCGCGAACTTCCCGACACAGCCGTGGGCGGTCTGGACGAAGACCATCCTGGTCTGGCTGGCCGTCATCGCCACGGTGGTCAGCGGGCTGGCCTACGTCTCCAGCGCCCGCAAGCTCCTGCTGGGCGACGAGCCGTGACCGGAGCGAGAGAACGGCAGCCATGAATCCAGGCAAGGCCGCCAACGCCCATGACCCCCGGTTCGCGCACTTGTTTTTTCCCCCGCGCGTAGCATATCCTATGCGCTTTGCGGTGCTTGATCGAGAGAGCCATACGCCATGACAACTGATAACGCGACAGGCGTCCCGGCCGGTCCGGGGCCCACCGACTTCATCCGCCAAGCCGTCATCGACGACCTCAAGAGCGGGCGGTTCGACCACGTACACACGCGCTTTCCCCCCGAGCCCAACGGGTATCTCCACATCGGGCACGCCAAGGCCCTGTGGATCGACTACGGCGTGTGCCTGGACTTCGACGGCAAGTTCAACCTCCGCTTTGACGACACCAACCCCGTCAAGGAAGAGCAGGAGTACGTCGACAGCATCATCTTCGACTGCCGCTGGCTCGGCATGGACTGGGAAGACCGCCTCTTCTTCGGCAGCGACTACTTCGAGCAGATGTACCAGTGGGCGGAGCAGCTCGTCCTCAAGGGCGCGGCGTACGTCTGCGACCTGACGGGCGACCAGGTCAGCGAGTACCGCGGCACGCTGACCCAGCCGGGCAAGAACAGCCCGTGGCGCGACCGCGGCGTCGAGGAGAACCTCGACCTGTTCCGCCGCATGCGCGCGGGCGAGTTTGCCGACGGCAGCCGCACCCTGCGGGCCAAGATCGACATGGCCTCGCCCAATCTCAACCTGCGCGACCCGGTCATGTACCGCATCCTGCACCAGGCCCACCACCGCCAGGGCGACAAGTGGTGCATCTATCCGATGTACGACTGGGCCCACGGGCTGGAGGACTCCATCGAGGGCATCACGCACTCGCTGTGCTCGCTGGAGTACGAGAACCACCGCCCGCTGTACGACTGGTTCCTGGACCAGCTCGGCATCTACCACCCGCGGCAGATCGAGTTCGCGCGGCTGAACATGACCTTCACCGTCATGTCCAAGCGCAAGCTGCTGGAGCTGGTGAAGGAGAAGCACGTTCGCGGGTGGGACGACCCGCGCATGCCGACCCTCAGCGGGCTGCGGCGGCGCGGCTACACGCCGGAGGCGATCCGCGACTTCTGCAAGCGGATCGGCATCAACAAGTACGACTCGACCGTGGACATGGGCCTGCTGGAGCACTGCCTCCGCGAGGACCTCAACAAGCGCGCCCTCCGCGTGATGACCGTCCTGCGCCCGCTCAAGCTGGTGATCGACAATTATCCCGACGGCCAGGTCGAGCAGATGGAGGCCGTCAACAACCCCGAGGACGCCTCCGCCGGCACGCGGCAGGTCCCGTTCAGCAAGGTGCTGTACATCGAGCAGGACGACTTCATGGAGAACCCGCCCAGGAAGTTCTTCCGCCTCAGCCCCGGGCGGGAGGTCCGCCTGCGCTACGGGTACTTCGTCACGTGCACCGACGTCGTCAAGGACGCCGCGGGCAACGTGGTGGAGGTCCGCTGCACGTACGACCCCGCCACCCGCGGGGGCGACTCACCCGACGGGCGAAAGCCCAAGGCGACGATCCACTGGGTGTCGGCTGAGCACGCCCGAGACGTCGAGGTCCGCCTGTACGAACCGCTGTTCAGTGTTCCCAGTCCGGACGACGTGGACGAGGGCAAGGATTGGAAGGACAACATCAACCCCAACTCGCTGACGGTGCTGAGCGGCTGCAAGGCCGAGCCGACCCTCGCCTCGGCCAAGGCGGGCGACCGCTTCCAGTTCGAACGCCTGGGCTACTTCTGCGTCGACGCGGACTCGACCGGCGACAAGCTGGTCTTCAACCGCGCGGTCGGGCTGCGGGACACGTTCGCCAAGGAAATGAAGAAGGGCTGAACGGCGGGGAATAGGGAATAGGGACGAGGGAATAGGGAATAGGGATTAGGGATTAGGTCATAGCAGGCGTTGCGTGCGAAGGGCCCGTCAGGCCGAGCTGCCATTGAGGAACCTCTTACCCAGTTGCGCGCGATCTTCCATAATCCGGGCCCATTTGTCGCTTCTGCGGCAGGCGTCTGGATGAGGCAGGTGCAGAACGGGCCACCCGCCGAGACTGTCGGCAGGGCCAATCTCCCGGGTAAGCAAGTCGTCGGCCCTGGCTCGCGCCGCGACGCCGATGACCTGGGCAACCTCTTCGCCGAGCGTCACCACCAGCCGAGGCTGGCAAAGGTCGCATTCCTGCTTGAGCCAGGAAACTGAATTCTCCGCAAGCGTGCGGAATTTGCCCCGCAGGATGAGCGGGTTGAAACCCGGATGCACCGCTCCAACGCTGCTCTTGTGTTCCGGCTTATACAAGAACACCTTCACGAGGTCCGTGATCCAGCATTGCTCTGGATTGAGCCCCAAGCGCTCCAGCAGCCGGAAACGGATCTGATACCCGGACTCCAACCGCCGGAGTCGCACACCATCGAAGTATTCTTCCTCTGCGAAAGGATGGAGATTGTCCCCGATGGGAACCAGACGTCTTCTGCCGCTCCCGTCAGCGGCGGGGCGGGCCTCAAAGCGTGCCGATGGATAGGCGCCGACGATCATCAATCCTCCGCGAGCGGTCTGAACAGGCGGAAGAGGGCGAATCGGATTGCCGTCGGGGTAGGTATATGGCTCAGGAATGCCGATACTGTGCGAATACTCCCGAAAGCACCTCTGCTGATAACGACGAACGCGAGCCTCAAACGTTGGGTCACTCATGACACACTCCTCTTCGTTCCGCGCCCTATTCCCTCGTCCCTATTCCCTACTCCCTCGTCCCTATTCCCTGTCGTAATGCACGCACATCAGACTCAGCCCGTCCGGCGGGGCGGTGGGGCCGGCGTCGCGGCGGTCGCGGGAGGCGAGAATCTGGTCGATGCGATCGCTCGTCCAGTGGCCGCGACCGATCTCCATCAGCGTGCCCACGATGTTGCGGACCATGTTGTAGAGGAAGCCGTTGCCCTGGACGGTGACGCGGATCTCGTCGTCGAGGCGGCTGACCTGGCAGGCGTAGATGGTGCGCACGGTGGTCTGTCGCTCTTCGGCGGAGCTGGCCAGCCCGCGGAAGTCGTGCGTGCCGACCAAGCGCCCGGCCGCCTCCTGCATGGGCTCTACCTCCAGCGGGCGCCAGTAGTGGTAGACCTGGCCCGCCAGTTCGACGGGGCGGACGGCGGCCACGTGGATGCGGTAGCGGTAGGTCTTTCCGATGGCCGACCGCGAGGCATGGAAGTCGTCGGCGACCACGCAGGCCGAGCGCACCGCGATGTCCTCCGGCAGGCGGGAGGTCAGGGCCCGCCGCAGGCCGTCCATGGGGATGGTGAAGTTGGTCGTGTGGAAGTTGGCGACCTGTCCGGCGGCGTGGACGCCGGCGTCGGTGCGCCCGGCCCCGTGGACGGTCACCGGGTGCCGCACCACTCGCCCGGCCGCCCGCTCGACGCAGCCCTGGACGGTCTCCACGCCGTCGGCCTGGCGTTGCCAGCCGTGATAGGCGGCGCCGTTGTAGGCGATCACGAGCTTGACGTTTCGCCGGGGGGGCGGGGGCGGCGCATCGCCGGGGGATGAGGACATGTCGGTCGTGTTCTCATTCATGGCGGACAAGGCAAAAGCCCACCCCTGTGGGATGGGCTTTACGTGTTCGATCCGTTCGCATATCGCGCTACCCGTTTTCGCGAGCGGGCGGCTTGATTTCCTTGACCGGTGGCGGCGCGTCGCTCTCGCCCTTGGGCGGACGGGCGTCCTCGTCGCCGGGCTTGGGCTTGAGCAGGTCCTCCGCCGACGCGGGAGGTTTGGGCGTCTCGGGTCCGCCGGTCGGCGGCTTGACCGGTTGGACGGGCGTGACCGGTTTCACGGGCGCCGGCTTGGCGGGGTCGACGGGCGCGAGCGGATCGCTCTCGCCGTGTCGCGCGTGCTTGATGCGCCGCCCGCTGGAATCGTAGGCGGGCGCGACGGGCGGATGGGGCACGATCACCGTCTGCGGATCTTCCACCACCTTGCCCTCCAGCACCAGGTCGTCGTAGTAACTGGTGCTGGACTGGGCCTCCAGGCCGACCTGGAGGAACGTGGTGTTGCGGTCCAGCAGGTCCACCTGGGTGGTGTACGAGACCAGATTGGTCGTGCCGAAGCGGACGGTCCACGTCAGGGTGTTGATGCCGTCCCAGGTCACTCGCATGTGATAGACGTTGTCCGGGCGCTGGCGGAAGGTGCGGGGCAGGGTGACTTCCCGCGGCTCGCCCCGCCCGCGGTCGATCTGCGAGATCCACTGCCCGTAGTAGACGGAGCGACCCGACGGGACGGCGTGGACCATGCGATAGGTGGTGGTGGTCAGCGTCTCGCCGCAACTGATGAAGCTCAGCCGAAGGGCCAGGTGCTGCGAGCCCTGGGCCTTGACCAGGGCCTTGAAGGGCTGGTTGCCGTAGAAGCGCAGCTTGTTGCTCAGGGCGGCCAGCGTCGTCGTCTTGACGCCCAGCACGTCCATGCGGATCAGCCACAGGTCGCTCTTGCCCGCGAAGTCTTCCATCTGCCTCGTGATGCCGAAATCGTACGTGCAGCGGACCTGCTGCTTCTCCAGGATCTGGAGCTTGCCCTTGAAACCCCCGTAGTTGGTGGCCAACCGCTTGGCCAGGCGGACGTCGGGGGTCAGGCCCGAGAGCTTCTCCAACTGCATCATCAGCAGGCGGGGCTTGGTGGGGACCGACTGGGCGGCCGTGTCGCCCAGGTAGGCCTGGCAGATCTGCAACCCAGCGTCGGCGACCCGCTTCTGGGCGTCGCCCTTGAGGGAGGAGGCGACGGCCAGCAGGCCCTCGACCGTCTCCAGCCTGGGCGTGCCGGCGGGCGAGTCGGGATCGGTAAGGAAGGCGGCGGCCGCCACCACCGGTCCCTTGCGGGGATCGTCGGTGCGGATGAAGTGCTTGGCCGCCGTGACCAGGTCGCCGTCGTGCTCGAGACACAGTTCGGCCAGTCCCAGGTGGGCCAGCACCACGCTCTTCTCGTCACCGCTCTTGGCCGCGGAGGCCATGCGCGCCTCGCCGCCCTGGAAGGCGACCTTGCGGGTCTGGTACCACTTGTAGACCGCCTCGATGGTGTCGCAGGCGTCGGTGAGGCGGCGGAGTTGGAAGCGGAAGATCAGCGGACGGGCGGCCTTGACGGCGGCCTCGATCTCGTCGATGCGCGAGGCGTCCAGGCGGACGGCGTCGATCAGTTCGGCGTAGGCCTCGACGGCCTGGATGGCCAGGCTCTGCATCAGCGAGGTCCGCTTGACGGCGATGGCGTAGTTGAGACGAGAGACGGCCATGTCGCGGCGCAGGGCCGCCTTGTCCACCGGGCGCAGCGGCTGGATGGACTCGATGGTCCGGATCGCCTGCCCGGCCAGGTCGTGCGAGGCGTCGGTGCCCAGGTTGGCGGTCAACTCCAGCACCGTCTTGCACAGGGCCAGCCTCAGGCCCGGCGTGCTGGCCGGGTCGTCCGCCGCGGTCATCAACTGGCGGGCCAGCGTCACGTCGTCGTCCGGCTCGGGGGTGGCCTTGGCTGCCTTGATTTGCGGCCCGTAGACGTCGCGAATGACCTTCAAGTCGGCCTGCGGGTCCGGCGCCGGCGCGGGCGCGCTCGCCGGCTGGGTCGAGACGTCGGCCAGAAAGGCCGCGAACGCAAGCAGGCAAGGCCATCCTGTCAGCATGGACAAACTTCCTTTCCCCGCGGCCCGGGTCCTGGCAGCGGGACCTTTGCGCCCGGCATACGGTTCAACCGTGCCCGCAGCGGCCCGCGAGAGCGTCCGCCGGCCGCCCGGAGCCATATGACTGTCGTCGGTTGCTTAACGCAGACCGCGCGCCTCTGTTACAGCCGCTCGGCGATTTGAACGGCGTTGAGGGCGGCTCCCTTTCGGATCTGATCGCCGCTGACCAGCAGGTCGATTCCGCAACCGTCCTCGCGTGAAATGTCCTGTCGGATCCGCCCCACCAGCACGTCGTCCTGGTCGCTGGCGTCCAGCGGCATGGGGAACGTGTTGCCTGCGCGGTCGTCCACGATCGTCACGCCCGCCGCCCGCGAGAGGACCTCCCGGGCCTGCGCCTCGCTCATGGGCTGGGCGAATTCGATGTTGATCGCCTCCGTGTGCGCCCGCATCACCGGCACGCGAATGCACGTCGCCGTCACCCGGATCTCCGGGCAGTGGAAGATCTTGCGGGTCTCGTTGACCATCTTGATTTCCTCTTCATTATAGCCGTGCTCGCCGACGGCCGAGTTGTGGCTGAAGAGGTTGTTGACGATCTGGTGGGGGAACTTCTTCTTCTGGATGGGCTGGCCCGCGACGTAGGCCCGCATCTGCTCTTCCAGCTCCCACAGGCCCCAGGCGCCCGCGCCGCTGACCGCCTGGTAGGTGCTGATGACCAGGCGCTTGACCGGGTTGGCCTTGTGCAGCGGCCAGACGGGCACGTTCATGATGATCGTCGAGCAGTTGGGGTTGGCGATGATCCCCTTGTGCCTGGCGATGTCCTCGGGGTTGACCTCGGGCACCACCAGGGGCACGTCGGGAACCATGCGGAAGGCGGAGGTGTTGTCCACCACGACGCAGCCGGCCGCCACCGCGGCCGGGGCGAACTTCTTGGAGATGCTCCCGCCCGCGCTGGCCAGCACCAGGTCGATTCCGGCGAAGCTCTTGTCCGTCAACTCCTCGACGACCAGTTCCTCGCCCGCGAAGACGAGCTTCTTGCCCGCCGACCGCCCGCTGGCCAACAGTTTCAGGCTGGCCAACGGAAACTTCCGCTGCTCAAGAATCTTCAGGAACTCCGTGCCCACAGCGCCCGTGGCGCCCATGATGGCTACGTGTTTGTTCATGCTCTGTGCTTCCCGAATCTCTGGTCGTCCCCGAGGGACGAACTCGAATGACAAAAACCGCCGGCCCGCGCCGGCGTTTGGACGGGTCAGTTTACCACAAAACAAGGGAAAGTCCAGCGTTTTCGCCAGGTCCGCTTGCGAGTGCGGCTCAGGCCTTCCTGCCCTTGGCCATCCATGCCAGCGCCAGCACCACGGCCGCGCCCGTGCTGCCGGCGGCGTGAAGAAGCCAGTCCACTCCCTCCACGCCGCGACGAGACAGCAGCCACTGGGCCAGCTCGCCCGCCCCGCCGGCCAGGGCGCCCAGCGCCACCCCCGCCGCCGCTCCCCACCGCCGCCGGCCCATCAGCCATCCCAGCAGCAGCGACAGGAAGAAACCCGTCGGCACGTGCAGGAAGTCCTCGCTTCGCCCCCACGACGACACCGCCCACTGGGCCAGGCCCGGCATGGCCGTCAGCCCCATCGCCGTCGTCAGCGCCGCGAATGCTCCTGCCGCCCACCACCCGCTGCGCCGCGCCCCGGCCCGGCCCGCCATGGCCGGCACTTGCGACCAGGCGGCGCCCGTCGCCAGCAACGCCAGCGGGCAGAACAACCCGCCCTCCAGCAGCAACGCCGAACTCACCACCGCCGTCCCGCACAGCCACAGCACGGCCGGCCCCTGTAGACCCGGCGTCCCCGCTGCGCCCTTCGGCGACAGGCTCACCAGCCACACGCCGCCCCCCAGCGCCGCCAGCACCGCCCACGCCGCCGCCAGCGGCCCCGCCGCCGCCAGCAGCACGTCCAGTCCTCTATCGCCCGCGTACACGTGGGCCAGCGCCTGCTCGCCCAGCCCCGCGGGCTCCATCGGGAACGCCGCGCCCCAGATCGGCGGGCCCAGCATCACTCGCAGCACGGCCGAGACGGCGAAGATCAGGACGACCGGCGCCGCCAGGACCCGCCGCCAGCGCAGCACCACCGCAGACAGCGCCAGCGCGGCCAGCATCGCCAGGCCCGCCTCGACGCCCACGGCCGGGCAGGCCGCCAGCACCGCAAGGCCCACCAGTCCCGCCAGCGCCGCTGCCGCCCGCATGGCCTTCGGCGGCGGAGCCTGCTCGGCGTTTCTCGCACATCGCCACAGCGCCGCCGCCAACAGCAGCCATCCGCCCGCCGACACCGCCGTCAACGCCTGAGTCATCGCCCCCGACTCCGCCAGCAGCAGCGTCAAGGCGGGCGCAGCCGCCATCGCCCCGGCCGACGCCAGTCGGGCCCACCGGCCGCCACCCAGCAACTCCTCACCCAGCATCACCATCAGCCCCAGCATCGCCGCCTGAAGCAGCAGCGAGACGTCGACGGCCCCGCCCAGGCTCGCCGACGGCGCAGCGTGGTGCAGCGGCAGGTCCCGAACCAGGTGGTACAGCAGCGCCGCGGCGGGGGCCGCCAGGGCGAGCCAGATCGGATGCCCGCTCAGCGTCCGGTCGCCCCGCAGCACCTGCCGCACCAGCCACACCGCCCACGTCGCCGACAGCACCGTCAGTACGCCCGCCCAGTTCCGATAGCCCGGGTGCCACCAGAACAACCCCCCCGCCGCCAACGCCGCCACCAGCGACCACCGCCCGATCGCCTCGATCCGCCGAGCCGCCGGGGGGTGCTCCGAGTTGTCTTTCACTTCATCCGTAATGCCGGCCTCGCCTCTTTCCAGCCAGTCGCCCGGCAGGGGCCGCTGGCCCATCGACATCCGCAAACCTGCCTGCCGACAGGCAGATCGAAAATCGAGAATCCATATCATCATTGTCTTTTCGCCGCCTGAAATTACAATCGTCTTCGTGACGAACCAGCCGATTGTCATCGACGGGTCGCAGGGCGAGGGAGGCGGACAGATCCTCCGCACCTCGGTGGCCCTGGCAGCCGCCCTGGGCAAGAGCGTCCGCGTCGTCAACATCCGCTCCAACCGCCGGCCCGGGGGCCTGCGCCCCCAGCACCTGTCGGCCGTGCAGGCCGTCGCCCGGGTCTGCCACGCCCGCCTGAGCGGCGACCAGGTTGACTCCCGCGAGATCCTCTTCGAGCCCGGCCCCGTCGAGAGCGGCGAGTACCGCTTCGACATCGGCACAGCCGGCTCGACCACGCTGGTGGCCCAGACCCTTCTGCCCCCGTTGGCACTGTCCGGCGGAGACAGCCGCATCACTGTCACCGGGGGGACCCACAACCCCTGGGCCCCGTGTTTCGAGTATCTCCGCGACGTCTTCGGGCTCCTCGTGACGGCCAGCAACGTCGAGGTCTACTTCGAACTGGAGCGCGCGGGCTTCTACCCGGCCGGGGGCGGACGACTGAGGATGGACGTCGGCGCATTGGACGGCTGGGACGAGATGGACCCCTTCCGCTACGCCGAGCGCGGCCAACTGCGATACATCGAGGGCGTCTCCGCCGTCAGCGCCGGCCTGCCCGCCCACATCGCCGAGCGCCAGGCCGCCCAGGCCCTCGGGCGACTGGCCGCCGCCGACTGCGCCGCCACCATCGAGCAGGCCGCCTGGGAAAGCGACTCTCCCGGAACGGTTCTGTTCCTGCGGGCGGTGTTCAGCCGCAGCGCGGCAGGCTTCTTCGCGCTGGGCCAGCGGGGCAAGCCGGCGGAGGAGGTCGCCGACGAAGCCGTCGACCAGTTGCTGGATTTCCTGAATGGCGCCGGCGCGGTGGACGAACACGCCGCCGACCAACTCATCACGCTGGCGGCCCTGTGCCCGCTCCAGACCGCCTTCACCACGCGCCGCCCCACCGGACACCTGCGGACCAACGCACAGGTCATCCGCCAACTCACCGGCAGGGAAACGCGGATCGAAGGCCCGCCCGAAGGGCCCGCCAGGGTGGTGCTCGAAGAGGCGCAATAGGGCCGATACGTCTCATGCAACTTATGGGACCCAAGAAAGGATGTCGTGTATGACCGCGAGGAACCTTCTCACAGCAGTATTGGCTGCGCTCTTCTGCCCGTTGGGCCTGGGCGCGGACGCCCCCGCCGCGGCCCGCGTCCAGTTTAACCGCGACGACGCCAAGGGCGAACTGACCGTCCGGATCGACGGCAAGGAGGCCATGGTCTACAAGTATCACAAGGACCAGGACATGCCCTACTACTTCCCCGTCCGCAGCCCGTCGGGAAAGTCGATGACCATCGAGTTCCCCACGCAGTACCCCCACCACCGCTCGTTCTATTTCGCCGACCGCGTCAAGCTGGCCGGCCACAAGGACGACCTGAACTTCTACGGCTCGCTCTACGCCAAGAAGGACCCCAAGGACGCCTCCAAAGGCTACAAGTACCAGATCCGCCACATGGAGTTCCTGCCGGTCAAGGGCGAGAAGGACCAGGCAAGCATCGGCATGAAGATCGGCTGGATGCTCGGCGAGGATACGGTCGTGCTGGCCGAGACGCGAACCGTGCGGGTGGTCGCCCTGGGCGAGGGAGAGTACTTCCTGGACATGACCTTCACCCTCACCGCCCCCACCGACGACGTCACCTTCACCAGCGACTGGGTTCACTACGCCTGGCCGTTCGTGCGGATGGACCCGGTCTTCTCCGTGCAGCAGGGCGGCAAGATGGTCAACTCCGAGGGCGGCGAGAACCAGAAGGGCACCAACGGCAAGGACGCCAAGTGGGTGGACTACAGCTCCGCGGTCGGGGGCACGGCCGAGGGCCTGACGCTCATGAGCCACAGCGACAACGAGCATCCGCACTGGTGGCTGACGCGGGACTACGGCACGTTCGGGCCGCGGCGCATCGCGGCCAAGAGCGGCAAGCCCTTCACGCTCAAGAAGGGCCAGTCCATCACCACGCGCTGCGGCGCGCTGGTCCACAAGGGCGACGTCAAGGACGGCAAAGTCGCGCAGCGCTATCAGGACTACGTCGACGGGAAGCTGTGAGCAACGGAGTCTCCGGGCCCCAAGCCGGCCCAAGGCTCTTCTCGGGTCTTCCCTGACGACTTACTTGGAGAAGGAGCAGCAATGAGTCTCTCGCGTATCGGTCTGCTTCTGGTGGCGGCGTGGGCGGCGTCGGCCCCGGGACGACTTTGCGCGGCGCCGGCGGCAGATCGCCAGGCCCTGCTCGACCGTGAACTGGACTCCGACTTCCAGCGCCTGGCCAAGCAGATGAAGCAGACAGCCTACTGGAAGAAGGTCGAGTCGACCGTCTTCCGGCGCGAGGCGATGATCCTGGCCGAGGACCGCGACGCAGCCGACATCGTCCTGCGCCGCACGCGGGCGCTGCTGGAGGACCTCAAGACAACCGGTGGCGAACTCGCGGGCAGGCTGGCGGCAATGGAAAACGAACTGGCCGACCTGGAGGCCGAAGGCAAGTCCGTCGCCGTCGACCGCCGGGAGGACCGCAGGAATCTCTACACGCGCGTCTGCAAGCTTCGCCGGAGGATCGCCTTCGCCAACCCGCTGCTGGACTTCAGATCGATCCTCTTCGCCACGCACCGCCTGGCCGTCCCGAATCACATGTGCGACCAGTACTTCGGCTGTTTCGCCCGCGCGGGCGGATCCGTCTGCGTGCTGGAGGACCCGTTCGGGCCCCAGCCGACGGTTCGCGACCTTCTGGAAGGGCGAACGGTCGAGAACGGGCGCCTCAAGGGGCGCTCGCTGGAGGACGGCACGTTCCTACAGCCGGCCCTGTCGTACGACGCGAAGACGGTGCTGTTCGCCTACTGCGAGTGCGGGCGGGGCACCGACAAGCCCGCCCCGCGCGGATGGTTCAAAGACCCGATCTGGTCCAACGAGATGTGCTACCACGTCTTCCGCATGGGAATCGACGGATCGGGTCTGACGCAGCTCACCGACGGCGCGTGGAACGACCTTCACCCGGTCTTCATGCCCGACGGGCGCGTGCTGTTCATGAGCGAGCGCCGTGGGGGCTTCGGACGCTGCCACGCCCGCCCCGTGCCCATCTACACGCTGCACGCGATGGACCTGGGCGGCCTGAACATGCAGCGCCTCAGCCACCACGAGAGCAACGAGTGGCACCCGTCGATCGACAACGAAGGGATGATCCTCTACAGCCGCTGGGACTACGTCGACCGCGGGCACAACCAGGCCCACCACCCGTGGGTGACCACCCCCGACGGGCGCGACGCACGGGCCGTCCAGGGCAACTTCAAGCGCAACCACGACGACAACCCCGACATGGAGCTGAGTTGCCGGGCCATCCCCAACTCCCACCGGTTCGTCGCCACCGCCGCCCCGCACCACAACCAGGCGTTCGGCTCGCTCATCGTCGTCGACCCGCGCGTGGTGGACGACGACGCCATGGGCCCCATCCGCCGGCTCACGCCCGACTGCGGGTTCCCCGAGACGGCCGAGAAGGGCGGCATGGTGTACGGCACCGCCTGGCCGCTCAGCGAGCAGTACTACCTGTGCGTCTACTCCGAGAAGGGCGACAACCACGGGATCTACCTGCTCGACGCGTTCGGCAACCGCGAGTTGCTGCATTGCGAGGCGAACATCCCGTGCCTGGGGCCTGTCCCGGTGCGTCCCCAGCCGGTGCCCCCGATCATCCCCGCGCTGAGCCGGCCCAGCCGGCTGGTGGACAAGCCCGAGTGGTCCGAGGTGGGCGACGAACACGCGTTGGTGTACGGGCGGACCGCCCGAGACGACGACTCTGCCGACCAGGCTGTCCGCTCCGCGGCCTCCGCCTATCCGGCCGGCCAGCCCGCAGGCGGATCGTCCGGCGCCCCGGCCGACCGCAACGATGCCTGCGCCTCCGTCGGTCTGGTCAACGTGTACGACAGCTTCCTGAGCTTCCCCGACGGCGTGCGGATCTCCGCCCTGCGGATCATGCACATCCTGCCCAAGTCCGTAGCGCCCCACCACCACCCCCAGATCGGCTACGGCAGCGAGACCTCCGCGCGGGCCGTCCTGGGGACCGTGCCCGTCGAGGCGGACGGCTCGGCCTGGTTTAGGCTGCCCGCCGGCAAGGCCGTCTACTTTCAGGCCCTGGACGACCGCGGCTGCGCGGTCCAGTCCATGCGGTCGGCCACCTACGTCCACCCGGGCGAAACGCTCGTCTGCGCCGGCTGCCACGAGAACAAGGCCCACGCCGCGGCACGCTCTCGGATGGGCAGCGTCCCGCTGGCCTTCCGCCGCCCGCCGTCGGACATCCAGCCGGACGTGGACGACTCCAACCCCCTGAGCTTCCCCCGCCTGGTCCAGCCCATACTGGACAAGCACTGCGTCGCCTGCCATACCCGCAACCAGGACAAGCCCAAGCCCCCGCCCGACCTCCGCCCGGGCGCCCTGACTGCCGGCAGGCCGGCCGGCACGGACCACAAGTTCGGCTGGTACCTCTCGTACCGCAACCTCCGCCCGTACGCCTTCCATTACGGGGCGCCCCGCAACGAGAAGGTCGAGCACCAGTACGACGGCTGGCAGCCCGCCCGCACCGTTCCGGGCAAGTTCGGGGCCCGCGCCAGCAAGCTGCTGGCCCATCTGGACAAGGGCCACCACGACGTCAAGCTGACGCCCGAGGAGCTTCGCCGCCTGATCGTCTGGCTTGACGCTAACAGCGATTTCTACGGGGCTTACGAGAACACGCCGGCCCAGGCCCGCCGAGAGGTGGTTCACCCGCGGATCGAGTAGCTTCTGAGGGGCCCAACGGCCTTCTTATGGCGGCAGAACCCGGGTGTTCAGCCACCGGAAATGACCGTGTCGTGCCACAGCGATTATGACACCCCTTAACGCCACAGCGATTATGTCATCCCTGCCGGGTATGATGCCTCCCCCCATGGAGGCATCGCGTGATCGCTCAGGAGTGTACGTTAACCGTGG
>Ga0116149_1002716_pt1 | contig 19043 bp, 16 predicted proteins | sample AD_UKC057_MetaG_FD_89787 | JGI IMG/M metagenome (GOLD analysis project Ga0116149, IMG submission 89787) | Active sludge microbial communities of municipal wastewater-treating anaerobic digesters from USA - AD_UKC057_MetaG | ecosystem: Engineered > Bioreactor > Anaerobic > Digestate | place: USA... | reverse complement strand
AGTATCCCCACTCCCGTAATATTTTAGGCCGCCTGTTTGAAGGCAATTCAGACAGGCGCCTGGCCTATCAACACATTCGGGGTGTCTTGGCCTATGCCTATGAATTTGAAAATGGCTGGTCCCTGGGGCTGGGACTTCACCTCTCCTACAACCGATTCCGCACCGACCATATTACACTCGGACTGACACCAGCCCAATACGACAACCAGTGGGATACGTCTTGGGGCGCGGGATTTGGCGTAGGCTTTTATAAACATTGGGACCGTTTTGCCTTCGGGCTGAACTACAGTTCCCGCCACTGGACAGAGGCCATGGAAAAGTATGATGATCTTCTTAGTTCGCCCCTGGATACGCCCCGTGTCGTTCAAACCGGCATTGCCTATGAACTGACCCCGAAACTCGAGGTGACCCTGGACTACAAATGGCTGCATTGGCGGAGAATCAACACCTACGGTTCGCCTATATTCCGTGGCGGCGGATACGGCTGGACCAATCAAAATGGCGTTAAATTGGGTTTGGAATATAAAGTCGCCCCGAAATGGACGCTGATGGCGGGCTATGCCTACAGTAACAGTCCTGTCAAAGAAGACGGGGTATTCTTGGCGGGTCTGGTCCCGGTTATTGTGGAGCAGCATTTCACTGCCGGCTTTTCCCACCAGTTTAATGAGAAGCATGGGATGCATCTGGTCGGCGTGTATGCGCCCTCCCATAAAATGCGTGAAAACGGCGAGGGCGATTTGATGTCTATTCTCGGCAAAGGTACTACCATAGAGGCCGGCGCCGTCTCGGCGGTCCTGGGATATTCCTATACTTGGTAAGGGACCGGACAAACAGGTGCTCATCCAAAGGGGAAGACATGTTGCACCGGATCCAGAAGATGTGATACACCAACGCGTCGCATTTCACCTGAAGGAGGCGTAACGCGTGGTTTCAAAACATCGTCCGACCGGGAATGAAGGGACGTTCAGAAGTCTGTTCCTCTGGTTTATGCTGGTATTATGTCCCACACTGTCTCATGCCGGCGAGGGGGTGTTTCTTTCCTGCAATGACGCGCTCCAGCTGGGGCGGGCGTCCAGCGGGGTGGCCAGTCCCCGCAGTTCCTACTGGAGTTACATGAATCCGGCCGCCATGGTGGACCTTGAACGGCGCTTCGATGTAAATCTCTATAACGTCTATGACCGGTTCAAGTTAAAACCCCGGGGGCTGCTGGGCAACCGCCTGGATGGTACCCTGGTGTCGGAAGGCCTTTTCCCGATTGCCACCGCAAGCATGGTCTGGCCATTGGAGACCGGTGTTCTTGGCGGCGGCATCTTTATTCCGAGTGGCTCCGGCGTGGAGTATCCCCATTCGCGCAATATCCTGAGCCGCATATTCCATGGCAACGGGGACCGGCGCATGGCCCTGCAGCATATACGGGGCGTTTTGTCCTATGCTTATGCGTTTGACAACGGCTGGGCCCTGGGCTTGGGACTGCACCTTTCGGTAACCCGGTTCCGGGCGGACCACCTCACCCTCAGCCTGGCCACCGCAGCGTATGACAATCAGTGGGATACCGCCTATGGCGCGGGATTCGACGTGGGCGTATACCGGCGCTGGGAACGGTTTGCCGTGGGCGCCAACTATACCTCGCGACATTGGATGGAGTCCATGAAGAAATATGGGGACCTCTTAAGTTCGCCCCTGGATATGCCCCATTCCCTCCAGGTCGGTATTGCATACAAAATACGGCCCACCGTAGAAATCACCGCGGATTACCGGTGGCTGCTCTGGGAAGAAGTAAAAGCCTATGGCTCTTCCATCTTCAATGGAGGCGGTTTTGGCTGGAAGGACCAGCACGGCCTTAAACTGGGTGTTGAATGGCAGGTTGGCGAAAAATGGACGTTGATGGCCGGGTACGCCTATAGCAATTCTCCCATCCGGGAAAACGGCGTTTTCCTGGCCGGGCTGGCGCCCGTAATTTTTGAACATCACCTAACCGCCGGCCTTTCCTACAAAATCAATGAAAAGCACGCGGTCCATGTCGCCTTTGGCGGCGCGCCAAAACATCAGCTCCAGGAAAGCGGGGGAGGCGATTTACTGTCCATTCTTGGCAGAGGCACCAAAGTTGAAGTAAGCGCGATATCTGCCGCCTTGGGGTACAGTTTCTTTTGGTAGGACGAAAGTTTGGTTTTCTGCTTTTTCCTGTCATCCGCAGGGAACGCGAAGAGCGGCTGTGGCACGCGGGGAGGGGTTTCGCGCCGGTCGCGGGCAAATGAAAATCGAGATTAGACGGGGACCGATAGAAGGGGACTGTTGGAATTAAATTTAAGCCTTGTGGTATTCTCTATGAAGGAGTAGCGCAATGCGCGTCGCGCTTTTCCAGGCACCGGTTCCGCGCGCATCCCATTGAACTTTCAGCGAGTCGATAACCCAGCATTTTTGGAAATCCTCATCAGATGAAGTGAAGGAGAATGCCCGTCATGGCCGCCCCAAAAGAACAAAAGCAAATCAATCTTTCCGTAAATGACCGCATTGAACGTGACCGCCAGATGATTAATGACGCGCGGGCCCGGGGCAAGGGGCCGCTTTTCGGCGTCTTTGTGCGCCTTTCCGGGCCGGGATGGCTGCAGAGCGCCATCACCCTCGGCGGCGGCACCCTGTCAAACAGCCTCTATCTGGCCGTGCTCACCGGGTTCACGTTCCTGTGGCTCCAGCCGGTCGCCATGGCGGTCGGTATCGTCATGCTCAGCGCCATTGCCTATGTCACCCTTTCCACGGGGGAGCGCCCCCTGCGTGCCATAAATACCCATATCAATCCCGTGCTGGGCTGGAGCTGGCTGCTCGCTTCAATGGCTGCCAATATGGTGTGGAGTATGCCGCAATTTGGACTGGGGCTGGCCGCGCTTACCAAGATGCTGTTACCCGAGGTGCTGGGGGTTAACGGGCCATTCGGAAGTCATGGCCGGTTGGTTGCGGCGTGTTGCATCCTTGCGGTCAACATCATGTTTCTGACCCTGTACAGTTCCGGCGGCAAGGGCATGAAAATTTTCGAAACCATCATCAAATGCATGGTGGCCCTGACGGTGCTCTGTTTTGTCGGGGTTGTGATTGTCATTACCGTCAACGGTCTTGCCGATTGGCGCGACTATGTGGGCGGGTTCATTCCCCGCTTCAATATGATGTTCGAGCCGGGGCCAAAATTTCTGCCCTTCCTGAACGAAGTGCCCGAACAGTTCAGGTCCTTTTGGACGGGCAAGATTTTGAGCGATCAGCGCGACTTTATCATTTCCGCATTCGCCACCGCTGTGGGTATCAACATGACCTTCCTGTTCCCCTATTCCATGATGCGCAAGGGGTGGGATCGGGATTTCCGCGGACTGGCCATTTTTGACTTGTCCACGGGTTTGTTCATTCCCTTCCTGATTGCCACATCCTGCGTAGTCATCGCCGCAGGCTCCCAATTACACACGATTCCCCAGGCGGGGTTGATTGCTTCCGTGGATGAACAGGGCAATCCCGTCAAAGTGGATGCAAGTCTTCAGAAGGGCTACGACGGGTTGCTGTCGGAACGGTTGAAATCGGAACTGGGCGAGGCCGCTTTCGCCGCACTTTCCGCGGAGGAACTTGCCGCCAGGCGTACGGCCCTGCCGGAACCGGACAAGCTGATGGCGGCCATGCTGGTGCGCCGCGACGCCCCCCAGTTGGCCGCTTCCCTGGAACCGCTTACCGGTCCCACGATTGGCCGGTACGTCTTCGGTATCGGCATCCTGGGCATGGGCCTTTCCGCAGCCACCATGCTTATGATCATCAACAGCTTGTGTTTCTGCGAATTGTTGAACCGTCCCGCCAAGGGATGGCCCCAGTTCGTGGGCGGCGCCATGACCTCCATTTCCCTTTTTGTGATGCTTGCCTGGGACGGTGCCTTGATGGCGGTAGCCACGCCCACTTCGGTCTTCTGCATGACGCTGCTGCCCCTGGCGTATCTCTCTTTCTTCCTGCTGATGAATCAGAAGACGGTCCTGAAGGACGCCATGCCCACCGGGATAAAACGTATCCTCTGGAACGTCCTGATGCTGGTCGCCCTGTTCTGTGCGTTTTTCGGCAGCATCTGGGGTATCTACGGCAAGGTCGGCCCCACCTGGACGGTAGTAATTTTCACGACTTTTTCGGTGCTGGTGCTACTCGGGCACTTCTATCGTAAACGCAGGCAGGCCGCCTGACCCGCAACAGGAACCGGCGCGTAGAACTTTATCCCGCCCGGCGCGACATAACCCTCGCGCCGGGCGGGATTTGATTTGTGCGGAGGGTGATGCACGGCCTGCTCTCGCGCGTCGGCACCCTATCTTTAATGGGAATTTATTTATCCACCGGGACGTTTAACCTATATAGTGAACAAAAAAGGTCAGTTTAGTGCCTTTAGAAAGGAGCCAACATGAAACCGCATATAAGTGCAGTTGATTACGATAGAAAGAAAAGGAACGGAAATCCGTTCATGTTCATCCTGAAAACCGCGTTTCTCGTCGTGGTGGCCGTAGTAACCCCGCAATGCGCGGGCATGTCGAGCCACCCCCTGCAAGGACAAGAAGCGCCATCTTTTTCTTTGCGCCTGATGGACGGCGGCACGCTTAATTTATCGGAGCATCTGGGAAAGCGGCCTATCGTGCTTGATTTTTGGGCGGTTTGGTGCCCCGCCTGCCGTGCGGGTCTTCCCAATCTTGCGACCGTAGTGGCGCAGTTCAAGAAAGAAGATGTCATGATCTGTTCCGTAAATATGGGGGATACCAGGGATGGTATCGCCTCTTTCCTGAAAAATTCATCGGTTAAACTTCCCGTTGCTATGGATGAACGCAATGCCGTGGGCGGGTCCTACCAGGTTGAGAGTATTCCAACGAAAATTTTAATCAACCGGGAAGGCAAAGTGGCGCAGGTGATAGTAGGCACCCTGGGCGAGTCGGCCTTATCCGAGGCCATACGTAAATTACTGTAGTGATTCCGGTGGCTTGGCGGCGCCCGGCGTAAGCCTGTCGGAACGGAATGCCGGAAGCTGATGGTTTCAAGGAATCAGGATGGTGTTATCCTGCACCCTTCACTTCTGCAGACAACGATGACCCCGACGCAGTCGCCCGTAACATTCACGATGGTACGGGTCATATCGAGAAGCCTGTCAACGCCTATGACAATGGCTATCCCTTCGACAGGTATCGATGCGGATGCAAGCACGATACTCATAAGACCGATGCTGGCGCCGGGTATGCCGGCGGTGCCGATGGACGCCAGAACCGCTGTAAGAAATACCATGAATTGTTCCTGAAAACTGAGTGGAATGCCGTACACTTGGGCGATGAACAGGGACGCGACGGTCAGATATAGGGCGGTGCCGTCCATATTCACCGTAGCGCCGACGGGCAGCATGAAGTTGCTGATATTGGGATCGGCGCCGAGCCGTTTCGTGGCGCATGTCAGGGACATGGGCAGCGTTGCGGAACTCGAAGAGGTGCTGAAAGCCAGTTGAATCGCCGGGGCCATGGCGCGCAGAAACCGCCGGGGTGACACCCCGCCCAGCAGGGGGCATAAGACGCACGTCAACAGGCAGAAGTGCAGGCCGAGTCCCAGCATGACCGTCCCGAAATACTTTGCAAGCGTTACCATGTAAGCAATGCCCAATTCGGAGATGGTACGCGTCATCAACGCGAAGACGCCCAAAGGCGCCAGGCGCATTACCCACAAAATAATGGTGATGAACGCCTTGTCCAGGCTCTGAAATACCTGCAATGCCGGCAGGCCGTCCTTGCCAAGCGCTGCCAGGGCGCAGCCCAGCAGGATGGCAAGAAAAATAACTACCAGCGGATTCTGGTCCGCCATAATCGGATTGCGAATCACCGCGGGCAGTACCTGGTTTTGGAGGCGCAGCCCAAGGGATAACTTATCCGAATTATCTTCATCTTCCGCCCCCGTAGCCTGTCTTTCTGTTGTCGCCGGTGCTTCAACCTCCTTCCGTAATGATTCCCGCCCTTCTCCCGGGCGAATCATATTGACCAAAAAGAGTCCCAGCAGTACCGCAAGACCTGTCGTGCAAAAATAATACAGCAAACTCTTGAATCCGACCGTGCCCAGCCGTTTCGGATCTCCGATGCCCGCCGTTCCGTTCAACACTGACACGAAAATCAGGGGAAGGATCACAAAGGTGAGCAACAGAATGAAAAGCTTTCCAAAAATCCCCAGGTATTCGATGACAAAAGCGCGGCCGACCAGTTTCGTCAGAAGCCAGCCCGCAAGAACGCCCAGAATCATGGCGACAAAAACTTGTATGGGAAGCGTGGTGCGGCGGGGCAGCCAGTTCAGAAAGAACCATAGCATGATGAAAATAAACGCGGCGCGCAGCAGTCCCTGGACAATGTCCATTCCCGTTACCGGCGCCCACACGGAGCCCAAACCCAATACGAACGCTGAGAACGTATAAAAGCAAAGAGACAATTTGGAGGTCCCCGGCGAGGGGGAGGCATGTTCCATGATCGCGTTGATATCCTGCCCGTTAAACTGTTAGCCTGCAAACAATTTGGAGTGAAAGTAGTGAATATGTCATAATACCCGCTGACAGTGCCTATACACAACCTGGCTTGAGCGTCGGCCGTTGGGTTGTGCCTGTACCCTAAAAGGAAATATACTAGCACACCGGAAACGGTTGATGGAATGCCAGGGGGTAACTCTGGAGTTCAGCACATACCCTCTTTGAACATAAGGAGCGTGGACATGAGTGACGACATTACAAACAAAATTAGACAACTGATTGCGGACCGTTTTGAACGCAAAATTGAAGAGGTTACCGATGACGCGCGGTTTACCGAGGACCTGGGCGCGGATTCCTTGGACACAACGGAACTACTGATGAATCTGGAAGAAGAGTTCGGGATTGAAATAGACGATGAAGCCAATACGATTACCAATGTGGGCGAAGCTATCGCCTATATCAAGGCGCGTTTGTAGCAACCTTGTCGGCTTTTTCTCCAGTGTCAGCGCATACCTTTTTTTTCGCCCGCCCGGGCGCAACGTGCCCCGCTCCTGCGTCACAGGCCTTCCTGCCGTGCTGTAACGAAAAAGGTGGGGCATTTGCATGTGTACTTACCATTCGGTATAATAGCCCCGGTTCCGGTTCCGTAAACCTTGGCCCGGTTCGGGCACACCCCAAGAGGCGTGCGACGCATAGTGCGTGGAAGGCAAGCCTGCATGTTTCCCCGTCAAACGCTGCATGGGTTGACCGGCATGACATAGGGGTCTTCATACACTATGTGTAGCGTATACATGGCTCCGGAACGTTTGGAAGCGCTGGGCCATCTGGCGCAGCGTTTAAACATTGCGCTTTCTTCCTACGCGTTGTTGGATGAAGCGCTGACCCATGCGTCAAGTACTGCGGAATATCCGGAAAAAGCGGGCAGGGACTATGAGGCGCTCGAGTTTCTGGGGGATGCCGTGCTTGAACTCGCGGTGTCGCATTATTTGTTTGAAAAAATGCCGGGACGCGGCCCGGGTGACTATACTAAACTACGAGCCACCGTGGTAAATCGGAATACAGTGGGCCGGGTAGCCCGGCGTATGGAACTGGCGCCCTTGGTGCGTCTGGGCAAGGGTGAAGAATCCGGAGGCGGCCGGAAACGGGTCGCCTTGCTGGCGGATTGCCTGGAAGCGGTAATCGGCGCGGTCTATCTGGATTGCGGTTGGCCGCAGGCGCGCGACCTCGTGTGGCGTATGTTTGCATCGGAGATGGACGGCGTGTGCCAGGCGCCGCCCGCGTGGGACTATAAGTCTGAACTGCAGAATTATTGTCAGGCGGCCCACATCGCGCTGCCCCGGTTTGAAGTGGTACGCAGCGACGGACCGGACCATCGTAAAGAGTTTGAAGTGGAAGTGTATGTGCGCGAACTCCCGCAGGGGCGCGGCACCGGGTTGAGCAAGAAAGAAGCGGAGCAACAGGCGGCGCAACAGGCGCTGTTTGCGATAAAGCAACAGGAGTAACGGATGTCGGCCGGCACGAACGGCGTTGGATGCCGTGCGGCAGCCTGCAACCTGGTATTAACCAAACAAGTAGAAGGAGAAACGTATGCTGGACATGTTCTTAAAAGTTTCGGGAGCAGCGGCCATCGCGGCTCTGCTTTTTGTGGTATACCTGATACGGTATGTCCTTTCCAAACCGCAGGGAACGGAAAGAATGGCTTTCCTTTCCAAGTCGGTTCAACAAGGCGCGGCGGCCTTTCTTAAACAGGAATACACCTGGGTAAGCGGTTTTGTAATCGTTATCGCCGCCTTCCTGGCGGCGGTCGGTGTTGTGAAACCGGAATTGCAGTTAAACTGGATGACGTCGGTATCGTTTATCGCGGGTGCCGTCGCCAGTGCCTGTGCGGGCATCATCGGCATGTGGATCGCTACGCGCTCCAACGCGCGTACTGCGGCGGCGGCGGAAAGCGGCGGGGTCAAAGCCGCTCTGGATGTCGCCATCAGCGGTGGCGCCGTCATGGGCCTCACCGTGGTGGGCGTCGCCCTGCTCGGTCTCGTAATCGTATATAAAATCTTCAATGGCGACCCGACCATTGTAAATGGCTATGCCATGGGCGCATCGCTCCTGGCCCTGTTTGGCCGCTCCGGCGGCGGCATTTTCACCAAGGGCGCCGACATGGGCGCCGACCTGGTGGGCAAGGTGGAAGCGGGCATTCCGGAAGACGACCCTCGCAACCCCGCTGTCATCGCGGACAATGTGGGCGACAACGTGGGCGACGTCGCCGGCCTGGGCGCCGACCTCCTCGAATCCTATGTGGAATCCATCATCGCCGCGCTGGCCGTGGCGGCCATCATGTTCACCACCAATCCGGGTACCACGGTGTTCGTGAAATCGTTCCCCTTCTTTGTCGCCGCCATCGGCATCATCGCTTCCATCATCGGCGTGATGTATGTCAAGAAATTCGCGCAGAGCAACCCGCAGAGCGCCTTGATGAACGGCACCTATATCAGCGCAATCCTGTGTATGTTGGGTGTCTTTGGCTACTCATTCCTGAGAGGCGAAGGATTTTCCCTGGAAGGTGTTGAATATGCCTGGTATGGCCCCGCCGTCGCCTGCTTCGTTGGTATTGTCGCCGGCATGGCTGTCGGTTTCGCCAGCGAATATTTCACCTCGGGCAAATACAACCCCGTGAAAAAACTGGCTGAAGGCTGTCAGACCGGCCCCGCGATTGCAGTCACCGGCGGCACGGCCGTCGGCATGCAGAGCACCCTGGGTCCCGTAATTGTTCTCGCCATCGCTGTGGTGGTTGCAGCCCATTTCGCCGGCGTATACGGCGTGGCCATTGCGGCGCTCGGCATGTTGGCAACGACCGGCATGGTCGTGGCGGTGGACGCCTACGGCCCCATCGCCGACAACGCGGGCGGTATTGCTGAAATGGCGCACATGGATCCCGGCGTCCGCAAGATTACGGACAACCTGGACGCGGTCGGCAACACCACCGCCGCCATCGGCAAAGGCTTCGCCATCGGTTCCGCGGCCTTCGCGGCCATCGGCCTGCTCAGCGCGTTTATGCTGGCGGCCAATGTTACGGAAGTCAGCATCAGCAATCCAATGATTCTCGCCGGCTTGCTCATCGGCGCCATGATGCCCTTCTTCTTCTCGTCCATGCTCTTCGGCGCGGTCGGCAAATGCGCCGATACCATGATCCAGGAAGTGCGCCGCCAGTTCCGTGAAATCCCCGGCCTGAAGGAAGGCAAGGAAGGCGTCGTGCCCGACAGCACCAAGTGCGTCAGCATCGCCACCAAGGGCGCCATCAAGGGCATGCTGCTGCCCGGCGGCCTCGCCATCGTGTTCCCGGTCATCATCGGCTTCTCGCCGCTTGGCACCGCAGGCCTGGCCGGCATGCTCGTCGGCGCCATCGCCACGGGCGTCATGCTCGGTATCCAGACCGCCAACTCCGGCGGCGCCATGGACAATGCCAAGAAGTACATCGAGGAAGGCCACTTCGGCGGCAAGGGCTCGGAAGCGCACAAGGCGGCCGTGGTCGGTGACACTGTCGGCGACCCGCTCAAAGACACGGTCGGCCCGTCCATCAACATCCTCATCAAACTGATGTGCGTGATTTCGCTCGTGCTTGCCCCGCTCTTCGCCGGATAAGCGAAAACATCTTTATCTTTTCCTTTCTGTTTGGCGGCCATACTGCTTCGCGGCAGTATGGCCGTTTTTCAGTTGAATAAAATCCATCGCTCCGGCGTTTAACAGGAAGATGACCTGTTTACGGCAGGCGGCTTCACAAGAAAACTGACAGCTGCTCAGAATCCTTATGTGGAGTATCGTAGGCTGGGTGGAGTGGAATCCATGGCTATGCCGTTGATTTCCTTTGCCGGACTTAAGTAACGGCATGCACGTATCGTATCCATAGGGCGGAACGAAACCCACCTACAGTTAAGCCGTTTGCATTAAGTTATTATCTCTGGAGAACGGCTGTCATGATAGGAGATATACAAAGAATGGCAGTAAGTACCCGGCAACAAGCCATCGAATTGACGCGGTCGTATGCGATAACCATTTTTCTCGCCCATGGGAAGCCGGTGGATTTCTACAAACTTCTTTGGGTTGTCCATTGGGCAATTGAACATTACGGGCGGGAAAAAACGGACCAGGCCCTCGCGGATATCCTGATGGAACCGGATTTTGATCCGGACACTATCCCAGCCAGATTGCGTGAACATTTTTTGGAATACGGAATGAAAGACAGCGCGATGGGCAGCTGGTTCGCGCGCGCCATGAAAGCCTGACGCTTCAGCGCCTTCCGCCATCTGCGTATCCAGGCTGACTAAGGGTTGTGCGCCTGCCCGAACATGGTTACAATGCTCTGTTTGATGGTAATCTGACAGTAAGAGAAATTATTACATGGAGAACAACACGACGAATCGAAAAAAAATAAAGTATATCCATGAAGGAAACTATGTGGCCGATGTAGAAATTGAAGTCATTGAGACAGACGACGATTGGGCCCCTTATCTTTCTTTAGAAGACGCTTATAAACTGGATGACATTCGTGAATGCCTTAAGCGCGGTGATCTGAAAACAGCGCCAAACCAGGCCAAGGTCTATAAACTTACACCTGTCGAGGTATAGTCGGATATTCCGACTTCCCGCTGGCTATTCACACCAGCGCGTCCGCCAGCGCCTCTGCAAAATGCAGGACGGTTCGGTCGGTGCACTGGGTAATCTGGTGGCGGCAACTGGTAACCATATTCATAAATTACGCTAAACAGTATTCCCTACTATCGTGTTTAATCCTGCAAGGGCTGGAAGCCAGAAACTAGTCATTCCACAGTATTTATGGACTTTCCCCGATTTGTGTGGGTGACATTATTCAGATATTCTTCCCAGCCATGTCCGCACAACGTCCATGGTTTGACCTGCTACGGGGTTATTGCGGGCGGCTTCCAAAGCGTCAATCTTCCATTGCCCCTTGTGTTTGCGGACGGTCAGCGTGGCGCGTTCCGGTGACAGCACCCGGTATGCAAATAGTTTCCCTGAAAGCAACTCGGGAAGCCGGCTGAACAGGCAGTTGCATTGCACGCATCCTTCCCAAAAAACCTCCCCTGATTCTCGCAGGGCCACAATGTCCGGATGTTCCGGCAGGGGCGCGCGCGGTAAAATGTAAGCTATGTTTTCCAATGCATCCGGGGAGACCAGGTACATGTTGCGAAATATCATTTTATCCAGGCTGGCAAGGGTTTGAAAGCACAAGCGTGGCAGGGTTTGGAAGTACTTTGTCTCCGTATCTATCCAAGCCCTCAATTTCAGCGCCGTATTGGCATGAATATCCTCCTGAACATCGTTGACCACCTCGTGAAGCACTGGTTTGCCTATGCGTTCCAGCAACCTTCTATCCGAGGCAAGTGCCATTCCCCCCAGATTGAGCCGTGGAAGATGGCGCAATACCTTTGTCTGCCCCTGTCTTTTTGCATTGTCGATCAGCCCGGAAATATAGGTGCTGCAGCATGCCCATGGCAAGATTTTCCCCAGTAAACGGACCAGGCTTGGTTCGGCTTCTCGAAATCCCAAAGACTTGAGAATATCCAAGCGCCTGCGGTGCGCCAGGGCATGGGGATTGTCCGGCGGGACCACATTATTTTTAATGCACCAGAACCGGAAAGATGCCAGCATGCTTGCCAGCGCTGGATTGGTTTGCATCATTTCCATCGCGTTCGGGTATTCGTAGAGAAACTGAAGCAAGGCAAAATGCCTATCGGGAAAAGAGCGTACAAGTCGCAGTGTTTCAGATGGAATACAGGCCATCATGTTCTCGCAACGTATGATGCGGCGCTGTAAATAAACCAAGTACTTCAGTTGTGCAGGCAGATTAATAACCGCTGCCTCATGGGGCTCATTCATAATCAAGGAGATTTCATTGGCATGGATGGCACTGTATTTCTTGACAAGATAATCACGGAGTTGGAAAAACGCGGTAAGGTTAAAATCATCATTCACGTTCTCCACATCGCGCCATAGGCCGGGCGCATATTCCTGTAAAAATACCGGCGCGGGCCACAATCGGATGAAGAAACGTTTGTCGTTCTTCTCGCTGAAAATGCCATTGGAAAGATCGGGGTTGACGTGAAGCATGGTCACCGCCTGTCAAATGCGAATGCTCTCAAGATCTTCCTCGATGCCATGATGTGTATTGACTGCCAGTTCCTGAACTGCGGCAAGTATCTGAGTGACCACATCTTGAGGACTCTTCCCTTCACAGTTCTCGGCAACATCGGCAAACGCTTCCATGAAATTGCAGGTACGCGGGGAAATACCATGTTCCTGAAAAAATAAGCGCCGCCAGAGATTCGCCAGTATCGGGGCGTGTTCCACAACTATAAACCGATGTTCAGGGCCATGTTCGCGTGCCGGATCATTGGTGATAATGACGCCCAGTCCCGCAACTTCGTTAGTACTGCCAGGCACGCGTAATTCGTCAACCAGATTTTCTTTTTGTTTCAAGGACTCAATATGCCTCAGGAATCTGGTCAATCCGACATAATCCACAACGAGCGAAGTTGTCCTTTCCATCTCATATTGGTATGAAAGGTCCCTCGCTCTGCTACAGACAGTTTCTTCAAGCAGAAAATCGTATTCCTCCGCATTCAGTCCCGCGCCTTGAAATATGGCATCAAGCATCACTTTATCACGCAGTTCCTTCATTTCCCGGGACAACCGATGCCTATCTTGCCATTTGATGGAGTCTGGTAATCCTGCCCCTGATTTGATGTCATTCATCAATCGGTTAAAGGTATGAAAAGAAGAGTTGGCGGGCCATATCCGAAGCATGTCCAGATGCCTTTGCGAGAGGCCGTGGGCTTCGGCAGCGCGAAGGATGCGGGTCAGATACCCCTGCCGTGAGGCCCCGAGCCGGGTATTGATATGGTCAATATACACAAGGACTTGCAAGGTGTTGGCATCGCCATTTTCAACCGTGCGAAAACACTTGTCATACAGGCCAAGGCCATACCCTTCGTAGCGGTCCAATGCCAATTCATCAGCAGGGCTTAATTCCCACAGCACTCCGGCAACAGACGCGTCAGCATGGGGAACGATCGTGGCCAGTCCGCGATGATTTATGATGAATACATATCCCGGCAGTATGGCCGTACCGGCAAGCAAGGCGTCCGGGCACCGTTGGTGCATCTGCTCTGTGTCCATGTTGGAACCGTACGCAAAATAGGAGGTGGTCATTGGAGAATCCTTTCCTTTTGGGTGTTTCGGCCTTGCCTTCACTTTGAGCAACTACCATGCCAGTATGTGTTAATTGCGTTGCTATGGGAGAGAACCCGCTCAAGGCGAACGTGACCAATGGTATTCCAGTCAACAAGTATGCAATAATTGACCTTATACTGCTCAATAAATGAAGGGTATTCGTATGGACAAGACGCATGGACAACATCACCTGATTCTCACAACCAACGGGGCGGCGGGGGCATGCGCCGCCGCTGCGGTATTGATGCGGTATCCCGACGCGCACATACAGTTCACCAGTCCGAGGCATTTGCCGAAAGCGCTGGAATCATTGCCCGAGAAGGGGACTCCGATGGCGGTTCATCTATGCGGGATCGGTATCAGCACGCCGTCCGACGAACTGACGACAGGCTTTCGGCTATTGGCGAAGAACATCACCATTACGTGGTATTCCGGAAAGGAGCATCCCGATGTGGCGCAATATATTGCAGGACATAAAACACAAATAAGGCACAAGGGAAGCGCCCATTCGCTCACGACGCAAGTTATCCTTGATGCGCTGAAAGTAAATGGTTCGGCACGGTCCTTGCTCTTAATGGAACTGGCCGAAGAAGCACAGAGCAGTAAAACGGCAAGGTCCGAACTGCACCGCTATTGTCATGACCTGGTGCAGGCCGCCAACCGGCGTTTTTTCTTCTTTGGCGATGATACGTTAAACGAAAAAGCCATCCGCTTCCTGGCGGGACTGGAGAACAAAAGCAATGCACTTGATACCGCTGTGGAACATTACCGGCGTTCACCGGATGCGCTGTATCCCCTGGGTTCCAGCCCCGCCATGAAAACCCTGCGCGCCCATATCGGACGGCTCGGTCCCGTGCCGGAGCCGGTACTGATTGTCGGGCCGACAGGCTCGGGCAAGGAAGTCATGGCAAAGGCACTACACATAACCAGCGGACGCACGGGCGCCTTTGTCGCGGTGAACTGCGCTGTCCTCGGCGGCAACCCTACTTTGGTGGAGGACCGTCTCTTCGGGCATGTGAAGGGCGCGTTCACCGGTGCGGATACGGAAGCCAGAGGCGCGTTTGAAGAGGCCCATCAAGGTACGCTGTTTCTCGACGAAATCGGGGAATTGCCAGCGGAGGTGCAGGCGCAACTGCTGCGCGTGCTGGAGGAGAAGGAGATACGCCCGCTGGGCACGATGAAGACTCGTGTGGTGGATGTGCGCATTGTGACGGCCACACACCGCGACCTGGGACGCATGGTCGCCGAGGGAAAATTCCGGCAGGATTTGTTCTACCGCGTCAATGTGCTTCTCGTGCGCGTGCCACCGCTGTGTGAACGGCTGGAGGATATGAAAAGCATCGCTGCCCACGTTGTCAGTGAACTCGAGAAGAGTAAATACACACTAAAACTTAATAAAAAGGACTGGGACGCCATACAGAGATATGACTGGCCGGGCAATGTGCGGCAATTCCTGAATGTCTTGAAACGTGCCGCCTATTTAAAGTACCCCGTAGCCGAAATAATTGATGAGGAATCTCGGCATAGTCGACTGGATGCGAGTATTGAAGCCTCGTCTTTGCACACTATATTCTTTCCTGAAAGTATAGAGGACGTTCTTCCGGTGAAGGAAATGTACCGCACCTATGTCCAACACGTCCTCGGCTTGTTCGAGGGAAATATCATGCGCACAGCCAGGGCTTTGAAAATTGCGTCGAATACGTTGCGGAAATATCTTTTATAGAGTAATGCAGTTGAACGATGCGTTCATTCACTCGAATATAATGATGCAATTATGGGAGGTTGAGTGCGATGGATAACGTTAATGACAAACTGAATACCATTGTCAAAGAAGAACTTGAAATATTCCTTAAAGAGTATATTAGAAGTCCATATCTTTGTTATACCGAGCATGGCGTCCATGCATTATTTTTTCAGCGTCTATATTCCAAGCTGCCGGAGTCTCTCAGAAACATTGAGTTGTATATCGCCGGGGAAAAAATCATGGTGTGTCGAATTCAAAAAGAATACCCCACAAAAACGGACTTGGGGAGAAGTCGGCGACAGAATTGGGATTTAGCAGTAATTGGTGATACAGGGAAAGAACAAGACAAGTATGATGAGCTCCCTTTGTGTTGCGTTGTGGAGTTTGGCTTAAATGCCACATTTGAGCATTTAAAGGACGATGTGGAGCGAGTTGGTCATGATGGTGCTTGCGTGGACAATACGTACGTGGTTCATCTTTATAGAATATCTGAGGCGGGAAAAAAAATATCACGACGTGATGCATCAAGAAATCATAAAGAAATTATTGATTGGGAAAAATCGGACAAGACTCTTTCTGCTATCAAAGTGTACCCAAGCAAAAACACAGTAATATATTTTGGGCTTGTTGATTTTTCAAGAAAAGAAAGATTTCATCCCGTTCTTTTTAAGTATGAAAATGGAGACAGGATAAACCTCGAACTGTCAGAAGAGATAGCTCAAGAATGAAAATTGAAATACATCGCGGCAGTCATGAAATCGGCGGCAGTTGTGTGGAACTGTCCGCAGGCGATACCCGTATTATTCTTGATGTGGGTATGCCGCTGGTGAAGCCCGATGGCCGCGAGTTCAACATGCGGGATTATGATGGTCTGTCCGAGGAGGAACTGGTGGAGGCGTCTGTGTTGCCGCGGGTGGAAGGACTGTATGCCTGGCAACAGCCTTCCGTGGATGCCGTGCTGATTTCTCATGCCCATCAGGACCACTATGGTCTGATCCAGTATGTGCATCCTGACATTCCGGTGTATATGAGTGAGGGCACGCACAAACTGCTTGAAATCTCGAAAATATTTTCTGGAGGGGCAATGCCGCCCACGGCTCCCCGGATATTCGCATGGCCATCAGAATTTCAGGTGGGTGAGTTTAATATCACACCGCATCTGGTGGACCACAGCAGCGCCCATGCTTTTGCTTTTGAAATTGCAGCGGCAGGCAAGCGGGTGTTCTATTCGGGCGATTTCCGAACGCATGGCCACATCGGGAATGCGGCAATAACGACTCTTTATAGAAAAGTACATCCCGGTGTGGATGCACTGCTGATGGAAGGCACCATGCTGGGGCGCGACACAGCGTCCGTGCAGACCGAAGCAGAACTCTCGTTAAAAGCAAACGAGATATGCAAGCAGACAGACAAGGCCATACTGATTTACCAGGCTGGCCAGAACATCAGCCGTACCGTATCCTTCTACAAAGCCGCCAAGCGCAGCCGAAGATGGTTTGTACTCGACCTATATACTGCTTGTGTCTTGGATGAAATGAGCCGGTGTCCAGGTGGCAAGAATCTGCCCTCTCCGTGCAAACCAGGCTTCAATGATGTGCGGGTGTGGTATCCCTCATGTTTGACCACACGGAGCAAGAATATTGGGCACGAGGATATTGTCTACAAATATATCGCCCGAAAAATGGTCTATGAAGAAATGGCAACCGACCTGGGTAAAGTGATGCTATTCGTTCGTCCCGGCATGGAAGCAAACCTTCACAATATTCCCGGACTCGCCGGCAGCACGCTCGTGTATTCCCTCTGGGAAGGGTATCATGAGAAGAAAAATACACGTAAGTTCTTAGAGGCGGTGGGAGACTTGGGCATAAACGTCGTGTCGCTCCACACCAGCGGTCATGCTGATATCCCGTCGCTACAACAGATGGCCAACAGATTAAAACCCAGGAAAATAATTCCCATCCACACCTTTCACCCGGAAGAATATGCAAGTATCTTCAACTTCCCTGTAGAAACAGGCGCTGAATTAACCTTGTAGGCATGGCCTCTATTTGACCATTCTGCCGGGCTTATTCTGATGTGGGCATTCGGAAATAAGCGCCTGTCAAAGAGCAACCTCAAAGCGGCAAGGACACCCATATGGTGCCACTGTAGTCCTTGAAAATCATGCTGCACCAAACTTTCCTGCCCGATAACAAACGCAACCGGGTGACTAAACGGTCACATTGCAGTTAAAATTAATACGTGGTCTATTCTCCGTGTCATCAAGTTATCCTACGGTATCCGCAGATAACTTAATGAACTGACCGCTATGACAGACGTCTTGCTCACAAGGCGGGATGTGTCTTGATGCGCAGGGGGGATAGTTTACATTATAATGGATACATATCAACTACAAGGATACTGTATATGAATCGAACGGTTAAGGTTGTGGTAGAGCATCATTCGGACGGTTACATTGCCTACCCTCTTGGTATGAAAGGGGTAGTCGTGGGCGAAGGCGACAGCTATTCTGAGGCATTACGCGATGTAGAATCTGCCATACGTTTTCATATTGAAAGCTTCGGTGAAGATGTTCTTGACCCAGACCCGGATACGCCTGTTCTTGAGGCTTTTGTGGCCGAAGCTGGTGTATAGATACCATGACTGCATTTCCTTCCGATGTTCCCCTGGAGCAGGCAATAAAAACCTTTGAGAGGCTTGGTTTTCACGAAGTCAGGCGAGGCAATCACATTTCAATGCTTCGTGAAAACGAAGACGGAACACGGACGCCGCTGACCATGCCGGCGCATCGTCACATTAAAGGCTCCACGTTGCGAACCATTATTACGCAAGCGCATATTACCCGGGATGATTTTCTTTCCGCATTCAATGAGGTGTAGATTGTTGGAATCTTTGAAACAAAACATGTAGGAAACTATAGAGACATCCTGAATCGGTCAAAAACAAGCACAGTAGCGCAGCCCGGAGGACCGACGGACTTGGGGTTGCAGGGCCTGCCGATACGGTGGGAGGCGTTATCGGCAATAAAGGAACAAGGCCTTTTCAAGGTTCCAGAGATTAGGGCGGTCTATGCCTCCCCGGGAATTCCCTCTTACGACAGCGCGTTGGCCAGCACCTCGGCGAAATGCAGGACAGGCCGGTCGGTGCAATGAGTAATCTGGTGGCGGCAGCTGGTGCCGGAGGCAATCACGCGGGTACCTTCCGGCAGGGCGTTAATCAGGTCCACCAGCGCTTTTGCCACTTCCAGGCTCAGGGCGTATTTGTCGTTGAGGGCGCCGAAGGAGCCCGCCATGCCGCAGCAGCCGCTGTCGAGCAGGGACGCCTGGTCCCCGGCGAGGTGCCGGCCCAGTTGCAGCATGAGGCCCGTGTCCGTGAGCGCCTTGGCATGGCAGTGGACATGAATGGCCAGGCCATGTTCCGGGGCGCGCAGTTTCAAGGCCTCCGGTTCCCGCTGCAGCAGGTATTCGATAAAATGCTCGAAAAGGACCGCTCGTTCCGCGGCCTCCGCGGCGCCGTCCAGGCCCAATTCCCGATACTCTTCACGAAACATGGCGTAGCAGGAGGGTT
>Ga0116149_1002702_pt1 | contig 19128 bp, 11 predicted proteins | sample AD_UKC057_MetaG_FD_89787 | JGI IMG/M metagenome (GOLD analysis project Ga0116149, IMG submission 89787) | Active sludge microbial communities of municipal wastewater-treating anaerobic digesters from USA - AD_UKC057_MetaG | ecosystem: Engineered > Bioreactor > Anaerobic > Digestate | place: USA... | reverse complement strand
CGATGGGCGGCAGGCTGCCGCCGCTTTTCAGGAAGCGGAAATAATCCGAAAGCGCCTTGCCGCCGCCCTTTACGATGCGGTCGGCCAGGAACACGGCGGCGGAAAAACCGGTCGCGTACTGGTAGACGTAGAAGGCGCGGTAGAAGTGGGGAATGAAGGCCCACTCGTGGGCCACGTAGTCGTCCACGGTGACGCCCGCGCCGTGGCCATAGTACCGCTTGGTGATGTCGGCGTAGAGGGCCGAGAGCGCGTCGCCCGTGATCGCCTCGCCCCGCTCCGCCATCTCGTGCACCCGCAGCTCGAACTCGGCGAACTGCGTCTGGCGGAAGACGGTGCCCTTGATGTTCTCGAGGTAGTTGCCGAGCAGCGACAGCCGGGCGTCGCGGTCGGTGATCTTTTCGAGGACGTGGTCGATCAGCAGCGCCTCGTTGAAGGTGGAGGCCACCTCGGCGAGGAAGATCGGGTAGTCGGCCTTGGGGTAGGGCTGCGCCCGGTTCGACAGGAAGCTGTGCATCGTGTGGCCAAGCTCGTGGGCCAGCGTGCTCATGTCGGCGTACTTGTTGTTGTAATTCAGCAGCATGTACGGGTGCACGTCGTAGGTCGAGTTCGAGTACGCGCCCGACCGCTTCCCGGGGTTGGGATAGAGATCGATCCAGCGCTCCCTGAAGGAGCGCTCGAGGACGGAGGTGTACTCGCGGCCGAGCGGGGCGAGCGCCTCCACGATCTCGCGCTGCGCCTGCTCGATCGGATAGTCGATGTCCACCGAGCCGACGAGCGGGGCGTACAAGTCGTAGTAGTGCAGCTCGTCGACGCCCAACATGCGCTTCCGCAGCCCGAGGTAACGGTGGAAGGTCGCCAGGTTCGCGTTCACGCCGTCGATGAGGCTCTGGTAGACGCCGATCGGGATGTTGTGCTCGTTGAGGGCCGCCTCGAGCGACGAGTTGTACTTGCGCGCCTTCATGTAGAAGAGATCGCGCTGCACGCTCGCGTTCATCGTCGCGCCGAAGGTGCGCCGGTAGGCGCCGAGCGCTCCGAAGAACGACGACATCACCAGGCGGCGGTCGTCGCGGTTGGGGAGCGCGCGGTAGAGGTTGTAGGCCGACGAGTTGAGCGTCACCGTCCTGCCGTCGCTCAGGGTGACAGCGGGATAGGGGAAGTCGGCGTCCGCCAGGATTCCGTAGATGTCGGACGGCGTGGACGCCAGCACGCCCGCCTGCGCGATGAGCCGCTCTTCGGCCTCGGTCCCGGTGTGCGGCTGGCGGCGCAGGATGTCGTCGAGGAAGTGATCGTAGGGCGCCAGCCCCGGGCGCTCGCGGACGAACGCCTCGATCTTCGCCCGGTCCATCCGCAGGATCTCGGGCTCGACGAAGGCGGCCTCGGCGGCGAAGGCGGCGGCCAGCCGCGTCATCTCCTGCGTCATCGCCTGCCCCTTCGACTCGCGCGTGTCCTGGTCGGAGAGCTGGCTGGCGTACGCGTAGAGCCGGCTCAGCTCGCGTCCGATCCCCGACATCGTCTCGAGGGCCTCTTCGAGCCGGGCCGCCGACTCGCCGAGCCGGCCCTCGAACTGCCGAATCCGGGGCAGCCGCGCCTCGAGCCGCTCGCGCGCCTCCCGCCAGGCGGCCTCGCTCGGGTAGAGGTCGGTCAGGTCCCACTTGAACCGCTCGGGGATGTCCTTGCGCTCGCGCTCCTGCCCCGCCGTCGCGTCGAGGTACGCGAAGCTGGCCAGGATGGCGGCGGAGGTCAGGACGAGCGGCACGAGGGTGATGCGGATCACAGGCAGGATTCTCCTTTTCCAGGTGGTTCTACCAGACTACCGCACGTACCCGAGGGATTTCAGCCTCTCGAGGGCCTCCGGGTCGAGCGGCCCCGGCCCCTGGCCCGCCGGCACGCGCTCGAGCACCGTGGAGCCCGCACGGAACACGGCGCGTTCCGGCGGCGACTCGGCCAGCAACTCGCGCTCGCCCGCCTGCTCCGCCTCCAGGAGGCTGATGCCGTCGAGGCCGGGATCGGGCGGCAAGCCGAGCAGGTCGAGCAAGGTGGGGACGACGTCCACCTGGCTGACCGGGATCGCGACCCGCCTTGCCTCACGCTGGAATGGGAACTTGACGATGAGCGGGATGCGAAGCACCTCGTCCACCAGGCCGGCGCCGTGGCCGAAGACGCCTCGCTCGCCCAGCATCTCGCCGTGATCCGCCGTCACAACGATCAGCGCCCCGTCGTAGAGGCCCATGGTTCGCATCCGGTCGAACAGCAGGCCCAGCTCGCGGTCGAGCGTGGCGATGGCCGAGTCGTAGAGGGAGACAAGGTGGCGGCGCTCGCGCCCGTCGATCACGCGACGGCTCCCCGCTGCGCCGATGAAACGCCCGGCGCGGCGCGGGAGCGACGGGTCGTACCCGGGGAACCGGCCCAGGAAGCGCCGGTCGGGCGTATACGGGTCGTGGGCCTCCATGTAGTTCGCGAACGCGAAAAAGGGACGGTTCGCCGCCCGCGCCGCGTCGAAGCCCTTCGCGAGCACCGCGTTGACCTCGCTCGCCCGCGTGTGAACCGCACCGCCGCGGCCCGCGAGGCGGCGGGCCGCGAAGTCGAGCCGCAGCCTCAGCTCGAGACGATCGGCCCGCGGAACGTCGAACAGCTGGAACCCCCGCGAGAGGCCGTACGCGGTATTCAGGAAGTACCCATTCGCCACGGCCGCGAACCGGATGCAGCCCGCCTCGGCCGCTCGTTCGGCGAGCGTCCGCTCCGAGGCGGCCAGCGGCCGTCCCACGGGGAACGCCCCGCCGACCCAGGCGCCGTGCCGGCTGGGGTACTTCCCGGTGAACAGCGAGGCGTGAGTCCCGAGCGACATGTCGGACGCCGCCCGCGCGTTCAGGTACACGGTCGCGTGGCGGGCCAGCGACGCGAGGTTCGGTGACGTGTCGAGCGGGTAGCCGTAGACCGGCAGGTGATCGGCGCGGACCGCGTCGAGCGTCAGCAGGAGGATCCCGGTGGGCCGGGGAGGGGCGGTGGATTCCCGTGGCGCGGGCGCCGCGCCGCCGGCGCTCAAGCGCGACAACGCCGCGCGATCGAGCAGCACGCTCGAGGCACCCAGGGTGAGGGCGAGCGCCAACAAGACCGCGAGCCTCGCGCGCCCCGTGTGCCGCCCGGTTCCACGGTGGAACAGCGCCCCCGCGACGAGCAGCAGGACGAGCAGCGAGGTGCCAGCCGCCGCGGCCCCGGCCTTGAAGACGCCTGCCGATGTTCCGAGGTGCTCGCCGAGCGCCGCGAGATGCAGCCGGTCGCGGAACACCAGCGGCGCGAGCAGGCAGACCGACGCCCCGGCCGGGGACACCAGCCAGGCGGTGACGCGCGGCACGCGCCCGTGAGGCCAGCCCGTCCGGGCAACGAGCGCCGCCACGAGCAGCGCCGAGACGGCCAGGCCCAGGTAGGCCGAGCGGCTGAAGCTGCGTGCCGCGGCAAGGTGCACGGTCCACGCGAGCACCAGCGTCGCCGTGGCGGCGTCCGCGGCCGCCCTTCGGCCGGACGGGGCGTCGCCGCCCCCCCAGCCGAGCAACCGCGCACCCGCACCGGCGGCGCCGCCGAGCAGGGCGCCAACAACCGCGTAGCCGGCGAGCGTCACCGCGAGCGCGGCGGCCCGCGACGAAGGGACCAGCAGCAGCGACGACTCGCGCCACGCGGGCAGTACCGAGAGGCACAAGTGCTCGAGGAGCCCGAAGGTCATCCAGACCAGGCCCCCCTGCGCCGCGAAGGCAACCGCCGATGTCGTGGGCCTCGAGCCGTCTGTCATGTCGCAAGCCGCGACAGCTCGCTGCTTCGCTCGCGGCTCCGGATGGCAAGCCGCGACAGGCCGCTCAGCGGCGGGGTCGCGGTCACATTATCAATGATGGAGGCGCCGGTCAGGCTAAGATCGTAAACGGTGCCCGCCGACAACCAGACACGCGCCCCCGCTCCCGTAGCGCCGCCAGCGGACGCGGCTCCGCCCGCACAGGACGTGCCGGCCCCTCCTTCGGCCCGCCTCGGCCGCTACGACCGTTCCATCGTCGACGGCCCCATCGGGCGCGCCGTCTGGCACCTGTCGTGGCCGACGATCCTGCAGAACGCCATGGGCGGCCTCCAGGGCATCGTCGACCATGCGATGGTCGGGAACTTCGTCGGCTACACCGCCAACGCCGCAATCGGCGTCAGCTGGCAGATCTTCCTGGTCATCATCGTCTTCATGGGCTCGCTCTTCACCGGCATGGCGGTGCTGGTCGCACGCTACGCCGGGGCGAACGAGCCCGAGAAGGTGAACCGCGCGGTCTACCAGGCGTTCCTCGTCGCCTTTGCGCTGGCCCTGCTCGTGCTCGCGCCTTTGGGCTACGTGCTGTCGCCGTGGCTGCTCGGCCTGGTGAATGCCGCGCCCGAGGTGCGCGCGCAGGCCCTGCCATACATCCGGACGCTGTTCGTCTTCGGCTTCGGCCTCCTGCTCTTCTACATGCTCGGGGCCGCGCTGCGTTCGGCGGGCGACGCGCGCACGCCCTTGAAGTTCGGGGTCGCCATCACCGTCCTCAACGTGGTCTTCAACGTGATCTTCATCCGCGGGGCGGGACCGATCCCCGCGATGGGCACCCTCGGCGCCGCGATCGGCACGGTGCTCGCCACCACGCTCGTCGGCATCGTCGCGATCAGAATGCTGCTCACCGAGCGGCTCGTGGTCGGGTTCCCGAAGGGCGACCGGCGGCCGGACTGGACGATGATCCGCTCGCTGTTCCGCTTCGGCCTGCCGGCCGGGATCCAGGGCGTGGCCATGAACGTCGCCGGCCTCCTCCTGCTGCGTTTCATCGGGTCGCTGCCCGAGAGCGCGGCGGCGCAGGCGGCCTACGCGGTCGGGTACACCGAGCTGTTTTCGATGATCACGTGGACGTCGGTGGGGCTGATGGGGGCCGCCGCGGCTGCCGCCGGGCAGAACCTGGGCGCGGGACGCCCCGAGCGGAGCGTCGAGGCCGTTCGCAAGGCGGCCTTCGGCGGCCTGCTGATCGCGGCTGGCGTGGGCACGCTGTTCGTGCTGATCCCCGAGAAGCTGCTCTGGGCCTTCGGGCTCACCGACCCCGCGGTCACCCGGCTGGGCAGCGAATTGCTGGGCTATCTGGCCTTCTCGGGGTTCTTCATCACCGTCGCGCTGACCTACACCGGCGGGCTGCAGGGCACGGGCGACACGCGGAGCCCGCTCTACATCACCATCGTTTCGCAGATCGTCGTGCCCCTCGGCACCTGCGCCCTGCTGCAGTCGTCCGGCAACCTCACCTCGCGCGGCATCTGGACGGCGATCGTCCTCGGCCACGTGACCCGCGCCACCCTGTCGGTCGTCCGCTTCGGCCAGAAGAAGTGGGTTCAGATCAGGGTCTGAACGGGGCCGGGAACTCGATCGGCCGCGGCGGTTCGGCTCCCATCAGGTGCTTCACGAAATGGTCCCAGCGCCGCCGCATCATGTACGGCTCGTTGCCGAAGGCGTGGCCGCGGTTCGGCAGCATGATCAGGTCGAAATCCTTGTTCGCCTTGATCAGCTCGTCCACCACCAGCAGCGTCAGGTACGGCGGGACGTTGTTGTCCATGGTGCCGTGCGCGAGGAGCAGCTTGCCCTTCAGGTTCTTCGCGAAGTTCTGGTTCGCCTGGCCGTCGTAGTTCGACGACCCGTCCGGCTTTGCGACCAGCAGCCCCTGCCACTTCTCCGCCCAGTCGTCCTCGTAGCCCCGGTTGTCGTGGTTGCCGGCCTGCGACACGCCTACCTTGAAGAAGTCGGGGTAGTGGAACATGGCGGCCGCGCTCGCGAACCCGCCGCCCGAGTGCCCCCAGATGCCGGCGCGATCGATGTCAATCCACGGGTGCCGCGCTGCCAGCTCCTTCATCCCCGCCACCTGGTCGGGCAGCCCGTTGTCGCCCATGTCGCCGTAATAGGCCGCGTGGAACGACTTCGACCGCCACGGCGTTCCCATCGCGTCGATCTGCACGACGATGAAGCCAAGCTCGGCGAGGGCCTGCGCGTCGCCGTGCGCGGGCAGGAAGCCGCGGCTGCGAATGCTCCCGGCCTGCGGCCCCGGGTAGATGTTGTTGATGACGGGGTAGCGCTTCGCCTCGTCGAAATCGGTGGGCCGGAACATCAGGCCGTAGAGATCGGTCATTCCGTCGCGGACCTTGACCGTGAAGGGGATGGGAGGCTTCCAGCCGATCGCCTGCAGGCGGGTGGTGTCGGCCTTCTCGAGCGGCATCACGACCTTGCCCGAGAGGTCGCGCACCACCGACACCGGCGGCGTCACGGGCGTCGAGTAGGCATCGACGAAGAAGCCGCCCGAGGTCGAGAGCGAAACCTGGTGGTCGGCGTCCTCGGGCGTGAGCAGCGTGACGTCGCCCCCGTCGAATCCCACCCGGTAGAAGTGCCGGTAGTAGGGGTCGCGCCCTTTCTCGCGGCCGACGCCCACGAAGTACAGCGCCCGCGCCTTCTCGTCCACCTTCAGCACCTGCGCCACGTTCCAGGGGCCGGAGGTGATCTGACGCTTCGGCTTTCCGCTAACGAGATCGTACAGGTAGAGGTGGCCCCAGTCGTCCCGCTGCGAGAACCAGATCGCCTCGCCGGAGTCAGGCAGGAAGTGCCAGTTCGACCTGTCGTTCCCCGACTCGAAGAACGTGTCCACCTTCTCCTCGAGCACGTCGCGTACCTCGCCGGTCTCCGGATCCGCCACGCGCAGCGTCGCCTGCTTGTGGTCGCGGGAGGAGGAGACGAAGGCGAGGGCGCTCGAGTCGGCAGCCCACCTGACGTCGTCCAGGCGCCCTTCCTCGTCCTTGATGTCGTCGGTGACGGTGCCGCGGTGCGGGTCGGGCGGCACCTTCAGCCGCACCACCCGCGGCCCGTCCACGTGGATGACGACGCGGTGGATCATCGGCACGTGCGCGTCACCGGGGAGCGGGTACTTCCAGGCCTCGAGCTCCGGATGTCCCACCTTCGTGGACACCAGGTACATCTCGCCGACCTGGCGCTGGTCCTGCTGGAAGGTGGCTATCTTCTTCGAGTCAGGCGACCACAAGACGACGGGCCGATCGCTGCGCGTCCAGCCGGCATTGTCGGTTGCGTAGCCGAAGTCCTTCACCCCGTCGGAGGTGAGCGCCCGCTCCGCGCCGGTCGCGACCTCCCTGAGCCACAGGTTGTCGTTCCGGATGAAGACGGCCGAGCGCCCGTCCGGCGACACCGACTCCTGCGGCACGGGCTGGATGCGCTGCCCGCCTGCGCGCGCGGCCGCGGCGGGCTCTGCCGCCCTGCAGGCCTTGCCCGCGACGTCGCACTCCCACACCTTCCCGGCCGCCCTGAAACTGATGGCCGCGCCGTCGCGAACGAAGGTGAACGTCCGGAACGGCAGGCGGTAGGGGTCGTGGCCCGCGCCGGTCGCTCTCGAAAGGGCCGCCGCGATCGCGGCGTGGTCGAAGGCGGGCCCCCGCGTGCGGCGGGCCACGTCCACCAGCACGAACTCGGTCCCTCGCTCGACCGTGGTGCGGTAGGTGAAGCGGTCGCCAGGCAGCCACGCCGGACGCACCGCGGGCCCCAGCACGAGCGGGGTCACGTTCGCGTCGAGCAGGCGCTGCGCCCGCTGGTAGTCGGCGGCCGTGAGCTGCCGCGGGGCCTGGGCCCACGCGGCGCCCGGAGCGGCCAGCGCGCAGGCGGCGAGGATCGGGACGAGGGCGGTGGCGTGACGAAGGCGGATCGAAACCATGCGGGATGGTAACATCGCCGCCGCGAACCGTTTCCCCTTCGCGCGCGTTATCCCTGTAGCGGGGGCGCCATGGAGCGTCCCCCGGGGATCGACCTAATGGACCTGGCCGCGCTCATCGACCGGTGCCGCCAAGGCGACAACCTCGCCTGGGAGGCGTTCGTCCGCCAGTTCCAGGGGCGGATCTACTCGATTACGTCCGCTTACGCCTCGGGTCCGGACGAGGCGCGCGACCTGGCCCAGGACGTCTTCATCCGGCTCTACGAGACGCGGGGGCGGTGGGCGCCATCCGACGTCTTCGTGCCCTGGCTCGTGCGGGTTGCGCGCAACCTCTGCCTGGATCAGCTCAGGAGGAAGAAGGCCAGGCCGCCGGCCGAGGACCTGCTGGCCGACGAGATGGTGGACCTGGCGGGAGGCGGCGGCACGCCGGAACAGGAGCTGGCCTCGCTGAACGAGCGCCGGCTGGTGTGGCGGGCGCTGAGGTCGCTCGGGAAGCTGAGCCGCGAGATGATTCTCCTCAAGGAAATCCAGGGGCTCTCCTTTCCCGAGATCGCCGCGACGCTCGGCATCCCGATTGGGACCGTGAAGTCGCGCTCGAACCGGGCCCGCCTCGAGCTGGCCGAGCAGGTGCTGTCGCTGAGGAGGCGCGAGGCGGGGCCCGCGCGATGAGGGGCGAGATGGACTGCGCACGATTCGATCGGCGGCTCGACGCGCTGCTCGAGGGGTCGTGCAGCGCCGCCGAGTGGCGGGAGGCCGAGGCGCACGCGGCGGCATGCGCGCGCTGCCGCCTGCTGCTCGACGCGATGGCGGGCCTTGGCGGCTCGCAGGACGCGGCCGGGGCCGAGTCGCTGGCCGACGAGGTGCTGGCGCGGACGAGCGGGGCCACCTGCGGCGCGGCCCGCGAGCGGCTGGGCGACCTGGTGGACGGCGACCTGGAAGGAATCGACCGCGAGCTGGTGGAAGGGCACCTGGCGCGCTGCCGGCCCTGCGCCGAGCTGGCAGCCGCGATGGCACGGGCCAGCGAGCTGCTGCCGGCCTTCGCGGCGCTGCAGCCGCCGGCGGACCTCGCACCCGCCGTGATCGCGGCCACCAGCCGGCGCCCGCCCGCGCCCACCTTCGACGAACGGGTCGCCGCCTGGCTCTCGAAACTGGCCGCACGCCCGCGCTTCAGCCTCGAGGCCGCCTACCTGTGCACGCTGCTGATCTTCATCATCGTCGGCAACCCCGTGGCCGCGTTTCGCGAAACCTCGGCCCGGGGCCGCGAGCTGGCGGAGCCGCGCGTCGTGGAGGTGCTGGAGCGGGTGTCGTCGGGACCGGCCGGCCTCGTTCGGGAAATCGGGGAAGCGGTCGCTGGGCGGGCGGCGTCGGCGCGGCGCGGCGAAACCGGGGTCGCCTCGCGGGCCTTCGCACTGGTGTCGCCGGCGTGGGAGTGGGTCAGTACTCGCGTGTTCGGCCCGCTGCGCGACGCCTTCACGAGTCTCGTGGCCTGGGTGTCGGAGCTGCGCCGACCGAACCCTTCGACCTCCGGCCGCGTTACCGAGACAGGGAGAGCGAAGGCGACGGACGGCAGCGGAAGAAGATAACGGAGAGACGATCATGAACACCTACCAGGAAAACCTCGGAGCGCCGGTCCAGGACGTGAACGCGGGCGCCAGGGCGCCCGAGGCGGCGGCGCGGCCGTCGCCGGCACCGGCTCGCCGCGACTACTACGACGACCCGCGGCGCAAGTCGCCGATGCTCGCGCTGGTGCTGTCGGCAATGCCAGGCCTCGGCCAGGTCTACGTCGGGTACTACCAGCAGGGCTTCACCAACGCGCTGATCATCGCCGGCCTGATCGGGCTCCTGAACAGCGGCGCCGTCAACGGAGGCGCAGAGCCGTTCTTTGGGCTGTTCCTCGCCTTCTACTGGCTCTACAACATCGTGGATGCCTGGCGCCGCGCCGTGTTCTACAACAACGCGCTGGCCGGCATCGGCGCGGCGGACATTCCCGACGACTTCGCGCTGGTGAAGGGCGGGCGCGGGTCGCTGGCCGGCGGGGTGGCGCTGGTGGTGGTGGGCGCCGTGCTGCTGATGAACACGCTGTTCAACATGCCGCTCGACTGGCTCGAGGACTGGTGGCCGGTCACCTTCATCGCGATCGGCGCCTGGCTCGCCTGGCCGAGCCTGGTGAAGAAGTAGCCGAACGGGGTCGGGAGTAATTAGAAGTCATGCCGGGTTTCCGGCTTCTAATTACTCCCGACCCCTTACCCTTGCCCAGCTTCCCTCCTTGACACTCTGACCCGCGAACCGTTACGTTGAAACCGCCACAACTTCGGGGCGGGGTGCAAGTCCCCACCGGCGGTAGAGCCCGCGAGCCCGCAAGGGCACGATCCGGTGCGATTCCGGGGCCGACAGTGACAGTCTGGATGGGAGGAGTTGGGGCTGGCAACCGTTCTCCGCGAAGGCTGTGTCTCCAGACGGCAGTTCCCTTCTCTGGACGGCCAGCTGTCGCGGCCTGCCTGTCTTCCTCCCTCCCCGTCCCGCGGTCGGCCACGTTCCCCTGGTCCCGATGAACGCTGCAACTGCCGGCGATCGCCGCTACATGCTCGAGGCGCTGGCGCTGGCCGCGCGGCCGGCGCGCAGGCCGTGGCCCAACCCGCCGGTCGGCGCACTGGTCGTGCGCGACGGCGCCGTCGTCGGCCGCGGCGTGCACAACGGGGCCGGCGAGCCGCATGCCGAGGCGGCTGCCCTCGCCGAGGCTGGAGAGCGCGCGAAGGGCGCCACCCTCTACTGCACGCTCGAGCCCTGCAACCACCAGGGTCGCACCCCGCCGTGTGCTCCTGCTGTGGTCGCCGCAGGGGTGTCACGGCTCGTCGTGTCGATCGTCGATCCCAACCCTCACGTCGCCGGACGGGGACTCGAGGTTGCGCGCTGCGCGGGCCTCGCCGTGACGCTGGGTGTCTGCGCCGAGGAGGCGCTCGACCTGGCGTGGCCGTTCGTGGTCACGCGCGCGTTCGAGCGGCCGTTCGTCTGGCTCAAGACAGCCGTCTCCCTCGACGGCCGCTTCGCCCCGGAGGGGATGACGCCGGGAAAGGGCGCGGCCTACTTGACGGGCGCAAGCGCGCGGCACCAGGTGCACGTGTTGCGCCGGTGGGCCGATGTCGTCCTCGTTGGCTCGCGCACGGCCGCCGTGGACCGTCCGCGCCTCGACGGCCGTCTGGCCGGGCCCGATGCGGCGTGCCCGCCCGAGGATCCGATCCCCGCGGTGCTGAGCGAGCGGCTGGCCGATCTGCCGCCCTGGGCCGGACGCCCCCACCTCGCGTTTGCCGGGCCTGACGCGCCGGAACTCGCCGCGGAAACCGTGAGAGCCGGGAAAGGAACCGTGATCCGCTGCGCCGCGGGCCCCTCCGGCGTCGAACCGTGTTCGGTGGTGGCCCGCCTCGCAAGCCTGGGAAAACACTGCCTCCTCGTGGAGGGCGGGCCGGCCGTGGCCGCCTCCTTCCTTCGCGCCCGACTCGTGGATCGGTGGGTCCACTACACGGCCCCTGTCCTGCTGGGACGGGGCGTCGGCTGGCCTGAATGGAACGAGCCGCCCGGCGCCGGGTCCGAGCCGGATGGCCTGACCCTGACGAGGGCCGCGCATTGCGGCGGCGATGCCGTTACCGTCTGGGACCGGCTCTCGTTCCGGGACGCCTGCGCGCGGCTGACCTCGCTGGGCGGGGCCAACGACTGGGAGCGTGCGTGATGTTCACGGGCCTCGTCCGCGAGATCGGGCGGGTACACCGCCTCGAACGTCGCGGCGGCGTGACGCTCGTCGAGATCGAGGCCCCCCTCGTCGCGCGGCCGCCCGAGGGGCCCGCGGTGGGGGACAGCCTTGCCGTCAACGGCATCTGCCTGACGGTCGTGCGCGTTGCCGCCACGCGCCTGTCGGTCGAGGCATCTGCCGAGACGAGGCGTGTGACGACGCTGGCCGACTGGAGGGTGGGCGGCCGCGTGCACCTCGAGCCGGCGCTTCGTGCGGGCGACGCCCTGGGCGGGCACTTCGTGCTCGGCCACGTGGATGGCACGGGCCGCCTGCAGCGCATGGAACGCCGCGGGGCTGCCGCGTCGATGACCGTCACGCTTGCGAGGGCGCTCGCCCGCCGGCTGCTGCCGAAGGGCTCGATCGCGGTGGACGGCGTCAGCCTGACGCTCGACGAGGGGCCGTTCGAGGATCGGTTCACGGTGACGCTGATCCCGCACACGCTCGGTGCCACCCGGTTCGCCAGCCTTGCGCCCGGCGCTCGGCTCAACCTCGAGCTCGACGTGCTGGCGAAGGCGGCCGAACGTGTCGAGCCGGGGCGGCTGACGATGGGGGCGCTGCTCGCGCGAGGGTGGGGCCGATGAAGGACGTGCAATCGGGGGAACGGGAGATGAGTGGCCAGACGCTGGATTCAATCGAGGCCGCGCTCGAGCGGCTGCGCCGCGGCGAGATCGTGATCGTGGTGGACGACGAGGATCGGGAGAACGAGGGCGACTTCGTCATGGCCGCCGAGAAGGTGACGCCAGAGGCGATCAACTTCCTGGCCCGGCACGGCCGCGGCCTGATCTGCTTCTCGACGACCGGGGAGCGCCTGCGGGCGCTGGACTTGCGCCCGATGGTGGATCGCGACCGCAACACCGCGGCGCTCGGCACCTCGTTCACGGTTTCGGTCGACGCCGCGATCGGCATCGGGTCGGGCATCTCCGCGTTCGACCGGGCCCGGACGGTGAAGGTCCTGATCGATCCCGCCACGCGGCCGGGCGACCTGGCGCGGCCCGGCCACGTCTTCCCCCTCGAGGCCCAGCCCGGCGGCGTGCTGCGCCGCAGCGGGCACACTGAGGCGGTCGTGGACCTGTGCCGCCTGGCGGGCCTGTACCCGGCCGGCATCCTCTGCGAAATCATGGACGAGGATGGCTCGATGGCCCGGCTGCCGAGGCTCCGGGAGATCGCCGACAGGTTCGGCCTGGCGCTGGTGTCGATTGCCGATCTGATCGCCTACCGGCGGCTTCACGAGCAGCTGGTGCGCCGCGAGTCGGAGGTGGACCTGCCGACGCGCCACGGCCGGTTCAGGCTCGTCGCCTACAGCACCACCGTCGATTCGGGCATCCACCTGGCGCTCGTGAAGGGGACGCCGTCGCCTGCGGCTCCGACGCTCGTGCGGGTCCACTCCGAGTGCCTCACCGGCGACGTCTTCCACTCGCTGCGCTGCGACTGCGGCGAGCAGATGGAGGCGGCCCTCGACGCCATCGAGGCGAACCGCAGCGGGATCTTCCTCTACATGCGCCAGGAGGGGCGGGGGATCGGCCTGGTCAACAAGCTGAAGGCGTACGGCCTCCAGGAGCTGGGCAGCGACACCGTCGAGGCGAACCTGCGGCTCGGGTTCGCGGACGACCTGCGCGACTACGGGCTCGGCGCGCAGATCCTGCGCGACCTGGGGGTGGGGCCGATGGAACTGATCACCAACAACCCGCGGAAGATCGTGGGGCTCGAGGGGTACGGCCTCGTCGTCGTGCGACGCATACCACTAGAGGTGCCGCCGAACGCCAGCAACCTGACCTACCTGCGCACCAAGAAGGCGCGGCTGGGACACCTGCTGGAACGGGTGTGACGTACCACGAAGGATCAACCACAAAGGACACAAGGAACACAAAGGGAAGAGCACAAGCGATTAACCACACAGGGCACAAAGGACACGACGGATCAAGGGCACAAAGGGAGCGCTGATCCGGCAGGAAGAATTGTGGACAGGGTGCCGGCCTTCGGGCAGGCGGCCACGTGCTGGGCTGAACTGGAGGGCGACGCATGGGCAAGGTGTTCGAGGGACGGTTCGAGGCGCCCGGAAAGCGGGTGGCGATCGCGGTGAGCCGCTTCAACGACTTCTTCACCAAGGAGCTGCTGGGCGGCGCGCGCGACTGCCTGGCGCGACATGGCGTGCCCGACGACGATGTGGACGTCGCGTGGGTGCCGGGCAGCTTCGAGCTCCCGCTCGTCGCGCGGCGTCTCGCGCGGACCGGGCGCTACGGCGCGGTGGTCTGCCTCGGGTGCCTGATACAGGGCGACACCCCGCACTTCCAGCTGATCGCCGCCGAGGTGACGAAGGGAGTGGCCCAGGCGGCGCTCGAGACCGGCGTCCCCATCACCTTCGGCGTCATCACGGCGGAGACGATCGAGCAGGCGATCGAGCGGGCCGGCACCAAGGCGGGCAACAAGGGGTTCGACGCGGCGCTCGCGGCGCTGGAGATGATGGGGCTGATGGAGGCCATCGGCCCCCACGGACAGTAGCCTGAAGAGCAGGACGAAGAGAACGCAGAATGCAAAAAAGGGGAACCGGGGAGCGCGCGCCGGGCGCGCTCCCGGTTCCCCTCGGTCCTTCTACATTCGACGTTTTGCCTCTACATCACGGCTACTGCCCCAGCGTCCCGGCGACCCACTCGAGGTTGACGCGCGCCACGTTGTAGTCGCGCTGGGCGCGCGCGAGGTTCGCGCGGGCTGACGACAGGTTCAGCTCCGCGTCCTGCACCTCGAGGCGGGTCTTGACCCCGAGCTCGAACCCCTTCTCGGCGAGGAAGAGCAGCTTCTCGGCCTGGGCCACCGTCCCCCCGAGGGCCGCGACGATCTCCGACGCCTCGCGCACGGCGTTCAGCGCGTTCCGCACCTCGAGGCGGATCCCGTCGCGCAGCTTCAACTCGTCGAAGTTGAGTCGCACCAGGTCGCTCTGCGCCTGCGCCACCGCCCCCTTCGTCCGCCAGCCGTCGAAGAGCGGGATTGTGGCCACGAGCCCGGCGTTCCACGTGGTGCCGCGCGCCGAGATGGTCTTCAAACCGAGCCGCCGCTGGCCCCAGCTCGCTGAGAAGTCGACCCTCGGCTTGTTGGCCGCCTTCGCGATGGTGACCAGCTCGCCGTAGATCCCCTTGGTCCCCGACAGCTCGGCCACCTCGGGGCGGTTTTCGAGGGCGCTTGCGAGCACCTGCTCGTACGGCGGGGGCGGCTCGATCGTCGCGGCCAGCGCGCCGGCTGCATCCACTTCGCCCGGCTCGGCGAGCAGGAACCGCAGCTGCTCGCGCGCCAGCCGGACGCCGTTCTCGGCGCGGATGACCGCCGGCCGCCCGTTCTCGACCGCCACCCGCGCGGCGAGCACGTCGTAGTCGGTGGCCGTGCCCGCCGACTGCCGCTTGATCGTCTCGTCGAGGTGCCGCTGGCGCTGCTCGAGGTCCTGCCGCGCGATGGTGGCCAGCTCGCGCGCTGCCAGCACGTCGTAGAACGCCGTGGTGACGTCCTTCTCGACCGCCTGCTGGAAGCGGCGAAGCTGCTGGTCGGCGACGCCGAACCCGAGCTTCGCGGCGCGGATGGCCGCGCCCACCTGGCCCCAGGTGAACACCACCTGGTTCACCGAGAACCCGGCGATCCCGACGTCCTGGCGGCCGCCGAAGATGTCGCCGATGCCGGTCTCGCCGCCGACGCCCTCCTCGGGCATGAAGTCCTTGAAGAGCTTGGTCATCGAGTCGTCGAAGGTGCGCGTCGTGCTGAGGCTGAGCGACCCCCGCGGGAGGGCGGCCGCCCGCTCCTGCTCGTAGCGCCCCTGCACCCAGTGCTGGTACTCGCGCGCCTTCAGGATGTCGCGGTTCTGCTCGGCCGCGATGGCAAGCGCCTGCTCCAGCGTGAGCGTCTTGACCGGGATGGCCGCCTCGGGCTGCACCGCCTGCGCGGCCGACGCCGCCTGGCCGGCCAGCCCGGCCGACGGCCTGCCGGCCGCCAGCATCCCCTCGCGAAGCGTCGAGAGCGCCGTCCCCGCCGAGGAGCCCTGGGCTGCCGGCGCCTGGGCCAACGCCGCGGAGGGCGTCAGCGCCAGCGCCAGCACAACGAGCGCCGTCGTGGCCACCGCCGCCACCTTCTTCTTCCGGTTCCGCCCGAGCAGCCAGGCGGTGACGTCGTCGAGGAGCGAGTAGACGACCGGCACGACGATCAGCGTGAGGGCGGTCGAAGTGATCAGGCCGCCGACGACCGCGCGGGCCATCGGCGCCCGGAACTCGGCGCCCTCGCCGATGGCGAAGAACAGCGGCAGCATGCCGAAGATCATCGCCGAGGTCGTCATCAGGATCGGCCGGAGCCGCGTCCGCCCGGCGAGCACCAGCGCCTCGCGCCGCTCGAGCCCCTGCGATCGCAGCACCTTCGTGTAGTCCACCAGCAGGATCGCGTTCTTCGTGACGAGCCCCATCAGCATGATCAGGCCGATGAGGGACATGATGTTGATGGTGTCGCCGGTCAGCACGAGCGTCCCCGCCATGCCGACCACCGCGAGCGGGAGCGAGAACATGATGGCCAGCGGGTCCATGAACGACTCGAACTGGGCCGCCAGGATCAGGTAGACGAGGATGACCGCCAGCAGCAGCGCCTCGGCCATGTAGCCGAACGACTCGACCATCATCTCGGTGTCGCCCCCGATCACCACCTTGTAGCCGGGCGCCATCTCGATCTTGTTGGCGGCGGCGAGCGCCAGGTTGCTGGCGGTCCCGAGCGCCAGCTTGTCGAGGTTGGCGTCGATGGTGACCTGCCGCGACAGGTCGCGGCGGTTGATCTCGGCCGGCGAGGTGGCCCGGGTGAAGGTGACCAGGTCGCTGAGCGGCACGAGCGCCATCCCCTCGGCCGACGGCACCGTCACCTTCAGATCGCCGATTTGCGACACCTGGGAGCGCAGGTCCTGCGGCAGCCGCACCCGGACCGCCACTCCCTCTCCCTCCTCGTCCTCGTAGGTGGTGACGGCCTGGCCGCCCACCAGCACGCCCACCGTGTTGGCGACGGCGGCGCTGCCGAGGCCCGTGGCGGCCGCCCGCTCGCGGTCCACGATCAGCCGGTACTCGGGCAGGTCGAGCTCCATCGTCGCCTCGATGTCGACGATCCCCGGGATGCCGTACAGCTCGTGCTTCACCTGCGCGGCGTACCGCTTGAGCGTGGCGATGTCCTCGCCCTGCAGCACCACCTGCAGCGGCTTCTGGAACGCGTCGGTTTCCTCCTGCACCGACAGGACGATCCCCGGGACCTTCTGCAGGCGCAGCCGCGCGTCGTGCACGAAGTCCTTGAGGCCGCGCTCGCGCTCGTCCTTCGAAACCAGCTTCGCGAACACCGTCGCGTCGCGCACCGTGTCGGAGTCGCCGGCGCCGATCGACGCGTAGGTGTACCGAACCTCCTCGAACTCGGACAGCGCCCCGAGCACTTCCTCGACCCGTCCGCGGGTCTCGGCGATCGAGGAGCCGGGCGCGCTCTTGAACTTCACGACGAACTCGCCCTGGTCCATCGGCGTCATGAACTCGGTCTGCAGGAGGGTGAAGACTCCCAGCCCGGCCACGAACGCCGCCACCGCCACGCCCGACACCACGAACCGGTGGTCGAGGGCCCACCCGATGATGCGCTTGTACCCGTCGGCCATCCGCTCGAACCACTCGTTGAAGCGGTCGAGCGCCCGCTGCAGGACGTTGCGCCGCCCCTTCCGCTCGATGTCGGGGTCGATCCAGCGCGACGAGAGCATCGGGTCGAGGGTGAACGAGACGAACAGCGAGACGAGCACGGCGAAGGCGACCGTCAGGCCGAACTGGTAGAAGAAGCGCCCGACGACCCCCTTCATGAAGGCGACCGGCACGAACACGGCGATGATCGACATGGTGGTGGCCAGCACCGCCAGGCCGATCTCCGCCGTCCCCTTGCGCGCGGCCTCGAAGTGGTCCTCCCCGCGCTCGAGGTGCCGGACGATGTTCTCGCGGACGACGATCGCGTCGTCGATCAGCAGCCCGATCGCGAGCGACAGCGCCATCAGCGTCAGCATGTTCAACGTCATCCCCAGGAAGTACATGACGATGAACGACGAGATGACCGAGATCGGGAGCGTCAGGCCGGTGATGACCGTCGAGCGCCACGAGTTCAGGAAGCAGAAGACGATGAGGATCGTCAGCAGGCCGCCGAGGATCAGCGTGTTCTGGACGTCGTGCACCGCCTCGCGGATGAACACCGAGGTGTCGCGCACCACCTGCAGCTCGACCCCCGCCGGCATCTCGGCCCGAAGCGCCTCGAGCTCGGCGAGCACCCCGTCCACCACCCCCACGGTGTTGGCCTTGGTCTGCTTGGTGATGTCGATCGCGACCGCCGGCTCGCCGTCGATGAGCGCCAGCGATCGCGGCTCTTCGATCGTGTCGGTGATCGTCGCCACGTCGGCGAGGCGGATCGGCTGCCCGCCGCGCCGCGCGATCACCATGTTCGCGTAGCCGTCGGTGCTGGCCGGCTTCCCCGAGATCCGCAGCGGGATCTCGCTGCCGGCGCTCGTCAGCCGTCCGAGCGGCGTGTTGACGTTCTCGGAGGCCAGCCCGGCCACGACCTCGTCCACTCCCATGCCAAGGGCCGAGAGGCGGGCGGGGTCGAGGTCCACGGCGACCTCGCGCGTCGAGTCGCCGATGATCTTGGCCCGCGCGACGCCCGACACCCCTTCCAGCCGCCGCTTGACCCTGCGGTCGGCCAGCGTGGTCAGCTCGCGGGCCGACAGCGTCTTCGACCGGACCGCCACCGAGATCACCGGCATCGCCTGGAAGTCGAACTTCTGGATGACCGGGTCGCCCATGTTCGCGGGCAGATCGCGGCGGATCGCGTTGATCTTGGCGCGCGCCTCCTGGGAGGCGCTGTCCACCTCGACCTCGAGGTCGAACTCCACGATGATCATCGCGAGGCTCTCGCGCGAGATCGAGTTGACGTGCTTCACCCCCGACATCGGGTTCAGCGCCTCCTCGATCTTCTTGCTCACCTCGCGCTCGACCGTCTCGGGCGACGCGCCCGGCAGCTCGGCGACGACCGAGAGCACCGGGATCTCGACCTCGGGCATCATGTCCGTCGGCAGGCGCCTCCAGGAGAAGAGGCCGAGGGTGACGAGCGTCAGCATCATCACCGTCGCGACGACGGGCCGGCTGATCGACAGGTTCGAGAGGAACATCGCTACGCCCCCTGGCCCTTCGCGGGGGCAATCCGGTCGCCCGGCTTCAGCGCGAACGAGCCGCGGGTCACCACCTGCTCGCCCGCCTGCAGACCGTCGAGGATCTCGACCGAGGTGGCCGTGGCGCCGCCAATCCGCACCTGGCGCCGGTCAGCCGTATCTCCCCGGACGACGTACACGTCGGCCGTTGCCTGCTCGACGTTCCAGTTCTGCAGCGCCTCGCGCGGCACCTGCAGCACCCCGCTCCGGTTGGCCACCAGGATGCGGCCCTTCACGAACGCCCCGCCCTTCAACTGGCCGTCGGTGTTCCGCACCTCGGCCACCACCTTCGCCGACCGGCTGGCCGGGTCGATCGTCGGGTTGATGAACATCACCTTGCCCGTGAACGTGCGGCCGGGCAGTGCGTCGGTGGTGAACTCCAGCGG
>Ga0116149_1002699_pt1 | contig 19136 bp, 24 predicted proteins | sample AD_UKC057_MetaG_FD_89787 | JGI IMG/M metagenome (GOLD analysis project Ga0116149, IMG submission 89787) | Active sludge microbial communities of municipal wastewater-treating anaerobic digesters from USA - AD_UKC057_MetaG | ecosystem: Engineered > Bioreactor > Anaerobic > Digestate | place: USA... | reverse complement strand
TCCATCCGAGCTTCAGGATCTGATCGGTCCTGATCCTAACGGTGGCCGCCCTCACCCAGATGAAGAAGAAGAACACGATGAAGGTCTTCGCCAGGAACCAGGCCTCCGCCCAGATGAACTCGGGACCGGCCCATCCCCCCAGGAAGAGCATGGTGAACAGCGCGCAGAGGATGTAGGCGCGGAAGTAGTCGGAGGCCATCTGCAGGCCCCAGCGTATATCCCCATATTCAGTGGCCCACCCTTCGACCAGCTCCGCCTCGGCCTCGGGGAGGTCGAACGGGATGCGCTCGGACTCTCCTATAGCCGCAATGAAGAAGGTGAGGGCGCCGATGCACAGCGGGAATATGAGCCAGATGTTCTCCTCCTGCCAGGCCACTATTCCCACGAAAGAGAGGTCACCCGTCAGTACCACCACGGAGACGACGCAGAGCAGGAGCGGGATCTCGAGGGCGATGAGCTGGGCGGCAGCCCTCATGCCGCCGATCAAGGTGTACTTGTTGTTCGAGGCCCATCCACCGACCAGGATGCTGAACGGGCCGAAGGCGAAGATGGCGATCCCCAAGAGCACCGCAAGGTTGACATCGATCACATAGAAGTTGTCAGAGAAGGGAATGCACCCGAAGAGCATGAAGGTCGAGGCGAGATAGGTGAAGATGGCCATCTCGAAGAGGGCGTGATCGGAGTCCTTGGGGACGATGTGCTCCTTCAGAACGACCTTGATCCCGTCCGCGAAGTTCTGGAAGAACCCGAGCACCCCCACCTGGGTACCGCGCCGGTCCATGAACCTCCCGAGGAACTTCCGCTCTTGCCATATGAAGCATAGGGCGAACATCATGACGGTGATCAGGTAGATCACGGCCACCAGGAGCGTCGTGACGAAATCGACGACGGGGGCGGATTGGAGCCAGTCGCCGAGGTCGCTGAGGATCCCGAGCTTGGTCCAATCGAGGATCGCAGCGATCAGGTCCATCAGCCACTGGGTGAAATCGGTCAATACGGTATAGAGGGTAGCCATTTGATCACCGGTCCGTTTCTCCTATGCACATGTCCATGACGCCCATGATGGCCGGGACGTCCGAGATCTTGAAGCCGACCAGCATCGGCGGGGAGGCGGACAGGTTCACGAAGTTCGGGGAGCGGACCTTGAGGCGGTACGGCCTCTCCGTGCCGTCGCTCACCATGTACATCAACGATTCCCCGCGCGGGTCCTCCACGCGACAGACCACGTTCCCCTTCGGCGGGCATCGCGGGACCTTGACACGGACCGGGCCGGCCGGGGCCTCCGCCAACGCCTGCCTTATGATTTTCATGCTCTCCCGCATCTCATCCATGCGCACCCGGTACCGGGCGTATACATCCCCATCGGTGTGGGTGCATACCTCGAACTTCATATCCGCATAGGCCTCGTACGGGTCCAGCTTCCGCAGGTCCATGTCGACGCCGCTTGCCCTCAGGATCGGCCCTGTCAGCCCGAGGTTCATCGCGGTCCTGCCGTCCATCTTCCCGATGCCCAGTGTCCTCATCAGGAACGGCTCGTTCTCATCCATCAGGGCCTCGAGGTCACGGAGGCGCCTGTCGAACTCATCCAGGGTACGGTTCACATCGCGCTCATAGTTCTCCGGAAGGTCGTTCCTGACCCCCCCGATGCGACAATAGTTATAGGTCATGCGCGCGCCGCTCAGTTTGCACAGGAGGTCCAGGAACAGCTCCCTCTCCCTGATCGACCATGTCATGATGGTGTAGCTTCCCAGGTCGGTCCCGACGGCCATGAGCCAGGTGAGGTGGGAGGTGATGCGCTGCATCTCCAATGCGGCCACGCGGATGTATTTGGCCCGGTCAGGGGCCTCGACCCCGAACAGCCTCTCGGCCGTCAGGCAGTAAAGGTGGTTCCAGGAAAGGGACGAGCCGTAGCAGAGGCGGTCCGCGAGCGGGACGATCTGGGGATAGGCGCGGTTCTCCACCATCTTTTCCCAGCCCCTGTGCAGGTACCCGATGATCGGCTCGGCGGCCGTTATGGTCTCCCCTTTGAGCTTCACCCTGAGGTTCCACAGGCCGTGGTTGAATGGGTGCTGCGGCCCCATGTTGATCCACATCTCGTCCGTCATCTCAGACCCTCCTGCCAACGATGAAGTCCTTCCTCAAAGGATGGAACCTGAACTCCTCCGGAAGCATGATGCGGCGGAGGTCGGGATGCCCCTTGAAGACGATCCCCATAAGGTCATAGGCCTCCCGCTCATGCCAATTGGCACCCCCCCAGAGGGGGGCGATGGAGTCCACGGTCGGATCGTCCCGAGGCAGATCCACCTGGACCTCGGCGAGGATGTGATCGGTCCATGAGGAGATGTGATAGACGACCGTGAAATGGTCCAGGTAGTCGACCGGGGTCACACAGGAGGCGTGCTCGAATGCCAGTTCGTCCCGCATGAACTTGCAGAGCTCGAAGAGCGATTCGCGGGGCGCTCGGAAGTGCAGCCTGCGCGGGGCGACCTTGAGGAGTTCCACGGAGGGGAACTTGGCCCGTATGGCGCTGGCGACCTCTTCCTCGGACCGGTCGGGCTTGTCGTAAACGATGACTTGGCTCATTATACCACCTTAATCGCCTAGGAAGCTGCCACGGTTCTCGGCGGTCAACTTTCGGTTGATCATGGTAAAGGCCTGGATCAGGGCCTCGGGGCGGGAGGGGCATCCGGGGACGTACACGTCGACGGGGATGAACGTGTCCGCGCCCTGGATGACGTTGTATGCGTCATACCAGGGCCCGCCGGAGATGGTGCATTCGCCCATTGCGATGACCCACTTGGGCGCGGGCATCTGCTCGTAAAGGGTTCTCAGGATGGGACGGAGCTTTGCAGATATCCATCCGTTCAAAAGGAGTATGTCGGACTGCCTTGGCGAGGACCGGAACACGATCCCGAGCCGCTCAAGGTCGAACCGGGGGCCACCGGCCGCGGCCATCTCCAGGGCGCAGCAGGCGATCCCGAAGTGCAGAGGATAGACCGAGTTCCTCTGCCCCCATGACCATATGGGGGTGGTAAGCTTATCGACGACCTTCTTGCCCCCCGTGGCCACCGTCGCTTCGCGCAGGAACGTCTTCGTCATATCGCCGAACTGCTTGACCGTCATGGTCATGGCGTTGAACGACAGGTCTAGATCCACAATATCCTCTCCTTCTTCAATGAATAGTAGACCCCGGCGAGCATGATGATCAGGAACGATATCGCGGCTATGTTCGCGATGTCGGAGAGCTGCTCAAAGGCCATGGCCCAGACGAGGAGAAAAACGGTAAGGATGTCGAAGGCCACGAAGATTATTGCATATATGTAGAATTGAACATGGAACTGGATCTGGGCCTCTCCTATGGGCTTCTCCCCGCACTCGTAGGTGGTATCTCTCATCGCCCCCCGCGTGGTCGGCCGGAATAGCTTCCCCGTGACAACGGCGATGACGGGGACGAGCAAAGCTACCAGAGCAAATATTGCAACCGGGAAATAGTCGTCTACGAGCATTGAAGGGGGATAATGGTCCCTTTATTTATACTTTTGAGAATGTTGGGGGGCGATAATGAAGATTTTTTTAGCATGACCAGTTGGTTATATATTAACAATAATATAAATTATAAAAATCTTGCCTATGTCCGGTACTAGACATACGCGCCATCGATGTCCTTGCCCCACCCCCGGGGACGAGCGGGGCCGAGCTAGGAGGAATTCCCGCTCCAACCATCACCCGGCGCAAGGGGGCGTTGCATTCGGGGAGGCCTACCAAATCGGATTAATACGAAGGATTCGATGGACGGTCATCCGAACATGGGTGAAAATATGAGGATCGGGTTCGTAGGCGCGGGGAACATGGCCGAGGCCATGATGAAGGGGATAATATCGGCTGGAGTGGCAACGAAGGAGGACATGATCGCCAGCGAGATCGTGCCCCAGCGCAGGGACTACATCACCAGGACCCTGGGCGTACGGACCGTCTCCGACGCCATAGAGGTCGTGCGCTCCTCCGATGTGATCATCCTTGCGGTGAAGCCGCAACAGGTCGGCCCGGTGCTGGATGAGCTCAAACCCTATCTCAGCGGCGACCACCTTGTGATATCCATCGCCGCTGGGGTCAAGATATCCTTCATTGAATCCCATCTGAATTGGGGCGTGAGGGTGGTCCGGGTAATGCCCAACCAGCCCTGCTTTGTAGGGGCCTCTGCATCGGGGTTCGCCCTTGGCCGCTCGGCCAAGAAGGAGGACGGGGAGATCGTGCAGAGGATCCTGAACTCCGTGGGGGTGGCGTTCGCGTTGGACGAGAAGCTCCTGGACGCAGTCACGGGGCTCAGCGGAAGCGGGCCTGCGTACATTTATCTGGTCATCGAGGCCATGGCCGATGGTGGCGTCCTGGTCGGCCTGCCCAGGGACGTTGCGCTGCAGCTCGCGGCCCAGACCGTCATCGGCGCGGGGAAGACCTATCTTGAGATGAGGAAGCACCCCGGGGAGCTGAAGGACATGGTGGCCTCCCCCGGGGGCACGACCATCGAGGGGCTGCGCGTGCTGGAGGAGGCGGGGGTGCGAGGCGCTTTCATCGACGCCGTGGAGGCCGGGGCCAAGCGCAGCGAGGAACTGGGGAACAAGGGCTGATCACCTTTTCCTGGTGGTCCGGAGGGGGGAGCCGCACACCGGGCAGTCCGGATGAGACTCCCGGAACACCCTTCCGCAACCGGTGCACAGGTAGTTCCACCTCACCACCTTGGCGATGCCCTTCATGTTCCGCGGAATATACTCCACCTTGAGGACGGCCGCCAGGTTCTGGATCGAGTAATCGTCGGTGACAAGGGGGGCTTTGAGTTCGTAGGCCAGCGCCAGAACCTCCATGTCAGTCCGGGAGAGGCGCGAGGAGTCCCCGGTCGCCCCTGCGGCCTCCCTCACGACCGCGAGCGAGCCGGAGGTGGCCTGGGAGACCTTGAGCAGCGGGATGAGGGTCTCCGCCCTCCGGTCGCCGTATCTCCTGAGCTCCGCCAGCACGCCCTCCGTGACGAACGCCTCCCAATCCGGAGGGAGCTGCTCCAGCCCGAAGAGGCCTGACGTGTCCAATACCACCCTCATGCCAAAGGGATTGCCTAAGGCGCTAGAAAACTTTGCGCAGGGCGAGGGTTCCTCCCGTGGAGGTTAAATAGCAGCTCCTGCTAAACGGGACGTGATGCCATCAATAGTTGTGGAGCAGGGCGTGATCGATTTCATCCTTCAGACCGGACAGGACTATCGCATATGCACCTCGTGCTCCGGACCTGTCATGTTGCCCGTCGCCCTCAAGTCCCCCAAGACCAGCGACATCGTGATCGAGGTCGGGGAGAATAAGCTGTACGTTTCCAGGGTGCAGGCCAGGTACCTGCGCGCAATAACATCGGACATGATCTACGACCCCGAGGTCGGGCTGTCCTGCCAGGCCTATCCCGGCCTATAATCCTTCAATGCCCTTTCCGCGGAGCGGGCTGCTATGCCCATCAGGTCCAGTCTCCCTTCCTCCGCCATCATGTCCCTGTAGGAAGCGTTGGTGACGACCCGCAACGGGACCGCGGTGCAGTCCTTGCCCCCGTCGCTCATTATTGATATGTCATAGGTCCCGATCGTCTTGGCCAAATGCTCGATCTCCAGCTTGTCCAGTCCGATGAGCGGCCTCAGCACGGGCAGCTCCAGGCCATGCTGTTCCGCCCTTATGTTGCCCAGGGTCTGCGAGGCCACCTGCCCCAGGGAATCGCCCATGACCATGCCCTCGGCCCCTATCCCCTTCGCCACTCCCTGCGCGGTGAGAAGCATGAGCCGCTTGCATAGCACGCACTGGTAGGCGCTCCTGCAGCCCTCTTTGATCAGGGCCTGGTTCTCCCCGTGGGGCGCGATGAGAAGGGGCATCTTCTGGCCGGTCGCCTCGCGGAGCGCCCCGGCGAGGAGCCCCGCCTTCCTCAATTGAAGGTCCCCGCAGAAGGGCCGATTGTCCATGTGGAGGAGGGCGACCTCCGCCCCCCTCTGCGCCATGAGGAAGGCCGCCACGGGGGAATCGATGCCCCCCGAGAGAAGAGCCACGAGCCTCATGCTCTCAATTATTGAGGCGCGGGATGTCCGCACCACCGGGAAGGATGCTATCCAGATCATCCTCCTCCGGATCGTCGTTCTCGATGACGAGGGAGATCAACAGGTCGATGAGCTCCTTCATCTGCCTGACCTCCTCGCGGAGGTCCTTGATCTCCCGCGCCAGGTCGGTCTCGGACAGGGCGATCCCCTCCTTTATTCCTTGCCGGTGAGCAGGATCGTCTCCACGAAGCCGTAGTCATCGGCGATCTTGCGCGATTCGAACGCCTCGCAATGGTCGCAATAGAGCCCCTTCTCCACCCTGCGGAGATGGGAACGGCACGTCCGGCAAAGGGCCTTGACCACCCCGAAATGGGGATGTGCGGTGTTGAGCTGGATGGAGGGCTTCACCTGGATGACCTTGGCCCGGATGATATCGCTTGGCCTGTACTCCCTTCCGACGTCCTGCACGTAATCCTGGGAGATCTTGGACACGTGGATGGTCCCGTTGGTGTCGCCCGTGATGTTGCGGGGCCGCCCCTCGACCGCCACGACCTCGCAGATGGCCATGGAGGGGCGGACGTCCGTGATCTCGCAGAACACGGAGTCGCCGATGGACAGGGAGACCATCGGGTTGTCCGCCTCCACGCTCACGGTCTTGTCCGAATCGTTTACCTTGAGCTCGCCGGCGAGGGCGGAGTAAACTATGCCGCCCTCCTCATAGGTGCCTTCGGCCGGGAGGTACTCCTCCGCCACGGCCACCTCGTCACCTGGTAATACCTTTCTCCTGTCGCTCATTCCAACACACCTGCCTTGAGAATGCGAAATAGCGTGACGTCGACTTCCTTCTTCGCCTTGCTATGGAACTCGAACATATACGGGATCCCGAATTTATACCTTTTTAACGGCTCGGCGGTGTACCCAGACCTCCTGGCGAACCGCTCGACGAACGCCTCCGTCTGGCTCAGATGGAGGGAATAGATGACGGGGGCGCATCTCATGGCCGTGCTCAGGAAGGGCCTGTCGGCGCCCCTTCGCTGGGCCCCGAAGGGCGGGTTCATTATCACCGTGTCCCATGCCCCCCGGGCGTCCAGAACGTCCGATTGGATGTACTCGACCTCCACCCCCGCCCGCGCGGCGTTTGCCAGCGCCTGCGCGAGGGCCGAGGGGTCGCTGTCCAGACCGGTGACGTGCTCCGCCCCAAGGAGCGCGGCCCCGATCCCCAGGGGCCCCGCGCCGCAGCCCAGGTCCAGGACCCTCCTTCCCTGCACATCCCCCCTGGCCAGGGCCTCGAACAGCATGTCCGCGGCGATGACGGCGGGGGTAGCGTACTGCTCCAGCTCGGGCCTGGGGGAGGGGAAGGAGGGCAGGGCCTGCAGGATGATCTCCAGCTCCCTCTTCTTCATGGTCCACCGTCCTGACGGAATGCCCCCTAGCGCTTCACTGGTTCAGCCCCAGGTTCAGGAAGTCCGCGCTGGTTAGGATGCCGACTATGGCCCCCTTCCTGGAGACCAGGATGGCCTCCTCCCTTTGCAGATGGAAGGACGCCAGGTCGATCGGGGTGTCCTCGCTCAATATCGGGAAGGGGGCGTCCATTATCTCCTCGATCCGGGTGCGCATGACCTCCTCATAGGTCTTCTTGCGGGCCTTGGTCTGCTCGATCGTGTAGTCCCGGATGGCGTCGTCCGTGAGCCCGCCGACGATGCGCTCCCCGACGATCACAGGCAACTGGGTGAACCGACCCCTCATCATCCTCTCCACGGCCTCGCCCACCGATTGGTCGGGGGTGACGAAGACCACCCCGCGGGTGGCCAGGTCTCCGACGGTGAGCTGGGTCCCGGACCGCACGCCCTCGACCTTGCGGCGTCGGATGACCTCCTCGAAGGCGTTGAGGATCTTCCGAACGTTGCTGTAGGAGGGGTCGATGGTCCCCCTCTCTATCTTGGCTATGAGCGATTGGCTTACCCCCGCCAAGCTGGCCAGCTCCCTCTGGGAAAGGTTGAGGCGCTTTCTCATCTGGCGGATCTTGTCCAGGTCGGGCAATTGCGGAACCAAGGCCGTACGGGAGGAGGTCATGTCGACTGCACCTTCGGTCATATTTCAATAGTCATTACCTGATAGATATCATTTTCCAGATCTGTATATTGAATTTAATAGGAATCATCGGGACGGTATTAGGAATTGACCATTCGATCGAGCAATGGAGCTGTTTTTCTGCATTGGGCATATATCTGGCCCGATAATCGTTCTGATTTTGATAATTTTCTACGATATTCGTGAAATGTTTTACGATAATAAACCGTTAACAACGGAAGGAATTTATATCACAACCTTTTTGCCCCTTTTGTAAATGGTCATTCATCTAATAGATGAAAAACAGATAGAAAATTGAGCGTTAATGATTGGATATATTAGATGTTTGTCTATGGAAAAAAGTAAAATATTGTGGCCGACCCCGGATGACCGCTCCGGGCGGGCCCAGGGTCGCACGGATGGGGCTGGGAAGGGATGATGCACATGGAGGGGCGGGAAAGGGCTGAACGGGGGAGAACGCCGATGACCGGCGAGAGCTATGTTGCCACAAGGCCTCCGGGATGGCAGGGGCAGCTGGGTGGCTGTGGGATCGCCTCATGCATCTCCCTCGATGGGAGGACCATCCCGGGGGACAGCATCGCCCGCATGCTCACCATCATGGAGGAGAGGGAGAACGGGCTGGGCGCCGGGTACGCCTGCTACGGCCTATTCCCCGAAAGGAAGGACCAGTACTGCCTGCAGCTCTTCTTCGATGACGAGGAGGGGAAGAGGAGCGCGGAGGAGTTCCTGGCCGGCCGATTGGACATCGTCCATGACGAGAAGGTCTTCATTAGACGGAACTCCACCGTCACGCCTCCCTACCCCATCGTGTGGCGGTTTTTCGCCAATGTGCCTGAGAGGAGGGAATGGAGGGGAGCCCTGGACCTGAGCGAGGAGGACTACATGGTCGAACTGGTTCAGTACATCAACGCGAGCGTTCCCAAGGCATTCTGCGTCTCCAGCGGCAAGGACATGGCGGTCTTCAAGGGGAACGGTTATTCCTACGAGATCGCCGACCTCTACGACATAGGAAGGTACTCGGGCACGATGTGGCTGTCCCATTCCCGCTTCCCCACCAACTCCCCGGCCTGGTGGGCGGGGGCGCATCCCCTCTCGCTCCTGGACTGGGGGGTGTGCCACAACGGCGAGATCACCTCCTACGGGGTCAACCGCAAATTGGTGGAGATGAACGGATACAGGTGCACGGTGCTCACGGACACCGAGGTCGTCGTCTACCTGTGGGACCTTCTTGTGCGCAGGCACCGGCTGCCGGTGGAGGTGGCGGCCTTCGCAATGGCCCCCTCCCCCTATGCAGAGATCGCCCTCCTTTCGCCGGCCGAGCGCCGCTTGGCCGAATGGGTGCGCATCGTGTACCGGGAGGCGTTCCTGAACGGGCCGTTCAGCATCATCGTCGGCCGCAGCCAGCCGGAGATATCCCTCATCGCCCTTGCCGACCGCAAGAAGCTCAGGCCGATGATTGCCGGCGTGTCCCCCGACGGGGGTCTCGCCTACTGTGCCAGCGAGGAGAGCGCCATCCGGATCGTGGAGCCGGAGGCCCGCACCTGGGCGCCAGGGGCAGGGAACCCCTTCATCGCCGCGGTCGGCAAGGGGGTCCTACGCAAGGGAACCGAGCCTTCCTTCCAGGGGGTGAGGCTGTGAGCGAGGGTGCGGGCGCCGGTAAACGATTGGACCATCGCCTTCCCGAAAGGTTCGTTCCCACCATAGACCATGACCTATGTCGGGCCTGTCAGCGATGCGTGAAGGACTGCTCATATCAGGCCCTTGAGTTCAGGGGCTCGAGGGTCGTCCCTGCCGGAGGATGCGTGGCCTGTGGCCGATGCATCGCCGTATGCCCGGCCAATTGCATAGAGGTCCGCCCGGTCCCCCCGCAGTTCGCCCCTCACGGGAACTGGTCGGAGAGGGCCCGCCGGGCGATCCTGGCCCAGGCCAGCTCAGGCGGGGTGCTGCTCTCGTCCTGCGGGGCGGACGACGACCGTCCGGCCATATTCGACGACCTGCTGCTGGACGCGGCCCAGGTCACCAACCCTTCCATCGACCCGCTGCGGGAGCCGGTGGAGACCGTCACCTACCTGGGAAGGCGCCCGGGAAGGCTGGATGTGCAGGATGGACGGGTGGTCGTCCGGGAGGGCGACACGCCCCTCATCCGATCGGACATGCCCCTGATGTTCGGGCATATCTCCCTGGGGTCCATCAGCTACAACGCCCAGAAGGCCATGTTCATGGCCGCCAAGGAGCTGAACATCGTGGCCGGCAGCGGGGAGGGCGGGCTTCATCCAGATCTCTACGAGTACGCGGACCGGATCTGTTCGGAGGTCGCCTCCGGCCGCTTCGGCATCAAGCCGGAGTACCTCAAGGAGGTGGCAGCGGTGGAGATCAAGATCGGCCAGGGGGCGAAGCCCGGGCACGGGGGGCACCTGCCCGGGGAGAAGGTCACCGCGATGATCTCCGAGACCAGGATGATCCCCTTAGGGACGGACGCGCTGTCCCCCTATCCCCATCATGACGTGTACAGCATAGAGGACCTCGCCCAGCTGATCTCGGTGCTCAAGGAGGCCACCGAGTACCGGACGCCGGTGGGGGTGAAGATCGCAGCCGTGCACAACGTGGGCGCGATCGCTTCCGGCGTGGTGCGGGCGGGGGCGGACTTCCTGACGGTGGATGGTTTCAAGGGGGGCACCGGGGCCGCCCCCAGGGTGATCCGGGACCATGCGGGGCTGCCCATCGAGGTCGCCATCTCGGCGGTGGATCAACGGCTTGTACGGGAGGGGCTCCGCAACAGGGTCACGGTCTGCGCCGGGGGCGGGGTACGCTCCTCGGCGGACATGATCAAGGCGCTTGCATTGGGCGCCGATGTGGTCATGGTGTCCACCGCGGCCTTGATCGCAATGGGATGCCGGGTATGTCAGCAATGCCATCGCGGCCTATGTTCCTGGGGCATCGCCACGCAGAGGGATGACCTCATCGCCCGCCTCGATCCCTACATCGCCTCGGCGCGCGTCGTCCACCTGTTCCATGCCTGGAACGAGGAGCTCAAAGAGGTGCTCGGGGCTATGGGCATCGATTCCGTGGAGAGCCTCGTGGGCAACAGGGACCGCTTGCGGTACCGCGGCCCGAACCCCAAGATCGCGGAGGTGATGGGGGTCAAGCATATAGGGGAGGGGTGGGGCTGATGCGGGACGCGTGCAAGCCGAAGGGGCATTCCCATGAGTGCGACTGCGGGAGGGAGTGCATGGCCATTGCTGACGGCAGGGCGGTCATTGACCTGGACCTTTCCTCGGAACGGCCGATGCACTATACCACCCTCAACTGCGCCGTGCGCAAGGCGATGCGCCAAGGGTGCGGCTCTATCGAGATCCGAGGGGTCATTGGCCAGAGGTACCTTGCAGCGACCGCCTCTGTCCCGGGCCTGCACATAGCGGTGCACGGGACCCCCGGCAATGACCTGGGGGCGTTCCTGAACGGCCCGACCATCGAGGTGTTCGGGAATGCGCAGGACATGACCGGGAACACGATGAACGCAGGCCGAATCATCGTCCACGGCAACGCCTGGGATGTGACTGGGCTAGCCGCCCGCGGGGGGCAGATCCTGGTCAAGGGCGATACCGGCTACCGGGTGGGGATCCATATGAAGGAGTTCGGGGATGTGAGACCGACGCTGGTCATCGGCGGCACGGCCAAGGACCATCTGGGCGAGTACATGGCTGGCGGGACCGCACTGGTCCTGGGCATGGGAGGGGAAGGGGTGCCGGTGGGCCGCAACCTGGGGGCAGGGATGCATGGAGGCCGTATCTTCGTTCGAGGCGAGGTGCCCCCGGACAGGCTCGGCCCGGGCGCAGCGCTTGCCCCGGTGCTCCCCAGCGACACGAGGGAGATAATGGCGCTGTTGGACGATTTCGAGAGGGCCTTCTCCATCAAGTCCCCTAGGAGCATGGACGGATACGTCAAGGTCGTCCCCAGCTCCAGCAGGCCCTTCTCCGGATACTATGACAAGACGAGCGTTTAGGAACCTGGTAGCCGGTTGGCAGAGCTGGTGACCATTCGCAGCTCGGGGTCCTCCAGCCCTACCGGCAGGACCTTCGTTGTCAGCGCCTGCTCCAGGCCCGCCGGGTCCCTGGCCTGCAGGCGGACCATCACCCGGCGGGGGCCGGTGATCTGCAGCACTTCCTTGACCTCCTCGATGCCTTTGAGCTTGCGGAGTTCCTCCGCCATGACGCCTGGTCTGAGGTTGGCAAAGAGGACCGCGTCCGCCTTGATGCCCATGCGCTCGTTGTTGACCACGGCGAAGTAGCCGAGGATGATCCCGTCGTCCTCCATGCGCCGGATGCGGTCCCTCACCGTGGAGGGGGAGCGTTTCAGCTTGGCGGCTATCTCGTTATGGGTCATCCTGCAGTCGTTGACGAGGAGCTGCAGGATGCGCCGGTTCATCGCATCGACCACGGGCATGTCGCCCTTCAAAGGGCCCCGGTTCCCATAATGATTCCGATGGAAGCACGGCAATTGAAGGGAAAAATGAAATAAAGCTGGGAATTATTGAAAAGATTGAGGGAACGGACGGAACCGGGCTCATTTCTTGAACATGGACGGGGTCTCAGGCCTGGGGGTGAAGCACGCCTCCCCCATCTCCGCGATCTGCGCGCCGGTCTCCCTCGCCGCCTCGTGGAGCGCCCTCTCCAATGCCCCCTTGAGTTCGTCAGGCGAGGCTGTGACCCGGGCGTTGAGGACGAGCTTGCCCTCGCCGGTGAGGTAGCGGCCGCCCTTCAGGCCGTCCACCTGCATGCGGTCCCCCACCAGGCTCATCTTGGCCGAGGCGGTGGGGGAGGTGAGCATGGCCTTCACGTGCCCTATGGCCTCCGGAGGGAAGGATGTTGCCACGCCACGGATGAGCGCGGTCAGGAAGGCGTTGATGTCCAGTCGGCCTTCGGCAGCGACCTTGGCATAGGCGTTGAACCAGCCCATGGAAGCCTTCTCCACCGCGAACAGCCTCTGGTCCACCTCCTTGGGCTCCTTGGTGCTCACCTGGTCGGAGAGGATGATCTCCACGATCCTGTCCAGGTTCCTGCGGTCGAGGGCGGAGCAGGGGATCACCTGAGCATCAGGGGCCTCCTGGTGCACCAAGGTCTCCGCCCTTCTGATCTGCCCCTCGTCCAGGACGTCGGTCTTGGACAGCAGGACGTACTCCGCCTCCCGCACCTGGTGGACGGGGATGAGCTTCCCCCCGCCGAGCCCGAGGCCCCCCGCTGATTCGAGGGTCTCCTCGGCCCTCGTGCCGTCCACCACGACGAAGAAGGGGGCGACCTGGAACTCGTCGGGGTACATGCTGCGCAGGGGGGCGACCACCGAGCCGAGGATGGCGGTCGAGGTGCCTATGGGCTCGGCGATAATTATGTCCGGCCGGCCCATGGAGACCAGGGTACGGGCGTTCTTGACGAACTCCCCGAAGTTGGCGCAGAAGCAGCCGCCCAGCACGTCCCTGACGTCGAAGCCGGCGTCCCTCATGTACTCCGTGTCCACCAGCACGTTGCCCTGGTCGTTGGTGATTATCGCCACGGACCGCCCATGCTTGGCCTTCAGCTCCCTGCCGAGCGCGGCGGCCAGCGTCGTCTTGCCCGCGCCCAGGTAGCCGCCCAGCACCACGAACCGGGTGGGCGTCCTCCCTCCGGACTGCATGCCCCGGGTATCGCCCCTCCGGGCTTATACGTTTCCTGGGGCTCCAATATTACAGTCCCTCGATGCGCACCGTCCGCCGCAGAAAGGCGCAGCTCTGACAGGGGATGTCGATGACGCACCTCTGCCCGGCCGGGATCCCCTTGATGGCCGCCAGGAGCGCCAGGTCCATGGGGCGGTAGGGCGCCCTCCGGCCGTTGGCCGCCAGCACGCCCTGCTCCGCCTCGGTGAGCGGCTCGGAGTCGAACCGGGACTGGGCGAAGGCCATGCACCTCTCCGCCTCCTCCCTGCTGCACTGGTCGCACCGGGTCCCGACCTTGGCCACCGGCCCGTAGAGATCGGCCAGCGGGTCCACCGAGAAGATGCCGTGGTCCTTCCCGATCGTCATGAAGACCGCGTATGGATAGGCGGCCTCTATGAGTTCCATGCGGGTCCCCCGCACCTTCTGCTCCTCCTTCACGGTCCAGAAGTCCCGTAGATGGTGGTTGAGCTGGTAGACGAGCTGGTGATAGTCGATGCCGAGGGAATCGGCCAGCTCCTGCTTGCTGATGGGCGAGGTCCTTGTTGAGCGGTAGAGCTTGGTGAGGATGCGCTTGCGCAGATCGTGGTTGACGATCGACGTATACGTCTCCGGGTCGATGTACGCCATCTCAATGCGGCAATCGGCTGTCAACGCCTCTTGATTCCGTTCTCAATTATTTAACCGTTGACGCCGCAGACTACCTGTATCGCTATCGGAGAAGGTCCCTCGACGGCATGCAGAGACATGGTGGGCGGAAAGGTCGTCTGCAAGGGGTGCGGGGCGCCCCTCAGGAAGGATTGGGAATACTGTAACAGCTGTGGGCTGCGGGCCGCGGAAGGAAGGGCGGGAGTTGCTGGTAAGAGGCCTAGGGCCCCCCGCATCCTTCCGTCCGGGGAGGGCGGGGCTCCGACGGGACCGGTGTCATCGAGCGCACCCGCCCTTCCGCCCCAGGAAAGGACGCCAAGGGCGGACGTCAAGGGCGAGAAGGGGGCGCTGCCCCGGAGGGAGCTGCTGATAGCGCTGGTGGCGATGCTCACCATGGTGCCGCTCAGCCCGTGGGTCACCACCTTCGGGGGCTTGATCGGGTGCTGCGCCCTCGAGAGCAGTGCCCTGTCCGGAAGGTACATCGCCCTCCTGGGCATCGGCGGCCTGGCCGTGCTCTTCTCCGAGCGCCTGGTGCCGGCCCTTCCGATGAGAAGGGCCGCCCTGCTCGGCGTCGGGGCGGGGGCGGTGGGATTGACCGCGATGGACATCGTGGACATAATTGGGTACAATGCCGATGCCTTCTCCTCCCTAGAAATGGCCGCACCTGGTCTGGGCATGTACATCGCCATCGCGCTCGGGGCGGGCGTGATCGTCGCTGTCCTGGTCCCTGCAAGGCATGGCAGCCCCTCCTCCCGGCGCGCGCATGCGCCCGTCAGACGAGGCTCTCCGGGTTCAGCCCTTTCAGCTCGTCGATGACGAAGCGGCCGTCCTTGCGCACCAGCCTTCCGTCGAAGTAGATCTCCCCGCCGCCCCATTCCGGGGTCTGGCACAGCACGAGGTCCCAATGGACGGTGGACCTGTTGCCGTTGTCGGCCTCCTTGTACGCGTTCCCGGGGGTGAAATGGATGGAGCCGGCGATCTTCTCGTCGAAGAGGATGTCCAGCATGGCCTTGTTGATGAACGGGTTGACGCCGATGGCGAACTCCCCGACGTACCTGGCCCCCTCATCCGTGTCCAGGATCGCGTTCATGTCCTTGGTGTTGGAGCTGGTGGCCTCGACTATCCTTCCATCCTTGAACCTCAGGACCACGTTCTCGAACACCTTCCCCTGGTACAGGGTCTTGGTGTTGTAGCTTATGGTCCCGTTGACGGAGCCCTTCACGGGGGCGGTGTAGACCTCCCCGTCCGGAATGTTCCGCTCCCCGTCGCACTTGACCACCGGGATCCCCTTGATCGAGAAGCCCAGGTCCGTGCCGGGGCCGACGATGCGCACCCTGTCCGTGCGTTCCATGAGTTCCACTAGGGGGTCCATTGCCCGGGACATCTTAGAGTAGTCGAGCGTGCAGGTGTTGAAATAGAAGTCCTCGAAGCCCTCGGTGGACATCTGGGCCTGCTGGGCCATGGAGGCGGTGGGCCAGCGCAGCACCACCCACTTCGTGTTCGGCACCCTCCAGTCGGTATGCACAGGCCCGGACCAGTGCTTCATGTAGAGGTCCATCTTTTCCGCCGGGACGTCGGAGTTCTCGGTGATGTTGAACGATCCCCGGATCCCGATGTACGCCTGGGCCCTCTTCATCTTGGCCAGCTCGACCTCGCCTATCTGGGCGAGGGTCCTCTGGTCGGCGCCAAGGAGCAGTTTCCGCATCACCCTGGCGGACCTGAGGGCGACCATCGGCACCCCCCCGACCTCGTAGATCTTGCCGAGGAGGACCTCGACCATCTCGTCGGGGACGTCGAACGCCTCGATATAGACCGTCTCCCCCTCCTTGAGGCGAATGGAATGGTCGATGAGCACGTCCGCCAATTTGCGCATCCTAGGGTCGTACATTGGGACGCCTAATCCCGAGGAGGGTATATCAGCGTTGGGTAACTACGCTGGGAGGGGCGGCGGGGGACCGCTCCCGGCATGCGGCGCGTGGGCCTGTGCCCCTTCGCAGGGCCGATGGCTGGAGGTTGGTGGCCGTGAGGGCGCCGCGGTCGATGCGGGCCTTTCTTTACCTCCGGGAAAATGAGGGGAGACGGGGTTCCGCCTCATTCCCCGTTCCTGGGCCAGGCGAAGTACATGCCCTCGATCCTGCGGAGGCCTATCGGGCCGTCGTAAAGGATGGTGAGGTTCTCCTCGGTGAGGAGGTCCAGCCCTCCGTCCCGGAGCACGCTCCCGTTCTTGACCATGACCACCCGCCCGATCTCGGGGACGATGTCCGAGGGGTCGTGCGTCACCAGCACCAGGGAGCGGCCCTCCTGGGCGAGGGAGCGGATGGCCTGCCTGACCAGCCTCTTCCCGATCAGGTCCAGGGAACTCATCGGCTCGTCCAGGACCAGGGCCTCCGGGGAGCCCACCAGGGCCCGCGCCATAAGCACCCGGCGCGCCTCGCCTGTGGATAGTGTATGGAAGCGCCGGCCGGCCAGATGGGCGGAGCCTACGGCCGCCAGGCTCTCCATGGCCCTTCGCCTCATCCCCCGGTCCACCTCCTGCGAGCGGTTGGTGCCCATCGAGCCGAAGAAGCCGGACAGCACGGCGTCCAGGCAGTCGATGTCCCTGGCGAGGTCGACCTGCAGGTCGGCGGAGACGAGCCCGAAGGCCTTCCGGACGTCGAAGAGGTTCCAGAGGTCCTTCCCTCTCAGCCTGACATACGCGCCGGGCACGGACGTGTCGTGCCTGAACTCCCCCATCATGGTCTTGATCAGGGAGGACTTTCCGGAGCCGTTCGGGCCGAGGATGACCAGCCTCTCGCCCTGCCGGACCGTGAGGTCCATCCCCCTGAGGAGCGTGGCGCTGCCCTTGGTCACGGTGACGTTCCGCATCTCGACGATCGGTTCCCCCGGCATTCGGGACCGTATCTTCCAGGGAATATAAACGAGCTCGCTGAGGCAGGGCCGCGCCTGATGCCTTAGAACATAATGGAGAATGGGGCCGCCGTCCTCTTAGGAGCGGCGGAGAGCGGCCATCGCGGGCCGGAAGGCCTGAGGAATGCCTATTTCTTCTTCCCCTTCGCCGGGGCGGCCTTGTCGGCAGCGGCCGCCTTCTTCTCCTCGTTCCTTCTCTTCTGCTTCTGCAGGTCCTTCTTGGACATCGCCATGGGCCCTCACATCGGCGGACCCCTACTTAACGATGATCGTCGTACCGCCTTCCTGGAGACCCCGGGGCCGTTCCGTTCCTGGTCCAGTTCCCAAATGTATAACGAGGCGACCGTGCCATACGGGGAGTAGGTCTGCCGGATCCTCAGGAAGTCCTCCCTGCTCAGCCCCTCCGATCCGTAGAGGGTGGCCATCCCTCGGCGGATGGCAAGGTCCCCCAGCTCACCACGTCCTTCCGGCCCAGGGAGAAGATGAGCATCATCTCCGCGGTCCATTCCCCTATCCCGCGGAGGGAGCGGAGGGCCCTCACCACCTCCTCGTCCGTCATGGAACGGAGGGCGTTGAGGTCCAAATCCCCACTGAGGCAGGCGTCCGCTATTCCCTTTATATACTCGGCCTTGCGGAGGGACGTTCCGCACGATCGTATGTCCTGAGCGCTGGCCTTTGACAGCCCTTCGGGGGTGATCTCGAAGCGCTCGCACATCCGACCCATGACCGTGGCCGCGGCCTTCCCCGAGACCTGCTGGCCCACCACGCTCGTCACGAGGCCTGTGAATAGGTCGGGGTACAGCTCAGCGTTGAGCATTCCCATGCGCTCGATGACCTCGCCCAGCCTCATGTCCCGGCGTCGCAGATGACCGATCTCCTCCTGGCCGTACTCAAAGTAAAGCATTGGCGTCCCGCCCCCGTTCCCTGGGCCGCGTTCGGGAGGGCGTCCGTCGATTCGAATAGGGAGACATCCCTCCTTGGTGCTCAAGGCCGCTTCCAATAGCTATTTTTGCCATATAAGAGCGCTGTTTGCCGGGATCCGATCCCTTCATGCACGGGAACGCCGTCGATGGCCGCGGGCAGCGGCATCCGCCCTTCCAGAGCCCGGGTCTCGCCCAGTGGCGGAAGGCCCTTCGTATGGGCGTTCCGATGCGCTGTCGTCCTTTGGGCGGATCACTTGAGCAGGCCCGCCGCCTTCAGCTCCTCGGTGATCTTGTCGACCGCTGCGCCCACGTCCTCCACGTGCTTGGCGCCGGTGCACACCAGTTTGCCGGAGCCGAACAGCAGGACGACGACCTTCGGGGAGTCCAGGCGGTAGACGAGCCCGGGGAACTGCTCCGGCTCGTACTCCACCCTCTCCAGCCCGAGGGAGATGGCGATGGCGTTCAGGTTGATCTCCTGGCCTAGGTCCGAGGAGGCGACGATGTTCTGCACCTCGATCTTCGGCTTGACCTTGACCTTGATGCCGGCCTTCTCGATCTGCTTGGCGACCTTGTTTATGGCTATCTCCACGTGCGGCAGGGACTTCGCGCCGGTGCACACGACCTTGCCGCTGCGGAAGAGCAGCGTCGCCGTCTTGGGGTCCTTCAGCCTGTAGATGAGCCCGGGGAACTGCTCCGGCTCGTACTCCGCCCCGTCCAGGGCGAGGGCTATGGACTGCAGGTCAAGCTCTTCCCCGAGGGAAGTGGAGGCAACGACGTTCTCTATCTGTATCTTGGCCAAATGGGTCACCTTTCCCGGTTATTTATATACCC
>Ga0116149_1002694_pt1 | contig 19162 bp, 14 predicted proteins | sample AD_UKC057_MetaG_FD_89787 | JGI IMG/M metagenome (GOLD analysis project Ga0116149, IMG submission 89787) | Active sludge microbial communities of municipal wastewater-treating anaerobic digesters from USA - AD_UKC057_MetaG | ecosystem: Engineered > Bioreactor > Anaerobic > Digestate | place: USA... | reverse complement strand
CGGCGCATCCCCTCCCCTTTCTAACCCGCATGGCAGTCCTCTTGCGAAGTCTGACCGCCCTGTGCACCGTCGGGGTGTGAAATATGCGGGTTAGGGCCGCCGCCGCGGGGGTGAATCCAGAATGTCGAGGATGGCCGCGGCCGCCCGATCGCCGGCCCCCAGGCCGCCCAGGGAAGCAACGACTTGGGCTAGCCGTTGCCGGATCTGCGCGCGTCGGGCCGGGTCGGTGAGGAGCGCGCGGGCGGCGTCCGCGAGGCTGTCCGGGGTGGCTGCATGCTGAATGAACTCGGGAAAGACGGGCGCGTTCGCAAGGATGTTCGGCATGGCCGCATAGGCAACCGTGACCAGGCGCTTGGCGAACTGATACGTTGTCCACGAGGTCTTGTAGAACGTCACAGTCGGCACGCCGTACAACGCGCATTCGAGAGTCACCGTACCCGTCGACGCAATCGCCACCGATGCCCGGTCAAGCGCCTCCGACAACCCGTCCACCTCCACCGCGAAATCCGGTCCGTCGCGCGCCCCGAGCCGTTCGGCCAAGGGACGCAGATCGGCATTGGGCAGGACGAGCTGGAATCGCACTCGAGGACCGGCACGCAGTCGTTCGACCGCGCCGAGCAGGATCGGGAGATGCGCCTGCAACTCGCCGACGCGGCTTCCCGGCAGGAGGAGGATCGTGGGCGGGTCGGACGGAGCGGCTGGGGACGAGTTGGGCGGGCGGGCAAGACGCGCGGCATGGCGGTCAAGCAAGGGATGGCCCACCCATTCGACGGCGAGTTTGGGAACCCGTCGTGCGTACCACTCCTTCTCAAACGGGAACAGACAGAGCAGCAGGTCATAATCGCGCGCCAGGCCATAAGCGCGTCGCGGACGCGAGGCCCAGACCTGAGGCGACACGTACTGCACAAAACGCGGGCGCCAGTTGTGGAAGACCCCGTTCTGCGCTGCCAAGCGGCGCCTCACCGCCCGCACCAAACGGCGATTGAAGGCGGAGAAATCGATCCCGACCAGCAGGTCGGGCTGGCGCGCGCAGGCCAGGTCGACAAGGCTCTGAAGCAAGCGGCGGAATTCGAGCGCCCGCCGCACAACCTCGGCCAAGCCGACAACCGCATGCCGGGTGAGATCCAGCGCGATGTCCACTCCCGCGGCCCTCATGTGCGGGCCGCCCGCGCCGAACACCCGGGGCTCGTGAGGCCAGGCCCGCCACCCGGACGACCGGCGCAGAGCGGACACGAGTTCAGCGCCCAACAGGTCGCCACTCGTCTCGCCGGCCACAAGCATGATCCCGTGAGGCGGGCTGGTTCTCATGCGGACTTCCAACGGTCCGGGGGCTCACCCTCCGAGTCTTTCGCGGGGCGCATCGCCCGGCGGGGCCGCCTGGGGGTTGGGCTCAGCCGCGGACTGCCACCCGGCCCAGGAGGATGGAATGCCGGCCTGGATCTGGCGTGTGATTTCAAAGGCCAGATCGAGTGCGTGTTTGGCCGCTTCGCCGGTGACGACGGGGGCCTGATGGGCGCGGATACAGTTGATGAAACTCTGGAGTTCGAGCTTCAGCGGTTCCTCGTGCGTGATCGGCACCGACTCGCGCACAATCCGCTTGCCCGCGAATTCGCTGATAATCGTCCCTTCCCGCGCCGCCAGAATCCTTTGCCACAGCGACGCGTCCGCTTCGTTCGAACGCGCCAGGCGGCAGAGGTACCCGGACTGCGCCCGGTAATCGAGCGACACATAGCTCGGCACCGAGCCGCCGCTGAAGACGCGAATCTTGCGCATCCGCTCCGGGCTGACCCGGCTGGCGGTGAGGTTGGCCACGCACCCGTTTTCAAACCGAAGGCGCGCGTTGGCGATATCCTCGGAGCGGCTGAGGACGGGGATTCCCACGGCATCGACCTGGACGACGGGCGACCGGACGAAGGCCAGCACCACGTCGAGATCGTGGATCATCAGATCGAGCACGACCCCGATATCGGTGCTGCGCGACGGGTAGGGCGAGAGCCGATGCGCTTCGATGAAACGCGGCTCCGACGCGACGGATTGGAGGTACTGAAAGACGGGATTGAAGCGCTCGACATGGCCGACCTGAAGGACACAGTGCTGCCGTTGCGCCAGCTCGACCAACTCGGCCGCCTGCTCCGCATTGTCGGTCATTGGCTTCTCGACGAGGATGTGCTTGCCCTGATCGAGAAGCAGCCGCGCCAGCTCGAAATGGGTCGAGGTCGGAGTGACAATGCTCAGGGCATCGCTGGCTGACGCCGCCTCGGCAACCGACGCGAAGGTCCGGACCCGGTGCTTCTCAGCAACCCGACGCCCGACGTCCGAGGACGCATCGTAAACTCCGGCGAAATGGACCTCACCCGCGGAGGCCAGATCCGCGTAGATGCGCGCGTGCTCTTTGCCCAGTGACCCGGTGCCCAGAACGGCAACCCTCAAAGGTGAACCCATGCGCCGCAGTCTAGACCCGACCCCACCCCCGCCAAAGCCGAAAGTGTTCTTTTGTCTGGGAGCCGAGACGCGGATCGGGTACAGTGCGGACCAACGCAGGCCGGCATCCGAGCCTATGAACATCCAAATCGCGACGCTCTGTGACGCAGCCACCGACTACGGCGGCAAGCTCAGTCTGCTGGGGACCTTCGACACCATCATGGCCCGCCAGCTCCCGGCCAAACACCCGCAATGCTCCGTCGCCTTGCGCATCGTGTTCGACCGGTCCGACGAGGGCTCGCACCGGCTGCGGGTCGATCTCGTGGATGCGGACGGCAAATCGCTCATGCCCGCCGTCGACATCCCGTTCGAAGTCCGGCTGGCCGCCGACGCGCTGAATCACTCGCGCAATTTCATCATCAATATTCAGCAGCTCAAATTCGAGCAGCCCGGCCACTACGCCGTCGCCATCGCCATTGACGGCGAGGTCGAGACGAGCATCCCCCTGCGCGTCAACGTGCAAGCGACCTGAGACGAGCGCCTCCGCGCTTCCCGCCCGCGGTCGGGCGGGAACACCAGCCGCGCTCGCGGAGCCGCCCCATCCGGATCAGGCCGCGACGGCAAACGCCTCGCGGTTCTCGATCATTTGGCGCAGCTTCGCCAGGGCTTCGTTCTGGACCTGCCGGATCCGTTCGCGCGTGAGACCGAACTCGGCCCCGATTTCCTCGAGCGTCTTCTCCTCTCCGCCGTCGAGCCCAAATCGCAGGCGCAGAATGTTGCGCTCGCGAGGGTGCAGACGTTCCACGAGATCGCCGAGCATGCTCAGGCGGGTCTTCTCGTCGAGGGATTCGTACGGGTTCGTGGCGCGCTCGTCCTCGACGATTTCCGCCAGACGCGTGCCGTCCTCGTCTCCCAGCGGGGCATCGAGTGAGGCCGGACGCACGGCCGCCGTGCGCATCTCGGCCAGACGCGACGTCCGCAGACCCAGGACTTCCGCCAGTTCCTCGGGCAGCGGATCCCGCCCCAACTCGTCCCGCATCTCCGTCGCCAGCCTCGATGCCTTGCTCAGTTTGTCCATGGCGTGTATCGGCAGCCGGATCGTCTTGGATTGGTTGGCAATGGCCCGCCGGATCGATTGCTTGATCCACCACGAGCCGTAGGTCGAAAGCTTGCCACCCTTGGCCGGATCGAACCGCTCGACCGCCTTCATCAGACCGATGTTCCCCTCGTTGATCATGTCGAGCAGCGGCAAGCCCAGACCCTCGTAATCCCGCGCGATCTTCACCACCAGGCGCAGGTTCGCCCGGATCATGTGCTCGCGCGCCGCCTCATCCCCCTTCTTGATCCGCGCAGCCAGGGCGTTCTCCTCCTCGACGGTCAGGAGATCCACTTCGCCCACCTCGCGCATGTAGAGCGCCAGCGCGCCATCGACCCCATACCGCGTCCGGACGGGCGCCGCGTCGTCTTTGCGGCAGACCAGGGACGTCGACACGGGTTGGGCACGAGCCGCGGACTGGAGTTTCCGTGAGCGGTTCCGCCTTGTCGCCGGGAGCGGGGCGCTTGAGGCCTTTTTCGTGGTCGCCTTGGTGCTCATATGTATTCGTTTTCTCTATACAGTGGATAAATATTTCCAATGTTAGATGCGGCTGTCAACACTTTGTTCAAAATCATTTGTTATTCTCCGCGCGTAATCTTCTGATACCCCGAGCCTCGAAAAGGTTACGCGGAGAATGCGATGGAATCCTTGACCGGCTGGGCGTAGGCTGCGCCCGCATGACAGACGATTCGATTCCGGGCGAGGCAGGCGGGGGGCGGTGGATGCATCGCGTGCGGAGGGTGATGCAGACGATTTGTCTGGTGGCGATGGTGGGCGGGTTTGTGACGCTGGGCGCATTGGGCTACCAGGGGTGGAGGGTGACGCACAATCCATTTCGTTCGCCGAAGCGCATCGTCCAGGCGCCGTCGCCGGAGGTCGCCGCGTGGGCGGCCGAGGTCTACCGTCAGGAGAAGCGCGAGCACCTTTTTCTCACCGGGCTTTTCGAGGTTGTGATGGTTGTGATCTCGGGGGGCGCCTGGGTGGTCTATCGGAAGGTGGATCAGCACCTCCAAGGGCTCCACCGCCTGAAGCACCCTCTGCCTGAACGGGTGCGGCGCCACGCCGGACCGCCTGAGAGCCCGAAGGCTTGACTCATTGGGTGCGGACTCGACAGAGGAAGTCACTCGAGCGCGGGAATCTCATGCTGGGACGAGGGCACGGATTCCCGGGCTTTGGATGAAGCGCTACGATCTGAATGCTGCGACGGTCGGCTTGCTGGGGATCCTGGCGGGGTTCTTCGGTCTGTTCCTGTTCTATCCGATCAGCTTCATGCTCCGGCGCGCGTTCGATGACGGCGGGCATTGGACACTCGAGCACTTTGGGCTGCTGTTGGCCAGCCCGCTCCAGCGCGAGGCCTTGTGGAACAGTTTTGCGATTGGCAGCCTGACGACCCTGCTGACCACCCTTCTGGCGCTGCCGCTCGGGCACGCGCTGACCCGCCTGCGGTTTCCGTGCAAGGGGTTATTGAGCGGGCTGCTGCTGGTTCCGATGATCATGCCGCCATTCGTGGGGGCGATTGGTCTGAAGCAGCTTTTGGCGCGCTTCGGATCCGTGAACTTGCTGCTGATGGATCTGGGCCTGCTGGCGCCGGACCAGCCGATCGATTGGCTTGGGCAGGGCGGCTTCTGGGGCATTGTGATTCTGCAGGTGCTGAGCCTCTATCCGATCATGCTCCTGAACGTGTCGGCGGCGATGGCGAACATCGATCCCACATTGCGGGAGGCGGCGCAGAATCTGGGGGCTGGCGGCTGGCGGCTGTTTCGAACCGTGACGCTCCCGCTGATCCTGCCCGGCTGGTTCGCGGGGGCGATCATCGTGTTCATCTGGGCGTTCACGGACCTCGGCACACCGCTGGTCTTTGGGTTTTCCCGGGTCGTCCCGGTGCAGATCTTCGACTCGATCACGGAACTGAACACGAACCCGATGGGCTATGCGCTGGTCGTTCTGGTGCTGGCGCTGACCCTCTCGCTCTTCGTGGTCTCCAAACGCCTGGTGGCGGGGCGCCGGTACGAGATGCTCGCGCGCGGCCACACATCGGGCGCCGAAGTGTCGGCGACCCGCGGCCAGACTCTCTTGATATGGGCCGGCCTGGGCGGCGTGATTCTCCTGGCTCTCCTGCCGCACCTGGCGGTGATCGGACACTCCTTCTCGGCCCGCTGGTTCCTCTCGGTCCTGCCGGCGGAATGGACCCTGGACAACTATCGCGACGTTTTTCGTGACGATCTGGGGATCCTGAGTATCCGCAACAGCCTGTTCTACGCGAGCCTGAGCGCGACGCTCGATCTGGGATTGGGCGTCTTGATTGCCTGGCTTCTGACGCGCCGCCGCATTCCATTGGCCGGGTTGCTCGACGCTTTGGCGATGCTGCCGTTGGCTTTGCCCGGACTCGTGCTGGCTTTCGGTTACGTTGCGGGATTCGATTGGCCGATTTCGTGGCTGAACCCCCGCGAGAACCCGACGCTCCTGCTCATCGTCAGCTACAGCGTCCGCCGGCTCCCTTACATCGTCCGGTCCGCGTACGCCGGGCTCCAACAGACGAGTGTCACCCTCGAGGAGGCGAGCGCGAACCTGGGCGCCTCGCCCTGGCGGACTTTGCGGAGAATCACGCTTCCGTTGATCATGGCCAACCTGATCGGGGGCACCATTCTCACCTTCGCCTTCGCCATGCTCGAAGTCAGCGACAGTCTGATCCTGGCGATGCGCGAGCAGTTCTTCCCGATCACAAAGACCATTTATGCGCTCCTGGGGCGCATTGAGCCGAACGCTCCAAGCGTCGCGTGCGCCCTCGGCGTGGTCGGGATGGGCATCCTGACGCTGAGCCTGCTTTTCGCGGGGCGGCTCCTGGGCCGCAAGATGGGGCAGCTCTTCCGGGCTTGAATTGCCTTTGCGCCCTCGATGGTTGTGTTACCTTGCCGCGCCCATGAATTCGGAAGCCATCATCAACGGGCTGCTCGGGTATGTGTGTCTGCTCATCGTGCTGACGTTCCACGAGTTTGCCCACGCCTGGACCGCCTGGAAATTCGGCGACGACACCGCGCGCCTCCAAGGCCGGGTCTCTCTGAATCCCATCGTGCACATGGACAGGGTGGGGACGGTGATGCTGCCTTTGCTGGTGGTGCTGCTCCAGGCCGCCGACTCGAGACTGGCCGGCTTCATCATCGGCTGGGGCAAGCCGGTCCCGGTCAACCCGTACAATCTGCGGCATCGCCGCTGGCAGGACACGCTCGTCGCGCTGGCCGGACCCGCCATGAATGTCGTGGTGGCGGGTGTGGCGGTGGTTTTGGCGCGCGGATTCCAGATCGCCCATCTCGGGGCGTTCGCCGAGGTCGCCCAGATGCTGGCCGTGATCAGCCTCTTGCTCTGCTTCTTCAATCTCCTGCCCGTTCCGCCCCTCGACGGCTCGCACCTGTTCAAGAACCTCATCGGGATGAGTGACGAACTGTACATGCGGATTTCCCGATTCGGCCTCTTGATCGTGATCCTGCTGCTTCAGTTCCCCCCCGTGCGCGCCGGGCTCTGGTTCGCCACTTCCTTCACCTTCGTGCTGATGGGGCGCCTGGCCGGCCTCGAATGAGTCTGGCGAGGCGACGGCAGTCTGCACCGATGTCTGTCCCTGCGCCGCGTGGGGGCACGCGGCCTACAATGGGTGTCATCAGCTTGTAGGCCGGGTCCCCTGACCCGGCGTCTGCGCCGATGTCTGTCCCTGCGCCGCGTGGGGGCACGCGGCCTACAATGGGTGTCATCAGCTTGTAGGCCGGGTCCCCTGACCCGGCGTCTGCACCGATGTCTGTCCCTGCGCCGCGTGGGGGCACGCGGCCTACAATGGGTGTCATCAGCTTGTAGGCCCGGTGCCCTCACCGGGCGACAGAACACCGACATCAACCAGATGCACTGCGGCGACGGTTGACCTCAGGTTCGGACTGGACACGAGCGGCGCTTTGCGGTTTCATCCGGTCCGTCGCCCCGCATGACCTGGTCACAGCATTACGACCCCACCGGCAATGGCGTGGTGTCGACGTTGCTGGCGGCGGCGCCAGTGGTCGTGCTCCTCGGGGCCATCGCGTGGCTGCGCATTCGCGTGCACCTGGCGGCCTGGCTCGGTTTGGGGGTCGCGCTGGCGCTGGCTCTGGGTGTTTATCGCATGCCCGTGCAGCCCGTGTTGGGGGCAACGGGCTATGGTGCCGCCTATGGTCTGTTCCCGATCGGGTGGATCATCCTCAACCTCATCTTCCTGTATCAACTGACTGTCCGCCGCGGGCTGTTCGATGTCCTGCGCGGCAGCCTGGCATCGCTGGCGCCCGATCCGCGCGTCCAGGTCATTCTCATCGCCTTTTCGTTCGGCGCTTTCTTCGAGGGCGCGGCCGGCTTCGGCACGCCGGTCGCCGTCACATCCGCCATTCTGATCAGCCTGGGCTTCGCGCCGTTGCAGGCGTGCGGTCTGTCTTTGATCGCCAACACCGCCCCCGTGGCCTTCGGATCCCTGGGCACCCCGATCATCGCGCTCAACGCCGTGACGGGCATGGACCTGCACCAACTCTCGGCGATGGTCGGCCGGCAGTTGCCTTTCTTTTCCCTCATTGTGCCGTTTTGGGTCGTCTGGGCGATGGTCGGCTGGCGAGGCATGCTGGGCGTTTGGCCGGCAGCCCTGATCGCCGGGATCAGCTTCGCCGTTCCCCAGTTCCTTGTGTCCAATTTCCACGGCCCTTGGCTGGTCGACGTGGTGGCGTCCGTCTGCTCGATGGGCGCGCTGGCCGGTCTGCTGAGGTTCTGGAAACCGAAAACAACTTGGTCGCTGCCTGCCGCGTCATCCAAACCGGCCGAGCGTTCCGTCCAGCAATACACCCGCCGCGAACTGAGGCGTGCGTGGCTGCCCTGGGCCACGCTGAGTCTGTTTCTTTTCGTATGGGGTCTGCCCCAGGTCAAAGGCTTCCTCAACGGCGACTCTCCCCTGGGCATAGGCAGCGCAAGCGTACGCCTGCCGTCCGGCGTGACGAAGATCGACATCCCCGTACCGAAGCTGGATCGGGTCGTATTGCGTTCGCCGCCGGTGGCGCCGCCGAACGCGCAACCCGAACGGGCCGTGTTCACATGGAACTGGCTCTCGGCCACGGGCACGGCCATCCTGCTGGCGGCGTTGGTGACGGGATTATTGATCGGTTACTCGCCGCGCGAGTTGCTGGGCGTGTACTGGGCGACGCTGATCCGCGTCCGATTCTCGCTGCTCACCATCGCCGGGATGCTCGCCCTGGGGTATGTGACGAAGTACTCGGGAGCCGACGCCACGCTCGGCCTGGCCCTGGCGCACACGGGGACTTGGTATCCGTTTTTCGGCACGTTGCTGGGATGGTTGGGTGTGGCGCTGACAGGTTCGGACACGGCGTCGAACGTGCTCTTCGGCAGTCTTCAGCGCATCACGGCCGAGCAAACCGGCATCAGCCCCATCCTGATGGGCGCCGCGAACAGCTCCGGGGGCGTGATGGGCAAGATGATCGATGCCCAGAGCATTGTGGTCGCGAGCACGGCAACGAACTGGTTTGGACACGAGGGTGAGATCCTGCGCTATGTGTTCTTCCACAGTCTCGCCCTGGCGACGCTCGTGGGCGTCCTGGTGTACCTGCAGGCCAAGGTGCCCCCGTTTGTCGGCATGGTCGTCCAGTGACAGCCATTGCGCCCACGAATTTGTCACGGAGGGCCATGTCGGAGGGGCGACGTCCTCGTCGCCCGCGAACGCATTCCGCAATCCCATTGGTCGGGGACGGGGACGTCCCCACTCCTACGCCTTCGTGTGTGCGAGCAGGGCGATGGAGGGGCGACGTCCTCGTCGCCCGCGAACGCATTCCGCAATCCCATTGGTCGGGGACGGGGACGTCCCCACTCCTACGCCTTCGTGCGTGCGAGCAGGGCGATGGAGGGGCGACGTCCTCGTCGCCCGCGAACGCATTCCGCAATCCCATTGGTCGGGGACGTCCCCACTCCACTGCCGCTTCGATTGAAATCGGCGGGCGCGGTTGAAAGCACAACGGAGGCTGACGTTTGCACGCCAGCCTCCGTTATCGGGAATCAGTGGAACAGTAACTTTACTAACTACCGGACTCGTCGGCGCAACCCGAGGGCCAAACCGCCCAAGCCGATCAGGGCCAGAACGCTAGGCTCGGGAATCTGCTGGATCGTGAGATTGTCGTAATAGACGGGGCCGGTGTTGTTGGCGTACAAGTCAATGGCCCCGATTGCGTTGGCGCCTCCGACCTGCCAGGCAAATGGCGTGCCGAATGCCGCGCCGTTGTAGTATTGCTGCACGCTGTTGGCGTCCAAATCCACATCGAGCGTCCATGTGGCCCAGGCGTCCTTGACGATGGGCGCGGTTGCGCTATGCGCAGCGTTGCCTGTCCCACCCGCCTCGGAGAAGAGCCCTGTGCTGAGGTCTCCAATCGTTTGGATGCTCCAGTTGAGCCCTTGGTTGGCATCGTTGTAAGTGTTGAGGAAAATGAGGTAGAATTTGTTGTCTGCGGTAGACGACGCAGAGGAGGGGACGTATTGGTCAATGCTGATCTGCCATTTTCCAGATGTGTAATTGAATTCGTGCACCAAATCACTGCCGCCCGTGATGTTCACGGAATTCGGCGCGCTCTTTGCCTGACTGGTGGAGACGACAGCACCGGCTCCCGCATCGTTGAACCAGCCTTTCCAGCCGCCCTGGCCGTGCACGTTCCCGCCAGCAGCGTATCCGTCAAAGTTTTCGTTAAAGTCTTGAGCCTGCGCGACGCAAGCCATTGCCACCACTACGGACAGTCGAAGAATCGTTCGTGTTGTGTTCATAGGTTGTTTTTGCAATGCCGAGCGCATTCTAGGGAACGGGCCGACACAGGCAAGAGAAATTTTCAGGGATTTTGAGGAAATGCCGGCCTGCGCTGGTTGTGATAGAACTTATTTATTATCAGTATTTTACATGTATACCCCACCCACTGAACATCGCCGTTAAAGTTGTTGAAAGGGGGGTGGGCCTGCGCTAGAATCCAACCAATCCGAATCTCATATAGCCCGGTTACGGTTCCTCGCGGAGCCTGTGAAATAACCGGGCTATCCCGCATGTTTCATGGCGTTGTGATCACCGCGAAGCGGAGGACTCCAAGATGTGGGCTGCCGCGGGCTAGGAAAGCAAAACCGCGCCGGGAAAAGCGTCAAGGATCAATGACAGTGTTTGAAGCCAAGTGTCAAGTGAACGTTGCATGCCTTCCCGCACGGGGTCGGCGACGCGCTCGCCTGACGGCTCGATCCTTGCGATCCTTGATGGGTGCCGGGCTTGGAGTCCTTTCCCTGATCTTGTTTCTCGGCTGCTCGGCACACGGCGCTCCTGGCGCACGAGCCCGGATGCTGAACTCGGCAAAGCCATGTGAAGTATTTCGGCCAGAGGCCGTATGGGCGCGGCAGGCCCTCGATGCGGGATCTTTGTTGGGTGCGAAGGCAGCAACTCCGGAACGACCGCGGGCGTGGCGACCACTGGAGGCGAGGCTCGGGGTGCGTGTGGGGTGCGCGGGGCTGGTCGGTATGCGCGTATTTGCAGTGCAACGGTTTGTCGAAGAATTGGGGGTCATCTCGGTCGTTTCGTTGGCTATCCTTGGTTTTGTGCTGTGGCGGCAATCCAAACTCAAGGCCGAGTATCGGGTGCTCGAGACTGTCTACCGCGAGGCCATCGGCGCGGCGGGAGCCGTCCCATACCGGAAGGACATTGCGACCAATCTCTATGCCTTCATGGGCGCTGGGATCGAGGGCATCACAGGCCATCCAGCCTCCGGGATGACGCCGACGCTTTGGCGCAGCCTGATCATCGAGGAGACGGAGCGGGGCGGGGGCGGTCCTGAACACGCGCCCTCAGTTGCGCGCCAGGGGGGTGTTGGAGGACCGCTCCTGTGGCGATGTGACTTGCGCATTCGGACCCGCTCGGGCGAAGAGCGCTGGGTGGCCGACAGTTCGACTCAGGTGCTGTCCCGCGATGGGAGACCGACGGCGTGGGTCGGCATGCTCCAGGACATCACGGAGACCAAGAGGATGGAGCAGCGCTCGGCGCATCGCCAGCGGGTGCTCGAACTGATAGCGACCGACGCCCCGCTTGCGGTGGCGCTTGATGCGGCATGCGCGCTGTGGCAGAACCACATCGCAGGCTCGACGTGTTGCATCGCGGTCGTGAACGCGGCAGGGCGCCTCGAGTTCCTGAATGCGGGCCGGGCCGCCGCGGAGCGCCGGGCATGCGCGGCTTGTTTTGGACCTGCGGTTCTGGACCGGTGGAGCGCACAGAAAAACCGGGCTGTCGAACGGGTTCCAGAGGTGTTCACGGCGTCGGAGTCGTGGCGGGGCGGGCTGGATCCAACGGGGGGAGATGGAGCCGGCGCCCGGTCCTGGTCCATGCCGATCGATGGAGTCGAAAAGCACCTTTTGGGCGTGGTCTGTTGCTGTGCCGACCGGGCCACGCCGCTGGATTCCAAGCAGTCGGACACGGCGCGTCTGGTGGTCTCTCTGGCTCGTTTGGCGATCGAACGACATCGGAACAACGAGGTGCTTCGGGGGAGGGCGGAACGGCTGGCCGAGGTGAACAAGCGGCTCGTTGAACTCGCGCGCAGCCCGCAGATCGGCGGCGGGGCGTGGGAGGAAGCCGCGCGCGAGATCACGGAAGCCGGGGCCCGGGCGATCCAGGTCGCCCGCGTCGGGATCTGGCTGCTGACGCCCGACGGCGAAGACCTGCGTTGCGAGGACAGGTTCGACCTCGACTCGGGGCGGCACGAGTGCGGGGAGCGGCTGTCGGTGGCGCGCTATCCGGCCTACTTCAACGCGTGCGGTTTGTCGCGCATCATCGCGGTGCGCCAAACCGCCACCGATCCGCGCACCGAAGAGTTGCGGAAGGACTATCTGGCATGGCATGGGATCGCCTCGCTGCTCGATGCGCCGATCCGGCAGGCGGGGCGCCTGCTCGGCGTGTTCAGTTTCGAGCACACGGGCCTGGCGCGGGAATGGACGCCCGAGGAAGAGGTGTTTGCGGCGTCGTGCGCCGATTTTGTGGTGCTGGCCATCGAGGCCCGCGAGCGGTGCCGGGCGGAAGCGCTGGTGCGCCAGTTGAATGTCGACCTCGAGCGGCGGGTGGACGAGCGCACCCGGCAATTGAGCGAAGCCAACGCCGAACTCGCGCGGGCGGCGAAGCTCAAGGACGAGTTTCTGACCGGCATGAGCCACGAACTGCGCACGCCGCTGGTCAGCATCCTCGGCCTGGCCGAGGCCTTGCAGACCGATTCGCCCGGGGCGCTCAACGGGCGCCAGCGCCATTACGTGCGCACAATCGAAGAAAGCGGCCGGCATCTGCTGCACTTGATCAATGACGTGCTCGATGTCGCCAAGAGCCAGGCGGGGCGGATTCGACTTCAACTCGACCTGTGCGATGTGGGCGGGGTGTGCGAGTCGGCCCTGCGCCTTGTCAAGGAGTCCGCACTCGCCAAGGGGCAGACTCTCAGCGTCACCATCAGGCCGCCCGGCGTTAGTTGCGTGGCGGACGCGCGGCGATTGAAACAGATTCTCGTGAATCTCCTCTCGAACGCGGTTAAGTTCACTCCTCGAGGCGGGCGCCTCGGCCTGGCTGTGAAAGGGGACGAAGCCAATCAGACCCTGCGTATGACGGTGTGGGACACCGGGGTGGGCATTGCCGCCGAGGACTTGCCGCGCTTGTTTCAGCCCTTCGTCCAGGTGGGCGAGAGGCTCTCCCATACCCCGGCCGGCACCGGTCTTGGCCTGGTGCTTGTGCGCCGCATGGCGGAACTGCATGGCGGCCGCGTGCACGCCGAAAGCACGCCGGGGACCGGAAGCCGCTTCAGCGTGGTGCTGCCTTGGCGAACCGGACTCGAAACCGAATGCGGGCTCCGAGACGGCCTCGATAAGGAGGGGCCGCCCTCGGGACCGCCGTCCACGCATGAACACATTGCTGATCATCGATGACGACGTCGGAACGCAGGAGACGCTGCGGGCGCTGCTGGCGTCCGAAGAGCGGCGGCTCGAATTCGTGTCCAACCCCACCAAGGCCCTGACCATCGCGACCGAGCTGCAGCCCGACCTGATCCTCCTGGACGTCCTCATGCCGGGACTGGACGGATTCGAGATCTGTCGGCAGATACGGGCCAAACCCGCTCTCGCCGAGGTTCCGATCCTGCTTCTCACGGTTCTGGACGACCGGGATTCCCGTCTTGCGGGCATCTCGGCCGGGGCCGACGATTTTGTCTCAAAGCCGTTTGACCGCGCCGAGCTGACCATGCGTGTCCAGAGCATTCTGCGGTTGAACCGCTATCGCCGGCTGCTCGAGGAACGCACCAAGGTGGATCAACTCACCGAGTACGCCCTGGTCGTCAGCCATGATCTCAAGGCCCCGCTGCGCGGCGTGCGCCAGCTTGCCGACTGGATCGCACGGGACCACGCCGCGCGGCTCGATTCGGAGGGGCAGCAACTGTTCACGCTCCTGCAGGAGCGAGTGCGCGAGTTGGATCGGATGATCGACGGGCTCCTGGAATGCGCCCGGGTGGGGAAGTCGCACCAGGTTGAGCGGCAGGTCGCCACGGGTGAACTGGTGCGCGAGATCGCCGGGCAACTCGCACTCCCGCCGCGGGTCAAGGTGGTGGTCGATCCCAACCTGCCGACCGTGAACGCGATCCGCGAGCGGTTGCAGCAGGTGTTCCAGAACCTGCTCGACAATGCCCTGGCTTCCTTGGACCAACCGCAGGGGCGGCTCCAGGTCAGCGCCGCGCGACGAGTCGCCGCCTGGGAGTTTCTGGTGACTGACAACGGACGCGGGATCCCGGTGCGCTTTCTGGATCGGGTCTTCGAGCCATACTGGCGGCTGCGTCGCAGCGGCGACAAGCCCGGCGTGGGACTGGGCCTGACTCTGGTCAAACGGATCGTCGAGGACCGGGGCGGAGCCGCCTGGATCCGGTCCGAGGAGGGGCGCGGCACGACGGTGCACTTTACCTGGCCTGATGAACGCACCGATCGACAGCGAACGCCGTCTCAGGCAGGCAGGCGGGCGAAGCGCCCGCATGGGTCCGCGTAAGCTTGACGATTCCTCGACGATTCCTGTTTGCGCCGGCGGAAGAACACTGTACAGATCTTTCCCTGTCATGAACGCGCAGCCCATCCGATCCTGTCGCCGGCCCCCTCCCCGCTTATGAAAGGCATCCCTGTCCTCCACGTCGAAGCCGATGGGATCGCCCGCGCCTGGGAAGAATCGCTCGTCGCCCTGCATGAGCGCGGATGCAACGTCCGGACCGAGTATGACAAGCCCGACGATCCGCCGAGCAAGGACGCGACGATGATCATCACGATCGCCGACCCGCTGAGCGAGCCGATGATCCACAGGGATTTCCCCGGGGGCCCCGTCGAGCTGCAGGAGTACGTGATGGAAGTGTGCGAGGGCATCAAAGACCACCTGGTGCGCGATCCGGACGACCCGCACGACACACGCTGGGAATACACCTATCATCAGCGCTTGTTTGCCTACACCGTGCCCACCCTCGAGCCCGCCGATCAGATCGAGACCCTCTGCCAGAAACTGGCGCGAACACCCCACTCGAGGCGCGCCCAGGCAATCACATGGAAGGTCTGGGAGGACAACGATTGCTACGACCCGGCCTGCCTTCAAAGCCTCTGGTGCCGACTGACCGAGGAGCAGGGGCGCCCGGTCCTGAGCATGAACGTCCGGTTCCGGTCCAACGACGCCTACAAGGCCGCATTCATGAATATCTTTGCCCTGGTTCAACTGCAGAGGCGCATCGCCGACCGCATCGGCAGCCTGACCGGGCGACCCGTCGAACTCGGGCGTTATGTCCACGTCGCGGACAGTTACCACATCTACGGCTCCTATTTCCGCGAGTTCGAAGGCCGATTCCTCGGCGCGCTCCGCAAACGCTCCTTCGAGCAGCGGACGCTCTGCTACGCCGATCTGAGAGAGATGATGGAGGAGGCGCGTCCGATGATCCTCGAGAAAGCGGCGGTTATGGGCAAAGAGCCCGCCTGACCGGGCTATGGGCGGGCCGCGGGCCTCCGGTAGAGCGGCTTCTTCTCGATCCCCGCCGGGAAACGGCGTCCGCGAATCTCGATCGCCACGGACGTGCCCGGTTGCGCCATCGCAGGCTGCACGTAAGCCATCCCGATCCCCACCCCCAAGGACGGGCTTTGCGTGCCGCTGACCACCTTGCCAATCGGCGCCGCGGCCGGATCGGCGCTCCAAACGACGTAATCGGGGCGGGGTGGCGGCGACTTGTCCGCCATTCGAAACGCCGCGCATCGCTTGGATACTCCCTCAGCCTTTTGCCTCAGCAGCACATCCCGTCCGACAAAGTCGCCCTTGTCGAGCGCCACAAAGAAAGCGAGGCCGGCTTCGATGGGGGTCGTCGCCTCGGTCAGTTCATGACCATAGAGCGGATAGCCCATCTCGGTGCGCAGAGTGTCGCGCGCGCCCAGACCCGCCGGCTTCAGTCCGAACGGCGCGCCCGCCTCGGTCAGCGCCCGCCAGATCGGTGCGATCACCTCGGCCGGCGCCACAACCTCGAAGCCGTCTTCACCGGTGTAACCGGTCCGCGCCACATACACGGAGGCACCCTGAAACACAAAGGCCCCAATCTCGTTCTTCTTGAGAGCGGACGCGTGCGGCACCAGGGTGCAGCCCATCGATCCGCCCTCGATCGCGGTGTCGATGAACTGCGCCGCAGCCGGCCCCTGGACAGCGACGGCGCCATACTCGGACGAGGCGTTGCGAAGACGAAACCCGTCGCGTGTGGGGGCATGGTCGATCCGGATCTGGAGCCAGTCCCAATCCGCCTCGATGCGCGAGGCGTTGACGATCATCAGGAACTCGTCGGTGTCGATCCGATACGCGTACAGGTCATCCACGACGCCGCCGTGCTCCTGGCAGAGCAGCGTGTACTGCCCCTGCCCGATCGCCAGCTTCCGGATGTCGTTGGTCAATGTGTGGTTCAGAAACTCGGCGGCCCCAGGACCGCTCACCAGCACTTCGCCCATGTGGGAGATATCGAACAACCCGGCGCTCTGACGCACCGCAAGGTGTTCCTGGACGATGCCGGTGTACTGGACGGGCATCTCCCACCCGCCAAAATCGACCATGCGGGCTTCGAGTTGGCGGTGCAAATCGTGGAGAGGGGTGTGTTTGAGCATAGCGTGCCTCAGACGCTACCAAGCTTCCTGCGCCCGTCAAGCAGGCGGGGGCAGGCGACGGTGCACCTGGTTGTTGTCGGTGTTCTGTCGCCCGGTGCGGGCACCGGGCCTGGAGTTTGGACATTCTTGGCATTGGACTTCATCGCACACTTCATCGTGCAACCACATCGACAAGCATCGAGAATGTCCAAACTCCATCGCCGGGTCAGGGGACCCGGCCTACAAGTTGATGACACCGATTGTAGGCCGCGTGCCCCCACGCGGCGCAGGCAGGGCCCGTCGCCGACAAACACCGGCTTCACCGGCCGTAGAGGCAAGGATTCTGTGGAGCGAGGTGCGGGAGGAGAGAGCCGGCAAGGCGTTGGGTGGCCCATGAGGCGGAGGATTGGGATTGCGTCAGGCGCGCCTCGCTGGCGCCTTGATTTCCACGGCGTCCCCGGCACACTGCGGGGCCGATGATCACCGCCACGACCGCCTCCGGTTCGAATCTCGAAGCGCGTCTCAACACACGTTACATCTGGACCATCTGCCTCGTCGCCGCGCTGGGCGGGCTGCTGTTCGGTTACGATTGGGTGGTGATCGGCGGGGCAGCGAAGTTCTACGAGGCCTTCTTCCAACTCAAGGACACCGCCCAAGCCCTCGCCGCCGAGCCCGGTTTCTGGGCCAAGGTCAGGGCCAACGCGATCTCGCCGGTGGGCTGGGCGCAGAGCTGCGCGCTCCTGGGGTGCCTGGTCGGCGCGATCGTCTCCGGACCTCTGAGCGACCGATTCGGACGCAAACCGATCCTCATCGTGGCGGCGTTCAACTTTGTGGCGTCGTCGCTCGGCATCGCCTTTGCCCAGAGCTTCCCGGTGTTCGTCACGTGGCGGATCATGGGTGGCGTCAGCATCGGGCTGGCGTCGAACATCTCACCTCTGTACATCTCCGAGATCGCCCCCGCCAGACAGCGCGGGCTGCTCGTCGCCATCAACCAACTCACCATCGTCATCGGCATCCTGGCCGCGCAATTCGTGAACTGGTGCATCGCCCGCCCAATCCCGGATGGGATGTCCGCGGACGCATTCGCGGCGTCGTGGAACGTGACGCACGGCTGGCGCTGGATGTTTGGTGCCTGTGCGGTGCCGTCGCTGCTGTTCTTTGTCAGCGCTCTGTTCGTGCCGGAAAGCCCGCGCTGGCTCTGCAAGGCGGGATCAGGCAGTCGGGCGGAGGGAATCCTGTCGCGCATTGGCGGCGCGTCCTATGCGTCGGCGGCGATGGCCGAAATCCAAGCGACTTTGACCGGTGAAGACAGGCGTGTTCGTTTGGGCGACCTGCTCGACCGGCGGGTGCTGGTCGTGCTGGGCCTGGGGATCTTCCTGGCGGTGTTCCAGCAATGGTGCGGCATCAATGTCATCTTCAATTACGCCAGCGAGATCTTCGCCCAGGCCGGGTTCAACCTGAACGACGCCCTCACCAACATCGTCGCCACAGGCGTGGTGAACCTGGTCTTCGTCTTTGTGGCGCTGTTCACCGTCGACCGATTGGGGCGCAGGCCGCTGATGCTCTTCGGAGCGGCCGGCTTGACGGTGATCTACCTGGCGATCGGGGCCTGTTATCACCTCAAGGCAACGGGCACGCCCGTGCCCCCGATCCTGTTCCTCGCCTTGGTTCTGGCGGCCATCGGCACGTACTCGATGTCGCTGGCGCCCGTGGTCTGGGTGCTCATCTCCGAGATCTTCCCCAACCGCATCCGCGGCACCGCGATGTCGATCGCCGTCGGCGCCCTCTGGATCGCCTGTTTCCTGCTCACCTACACGTTCCCGATCTTCAAGACCCTGCTGGGCGTGTCCTACACGTTCTGGATCTACGCGGCGATCTGCGCCACGGGGTTCGTGGTGCTTTGGTTCCGACTGCCGGAGACCAAGGGAAAATCGCTCGAACAAATCGAGCGCGAGCTGGTGGATCGCCCGGGGCGCAGGACCAATTCATGAAGTCGAGCGGGGACGCCTGCCTGCCGGGCGGCAAGGCCCGCCGCCGACAAACACCGCCTTCACTCGCGATGGCGGGGGACGAATCGCTCCTGCACCTTCGTGTGTGCGAGCAGAGCAGTGGAGGGGCGACGTCCTCGTCGCCCGCGAGCAGATGCCGCGCTTCCATTGATCGGGGACGAACAGTACCCCCCTCGGGCCTTGTCGTCCTCATAGATTGGCGCTGTCCGCCGCGATTCTTCAGTGGATTCTTCCTTTGATTCTTCTTGCCAGATAAGGGAGCTGACCATAACAACGTCGTTGTTCTTTGAATGGGGATGATCGTCGAGGTCATCCTGCAACGACCCAAAGTCAGGGAACCCCGTGAGAATCGGGGACGGTTGCGCCACTGTGTCGGGCTACGAGCTCCCAGAGGCCACTGGATGCGCCTCGGCGCGTTCGGGAAGGCGGGAGCAAGGCCGGAAGCCCTCAGTCAGGATAT
>Ga0116149_1002688_pt1 | contig 19181 bp, 15 predicted proteins | sample AD_UKC057_MetaG_FD_89787 | JGI IMG/M metagenome (GOLD analysis project Ga0116149, IMG submission 89787) | Active sludge microbial communities of municipal wastewater-treating anaerobic digesters from USA - AD_UKC057_MetaG | ecosystem: Engineered > Bioreactor > Anaerobic > Digestate | place: USA... | reverse complement strand
CGGCTGGACCTCGACCTACGCGGGAGCCATGGGGTGGTCGCCACGGGTGGCAACGATCATCCTGCTCGGCTACTGGGTGATGGCGATCGTCGGGCGAAGCGCGTCGGCCGGGCTCCAGGCCCGGCTGGGCAATGAGCGCCTCGTGCTGGGAGCGGCCGTCGTCTCCGCGGTGGGCTGCATCATCCTGCTGCTCGGGGCGCGGTCGCTTCCGGTGCTCGCGCTGGGCGCCTGGCTCACTTCGCTCGGCCTCTCGCCGGTCGTGCCCACCACGCTGGCGATCGCCGCCGACCGCCACCACCGATTCGGCGGCACCATCTTCTCGCTGCTCTTCACGATCGGCACCTTCGGCTCGATGTCCTTCCCGCTGGCCCTGGGGGAGCTGTCCGCGGCGGCAGGCCTGCGCCTCGGCATGATGGTGCCGCTCGGCGGAGCGGTGGGGGTGGCGGCGTGCGCGGCGGCGGTACTGAAGGGCAGGAATCGGTAGGCCGCAGGGCGACCACAAGGGTCGCCCCTACGCTTCCATTAGCGCCTCGATCGTCCTCTCGATGACGTGCGGGGGGAAGACGTCGCCCGCCTCGAGGGGCGCGCGGTTCGCGCGCAGCCCCTGCCCCACCTCCAGGAACATCCGGGGCACCGCGATCGCCTGCGTGGCCGTCGTGCCCACCGACGTCTTCTCCAGGAGCGCGTCGATGTCGGCGAAGTCGCGCGCGGCGAGCATCGCCTGCGCGATGCCGGCGAGCAGCAGGTGCGGGTGGGCCGACCCGTCGGGCAGGCGGAACTCCACGGTCTCGGGGCTGACCGACCGCCCCTCGGCGTCGGCGGCGACGATCGGCAGCCGCACCAGCGCCTTCCGGTTGTAGCGCCCCCACGTGACGCTGCTCGGCGCCTCCTTGGCCTGCGTCAGCCGCACGAACGAGGTGGACGTCCGGTTGCCGAAGGCCATCAGCGCGTCCGCGTAGCGCACCAGCCCCGCGATCAGCCACTTGCTCGGTCCCACCAGGCGCCCGTCCGGTTCGCTGTGCTTCTGGTGCACGCCGCCGACCACCGGCGAGAGGTGGAAGTGAAGGCCGCTGCCGGCGTGCCCCTTGCGCAGGATCGGGTCGAACGCGCAGCGCCAGCCCGCCTGGCGGGCGAGGTTCCGGAGCACCCACTGCGCGATCAGCACCGAGTCGGCGGCCTGCGGCAGGGGCTGCAGCGCCAGCTCGATCTCGTGCTGCTCCCAGATCCTCGGGTCCACGTCGTCGGCCTGGATGTAACCGACTTCGCTGTGGCCGTACTTGATCGGGATGCCGGCCTCCGAGAGCAGGACCATCGCCCGGCGCCGCAGCGCCTCGCCGAAGACGAACGGCGAGCTGGCGTGGTAGCCGCGCTCGGCCGCGCCGTAGATGTCGTTCTCCTCGGGGCGCTTGCCCAGAAAGAACTCCACTTCCCCGAGCGCGTGCAGCTCGACGCCGGCCTCGGCCTGCAACCGATCGTGCGCCTTGCGGACGATGGTGTCGGGCGACTCGGGAAGGGGCTGGCCGTCGCGTCCGAAGTGGCCGCAGAAGACCACGAGGGTCGGGTAGGTGGCGAAGGGATCGACGAAGGCGCTGGAAAGGCGCGGCCGAAGCACCAGGTCGGACGCCGTCACCGGGACGCCAAGCCCGCCGAACAGGCTCGAGCCGTCCGCGCGCTCGCCGAACGACAGCACCTCGCGCAGGTGCGGCACGTCGCGCGGCACGAAATCGAGCGTCTTCAGCCAGCCGTCGCCGCCCACGTGCATCAGGCTGATCAGCCGGATGCCGAGGGCCCCGACGACGCCCACGAGGTCGTCGACCGTCCACTCGTCTGGTTCGCGCCCGATCAGGCGGGACAGCCGGCAGGCGGGCAGGGGATGGACAGGGGCCCCGGTTTCAGCGACGCGGGTCGACAGCGCTTCGGTCATGGCCGGATCGGCTCCAGGTGTCGAGGGATGAGAAACGGCGCGGGGGAAGCCATTATAGGCCAGGGCGTCAGCCGAAGAGCGCGATCCTGGCCAGGCGCAGGGCGGTGCGCGGGAACCGTGAGAGAACGCGGCGGCGTGCGGCGGCGTACGGGATGGCGCCCATCGCATATCCGATGATGGCCTGCGGGAGGTCGCCGTGATTGCCGGCTCCGCGCACCACCGAGGCGATGCGCTGCGAGTCGCGGAACAGGTACTTCTGTATGAGGCGGGCATCGCGCAGCTCGGCGCCGATCTCCCGCTTCCAGGCGCGAACGTAGTGGCGCGCCGCCTGGCCGCGCCGTTCCGGCCCGCCCGTTCCAAGGGCCGCGAGGATGGCGCCGGCCGCAAGCTCCCCGGTGACCATCGCGTAGTAGATCCCTTCGGCCGTGTAGGCGTTCACGAACCCGCCGGCGTCTCCGGCCACGAGCACGCGCCCGGCGGCGGTCCGCCCGATCGGGCCCCCGACCGGGATGTGGCAGGGTGTGAAGTGCTCGCGCGTCGAGGCTCCCTCCAGCACGCCCCGCGCAACCAGCTCGCTCACGAAGCCGCGCTGGAACTCGTACGGCGGCAGCCGCACCTGCTCCTTGAAGCACGACAGCAGGCACCCGATTCCAACGTTGACGTGGCCCTGCTTCGGGAACACGTACCCGTAGCCGTCGGCGCCGCCGTGGCCATACGCCACCCACAGCGTCGCCGGATCGGTGGCGCGAAGGCGGGCGTCGGGCGCCTCCTCCATCATGTCGAGAGCGACGGCCTCGCCGTCCCAGCCCTGGTGCAGCCCCAGGCGCCGCGTGACGATGCCGTTCACGCCGTCGGCAGCCACCACGTACCGCCCCACGAACTCGCGGCCGTCGCGCGTCTGCACGACCACCCGGTCATCGTCAGCCCCCACCTGGGAGACCCACGCCTCCTCGCACAGCTCGGCGCCTGCCTCCACCGCGAGGCGCGCCAGCAGTTCGTCGAACTCGAGCCGCCGGACGAGGAGCACGGCCGGCCGCTCGGATGTCAGGACGATGTGGTGACCGTCGCCGGCCTCGAGGTAGAGACGGGAGACCCAGTGGGTGGGGATGCGGGGCAGCGCGGCCTCCAGCCACGGGAAGCGCGAGAGGGCGCGCGTGGTGATGCCGCCGCCGCAAGGCTTGTTGCGCGGAAAGCGGGCGCGCTCGAGGAGGCAGACACGCGCTCCGCCGGCGGCGAGCCCGCGAGCGGCAGCCGCCCCGGCAGGGCCCGCGCCGACAACGATCGCGTCGAAGACCGACACGACGGCATTGTAGCAAGGCGGCTCAAGGCTCACGGCTTCAGCCTCAAGGCTCAGGGCTTGAGCCGTGAGCCATGAGCCGTGAGCCTATTTCAGGCTCAAGAGGTTCGCCAGCAGCTGATATGCCCCCGGCGTCCCGGCCGGGAGCTGGCGCCACAGCCCGAGGCCCAGGTAGATCCACCGCCCCTTGCCGACGCGCGCCTCGACCAGTGCGCCCGTCTTCACACCGGGGTTGTGCGGGAACGGATCCTCCAGGCTGACCAGGTCGGCATAGCGCGGATCCTTGTCTGGTGCCAGGAAGTACAGGCCGCGCTCCTGCACCCATCCTGCCCACGCGTCCTCGCCGATGCGGTTGGGGCTGTTGAACACCGGGTGATCGGGCACGAGCACCTGGACCGGCGCCTCTTCCCCGGTCACCCGGTTCGAGCTGACCTTCGCCGGGTAGGGCCCGTACTGCGCCTCGTTGAACTCGAACTTGTTGTACTGAACGATCAGCGTTCCGCCAGCCTGCGCGTACTGGAGCAGCCGGCGGTTGTTCGCGCGCAGGTCGGCGCGCCGCTCGTAGGCGCGAACGCCGGTGACGATGGCGTCGTAGCGCGAGAGGTCGCCCCACGCGAGATCGTCGGCACCGAGCAGGGTCAGCTCGACTCCCAGCTGCTCGATGGCGGGCGGCACCTGGTCGCCCACGCCCATCACGTAACCGACGCGAAGCCCCGGCTTCACCTTCACATCGATCGCCTTGATCGACGTCTCGGCCTCGACGACCCGGTGTCGCCGGTTGACGTGCGGGTACTCGATCACCTGGTAGCCGGCCGAATACGTTCCGCCATCGTCGGCGACGCGCGCCCGCACGGTGTAGCTGCCCGGCGCCACGCTGGCAGGCGGCGTCACGAGGAAGCGAACCGTCTCGGTTTCGTCCTCGCGCGCGAAGTCCACGGGCGAGGCCGCCGGCTCGACGATCCACCCGTTAGGGGCCTCGAGCGAGACGCTTGCCTTCGCGGCCCCGCGGGTTCCGTTGGTCACCGCGACCCGAAGCCCGCGCGTCGAAGGCGAGGCCTCGCCTGCCGTCTGCTGCGATCCGGCCGGGACAACCGCGATGTCGGGCGTCATGACGACCGAGTAACGGGGGACGACGAGCATCTCCGCGCGCTTCTCGCCGCTGAAGATGTTCCCCTCGTAGCGGAACCTCACCGGGAGGTCGGCCGCGACCGTCGTTCCGCCCATCGACAGGTCGAGCCGCGCCCGGAACGGCGTCGGCGCGAACGGCAGGCCGAAGGGGACACCAGGATCGAACTCGTAGCGGGCGGTTCCGGGAATGGGCCGCCAGTAGGGCGTCGTGAGCCGCGCGCTTGCCGGGATGCCGAGGGCCGAGGCGCAGCGGTAGATGGCGGCCGGCTTCAGCTCCTCTGCCGGGCAAGACGACTCACCATCGAAGCCGAAAAGCTTGACCGCCTCGACGCGGACGGGCGAACCGCCGCGGTTGGCGACGATGGCCTGCACGTTCACCGGCTGGCCCGGCACGACCAGCCCATCGTCGGCCAGCAGGTCGATGCGCAGCGCCTGGGCGATGAGCAGGGCTTCCTGGAACTCGTCCTGCTCGCGCGCCAGGCGGAAGTCGATCTCGAAGGCCGCGGCCGGATCGAGCCCAAGCGCCTGCAGCCTGCCGCGAAGCTCGCGGATGGCAGAAAGCCCAGAAGCCAGCGGGGCGACGGCGGCGTCCATCCCGGCGCTCTCGAATGCGCGGCGCGCCTCGCCGGCTCGCCCCGCGATTGCGGCCAGCGCGGAGGTCAGAGCCGCGGGCGGCGTACCGGCGACGTACTGCGCGAGGCCGGGCAGCGTGGTGTCGATGCCGTCGAAGAGCGAAGCGTCCTTGCGGTCGACGCCGCCGGGAAGCGAGGTGTCGCCGAGGCGGTAGCGCGAGGTCTGGCCCCCGGGCAGCGGCAGCAGCTGCCCCATGCCCTGGCACTTGTGATAGCTGCGCGCCTCGCCGCCCACCTCCGCGTAGGTGGCGCCCAGCTCCGGGTCGTAGACGTCGGTGACGACAGGCAGCAGCGTCACGCCCTGGGGCGGCGGCGGCTCGCCTCGGAAGCCGTAGCTGCCGGTGTAGTACAGCTTGCGCGCCTGCCACGGGCGCAACCCCTCGCGGATCTGTTCGGGGAAACGGGCCGGGTCCGCGGCGGCCCGGAAGGCCTCGCCCGTGATGCGGGCCTGGGCCTGGTGATGCTCACCTCCGCCCTGGCCGTCGGGCCGCATCGTGAGGACGACGTCCGGGCGCAGCGTCCGGATCATCCGGACGTAGTCGGAGAGGACCTCGTCGCGCCCCCACTTCTCAAACGTCTCGTCCACGCTGAACGAGTAGCCGAAGTCGATCTGGCGGCCGAAGTACTGCTCGGTGCCGTCGAAGCGGTGCACCTGCTCCAGCTCGCTGGTGCGCAGAACGCTCAAAGCCTCGAACAGCTCGGGGCCGATCTCGTTCTGGCCGCCGGTGCCGCGCGTGGCGGTCAGCAGCGTGGTCCGATAACCCTGGCCCCGATCGAGCATCGCGAGCAGCGCGCTGTTCTCGTCGTCCGGGTGGGCGACCGTCTGCAGGACGGTGCCGACGTTGCCAAGCTGGCGCAGCGCGATGGCGAGGGCCGCCCGGCCGCCCTCTGGCGCCGGGCCGCGGGGCTGGGTGGCGAGGGGGGTGACGACGGCCGCCGCGGCGGCGGCGGTCAGGAACGCGAAGACTCTGCGATTGGCCACGAGGGAAATTCTATATCCTCCTGATTACCATCACCGTCTCGTCGTCGGCCCGCTGCGACCGGCCGCGGAAGTCGCGGGCGTGAGCGACGCAGCCGGCGACCAGTTCGGACGAGGATTGATCGAGCCAGCCGGCGAGCATCTGCGTGAGGCGCTCCTCGCCGTACGGCTCGCCGTCCTGGTTGACGGACTCCGTGATCCCGTCGGTATAGAGCACCAGCGCGTCGCCGGGCGCGAGGTCGATGGCCTCCACGCGAAACTCCTCGATGCAGAAGAGGCCGATCGGGACGCCGTGCGCCTGGAGCGGCGTGGCCTGGCCATTCCGCAGCAGGAGCGGCGGGCAGTGGCCGGCGTTCGACAGCTCGACGCGCCCGGAGGGCGACAGCCGCGCGCAGACCAGCGTGGCGTAGTGGCTCTCCATGGTGCTCTCGCAGAACACGCGGTTGGCCCGGTCGAGCACCTGCGGGAGCGGGAGGTCGAGGCCGGCGAGCGTCCTCGCGGTGGCGTGAAGGTGGGCCATCAGCATGGAGGCGGCCACACCCTTCCCCGAGACATCTCCGAACAGCACGAGCAGGGCGCCGTCGCCGGCGGGCGGGCTGACGATGTCGCAGTAGTCGCCGCTGACGGGGCCGAGCGGGCGGTACTCGTAGGCGATCTCCCATCCCTGGTGCACGAGCAGCCTGGGCGGCAGCAGCCCCCGCTGCACGCGCCCGGCCAGCTGAAGGTCCTGCTCGAGGGCGCGGGCCTCGTCGCGGCTCAGGTGGTCGAGGCAGAACCGGGTCAAGGGATCGGCGGCGAGGCGCTCGGGCTCGATGGCGTCGCCACAGGTTTCGCACCGGCCGTAGCTTCCCACCTCGACCCGCTCGAGCGCGCTGTCCACCTCGCGCAGCAGGTGCTCGATTTGCGGAACCGCCATCCCCGCCTCGATGACGCTCTCGAGGCGCCGGCGGCGGTCCATCAGCTCCTGGCGGGCTTCGCTTGGCGACATTCGGGTACCCCCTTGTCAGTGTACCGCACGGGAGAGCTCTGGCAGTCCAGGAAGTCCCGAAGTCACGAGGTCACGAAGTCGGCTGGTCAAGTCCACGAAGTCCTGGAGTCCGGACTGACGGCTAGACTAGAACTGGAAGTAGATGAAATCCAACGACGTGTAGCTGCGGAGAACGAGGATCGCGGCGAACATCACGCCGGCCAGCGCGCCCTGGCCCAGCACGCGGCCGAACCGGACGTCCGGCTCGTCGCGATCGACCGCCGCGGCCAGGTCGGATGGCACGAACCGCACCCACAGGCTCTGGACCCACAGCGGGATCGAGTACAGGAAGGCCAGGAGGAAGAGGTAGACGCCGGCCTGGTGCTGCAGCTGCGTGGACTGGAACGGGCTCAGCCAGAGGTCGCGCCAGATCATCGACAGCTCGGGTTCGCGGAAGATGAGCCAGCCGACGTTGGTGAGCGCGAACATGCCGGCCCACTGGAAGGGGCGGAGGTACTTGCGCACGCGCCGCCGGGGGCGCCAAGCCGAGGCGGACGCGCGCGCGATCACGAGCAGCAGCCCGTGGTATCCCCCCCAGATCACGTAGTTCCAGCTGGCGCCGTGCCAGAGGCCCGACAGCAGGAAGGTGAGCAGGGTTGCCGCGGCGTAGATCCGCAGATCGGCACGCAGGCCGAACCGCCTTCCCTCGTCCACGCGCCGGGAGAGCGCGAAGCTGAGCGGGAAGAACACGTAGTCGCGGAACCAGGTGGTGAGCGAGATGTTCCAGCGCTTCCAGAAGTCGGTGGGCCCCGTGGCCAGGTAGGGGTGGTCGAAGTTGTGGACCAGGTCGAACCCGAGCCACTTGGCGGTGCCGCGCGCGATGTCGGCGTAGGCCGAGAAGTCGGCGTAGATCTGGATGCAGAAGGCGAAGACACCCGCCCAGAGCATGTAGAAGTCGGGCTCGGCGAGCGCGAACACCTTGTTCGCGATGACGCCGACGTTGTCGGCGATCACCAGCTTCTTGAAGAACCCCCAGGCGATGAGAAGCGTCGCGTCGCGTGCGGAGGACGCCGAGAAGCGGCGCTCGCGCTCGACCTGCGGCAGGAGGTTGGTGGCCCGCATGATCGGGCCGGCGACCAGGTGCGGAAAGAACGAGACGAACACCATCATGTTCAGGAAGCCGTGCCTGGCGTGCGTGTGGCCCCTGTACACGTCGATGGTGTAGCTCATCGACTGGAACGTGTAGAACGAGATCCCGACCGGCAGGAAGATGTCGACCATCGGGCGCGACAGCTCCCAGCCGAAGAGGGCGGCGGAGGCGACCACGTTGTCGGCGAAGAAGCCGAAGTACTTGAAGAAGCCGAGCAGGCCGACGTTGCTGACGATGCTGAACCAGAGGAAGCGCCGCCGGTGCGCCGGCCAGCGCTCGATGCCGACGGCCGACCAGTAGTCCACGAAGGTCGTGGCGAAGATCAGCGCCAGGAACCAGGGGTGGATCCAGCCGTAAAAGGTGTAGCTGGCCACCAGCAGCAGCACGTTCTGCCAGCGGTGCGGCAGGCGCCAGTACAGCGCCACGGTGACGGCGAAGAAGCACACGAAGGTCAGGCTGTGGAAGATCACCGGAACAGCCCCGGATTGCGCCGCACGAGCAGCTCGGTGGTGTGCTTCTCCTTGTCGCGCCGGATGTGATCGCCGTCCCGGTAGATGGACAGCGGCAGCTCGGGGTCGCCCCACTCGTCGTGGAAGTACGCGCCGTTCGCCTCGAGATACTGCTTCAGCTTGCGGGTGTACTCCTGCAGCTCGGGCGACTGCCGGGGCGGCCGGTTCCCTTCGGGGCGCCGCTGGACGCGGATGAACGCGAGGCGCGTCGAGTTCTCCCTCGCCAGCTTCAGCAGCTCCGGCAGCACCGAGCGCGGGAGGTTCCTGTCGAAATCGAGCCGCTCGAGGTCGGCCTCGCCGATGTCGGCGGCGGCCATCTCGCGCAGCCCTTCGAGGTTGAAGATCTCGTTGTTCATCCGGTCGAGCAGCTCGCGGCGCGCTTTCGGGCGCGAGGCGGCGAGCGCGACCGGCGCCCGCTCGAGGAGCGGCAGGAGCCACGCGCGCACCCGGTCGTACTGGTAGGCGTCGCGGAGCCAGGCGTGCACCCGGAAGAAGGTTCCCTGCGCATGCTGCGCCACGATCCGGTCGAGCTCGGGCTCGCGCTGCAGCGCGACCCGGTCGAGGTGCTGCGGATTGAGCCGGAACATCGGGTCGGTCAGCATCCAGTCGCGGAAGTAGAAGATCACCGCCCGCGGCCTGATTCCCGACGCCACCACCCAGTTCTTGTAGGCGAGGTACCAGTAGGCCGAGGCGCTGGCCGGCTCGTAGATCGGCACCACCAGGCGCCCGGTGAGCTTCGCCAGGTACCGGTGGTCCACGCGCGTCCCGGCCATGGAGTCGCCGATCACCAGGTAGGCGGGGTTCACGTTGCGGAGCCCCTCGACCGCGCTGCCGACGAAGGGCCGGCGCGGCCCGGGCGCGAAGGCCGAGGGCAGGTAGCTCTCCGGCTGCTTCCCGGTGGCGGTGAAGGCGTTGACGGCCCGGAGGCCAAGAGGCAGCACGGCCGCGAGCGCGGCGAGCAGCAGCAGCGAGGCCACCGGGCGGACGAGCGCCCTCCTCCGTGAGGCCGCGGCCTGGCGGTCGAGAGTGGACGCGCCTGCGGCCACTACGGGCACGGTCTGCTGAATGGAGCCTGGATCCTGTGTCACGTGCTGTCGCGGTTGCCGGCGGGTCCCGGCAAGACGCGCATTGTACAACAGCGGGAATCGGGATTCGGTGCGTGTGCGGGGATCAGTCGGTCAGGCTCGCAGCGGTCGTACGGAGGAGGAGCGCGACGAGCTGCGACTGACGGCGGGTGTCGGTCTTCGACAGGACCTGCTTCACTTGCGTGCGGACGGTCTCGAGGCTCGTACCGCAGGCCGAGGCGATCTCGTGCGGCGACATCCCTCTGACCAGGAGCTCGGCGACGCGGGCCTCGGCCGGAGTCAGGCCGTACAGGCACCTGAGGGCGGGGCCGAGGTGCGCGGACGGTGGCGATTCCGAGGGATCACCGAGGAAGAGGGCGGCCGCCGCGCGCGCCTCCATCGAGGGCGGTGACGAGGCCAGCGGAGCCACCACCACGTCCAGCGGGCGAGGGTTCCCCCTGCGCGGAACGGCCATCGCCCCCCCGGACCGCGGGTCGCCGTCCGGGCCGGCGCCCGTGGCCCGGGCGATGAGCCGGCGCAGCTCCGCCGTGAGCGAAGGGGTGGCCGCCAGCAACTGCTCGCGCTCGATCGCCAGGCCGTCGCGCGAGCCCAGCAGCCTCCGGGCCGACTCGTTCGCGAAGAGCACCTTCCCGCGCCGATCGACGAGAACCACCGCTCCCGACAGCCGGTCCAGCGCCGCCTCGCACCAGCGGGCGCGCGTTTCCAGCCCCTCGGTGCGCCGCCGGATGGCCGCGGCCTGCTCGAGGTGAGGGAGAAGCGCCTGCAGGAACTGCAGGTCCTCATCGGAGAACTGAGGGTCGCCCGGTTCGCGGAAGACGCTGAGGTTGAGAGCGACGCCCTCTTCCACGGCGAGTGTCGCCGCCAGCGCGTGCGACACCGCGTTCGGCCGCAGGAAGTCGTTGTAGAACTCGCTGGCGAGCAGCACTTCGCGCCGGCACATCATCTCGCTGGTCCGAGCGACGCCGGGACGCAGGAGCCTCCGTCCTTGGGCGAGCCAGATGTTCCTGGCCGCGTAGTACTGCCGGTAATCCTCCAGCACGCCCTCGTCGTAGCCCCGGGCGCAGACGATGGACCGGTGGCCGGCGTCGGACGGGTCGACGGGATGCAAGAAGAGAATGGGGCGCGAAGCCTGGGCCGCGCGCGCGACCGCATCCAGGAATGCAGACCACTGCGCCGGGTCGGTCGCGGCTGCGTACGACAGCGCAACGAGGGCGAGGAGCTCTTTCTCGCTCGGCATGCCTCCACCGGCTTCGGATGAAGGGGGCCGCAGTTGTATGGGGTGAACCCACTGGGCAGTATACTGCCCGCAGGGCAATCCGCCAGATGAAAGCGATGATTGGATGAGCTTGGGAGCCTTGCTCGTCATCCACGGCTCGCTGGTCGCCGACGGGTGTGTCCCGCTGCTGGACCAGCCCGCGCTTCGCGATCGCGTCCGGCCGATCGTCTATCACCGGCGCGGCTACGACGGGGTGGCCTGCAGTGACTTTGGCATCGAGGCGCAGGCAGAAGACGCAGTCCTTGCCCTTAGGGCGTCAGGCCTCCCCCGTGCGCACGTGCTGGGGCACTCGAGCGGCGCGTCGATCGCGCTGCAGCTTGCGGTGGCTCATCCCGGGGCGGTTCGCTCGCTGATCCTGGTCGAGCCGGCCATCGTGGGCGCGGTGGCCGCTGCCGGCGAGGTGGCTGCCGCGCTCTCGGGGATCCTCCCGCGATACGCGGAGGGCCGGCATGCCGAGGCAGTGGAGGCGCTGCTCTCCTACTGCAACCCTGGCGGTTACCGCGAGGCGCTCGAGGGGCGGCTGGCGCCGGGTTGGTTCGAGCGCGCGGTAGCGAGTTCCGCCGTCTATTTCGAGGGCGAGCTGCCGGCGCTGGCCGCCTGGTCGGTCACCCGCGACGCCGCCGCGCGGATCACCGTGCCCACGCTGCTGGTGTGCGGCGCCGACAGCCCACCGGTGTTCCACCAGACGCAAGCCCTGCTCGCCGCCTGGCTGCCGTGCGCCCGCACGGTCACGATCCCCGGCGCAGGTCACCAGGTGCCGACCGCCGCGCCGGAGGCGCTGGCGGAGGCGATCGTCTCGTTCCTCACTTGACCTTCACCGACCGCCCTTCCCGCTGCGCGCGAGCGAGTACTACAACGACTTCCTCCGGCCCAAGGACATCATCCACGCGATCGGCGGGTGCATCTGGCGCCGCCCGGACAAAGCATGCGTGCTGTCGGTGTTCCGTGGACACCACGAGAAGCCGCACGACGAAGCGGAGGTTGCCCTGCTCAGGGCGCTCCTCCCGCATGTCGCCCAGGCTCTCGCCATTCAGGCGAAGACGGCGGACCTCGAGTCGAGGGCACGGTGGGGCGAGGAGAGCCTCGAGCACCTCCAATCGGGGTGATCGTCGCCTCCGCGGAAGCCCGCGTCCTCTTCGCCAACCGGGCGGCCCGCCGTGTGCTGGATCGCCGCGACGGGCTGCGGCTCGAAAACGGTACGCTGCGTGCCGCGACGCCCACCCTGAACGCGTCGCTGCGCTCCTGGTTGCCGATGCCGCGACGACCAGCAACGGGAACGGGACCTCCTCCGGGGGAGCCCTCCCGATCGGACGCGCCTCGAGCGCCAGGCTCCTCGACGTAGTGGTGTGCCCGTTCCGCTCCCCGGCGCTCCTCGGACGCGGCGCCGCCATCGTGTTCGTCAGCGACCCGGACGCCCAGCCCCGGTCGCTGAACGGCGCGCTGCGGCGCCTGTACGGCCTCACCCATGCCGAGGCACGGGTCGCGGAGCGCCTGTGTTGCGGGGAGAGCCTGGAGGAGATCAGCGACGACACGGCCACGAGCCTCAACACCGTGCGAACACACGTGAAGCGCGCGTTGATGAAGACCGGCACGACGCGCCAGGCTCAGCTGGTGGCGCTGGCGCTTGGGTTGGCGGCCAGCCCCGACCCCTCCCAACCTCAACCAGACCGCTGACCCGCCGCCGCCTCCTCCTTCGCCCATACACCAAACGGGGGATGCGAGGCGGCTGACGCCTCTCAATACTCGGTACTCCCGGGGGGATCGGATGTGGGTGGCCATGGCCCCCGTGCAGGCGGACAAGACCGCTGAGGCAATGGCCGAGCTGTCCAAGGAGATTCGGTCGGCAGTGGGGGATCGGCCACTGACCGCGGAAGAGGTCTCCGAGTCGCGCGATCGGCAGATCCGGTCGCTCGCGGGCAGGTGGGAGACAGCTCACGACGTCTTCCATGCGCTGGACGAGATCGTGACCCTCGGTCTCCCGGACGACTACTACGCGGCGTATCCGAAGAAGTTGCGGGCGGTCACGCCTGAGACGGCCAATTCCGCGGCGAAGAAGTTCATCCACCCGGATCAGCTGGTGTGGGTGGTGGTAGGCGATCGCCAGAAGATCGAGCCCGTCATCCGGGCCTTGAACCTGGGCGAGGTGCAGCTTCTCGAGCCAGAGGGTGCCGCGCTGACAGCGCGCGCTCAGGAGGGTGCGAAGGTTCGCTGAGCGGCACGCGCCGGGCGTGATCGGGGTGGCCCTCTATCCCTCCGGAAACCACTTCAGCCGGTCGCGGAGCCCCACCACCTCGCCGATTACGACGATGGCGGGGGCCTGGATGCCGGCGGTGGCGGCCTCGTCGGCGATGCGCGAGAGCGGCGCCGTGATCGTGCGCTGGGCGGTGGTGGATCCGTTTTCGATCACCGCCGCCGGGCACGAGGGGGACCGGCCGTGCGCCAGCAGTGAGCCGGCGACGTCGGCCAGACTGGCGATGCCCATGAAGATGACCAGCGTCGCGGAGCTTGGGCCATAGAGCGACCAGTTCACCGGTGTCGGCTTCGATTCGCACTGCTGCCCGGTGAGGAACACCAGCTCCGAGGTGTAGCCGCGGTGGGTGGCGGGGATGCCGGCGCAGGCCGGCACCGCGGTGCCGGCGCTGACCCCTGGGACGATTTCGTACCGGACCCCGGCGGCCGCGAGCACCTCGGCCTCCTCGCCCCCGCGCCCGAAGACGAACGGGTCGCCCCCCTTCAGTCGGACGACCGTGCGCCCGGCCCGCGCTTCCTCGACGATCAGCCGGTTGATCGCGTCCTGCGCCAGCACGTGCGGATCGTCGCGCTGTCCGGCCACGAACAGGCGCACGCCCGGCCGGCAGTGCTCGAGCAGGGCCCGGTCCACGAGCGCGTCGAACACGACGGTGTCGGCGCCGCGCAGCAGTTCCAGGCCGCGCAGCGTCAGCAGGCGCGGGTCGCCCGGCCCGGCGCCCACCAGGTAGACCGTCCCGACGTTCGAACCATCCCCACCGCTCATGTCAGCTGGCCGCCGTCCTAATGCCACTCCCACTCGATGAAGCCGGGCTTCACGTCGGTCATCGCGTTCACGATCAGCTCGGCGAGGCCGCCGTAGAGGATGCGGTGCTTCTTCCACAGCCCGTAGTACTCGATCGCGTCGCGGAACTGCCCCTTGCAGTTGCTGCACGGCGCGCAGATGTACTTCGGGATCGACGGATCGAGGCAGTCGGCGAAGGCTTCGAGCGCCTGCTCCACCTTCTTGCGCCCGGACACCTGCAGCCGCCAGTCGCGGAAGTTGTGCCCGCTCATGATGGCGAAGCCGCTCCCGCCGCCGCAGCAGTAGTTGTCGACCCCGTGCGGCGCCATCTCGCGGAACTGAGGACAGATGGCCCGCAGGATCTCGCGCTGCGGCTCCACCACCCCCATCAGCCGGACGACGTTGCACGGGTCGTGGAGCGTCACCGGGAAGTCGTTGCGCGACGGGTCGAGCTTCAGCCGCCCGCTCGCCACGATGTCGCGGAACAGCGTGAGGCAGCTCTCGCGGGGGATGTCGAGATCGCCGGAGAGCACCCTGTCGGCCACCACCGCCAGCGCCTTGTGCGCGTGGCCGCACTCGCCGAGGACGATCTTCCTCACCTTCAGCTTGCGCGCCGCCTCCGCGTGCCGGATCGCCACGCGCGCGAACTGCGCGTCGTCGTACCAGAGGCCGTAGTTGATCGAGTCGTAGCCGGCCAGCTCGGACGACATCGTCCACGAGATGCCGGCGGCGTTCAGGATCACCGCGAAGGCGCCCGGGTTCTCGGGCCACGCCATGATCTCGCCGGCGTTGTGGACGAGCAGGACGTCGGCGCCCTCCACGTCCCACGGCGTCTTCACCTCGAGGCCCGTCTTCTCGCTCACGTCCTCGTCGACGAACTCGACGTTGTCGCGGACGACCACCGGCGTCATGCCCGTCGACGAGCCGGCGCTGAGCTGCAGCATCGACCCGTTGTCGTGCAGCTCCTTCGGCGCGATTCCCAGCTCCTGGCTGAAGAGCTTTCGCAGTTCGTGAGCCACCAGGCCGTTGTCGGCGCCGATCGGGCAGGCCTGGGCGCAGCGGCGGCACAGGTTGCAGCGGTAGCTCAGCTCGGCGAGGCGTGCGACGAGCGGCCAGTTGAGGGTGATGTCGCCGTGCAGCCAGGCCGCCAGCAGGCCGCCGTTCTTCACGTGCTTGAAGTAGAGGCGCCGGAGGATCTCGGCCCGGAAGGTCGGCCGGTAGATCTCCTCCCCGCCGCTGGCCTCGAAGACGTGGCACGCCTCCGCGCACGTCTGGCACTTCGCGCAGTGCTCCATCGTGAGCACCAGCGGCTCGAGGAACGTCCAGTTGTTCTCGCGCTCGAACAGCTTGTCGAGCCCCGCGAGGAAGCGCTCCACGAGCGCGCGCTCCTCGTCCGGCCCCGCCGGCACGGGGAGGTTCAACGCGAGGGTGCCGTCGAGCGCCCCGTCGAACCGCTCGCGCGCCTGGTCCGACAGCGGCGCGAACGGGGGCCGCGTCCCGGAATCGTCGAGCGGCGGCGGCAGCGGAGCGAGCGGCGCGCGGTCCACGCGCGTCACCTCCTCGCGGTCGCGGCGGGCGAGATCCGACAGCCGGGTGGGGCCGCTCATCGCTGCCCTCGCCGCGGGGGCGTCCCCGCCACGACGTCGCGCCAGGTCTTCGTCCCGTCCGCCTGGACGTGGGACGCCGACCAGGTGGGGCGGTACGTGAGGTATTCGGTCATCTTCGCGCGCACCCGCTCGCTCGTGGGCCCGTCGTCCCACCGGACGTTGTGATAGGTGAACCACTTCCCCACGAAGTGCGACATGTGGGTCAACGGGATGTAAGCGGCGGTGAGCGACGCGAGTGCGAGGCCGGCGGCGAGCGCCGGGTGCAGCGGCGCCGCGGTGTCGAAGCGCGCCACCCGCGCCGCCACCAGCAGGGATGGCGCAGGCTCCAGGAGGAAGCCCAGGCCCGCCAGCGGCAGCACGCCGGCGAAGAGCGCAAGGTTGAAGTAGTCGGCCGGCGCCGAGTAGGCCGCCAGCTTCGGGTCGGTCAGCCGCGCGTGCAGCAGCGCCAGCGCGCCGCCGGCGCTCAGGACGACCCCCGCGGTCCCCAGGAGGTCGCACGCCGCGGTCAGCGCGTTCGCCGCCCCGTCGCCGAGCGGGACACCGGCCACGTCGAGCAGCGCGCCCGCCGCGAGCAGCGCGCACGCGGCCGCAACCAGGTAGAGTCCGAGGTGGAAGGGGTAGGAACGGTACCAGAGCCGGCGGTTGTGCTGGCGAAGTCCGGCCAGCAGCAGCATCTCGGGAAGCATGTACGCCAGCTCGCCCAGCAGGTGCCTCCGCTGCGGCCGGGTCCACCACTCCAGCTCCTCGTACCGCGAGCCGCCGTGTGCGGCCCGCTCGGGCGCCTCGTGGGGAACGGGGTACAGCTCCCAGCGCAAGTGCACGGGGGCCCGCGCGTAGCGCACCGCCCGTGCCGCGGTTGCGGCGGCGAACACCCCGAGGCCCAGCCAGATGAGAAGGAAGGTAAGGACCGTCACACGCACCCGGTCGGCTTCGGCAGGCCGGCCACCTTGCAGGCGCCCTTCGCAGGCCCCGACGGGAACATCTCGTAGATCTGCGCGAGCTTGAAGCCGGTCTCCTTGCAGAGCTTCCGGATCATCGGGGCCATGCCGGCCTGGAGGTAGTACTCGCGGAGGTAGTTCACCACCTTCCACTGCTCCTCGTTCAGGCCGCTGATGCCCTCTGTCGTGGCGAGATCCTCCGCCACCTCCCGGTTCCAGATCCCCGGGTCCTCGAGGAACCCGTCGTCATCCACCGCGTACGTCCGCCCGTTCAACACGATCGTGGCCATAACCTGAACCTTGGGGGCCTGATCACCAAATGGGGCCGTACCGGAAGTGTGACGTTCTTCACCTTTCCGGTACGGCCCCCGAGACTGTGACGTCTTTCACCTTCCCGGTACGGCCCTCGCCGAACCCTTTCCTACGTCGTCTTCGTCACCTTCTTCAACCCGCGCGGCTGGTCGGGGTCGAACCCCCGCAAGCGGCTCAGGTGGAAGGCGAGCAGCTGTCCCGGCACCACCGCCGCGATCGGCGAGAGCCACTCCGGCAGTCCCTCGGGCAGCGGCAGCGGCGCGGCCGCCAGCGAAAGCGACGAGGGAAGGTTGGAGAGGACCGCCGGACGCGCGCCGCGCTCCACCATCGCCCGGAGCAGCGCCTCGACCTCCTGGCTGACGGCCCCCGCGACGTTCACGACGGCCGCCGCGAAGCCGGTCTCGACCAGCGCCATCGGGCCGTGCTGGAAGTCGGCGGCCGAGTACGGCTCCACCGCGACGTACGCCAGCTCCTTCGCCTTGAGCGACACCTCGAACGCGGTCGCGTAATTGTAACCGCGTCCGATCATGACCCCGTGGCCCGCGTCCTTGAGCACCTCGGCCGCGGCGAGAGCCTGCTCGCCCAGCTTCAGCACCTCGCTCACCTGGTCGGGCACCTCGGCCAGCTCCGACCACCGGCGGTCGTCGCCGCCGAGCGCGGCCGACAGCATCGCGATCGTCATCAGCTGGGCCGTATAGGTCTTGGTCGCCGCGATGCTCCGCTCGGTTCCCGCGCCGAGCGGCAGCGTGTGGTCGGCCGCGCGCGAGATGGGCGAACCCTCGACGTTGGTGATTGCCAGAGTGGGGCACCCCTGCCGCCGCCCCTCCTCGACCACCGCCACCAGGTCGGGCGACTCGCCCGACTGCGAGATGCCGATGACCAGCGCTCCGTGCAGCCGCGGCGGCGTCAGGTAGCGGGTGAAGAGCGAGGGCGTGGCCAGTCCGACGTTGATGCCGTTGCGGGCGCCAAGCACGTACTGCGCGTAGCGAGCGGCGTTGTCCGATGAACCGCGGGCGGCGATGACGACACTGGTGATGCCTCGGCCGGCAAGGGCGCCGGCGACGTTGCGCACGGCTCCCTCGCGCTCGCGCAGCAGCCGCCGCAGCACCGCGGGTTGTTCGTGAATTTCGGATAAAAGAGTCGAGTCGGTCATATTGTGGGAATCATACTAGACCCGGACCTCCCTTGACGATGTCCGCTCCGGCGGAAACGGGGCTGAAGGCGGCCCAGCGGGGTCAGGTATGATGGCTGTCTTACTGGAGCCTCGATGTCCTCCACGCTCGTCGAATGTGTCCCGAATTTCTCGGAAGGCCGGAACCGCGCCGTCATCGACGCCATCGCTGACGCGATCCGCGCCGAGGGCGGCGTGAAGCTGCTCGACGTGGATCCCGGCGCCGACACCAACCGCACGGTCTACACCTTCGTCGGCCCGCCCGAAGCGGTGGCGGGCGCGGCGGTCAAGGCGGCGCACAAGGCCTACGAGCTGATCGACATGAGCCGCCACTCGGGGGCGCATCCCCGGATCGGCGCCCTCGACGTCTGCCCGATCGTCCCGATTGCCGGCGTGACCATGGAGGAGTGCGCCGAAATCGCGCGCGCGATCGGCCGCCGGATCGGCGAGGATCTCCAGGTCCCCGTCTACTTCTACGAGCACGCCGCCAGCTCGCCCGCCCGGCGCAGCCTCGCCGACGTCCGGGCCGGCGAGTACGAGGGGCTCGAGCGGAAGCTCCAGGATCCCGCGTGGGCGCCCGACGCCGGGCCGGCGCGCTTCGACCCGCGCTACGGGGCGTCGGTGGTCGGCGCGCGCGAGTTCCTCATCGCCTACAACGTCAACCTCAACACGCGCGATCGGCGGCTGGCCAACGAGATTGCCCTCAACATCCGCGAAAACGGCCGCCTCGCCCGCGATGCCCAGGGCAACGTCGTCGTCGGCGCCGACGGGAAGCAGGTGAGGGCGCCCGGCCGGTTGAAGGCGGTGAGGGCGATCGGCTGGTACATCGACCAGTACCGCCAGGCACAGGTGTCGATCAACCTGATCGACTACAAGGTCACCCCCCTCCACGTCGTGTTCGAGACGGTGTGCGAGGAGGCTGCGAAGCTCGGTCTCCGCGTCACCGGCTCCGAGCTGGTCGGCCTGATGCCGCTGCAGCCGCTGCTCGACGCGGCCCGGTTCTACCTCGGGAAGCAGGGGAAGTCGGCGGGCGTTCCAGAGGCCGAGCTGGTGGAGCTGGCCATCCGGTCGCTCGGCCTCGATCAGCTCGGTCCCTTCGACCCCGCGAAGAAGGTGATCGAGTACCAGTTCCGATCCCGCGGCCCGCTCGTCTCGATGGCGGTCGATCGCTTCGT
>Ga0116149_1002686_pt1 | contig 19189 bp, 14 predicted proteins | sample AD_UKC057_MetaG_FD_89787 | JGI IMG/M metagenome (GOLD analysis project Ga0116149, IMG submission 89787) | Active sludge microbial communities of municipal wastewater-treating anaerobic digesters from USA - AD_UKC057_MetaG | ecosystem: Engineered > Bioreactor > Anaerobic > Digestate | place: USA... | reverse complement strand
TCTGGCGCGCGGAAGAGTATCACCAGCAGTACTTTAAGAAGAACGGTCGGTCGCATTGCCCCCGGTGAAGCTTCCGTGACGCTTCCGGGCCGGCATCGAGGCGTCGGACGGGTAGAAAAACGGGGCATTCTGCTGTAAAGTGGACGCATTGTTCACGCGTTGCGATGGCAGAAACTGCGGGTTTTGTGGCGAAGGGAGGACGATCATGCGTATCGCGGAAGCCATGGCACAGGAAATGGCCCAGGAGGCCAAAAACACGCGCAGACTGCTCGAACGTCTGCCCGAGGACCAGTTCGGCTGGGCGCCTCACGAGAAATCGATGACTCTGGGACGGCTGGCATCCCATGTGGCGGAATGCTTCGGCTACACGGTGCCGATCATCACCACCGACTCGCTGCAGCTCAATCCCGACGACTACAAGCCGGCCGTTGCGGCGAGTGTCGCTGAATTGCTGCACGCTTTTGACAAGGACCTCGAACAGGCCCTCGGCGTTCTGGACGGCGTGCCGGACCAGCATATGATGATCGCGTGGAAAATGCAGATGGGCGAGCGGACCGTCATTGATCTGCCGCGCTATGCCGTGATGCGGGGCATGGTTCTGAATCACCACGTCCATCATCGCGGCCAGCTTGCGGTGTACGCACGCCTGCGGAACGTGCCGTTGCCGTCCCTCTACGGCCCGTCCGCGGACGAAAAGCAGGCGTTTTCGTAACCGAACGGGGACACGTAGTCGCGCCGGGGCGGCGCTTGGAACATGTCCCCGTTCTTGTCCGGCGTCTTCAACCTCTGGCCGAGCCGGTGTCGTAAACAGTAATACCGGTCCATCCACGCGACGAAAACGGGGCCGATCACCCGTTTGTCGGCGGCCCACACCAGACGCCCGGGATTCAGCATGTGCATGGGTCAAAACACTCCTATTTCGACCTCGGCGCCGCCGCGCTCGTTCGAGACGTAGGCGCTGTAGATGGTTACGATGGCGTCGGCGGCAAGCCGGCTGTCGCTTTCGACAGGTTCGCCGTAGGCCACGGCGCGGTAGAACGCCTCGATCTCCTGCGGATATCCGGTAAACCAGTCTTCGTCGGGCGGGATATTGGTCCAACCCTGTTTAGTTTCGATCTTCTCGACGGTGTAGACGTCGGCGAAATTGGCCTCGCTCGGGTTATAGACCTGCATGGCGGTATTGGGGTTGATGTTGCAGATGGTGCGGTGGTTGTTGGCCGCCACTTCCAGCCAGTTGTGGATGCCGCCCAGGACGATGTCGGATGCGAAGAGCGTGGCGACGGTGCCGTCTTCGAAGGTGATGTGCATCATCGAAAAATCGTCGATGTCGTGGTAGTCGCAACGAATGTGGCCGGCATCGCGAAAGGTCTGCATGCGGGTGAGGGCGTGCGCGCGGGCGGTGACGGTTTTGGGGCGGATGGGTTTGCCGTCGCGCGCGCGGCCTTCGACGCGCTTGAGGTACAGCGCCGCCGTGAGGGGATGGCAGCCCTTCCCGATGAGCACGCCGCCGCCGGAGTATTTCCAGTAGGCGTACGTGGGGTTGTGCGACCCGGAATGGGCCTCTTCCCCGTGAATCCAGAGGATCTGCGCGCCGGTCTTTTCGATGATCTCGCGTTCGCGCTGGACGGCGGGGGCGTAGACCCAGTTCTCCGCGTAGAGGATCCGGCCCTTGCTCTTCGCCTCGGCTGCAAGCATCCGTTTCACGCTTGCCAGACCGTGTTTCAGGGCGTCTTCCTTCGGGAAGGTGTCGCCGTGAAAGGCATCCGTGCCGTCACCCAGGTAGCCTGTGAGCGGTTTCTCCACGATAACCGACTTGCCCCGGTTCAGCGCTGCCACAGCCACCTCCTCATGCCCGGCCACCAGCACGCAGCAATGGACCAGGTCCACCTCGTCGAGCAGAGCGTCCAAGGTTTCGAAATGGGCGATATCCCGTTCGAGGGCATACGCCGCCGCCTGTTCCTGGTCCAGGGCGTAGACGCCGCGCAAATCCACATTGACCCCATGGACGCGACAAAGGCTTTCATAATGAAACCGGGCGGAAAATCCCGCGCCCACAATGCCTGACCGGACTGTTTTTTTGGTGAACATTGTTGACTCCTACAATTTTATGTTGAGGAAAGGTGTCCCCGTCTCGTCGCTCCATATCGCCCCTAAATCTGTTTTTATCATTCCATTGAGAAGTGATTAGGGAAACTTTACTCCAAGAACATGGCGTATTTCAATGAATGATTTCAATGAAAGGAATGTCTCTTTCGGTGAGTGCACTTGAACATTTTTCGGTTGCAACGGTTTATAAAACCAGAATGCAGTTTAGACCGCGCAAGAAATCTTTTATTTTTAAATAGATGTAGACTTGGTATAAAATCTTCTATTGTAGAAATTTACAGGTAACGAATTTACGTGTGCTGATTTTTTCGACCATTTTCAAATAATGTTCTCCAAGAGTCCAATTTACAACGGTGTGTTACAGAAATCGCTTTTGACGAAGGAAAGGCAATTATCATGTATGTTATACACTGGTCACCTGTGGCAAATACCACAAAAATATTGCGCAATGGCATTCACATCAGCAAAAAGTACCGCGGCGTATTTTGTTTTCCCTTGATTGGACACCCGAGCACGATTCGCTTTTGGCCGCAGTTTCTGCGTAGAACCCAGTACAAAAACGCGAACGGGCGCTACAACGGCTTTGTTTTTAGATTGGTCGAAGAAGATATGCCGGCAGGATTTGGAAACTGGATTTTCTACAAAAAACCGTCAGTGAAGTCTGACTCATCGGTGGTATTCCACACGCTTGACAGCCTTAAGGATGCGGTGCACAGGCAGATATTGTTTTTCATTTTTTTTTATGAACGTTCTGATTTGATACCGGCTGATGTTCTCGAGAAACTTCCCCCATGGGATGAGGTTAACAAGCCAGGTTTCGACGATGATGTTTGGTATCAAAAGTTAAGTGAACAATATCCGCAGATTACGCAAAAATATTTAAACGATCCCGGTTGGGCATTGTTTGCTTTTGAAGACATAGAGATAGTTATATCAAGAAGGGTTTCTCCGGACCGTATCGTAAAAATAATTTCTCAAACTACCCATAGTGGACGGCAACAGCACCGTCAAGCCAAGTTAAAAATGGACGACCATGACACAGGGGACTGATATGGGCCTGGGTCACCCCTGGGATTGCCCTACAGGGGCTCCCACAGAAACGTACAGGCATGCATTAATGCATACGGTTTCTCAAAGGATTTATTGTTGAATTACCGGGGACAGTCGTCTATTAAATTTCTTTGCACATACCACGAAAGCGGGTACAGGTACCGGTATGCTATGTCGGGGCGAAGTGCATCAGGTGTAGTTCCTTGGAGCGTACCGTTACCAGTCCCCGTTTTCGTTCAGTTTTTTGGGTACTCCAAGGGAAGGGAACGCGGCTTGCCGAGTGATGCGGGTTGTCTTGGGGGGGTAGGGTTCTGTCTATGTACATGTTGATGCTTTTCCGCCATCCCTGCCGGGATGGGGAGAAATGTAGGTTGTGTGCTGTGACAGTGTCAGGGATGCCGTGCGAATCGTATCATCAGGGCGTTTATTGACCGTTGGGCGTATTTGCGATAAAATAGGGTCTGATTTCAGGAGTCTTCGTATACACCGTAATGGTATCTGGGGGCGCCTGTAATATCTCTTCCCTGTTCAGCAACCGCCCCCTGTCTCTCGTCCCGCGTTTGGGGCCCTTACAGGGGTTACTAGTAGGGTGTATCCTTTCCATGTGTCCATCCGCATCTTCCTCCGGCGGGCGTATCGTTATACGCGGCGCCCGCGAACATAATCTTAAGAATCTTTCCGTGGTACTGCCCCGGGACCGCCTTATTGTAATCACCGGGTTGAGCGGTTCGGGTAAGTCCAGCCTTGCTTTCGACACCATTTATGCCGAGGGACAGCGGCGTTACGTGGAGAGCCTGTCGGCCTACGCGCGGCAGTTCCTGGACCAGATGGACAAGCCCGATGTGGAGTATATCGAGGGATTGAGCCCCGCCATTTCCATCGAGCAAAAGACGACGCACCGCAATCCCCGTTCGACGGTCGGCACCGTGACGGAAATCTACGACTACCTGCGTCTGCTGTTCGCCCGGGCGGGCGTGCCCCATTGTCACAAATGCGGCAAGCCGATCGAATCGCAGACGCCCCAGAGCATTGTGGACGGCATTCTCGCCTTTCCCCAGGGCACGCGGGTGCAGCTGATGGCGCCCCTGGTACGTCAGCGCAAAGGCCACTACCAGAAGGTGTTCACGGACATCAAACAGCAGGGATACGCCCGTGTCCGTGTGGACGGCACGTTTTACCACGTAGAAGACGATATCGAAATGGAGCGATACGTCAAACATGACATCGACGTTGTGGTAGACCGTCTTTCCGTCAACCCCGATTCCCGGAAACGCTTTACCGATTCCGTGGAAACCTGCTTGAAACTGGGCAAAGGGCTCATCCGCGTCTGGTATGAATGTCCGGGCAAGAAGCCCGAGGAACTGCTGCAAAGCGAACACCTGGCCTGTATCGAATGCGGTGTGGTGATGGAAGAACTTGAACCGCGCATGTTCTCCTTCAACAACCCGAACGGCGCCTGTCCTCGCTGCACGGGGCTGGGTGAGGTGATGGAGGTGGCGCCGGAATTGGTGATTCCCGACGAGGCACTATCCATCGAGGACGGGGCGGTACGCCCATGGAGTATTCGGCGACTGCTGGACGGGATGTACCGAAAGATGCTGTTGTCCGTATGCCGCCATTACAAGCAGTCGCCCAAAACGGCCTGGCGCAACCTGCCGGAGGCTTTCAGGCAGGTTGTTCTTTACGGTTCCGGAGGCGAGGAACTATCCTTTTCTTTTGAAAGCGAGAACAGCAATTACAAGACGCGGCGCCCCTTTGAAGGGGTGATTCCCAACCTGGCCCGCCGCTTCAGGGATACCGATTCGAATCGGGCCCGGGACATGATCACGGAATTCATGGCAACGCGGCCATGTCCCGCCTGTAAAGGGGCGCGGTTGCGGCCCGAATCGTGTGCCGTGCGCGTGGCGGGCGCGACCATCACCGATGTGACGGCCCTTTCCATCCAAAAGGCGTTTGATTTTTTTTCCACGCTGCGGCTGGATGCCACCCGGGCGAAAATCGCCGAGCGTATCCTTAAGGAAATCCGGGAGCGCCTGGGTTTCCTGAACAGCGTCGGGCTGAACTACCTGAGTCTCGACCGCCACGCGGGATCCTTGTCCGGCGGCGAGTCGCAGCGGATCCGGCTGGCCACACAGGTGGGCAGCGGGCTGGTCGGCGTGCTGTATGTCCTGGACGAGCCCAGTATCGGCCTGCACCAGCGGGACAACGAGAAACTGTTGGCGACGCTGAAGCGGCTTCGCGACCTCGGCAACACCGTTATCGTGGTGGAGCATGATGAGGATACCATCCTTGCCGCGGATTACGTGCTTGACCTGGGTCCGGGCGCCGGGGTGCACGGGGGCGCCATTGTGGCGGAGGGAACGCCCAAGGAGATCATGCGCTGCAAAACGTCGTTGACCGGACAGTATCTGCGGGGGGATTTGAAAATACCCTTGCCGGAAAAGCGCCGTCCCGGCAACGGCAATACCCTTTCCATTCGAAAGGCAGCCCATAACAACCTGAAAAACATAGATGTCACTTTCCCGCTGGGCACCTTCATCGGGGTTACCGGCGTTTCAGGTTCCGGCAAATCCAGCCTGATCAATGAAACGCTGTACCCGGCGGTGGCGCGGCGTCTTTACGGAATGTACCAGGGGCAGCCCGGCCGGCATGAAAGCATCGAGGGTCTGGAGCATGTCGATAAGATCATCGACATCGACCAGTCGCCCATCGGGCGCACGCCGCGTTCCAATCCGGCGACCTATACGGGATTTTTCGGCCCCATACGGGACCTGTTGTCCCGCACGCAGGAAGCCCGGACGCGGGGCTATCAGCCCGGACGCTTCAGTTTCAATGTGAAGGGCGGCCGGTGCGAAGCCTGCGAGGGCAACGGCCTGCTTACCATTGAGATGCACTTTCTGCCGGACGTGTATGTGCCTTGTGAAGTCTGCCACGGGGCGCGGTATAACCGGGACACGCTGGAAATCCGGTACAAGGGCAAGAACATCGCGGAAGTGCTGGATATGACCGTGGAAGACGCGTGCGTTTTTTTCAAGAACATTCCGTCGGTAATCTCCAAGTTACAGACCCTGCACGATGTCGGGCTTGATTACATCAAACTGGGGCAGTCGGCCATTACCTTGTCCGGGGGGGAAGCGCAGCGTGTCAAACTGGCTACGGAACTGGCGAAACGGCAGACAGGGCGCACCCTGTATATCCTGGACGAGCCTACCACCGGGTTGCATGCCGCGGACGTGGACAAACTGCTGACGGTCCTCCACCGCCTGGTGGATTACGGCAACACCGTCATCGTGATTGAGCATAATCTGGATGTCATCAAAACGGCGGATTGGATTATTGACCTGGGGCCGGAAGGCGGTGATGCGGGAGGCAGAATTATCGCGGAAGGTACGCCGGAGAAACTCTGCAAAAATCGGCGTTCTTACACGGGACACTACCTGAAGGAAAAGATAACCAACGCGCCAATATCCCGGACCTCCTGAGCGTGCTGAAAGGAAGGCCACGCCGGCCCGGTGGCTATTTTGATGGAACCTCGTCCGTGGCTTTCTTTGTAAAAATACGGGCGATCGCGTTGCGCGTTTCCGGGGCGTAGAGTTTCAGCGCGTAAAACTTTGCCGTGTCATCGAAAGAACCCAGCCCCACAAAGCCCCAATCAAAACTGGTGTCCGTCGCCTGCATGACAGGCGTGGTCATATCATTGAAATATACCCGGATCGCGCCGTCGCTTACGGTGCGTTCAATGCGTATGCGATGGCGGATGCCGACGCCCCAGTCAATGCCTTTTGTCGTGTAGGTGGCAATATTGGTGCGGGGGGCATCTTTGACCAGAAAGATGTTATGGGCATTCGGATCGGCCCCCGAGGCGATGTGGACGTAATAAAACCTTGACGGGTTCGAAAGGCCGAAGAAATAACAGGTGTCCCGATGTGCACCGGCACTGATATTGGTGGACTCGGCATCTACCTCCAAAACGAAGTCACCCACCTGAAATTTCGTTAACAAGGCAATGGTATGGGGCGAACGCACTTCCGGCGTATAATCGCCGATTTTTTCATACAACTCAAGACAAGGTTCCCCATCTTCAGTCTGGAGGCGCCACGTATTCGGGTCCGTGAATTCAAAATCAGAGCAGACACTGTCGGTGGAAAAATCCGTTTCGTACACCAGGGAGTACCTTTCGGGGAGATTAGCGCCGAAATCGGGTAACGCATGCTGTGTATCCGGATCCGGCTTCGCGACGCATGAAGAGGACAATGACATACTTATACATATCAAGGACAGCGATCTGAGTTTCATTTCAGTGCTCCTTTTCCGGGGAGGACGGACAATCCTATGCGACCATCAACCGCGATTGGAATAGCGATTGTTAAAACCGTCTTCGGTATTTCTTGTAAATATTCCGGCCTGAAAACAGCGACCGGATGTTTCTGAAAAATAAACTTCCTTCAATAGAGACGCAAATGATTCAGGGCACGATGGACAACGACATGGGTTTTGGCATCGTGGAGTTCATGTTTATTCAGCATCATGCGGACTTCTTCCACGGACAACGTGACTATTTCTATTCGTTCATCCGGTTCGGGCTGTTTCCCGACGCTTTCAAGTCCAGTGGCAAGATAGAGATGAATGACCTCACTTGAGAATCCAACAGACGGAAAGACCTTACCCAAGGACATCATGTTTAGCCCTCGATATCCCGTTTCCTCCCGCAGTTCCTTGATGGCACAGGCTTCAGGTGTTTCTCCGGATTCCAGTTTGCCGGCGGGCGCCTCGAGAACATACTGGGCGAGGGCAATTCTGTATTGACGCACCAGAACAAAAGCGTCTCCTGTAAATGGGAGCACACAAGCGCCTCCGGGATGTTCGACAACTTCCCTGTAGGCTTCGATGCCATCGTCGAGTACGACACAACCTGTCCGCAGCCTTAATATTTTGCCGTCAAAGTTGACCGTGCTGTGTTTCCAGCGTTCCATTATAATACCTTATCGTCAACCATCTGTGATTTGAAACAAAACAAGATGCTTGTGATAGCGCAATCACCGCGCATCATTATTCTGCATAATAAGATAGGCATCAGGAAAAAGGGTGCAAAAAAGATGAGCCTAGACTATACGCGAGAGGACCGAATCTCCGCCTTGGTATAAGTAGTGACTTCCTGACCCCGTCGGGTCTTTTTAATGATTCCTCGGAATCTCGTCTGGCACTCTTCTTTTGTAGAACTCTTCGTATAAGCCGCAGGGAAGGTACAGACATATGAATGGCCAATTGCAGTAAAAAGCGTGGATTCTTCGTTACTGATGGCTATTTCGCCATCAGTCCCTTTTTGCTCCGTTCTTTTGTTTGTTTACCAGAGCCACGCGCGTTTCCGAAGGACTCTGGAAATCTGAAATTATCCGGATGTTTACTCAGCAGAGATTGCCCAGAGAGAAAGGCCCGGCACCGGGGAATATCAGTCAGGAAATCAAGCTGGAGTCCGCGTTTACATTTTCTGCATCAGGGACAGGAAATCCTCGTTCGATTTTGTTTTCTTCAGCTTGCCAATCAGCAATTCAGCCGCCTCGGTGGATTCCAGCGGCCCCAGCACTCGGAATAACAAGTAGATACGTTCCAGTTCTTCGGCATTGACCAGCAGTTCTTCTTTGCGTGTTCTCGACTTATTGACATCAATGGCCGGGAATATTCGCTTCTCCATGAGGCGCCGGTCCAGGTGTAATTCCATGTTGCCGGTACCCTTGAATTCTTCGAATATGACATCGTCCATGCGGCTGCCGGTCTCAATGAGGGCGGTCGCAAGGATGGTCAGGCTGCCGCCTTCTTCAATATTGCGGGCGGCGCCGAAGAAACGTTTCGGGCGCTGGAGCGCATTGGAGTCCACCCCACCGGAAAGCACCTTGCCGCTGGCGGGAACAATGACATTATAAGCACGGGCCAGGCGTGTTATGGAATCGAGCAGGATGATGACGTCCCGCTTATGTTCCACCAGCCTCTTCGCCTTGTTCAGCACCATTTCCGCCACTTGAACATGCCGTTCCGGCGGTTCATCAAAGGTCGAGGCAATCACTTCCCCCTGTACCGACCGTTGCATGTCGGTAACTTCCTCGGGACGTTCGTCAATCAGCAGGACGATAACGGTGGTTTCGGGATGGTTCACCGCGATACTGTTCGCTATTTTCTGAAGCAATACGGTTTTGCCCGTAAAGGGAGCGGCTACAATGAGGCCGCGCTGTCCCTTGCCAATCGGCGAGATTAAATCCATAATTCGCATGGCGATCTCGTCCTGGGTCGTCTCCAGCCGTAATCGTTTATTGGGATGTAACGGCGTCAGATTATCGAAATTGATACGGCGGTAGGCGTCTTCAGGACTTTCATGGTTAACCGATTCGACCTTTAGCAATGCGAAATACCGTTCACCGCTTTTTGGCGGTCGCACATGACCGCTGACGCTGTCTCCCGTCCGCAGGCCGAATTTCCGTATCTGGGAAGGGGAAACATAGATGTCATCCGGTCCGGGCAGATAAGAATAGTCCGGCGAACGAAGGAATCCAAATCCATCCGTAAGAATTTCCAGCGTACCTTCACCGTACGCGGAACCGGACTTTTCTATACTGGCCTGCAGCAGCCTGAAAATAAGATCCTGCCGCTTTAGCCCGCCGTATTCACGCAAGCCAAGTTGTTCGGCCAGGTCATTCAACTGCGGCATGGTCATGGATTTCATATCTTTGATGGCTATGTCAGGCCCGTTGCCGAGGTCCGGCATAGGCTCGTTCGCCACATCCAGGATGGTGGATTTCCTTGGCACGTGTCCCGGGTTATTGTGGCGCGGCTTGTTGGGTTTTCCCTGTGGACCGCGCGATGTGGGCACTCCTTTTCTTTTGAGATTACCGGGTCTGTGGCCGCGGGGATTGTCTGAAGCGGGATGCTCAGGCATGAATTATCCTTTCGTTGTATTGTACTGAAAAATACGACCTGTAAATTTCTTGATTTGATGCGCAGCGTGAATGAATTTCACCTGAACACGCTTATTTTATGGGACATCAGTGTATTTCGGCCCAATTGGAACCGGTGCCGACGTCCACCTTCAGAGGGACCTTGAGGGATGCCGCACCTTCCATGACAGAGCGCATGCACTCCGCGACTTCTTGAGCGCAGTCCGCTTCCGCTTCCACGAGAAGCTCATCGTGCACCTGCAACAGCATTTTGGCGTCATAGGCGGCCAAGGCTTTCTCAAGCCGTATCATGGCGACTTTGATAATATCGGCTGCAGACCCCTGCACAGGCGTGTTTATAGCCATACGCTCCGCCGCACTCCGTAACACAGCCCGGTCACTGTTGATATCCGTAATAGGGCGTCTGCGATTCATGAGCGTTGTCACAAATCCATCTTTGCGGGCCTGCTCTTTTGTGCGTTCTATCCACATGGCAACGCCTGGATAAGTTTCAAAATATTGATGAATAAACTTTCTGGCCGCCTCCCGGGTCAAGCCTACATTCCGGGCCAGGCTGAAATCACCCATTCCGTAGATGACACCGAAATTGACCGCTTTGGCCTGGCGCCGCATGTCGGGTGTGACTTCTTCAGGACAAACGCAAAATATGCGCGCAGCGGTTTCGCGGTGAACATCCGCATCCGATGCGAACGCGCCGCATAACATGGAATCTTCCGTCAAATGAGCCAGCACCCTCAATTCAATTTGGGAATAATCCGCCGAGATGAGACGTTTTGAAGACCCGCTTGCCACGAATCCTTGACGAATTCGCTTCCCAAGCTCGGTGCGCGTCGGAATGTTCTGCAGATTGGGATTGCTGCTTGACAATCTTCCGGTCGCCGCAACGGCCTGGTTGAACGATGTGTGGAGCCGCCCAGTCTTTGGGTGCACCAGTTTCGGAAGGGCTTCCACGTAGGTGCTGCGTAGTTTTTCGAGACTCCGATATTCCAATACCGCCCGGGGAAGCGGATGCTTTTCCGCGAGCGCTTCCAAAGTGTCCACATCGGTGGAATACCCGCTCTTATTTTTTCGGACGGGTTTTAATCCGAGTTTGTCGTACAAGACACCTTGAAGCTGCTTGGGGGAATTAATATTAAAGGTCTCGCCCGCCAACGCATGGATATTTGATTCAAGTGTGTGCAGACTTGCGCTCAGTTCGCGCAGTAGTGTTTCAAATAGTGCTTTTTCAATGGCTATCCCCCGCATTTCCATGTTCGCAAGTACATGAATTAGGGGAAGTTCGACTTCGTTGAGGAGTGATTCCAGCCCCAGTTCTTTCAACCGTGGTTCAAACACCTGCGCCAGGCGCAATGACATATCAGCGTCTTCGCACGCATACTCGGTTGCTTGTTCCAAGGGAACCTGATCAAAAGAGACGGCCTTGGATCCTTTTCCGATCAAATCGGAAATAGGAATCGTTTTGTGATTCAGGTGGTGAAGACTGAGGTCGTCTAAATTGTGCCTTAAACGTGAGGCATCTGTCAAGTACGATGCAATCATGGTATCCATGGCAACGCCGCGCAGCATAATACCAGCGCGATGAAGGACGATAATGTCGTATTTCAGGTTGTGCCCGGTCTTGTGGATAGCGGGGTCTTCCAGAACAGGCCGAAGGATATTCAGCGCTTCTTGGAGTGTAAAAGTTACCGACGGGCACTCAGAAGCGTTCATAAGCGTTTCGAGGTCTTCCCCAGCCTGGCGCACTGGGATATAGTATGCCGAGCCCGGTTCCATGCATACGGAAATCCCCACTAAATCGGCGAGCATGGGTTGAATGTGGGTCGTTTCCGTGTCTATTGCAAACAGACCGGCCGTACGCAATCGCCGAACCAGGCGTTCCAGTAATTCCGGCGTGTTTATCAGCGTATAGGCCTGCTGTATTTCCTTCTTGGGAAGTTCGGATTCTAATTCACGAAGAAGCGAATGAAAAGCGAGTTCCTTAAAACACAAGGATATTCGTTTAATGTCCCAGGGGCGGCGTTCATATTTGGCCACTTCGACTTCCATGGGGACATCCGTTCTTATCGTGATTAACTCCCGAGCGAAAAAGGCTTGTTCCCGGTCAGTTTCCAGGTATTCCTGAAGTTTGCCAGTAATGGCTTGCAAGTTATCGTACAGGTTTTCAAGTGTTTGATACTGAGACAACAATTTTGCCGCTTTGACTTCTCCCACCTGCCGTACGCCGGGAATGTTATCCGCGGTATCCCCGATAAGCGCGAGCGCGTCTCGAACATGTTCCGGGCCGACACCAAAGCGCTCACGCACTTGTTCCGCTGCCGTCCATGCCTTTTCCTCTTCTTTTCCAGGGTCAAACACGCGTACGTTGTCGCTGACGAGTTGTAAAAGGTCCTTGTCACCGCTGACAATAACCACCTCATGGCCTTGCGAGACGGCCTGCGTCGCAAGGGTACCGATTGCATCATCCGCTTCCACGCCGGGCACAATCGTGAGAGGCAGGTTCATTGCTTCAACAACTTCATACATCCTGGGAATTTGCTCAAGTAGTTCCGGGGCGGTTTTGGCGCGGGTCGCCTTGTATTCTGGATACATCTCGTGTCGGAAGTTCTTCCCCGGAGCATCAAAAACAACCGTAACATATTTGGGGTCGTGTTCCCGCAGAAGTTTCAGGAGGATGCGGGTAAACCCGAAGACGGCGTTGGTGGGGTGTCCCTTGCTGTCAGTAAGTGTGGCGCTTATTGCATGAAAAGCGCGAAAGGCAAAAGCCATTGCGTCAATAAGATAGAATGAATTGTTCATGATTGGTTAAGGAGGAAAAGAGTACCAATATCAGTCGCGAAAAGACTATCAGGAATTCAGGCATAGTACACAGACGCTTGACGGGATAGGGAATGCCTCATCTCCCTGCCCGAAAAATCCGAACCTGACAGACCGGTAAAACCCTGTTCCAAAAATTCTTGCGTTATTTGAGCAACCGCCGTCCTTCGGAAGACTTGATTCCGGAAATGATACGATGGAACCCCTCTTCGTTACTGCATGCGCTGACGGCTTCCTCTCTGGTTACGAGACCCTTTTGATAAAGTTCAACCGCATATTGATCAAAACTGCGCATGTCACTGTCCACTTCTATGATACCATAAAGCTTGTCCAAATCGCCATCCAAAATGGAGTCGCGCACAATAGGCGTACCCCCCAGCAGGATTTCCACCGCTGGGATACGGCCTCCGCCAATTCTTTTCAAGAGGCGCTGGCACACCACCCCCTGAAGGGTGTAGGCGATTTCCTGGCGGATAAGGTCACGTTCATTTTGCGGGAAATAACTGATCATGCGGTTGATGGTGTCCACGGAGGTGGTGGTATGAAGTGTGCTGAACACAAGGTGGCCGGTTTCCGCAGCGCTCAGTCCCGCGCGGATGGTCTCCATGTCACGCATTTCGCCCACCAGAATGACATCGGGGTCTTCACGAAGGGAGCCGCGCAACGCATTGGCGAAGGAATGGGTGTCCCGACCCACCTGTCGCTGGGAAACGATACTTTTTTTGTCGGTGTAGACGTATTCAACCGGGTCTTCAATGGTAATGATATGGCTGCTGCGGCGTTCGTTGATGTAATCGATCATGGCTGCAAGGGTTGTGGATTTGCCGCTGCCGGTAACGCCGCATACGAGGAACAGGCCGCGATGTTTATGGCATACCCGTTTTACCACGTCTGGAATGTTGAGCGCTTCGAAGGGCAGAGGTTGTTCCGGTATCAGGCGCAAGGCGATAGCCACGGCCCCGCTCTTGATATATCCGCTGCAACGCAGGTATCCGATTCCGGCGGCGTGATATTGGAAACTGGATTCACGCTCCGTTTCTAGCAGATGTATTTCTTCTTCACCGCCAAGTTGCAGCAAGAACAGCTGCATGTCTTCCTTGGAGATTACGGGCATTTCCTCCAGCGGTACCAGGTCGTTGTCGACCCGGATAAACGGACGGTTTCCCGCGCGCAAGTGAAGGTCGGATGCTTTTTTCTCGCGCATGATTTCGATCAGTTTGTTAATGTTGAAACCATTGTCCACATAGGAGTTTACTTTAAGTTCCCATGTTTCGGAACGCATGGTGTTTACCGCATACTTTTCAACAATTTCATCGAGCGGAAGAAGCATGGGCAGTTGGCGCCACTCGAAAGGAGGGATGGTAATTTTAACGAGGCTCTCTTCAAGTTTGACGCGGGCGCCGATACGGGTCGCGTTGACTGCCGCTTCTATCTCTTCAACCGTAACTCCATCTCGGGGAGTGAATATGATTCGCAGCGAATCTATTCGGTTTGACAGGTCCTTGCCTTTTACGGCCAGGGAACATCCCCGTGTTTCAAACAAGGCCTCATTGGGCAAGCCTGTGGCACGAATAACCTCTGTCATGCCGATCCGGAACACGTCCATGAGGGAACTGTTTGACTGACTGCCTATAAGCATATGCGCCGAGTCCTGAATGTTGTATGCATGCTGTAGACATGCCTATTTGCATCTGGGAAGGAAAATACAGGACACAAAAGTGTCACCCTGCATTTGTGAGGGAAGTCCCTTATAGCATGAAAAGATAATGAAAGTCAATGCTTCAGTTTTCAGGAACCGCATCCTGATTTGCCTTAACGCAGGAATGACAAGGGGTTGATTCCACCCCGCAGTATGTTTTACCCTTATGATACTGATACTTTATTGGGTCTCACTCCACGGGCTTATATGCTGTGTTGGCGCATGTTGTTTGAGTGGCCGGCAGCGTTATCCTGAATGGGGAAAATTATGGAACAAAAAACTGGTATTGGTTTCGTTCAACGGAAAGGTTTAACGCATGTGTATTCGAAGTCGAATTCTTTTACTCTCTACGTTGGCACTTGTTCTTGTCGCGCTTCCAGGGTGCAACACCTTTTCCAGGCAGCCTCGTATCACCAGCGCAACCATCAATCCTGCCGTGCTTCGGCCGGGTGAATCCGCGGTGATCTCCTTGGCCGTAAAAGACCGGCATCGTATTATTACCCGCGTGGAGGGGGTAATTGTGGATGCGCCGGATACGACTTTTGCGCTTCGGGATGATGGCGCGGCTCCGGATGAAAAGGCCGGAGATAATGTCTGGTCTATGCAGGTGGATGTGCCGTTCCAGGCGCCTCCGGGCGAATTTAAACTTGAGTTTACCGCCTATGATAAGACCGGTACGCCAATCACGGTTCGTACCAAGGAATCGGGCGTAATACCGCTCAAAGAGGCGCTTGTGGTGCGCATCGAATATGCTGAACAATGATATCCTGAGTAAGCTGATACTTGGTTTATGGTTACTGTGCGCGCATGTTACCGGTGAGATGCCGAACGTCGTATTGCTGTCGGTTGACACGTTGAGGGCGGATTTCCTGGGGTGTTACGGATGTCCGTGGGATATCTCTCCCAACATCGATCGATTGGCGGGACAATCGATGGTTTATGACAACGCATGTTGTGAAACACCGCTTACGGCTCCATCCTTTTCGGCAATGTTGACTTCCCGGTATCCTCGAATGACCGGTGCGATAAGAAACGGGATGGGGATTTCGGAAAATACGGAAGTCATCACAGAGTCTTTCCGCAGTGCCGGTTACCATACCTTTGCGGTGCAGAGTAACTGGACCTTAAAGGGACGCCTCTCGGGGCTTGACCGGGGGTTCGAGCGCTATGATGACACTCTGGAGGACCGGCGATGGGGCATTTTCAATGGTGAACGCCGTGCCGAAGAGGTTACCAAGACGGCGCTGGATATGTTTCGTGAAAGGCCGCAGAATAAGCCGTGTTTTGCATGGATACATTATAGTGATCCCCACGCCCCCTATCGTTATAACGCCGGATACAGTCCGGTGCGCCATGGGCTCCGCAACATGGATCGCAAGGAGCGGGCCCGGGTAAAGTATGCATCCGAAGTCGCCTATACGGATTTTCATATTGGCCTGTTACTTAAAGCCCTTCCAGAAAATACGAACATTCTTTTTGTTGCGGACCATGGGGAAAGCCTATATGAGCACGGCTACCTGGGCCATGGCCGATACCTGCATCAGCCGGGGGTCCATATTCCTTTTTTTGTATACGCACCGGAAATATCACCGGGACGGTCTCCCCTGCCTGTGGAAGCCATGGATGTGGGCCCCACCCTCTTGGGATTGGCAGGGTTGTCCCCTGTCAATTTTGCCCTGGGCCGGGATTTGACAAAGGAGATGCCAGCAGGCGACCGGCCCCGATTTCTGGAAACATATGGAGGCGCGGTCCCCCGTCTGCCCGGGGCGAAAAAGTTGTTGAGGAACACCTCACCCTCTTCACAGGCGGTGATTCAGGACGGGTGGAAACTTATCCGTTCAGAAGGCGGCGTTACGACATTGTATTATCTCCAGGACGATAAAAAGGAACTTAAAAACCTTCGGGCAACGAATCCCGCCAAGTTTAAGGAACTTAATGAGTATCTTGACCGGTGGAACAATGCAAACCCACGTGTAAAGGAAGGCGCTCCGGAACTTACTGCTGAAGACATGGAGGCGCTTAAATCCCTCGGATACTTGGAATGACCTGAACATCCTTTTTCGGGGTTCCCGGCGGTGAATAGTTGCAAACTTTCTGGTAACTATGGTATTCTGTTGCTCGGGTCATGGACGAATGCCATGAACGGGCGCCCCGCCAGTACGATTACCTCAGAAGACTTACGGGTAATCTTTTTGTCAATCCTTTACAAACAGAAAAAGAGGTATAATATGGCTTTACGAAAAGCTATTGTGGCTGGAAACTGGAAAATGAACAATCTTGTCGCCGAGGCGGTTGCCCTGGCGGAAGAAGTCCGTTCGAGCCTGGGACAGGTACGCACTGTGGATGTCGCCGTTTGCCCGACATACACATCGTTGTATGCCGTTGGAAAAGCCCTTGAGGGTTCATTGATTCAATTGGGTGCGCAGGACGCTTATATCAAGCCTTCCGGCGCTTTTACAGGAGAAATTTCCCCACAGATGCTCCTGGATGTCGGTTGCATGTGGACCATTATTGGTCATAGTGAACGCCGCCATGTTTTGGGTGAATCAGATGCGCTACAAAATGCAAAGACGAGGTTTGCGTTGTCTTCCGGACTCAAGGTTATGTTCTGCATTGGTGAGCTGCTGGACGAACGAAAAGCGAATATTACCAACAAAGTTCTGGAACGCCAGTTGACGCTTGGACTTGCAGGACTGTCTCCGGAAAATCTTGAAAACGTTGTGATCGCCTATGAACCGGTGTGGGCTATCGGAACCGGAGAAACTGCGTCCCCCGAACAGGCCGAGGAGGCCCATGTGTTTATTCGCGGTTGGGTGGCAAAAGTTTTTGGCGATGCTTCCGCATCTCAAATGCGCATTCAATACGGCGGTAGTGTAACCCCGAAAACTGTGGAAGGCCTTTTTGAAAAGGAAAACATAGACGGATTTCTGGTCGGCGGCGCCTCCTTAAAGCCGGTTGATTTTGCCGTCATAGTTCAGGCATGCGCATGATCTCCGGTTATCGCCTTGCGATGCATCGGTTTTTGATATAAATTTTACAAGGGAAATAAAAGGTATGTTAAGTATTATCTTCAGTGTGAAGACCCTATGGTGGCTGATGCTTTGCCTCTATATTCCGGCATGCTTTGCCCTCATCATTATTGTTTTGCTGCAGAAAGGCAAAGGACAGGGCCTGGCGGGAGCGTTCGGCATGGGCGGAGGTATGGATACTATTTTTGGCCCCCGTTCCTCCAAAAGCCTGCCGCAAAAAATTACCTATGCGGCGGCCGGGGTATTCATGGCGCTTGCGCTGGTTATGTCCATCCTTTCGGGCAAGGTCGGCCGGCCGCCAGCGCCTGAACTTGTCGCAGAAGTGCCTGAGGCTTCCATGAATTCCCTTTTTGATCCCTCCGAAGCGAATACAGGTGCAATGGAGAGTGACGCCGAACAAGACGGCGTTCCTCCGGAAGCCGCAGCGACGGAAGCACAGGAAAGTGTCGGGGAAACTGAGTCTTCCGATAGTGTTGAGTCACCTGCAACTCCGGTCGAAATACTGGACACGGGTGTTTCGAATAGCGGGGATGCGTCTGATTCACCTGCAGAGTAGCCCTTTCACGTACAATTCATAGTCCAAGGCGCACTTCGCTTTGGACTTTTCTTTTAGGGCCCCGGCCCAAGGAAACAAGTATCATGGACTCAATTGTAATCCATGGCGGCAGACCGCTTCGGGGAGAAGTACATTTGCGCGGAGCGAAAAATGCGGCGTTGCCGCTCATGGCAGCTGCCATTCTTGCCGAATCGCCCTGCACCCTGCATAATATACCTTGCCTGCACGATATTTTTTCCATGGACAAGTTGTTGTCTCATATGGGTTCCCGTATCGAGTTTACTGGTCGTTATATGATTTTGGACACGTCCGGAATTTCCAGTCCTGACGCGCCATACGAATTGGTTCGCAAAATGCGGGCCTCCTTCTTTGTACTCGGGCCATTGGTGGCGCGTTTCGGCTGTGCACGGGTCTCCTTACCGGGTGGGTGTGCCATTGGTACCCGTCCTGTGGACATTCACCTCAAGGGATTGGAGGCCCTCGGATGCGCTATTGAACTTGACGAGGGCTATGTAATTGCGAATGGGCGCCTGCGCGGGGCTTCATTTGCCCTTGATTTCCCAAGTGTGGGTGCGACAGAAACGCTCATAATGGCGGCATCCCGGGCGGAAGGAACCACGCGCCTTTCCAATGCGGCGCGGGAACCGGAAATCGAGGATTTGGCAAAGTTTTTGAATGCTATGGGTGCCGATATTTCCGGCGCGGGAACAGATACCATTATCATCAACGGGCAATCAACATTTCAGGGAGTTGAGCATACGGTTATGCCCGACCGCATAGAGGCCGGCACCTTTCTCTTGGCAGGCGCAGCCACGCACGGTGATGTTACTGTACTTGGTGCCCGTGCAACTCATCTTGACGCCTTTCTGGAAAAGTTACAGGACGCCGGTGCTGATATTGAGGCGCGTGAAGACCGCATACGCATTGCCGCTCCGGATGATCTCCGCGCGGCGGATATTATCACACAGCCTTATCCTGGTTTTCCCAC
>Ga0116149_1002683_pt1 | contig 19198 bp, 26 predicted proteins | sample AD_UKC057_MetaG_FD_89787 | JGI IMG/M metagenome (GOLD analysis project Ga0116149, IMG submission 89787) | Active sludge microbial communities of municipal wastewater-treating anaerobic digesters from USA - AD_UKC057_MetaG | ecosystem: Engineered > Bioreactor > Anaerobic > Digestate | place: USA... | reverse complement strand
GGCGGAAGGCGGGGCGTCGGGATCGAACACAATGGACGCTGTTTCTGTAACGCCCAGGTCCGCGGAAACACCAGGCTGGACATCGATATCCCGGCGAATCAATTCGTGATCCGGCGGGTTGATAATCAGCCGCTGTGGCCCCGTTGGAACGTTGTCCAACACATACGCGCCGTTTTCGTCCGTCGTAGTGGAGATGCCGGTGCCCTCTATACTGACGATGGCGCCGGCAATCGGAGCACCGGTCGCCGGGTCCACGACCCGGCCTGTGATACTGGAACCTCCGGCCAGAACATTGAATGCGACCATACTGACAGCAGTCTCATTGCCGGTGACAACCTGCAGGGCATGTGCGCCCGGCACGGCTTCGCCGGATAGTGTGACATTCGCGGTCAATTCGAAGGGGCCGGAAACAGTGACAGCATTGACCTTGACCCCGGCGCCAAAATCGGCCTGGCTCTGTCCGTTGACAAAGTGTGTCTGGAACTCGCCCGACGCCTTACCGGCAAGGACCACATCCAGCGTCTGGCCCTGTTTTCCCTGCGCCGGGCTGACGCCCGCAATAAGCGCCGCAGTGATTCGCTGTGCGGGGGGCAACCCACCCGTCGCATTCACCGTGCCCGTTATGCGGCCCTTTTCCAGCAATGTGGGGCTTTCAGGCGGGTCCACCACCAGGTTCAAACCCGTGTGAGTTCCGTCATCCTCCACATTGTTGACAATTATCCGTATCATCGCCGGTCCACTTGACAGTTCACCGTCGCTGGCTTCGCAAACGATATCATAGGTACCTGCCTGTTCATAGTCCGGAGCAAAAGTGATTGTCCTGGCAGGCGGAATAAACAACATGTTGGCGGGCAGGCTTGCATCCTGAGGCCAGTTCGCGGTCAACGCGATCACATCCCCGTCAGGGTCTGTGGCACGCAAGGCAATATTGACCAACCCTCCTTCGTCCACCGTGACCGTTTCGGGAACTGTAAGCACCGGGGGATGATTCAACCCCGTCACGGTTATCGTAACCACTGCCCGGCCGGTCAAGCCGCCGGGGTCCCGGGCCGTAAAGACGACCGTCCTCTTGCCCACTTGTGACGCCTCGGGTGAAAAAGAAAACGTTCCGGAGGCTTCCATTCCCGGTATCACACTAAAGGAAGCCTTTGCCAGGGCGGGCGCAGCGGACAAGGTAACAACTTCATTATCCGGATCGGTCGCGAATACGGGAATGTTGAGCGTCTGGCCTGTTTCAACCGTAAATGCAGGCTCCACAACCACCTGCGGTGGATGATTTTCCACCACGATAATTGCCACCGTATCCGGCGCGCTATCGATGTGCCCGTCGTTGACTATCAGCTGGATAACATAGGTACCGGCAACATCGGCAACGAAATTCGGTTTTGACAAAAGAACATCGGACAAGATGGCATTACTGCCCTCGGGAATGGAAACCAAGGACCACCGGTAGGTCAAGGGGTCACCATCCGCGTCCAAAGAGTCCGTACCATCCAGGTTCACCAGGGCGGAAAGATACAGGGTACGGTCCACGCCGGCGCTAGCCCTGGGAGCCGTGTTCGGAGGGCCTGTCATTACCGTTATTGTAACCGTATCTGGATCGCTGTCATCACTGCCATCATTAACAATAAGCTCCAAAATGTATATCCCGACAATATCGGGAGAAAAAGCAGGTTTGTCCGAAGCCGGTTCGGGCAACACCGCCGCGCTGCCTTCTGGGATTTGCGAAAACGACCATTGATACGTTAGCGGGTCCCCCTCCAGGTCCGTCGATAAGGTGCCGTCCAACTGTACGGTGGTCGAAGCGGAAACCGCCTGGTCTGCGCCCGCATGAGCAATGGGGGCCGTATTAAACGTCTCTCCTATGGAAACGATAATGGAATCCGGTTCACTGTCCAGGAGTCCATCATTAACGATCAATTGAATCTCATAGGTTCCGAAAACATCAGCAATAAACGCAGGCCGCGAAGAAGCGCCGTTTGTCAATTCCGTCACACTGGCCTCGGGCCTTGAAAGAACCGTCCACATAAAGGCAAGTGCGTCACCGTCCACGTCCGCTGAAGCGGTTCCATCCAGAAACACCAGTGTGCCCAGCGGAACAGTCTGGTCAGGGCCGGCATTGGAAACAGGCGCATGGTTCTCCCCCTCTCCTTCCGCCTCTCCTTCGGGCTCCCCTTCCGCTTCACCTTCGACTTCACCTTCAGACTCGCCCTCGGGTTCTCCTTCTAACTCACCTTCGAATTCACCTTCAGACTCGCCCTCGGGTTCTCCTTCTAACTCGCCTTCGGGCTCGCCTTCCACCTCCCCTTCCGCCTCGCCTTCAACTTCACCTTCATGTTCACCTTCGGGCTCCCCTTCCGCCTCGCCTTCGAGTTCACCTTCAGACTCGCCCTCGGGCTCTCCTTCTAACTCACCTTCGACTTCACCTTCAAATTCGCCTTCGAGTTCACCTTCGGGCTCGCCTTCCGCCTCGCCTTCGAGTTCACCTTCAGGCTCTCCCTCGGGTTCTCCTTCTAACTCACCTTCGAGTTCACCTTCGAATTCGCCTTCGACTTCACCTTCCACCTCCCCCTCCGCCTCGCCTTCAGCCTCCCCTTCCAACTCGCCTTCGAATTCACCTTCGGGCTCGCCTTCCACCTCCCCTTCCGCCTCACCTTCAACCTCACCTTCGAATTCGCCTTCGGGCTCCCCTTCAGATTCACCTTCGAATTCGCCTTCGACTTCACCTTCATATTCGCCCTCGGGTTCTCCTTCTAACTCGCCTTCGACTTCACCTTCGGGCTCACCTTCCACCTCCCCTTCCGCCTCGCCTTCGAGTTCACCTTCAGGCTCGCCCTCAAGTTCCCCTTCCGCCTCGCCTTCGAGCTCGCCCTCCATCTCGCCTTCCGGTTCTCCCTCCGGTTGCTCCGCATCCACAAGAATAAATTCTTCCAGCGTTCTTTCGGCAACCGTGCCATTGTCCAATGAAACTGTCACCGATACCGTATATCTGCCCGGGGCCAAATACGTATGTACGACTTCCTGCCCCTTTCCTGCCTGTCCATCGCCAAAGTTCCAGTGCCAACCCAAAATCCGGATAGTATGTTCTGCGGAGTCCTCCTCTGTTGAGGGAGGCGGCGTCATGTCTCTAAATTTCAATTGATATGGGGCAATGGCCTTTGCCCCGGCCGAGAATACTACCGTCAGCGGCGCCAGTCCATGGGTCGGATTCGCCCTGACACTAAGCGACACGGGGGTATTTGATCCGGAGCACCCCGCAAACAGTACCAAAAGAAGAAGAAAAATGGAACGCTTAATGACGGTCCTAAGCCATTCCTTACCCTTGCCAACCTTTAAAACATAACGCACGTTGCATTTTCTCCCGCCTGGGCCTCTCGAAGTTCAAGCCCCAATTAAGAAAATTACTAAGCAACAATACTCTTTGTAGGCAGTTATAAATATTACCAAATAACATTTAAAAAATCAATATAATGACTATTTGAAATATGTTTTATGAAAATTTAAGGATAGTACACAATGATTCATAGAGAATCTACGAAAAGATTCCCTCCACTTGGGGCGAATAACAAAAAGCCGACAACAGGATTGTAACCCTGTTGCCGGCTTTATAAGAGGTAAAATACGGCGGTTCGCTAGTCGACTTTGTATTCCCCCAAGCCGACCAACTCAATACGGGCGTTTTCAGAAGCATCGCCTACGCGTGTTCCGAGCCGCATAATACGAGTATATCCGCCGTCACGTCCGACAAAAGCAGGACCGATAACCGTAAATAGTTTGCGCACGACCGCTTCATCCCGAAGTTTAGCAAATGCGAGCCTTCGGTTTGCAACGGTATCCGTCTTTGCCAGCGTAATTAAAGGTTCCGCAAACATACGCAGTTCTTTGGCTTTGTAAACGCCCGTTTCTATGGCATCATGTTTAAACAGGGCAACGGCCAGATGTTTGAGCGTTGCTTTCCTGTGGGCCATATCGCGGCCCAGTCTTCTTCCAGCCTTTCTATGTCGCATGGTTATTCATCCTCATCCGTGTTTTCTTCATCAAGTTCGTCTTCTTCTTCGATATCGCCAGCATGGTTACTATCGTCGTCGCTGTCCTCATCGTGTTCTTCCCGGACCGGTCCTTTGTCCATACCGGGCATTTTCATGTCCAGATGCAGTTTCTGCGCTTCAAGGATGGCCTTGATTTCGTCCAGAGACTTCTTGCCGAAGTTTGGCAGGTCCATGAGTTCGGTTTCACTCAATGCCACCATCTGGCCGATGGTAGCAATCCTGGCCGCCTTCAGACAATTGGCGGCGCGAGCACCCAATTCCAATTCATCAATGGAACGTGACAATACACGCATCAGTTCCTGATTTTCGGCAAACCCGTCTTCCGCTTCAAATACTCTGTCGCTTGAACTCAAGGTAAAAATATTGAAATGTTTGATGAGGAGCGCCGCGGAATTTCGCAAGGCTTCCTCTGGCGTAATGGAGCCATCGGTCCATACTTCAAGGATAAGCCGGTCATAATCCGTCATCTGTCCGACGCGGGCATCTTCAATCATAAAATTGACTTTGGTAACCGGGGAAAAACTGGCGTCAAGATAGATGGTTCCCAGAGGGGCGTGCTCGAACTCAAATTTGTCCGCCGTGACAAATCCGCGTCCCTTGGCCACTTTAATTTCCATCTGCACGGTCGTTTTGCTCTGGGTCGCCGTGAAGACTACCAAGTCCGGATTAAAAACATCTATGGGCTGCCCGGAAAACAAGTCGCCCGCAGTAACCGCGCCTTCCCCCTTGTGGGTAAAGGTAAAGATAAGCGATTCACCCTCATTGAGGCGAATGCGGCACTGCTTGAGGTTGAGTACAACATCCGTCGCATCTTCATAGACACCGGGAATAGCCGAAAACTCGTGTAGAACATCCTCAAAACGTATGGCCGTAACCGCGCTTCCCGGCAAGGCCGACAGGAGCACACGTCTGAGAGCGTTGCCCGTCGTAGTACCATAACCACGTTCGAAGGGTTCCGCAACGACACGGGCATAACGGTCTGTTGCACCTTCTTCAATTTTATACATTTTAGGAATGCTGAAATCTTTTTCACTCATGGTTCCACGCCTTTCCAGACTCGGGCCGTATTGAAAACCAACACACTACCTGCGCACGGGACCTTGCATGTTCCGCCCGCACCCTGCAGCAACAAGCGTTAAACACGCCGGCGCTTGGGCGCCCTGCATCCGTTATGGGGGATGGGGGTTACATCCCGGATGAGCGTAACATTCAAACCGCAGGCCTGAATAGCGCGAATCGCGGACTCGCGACCGGACCCGGGCCCATTCACATAGGCGCGCACCTCGCGCAAGCCCAAATCCAGCGCTTTCTTGCCAGCCTGTTCTGCCGCCAACTGCGCTGCGAAAGCCGTGCTTTTTCTGGAACCTGAAAATCCGACCTGCCCCGCACTGGACCAAGATATCACGTTCCCTTGCGCGTCCGTAATGGAAACAATGGTGTTATTGAAGGACGCCTGGATATGGGCGACACCCGAGGTTACATTTAAATGTACCTTACGTTTCTTAATCTTGCTTTTTCTTTTTTCTTTAGCCACGTTCAGTTTTCTCCTGCGAACAGATTTTACCCGACCCGGGGTTGATTAAGGATTATCCCTGATAGATTATGCCCGAAGAACCAGTGCCGTTATGATTTCTTTTTAACAACCGCCATCCTGCGCGGACCCTTCCGGGTACGCGCGTTGGTATGAGTGCGTTGTCCCCGCACGGGAAGTCCGCGCTTATGGCGCAGGCCCCGATAACTGCTGATGTCCATCAGCCGCTTGATATTCGCGGTAATTTCGCGTCGCAAATCGCCTTCCACTTTGTAGTCGCTCTGAATCGCGCTGGAGATCTTGTTGACCTCCTCGTCGGTAAGGTCTCTGATCCGCGTGTCCGGGTTTACGCCTGTTTTGGCCAGCAACTGCCTGGCACGGGTCGGACCAATGCCATAGATCGCTTGTATGCCTGCTTCCACGCGTTTCTCGCGCGGCAATTCAACACCAACAATACGTGCCATTTACATGTACTCCAATATGCCAAGTTCGGGTTCACTCTGCGCCGCACCAAGCACAGCCGGTACGGGTTTTCCGCGCGCGGGTGCTGCCTCGCACGCGCCATCCGCCTTCCGGCCTGCACGAAACGCCGAGATGCGGCATACCACTATTTTTGCCTATAAATAATCCGTCCCCGGCTCAGATCGTAAGGGGACATTTCCACTTTCACGACATCCCCGGGCAGAATACGAATATAATGCATACGCATTTTCCCGGAAATATGCGCAAGAATTTTATGGCCATTTTTCAGTTCAACGCGGAACATGGCATTGGGCAACGTCTCCGTCACCTTGCCTTCTACTTCTATGGCCTCTTCTTTCATAATGCCACCATCATCCGGTCACTTTCATTTCCGTTCATCCTTCTCTCATCCCCCATGACGGCACCTCACACCAAGACAAAATTTCACCGCCATGTTTGCGTACAACGATTGTATGCTCAAAATGAGCGCTAGGCTTTCCATCACGCGTCACCACCGTCCACGCGTCCCGTTTAACACGCACTTGCCCGGAACCTGCGTTTACCATGGGTTCGATCGCCAACACCATGCCTTCTTCCAGGCGGGGCCCGGATTCTCCGGAGTCAAAATTAAATATCTGCGGGTCTTCATGCATCTCAACGCCGATACCATGTCCGACGTAACTGCGCACGACATCAAACCCGGCTTCCCGGCTGGTCTTCTCGATGACACAACCGATATCATTGAGACAGTTTCCGACTCTCGAAACACGAATCGCCCGCGACAACGCCAAGTCCGTTACTTCCAACAACCGCATCCGCAACGCATCCACGGCACCGCATGGATGGGTAACCGCTGCGTCACCATAATAACCTTTATAACAAACTCCAATGTCAATACTAACAATCTCACCCGCACGCAGCGCACGCTTGCCTGGAATGCCATGCACCACTTCATCATCAATGGACACGCAGATCGAGGCAGGATAACCACGATACCCTTTGAATGCAGGCTTTGCACCGGCATCGCAAATAAGCGCTTCCACAAGTTTATCGAGATCGCGCGTACACGTTCCCGGCTGGATCATTTTCGCCACCTGCTCATGCGCCCTGGCCACGATTTCGTTGGCCTGTCGCAAAAGCGCGATTTCTCTTTCCGTGCGTATTGAAATCATCCATCGCACCGGTAGTTGAAAGAGCCACCGTTTAGGACGCGTTCACAGTCCACGCTTTCTCCATAATTAATCAGGCATTGTATCATATTTACTTGGGGCATTGCACGTCACCGACTACGGCAATTGTTAAAGCCGCCGCGAACGAATCCGGCCCCCACGCGTGCTGCTGAACCCTTCATAATGCCGCATGACAAGATGTTGTTCTATTTGTTTAATGGTGTCCAATGCCACACCCACGAGAATAAGAAGGGTCGTGCCGCCGAAGTAATGGGCCAGATGCATGTCGGGAACACGCAATACCTGAATAATAACGATGGGCACCAACGCTACACCGGCAAGGAATATGGAGCCGGACCAGGTAATCAGCGTCATCACCCGGCTTAAGTAATCGGCAGTAGCTTTCCCTGGACGCACACCTACCAGCACGCCACCGTATTTTTTCATATTATCGGCCATTTCCGCCGGCCGAAACGTGCTTGCCGTATAAAAGAACGAGAAGAACACAATCAGTATCGCGTAGATGGCGTTATACCAGAACCCCATGGGATTCAACGCGGCGTTAATGACCGTTTCCAGCCATGGCCACGGAATAATGAGACTCCTGACCACATACTCCGGCAACATCAGAATAGAACTGGCGAAAATGATAGGGATCACGCCGGCCTGATTTACACGCAACGGGAGGTAGGTGCGTTGTCCACCGGAGACGCGCCGTCCCTTCACTTGCCTCGGATACTGCACCGGTATGCGCCGCTGACCGGTGGTAATGACGACGGCTGCGGCCACGACAAAGACCATCATGGCTGCCAGAACCAACGCCTTCACCATGGAAATCTGGCCGGTTCCCATCAAACCGAAAAGGTTCTGCAACGCCGTGGGCATCCCGGAGATAATGCCGATAAAAATAATCAGTGACATGCCATTACCGATGCCATGCTCCGTAATCTGTTCACCGAGCCACATGATGAAAGCCGTACCGGTGGTCAGGGTAATCATAGTGAGCACAATAAAAAACAGCCCAGGTTGTGGCACAATTTCAGTGCCCATCCCCTGCAGATAAACCGCAATACCAACAGACTGCACAATGCATAACACTATTGTGCCGTAACGTGTGTAATCATTTATTTTACGCTGCCCTTCCTGGCCTTGTTTTTGAAGTTCCTCCAGGGCAGGAATAACGTTTACCAACAAGGACAGAATAATGGAGGCGGTAATGTAGGGCATGATACCGAGCGCAAACACGGTAGCATTGCTGAAGGCACCACCGGTAAACATATCGTAAAAACCCAACAGCCCTGAACCGCGGCCCAGCATGGACGCGAGCGCGCCGCCATCCACACCCGGCACAGGCACATGGGCACCCAACCGGTACAGGGTCAACATAAAGAGTGTGAACAAAATACGACTCTTCAGTTCGGGTATTTTAAACGCGTTTTTAAAGGCTTCAATAGGTTCAGCCACAATTAATGCTCCTTACCGGTCCGCTTATATCTCAGTCCGCTGCACCATCCTTTTTTTCGGCAACATTATCCGAAACCATCTGGACGATTTCCAGCACGCCGCCGGCTTTTTCAACCTTGGCGCGCGCTGTTGCGCTTGCAGCCTGCACCTTCAGATTCAAGGGCTTGGTCAGTTCGCCCCTTCCCAGCAATTTAACACCTCCCACGGCGGTTTTTACAATACCCAGTTCCCTGAGTTTATCGACCGTCACCTCTTCGCCCTGGCGAAACGCACTGTCCACAACATCCAGATTTATTTCGGCCATGGAATGACGCTTCCGGTGATGAAAACCGCGTTTAGGCAGACGGCGGTGCAAGGGCATCTGTCCGCCTTCAAATCCGGCGGGCATACTGAAACCCGACCTCGATTTTTGTCCTTTATGTCCACGGCCGGCGGTTTTGCCGGAACCGCTTCCATGTCCACGGGCGACACGTTTTTTGTTCTTACGGGCGCCCGGAGCGCTTTTAAGTCCATGCAATTCCATAGGTTGTCCATCCTTCCATCCATTCAGGGCAAACCGCCTGAAGCAATGCGTTAATCCTTTGCCCGGCCGACTTACAGTACTTCGGCCACATCCAGTCCCCGGTCCGCAGCTATTTTTTCGACCCTACGCAGTTGTTTAAGGCCTTCCAGCGTTGCCCAGACGATGTTCGTGGCACAATCCGACCCCAAGGATTTGGTCAATATGTTCTCATAACCGGCGGCTTCAACGACCGCACGTACGGGCCCGCCGGCGACAATTCCCGTACCCAGCGAGGCGGGTTTCATCAGCACCTTGGCGGCGCCCAGCCGTCCTGTAACTTCATGGGGAATCGTTGTGTGCACCACCGGGGTTTCAATCATGCTTTTACGCGCCTTTTCCACCGCCTTGCGAATAGCTTCAGGGACTTCGGCCGCCTTTCCGAGGGCGGCGCCCACATTTCCCTTGCCGTCACCCACCACCACCAAAGCACTGAAATTAAAACGTCGTCCGCCTTTCACCACCTTGGCCACGCGATAAATTTTTACCACATGTTCCACCAAGCCATCCTGAACATTCGATTCGGATTCAGCATTAGGTCTGCGATTCATTTAGTCGCCTCATCTATTGGGTGTTACGTTACTAAGTTGTACTGTTTCTAAAACTGCAACCCGGATTCCCGCGCGGCATCGGCCAACGCTTTAACCCGTCCATGATACAGGTGCCCGCCACGATCAAAGCAGGCTTGCCGGATATCCAACGCTTTGGCCCGCTCGCCGATTTCCTGGCCCACCTGCTTGGCAGAATCCACATTCCCTCCGGGAATCTTCATGGCCAGCGAAGATGCCGCGGCAAGCGTCTGGCCGGTAGTATCATCTATCAACTGTACATAGATATGTTTTGTACTGCGGGTTACGCGAAGACGGGGCCTTTCCTGCGTTCCGCGCATTCCTTTGCGCACGCGGGTAATACGCCGCTTCAACATCACCCATTTCTTATCCGTCTTAGCCATTTGTAAACCTTTCAAAATGCGCCCGGGAGCGCCCGTCCTTTCAGGACAACCCTACCCTATGCGCCCGCTTTGCTTTCCTTGCGCAATACATATTCGCCTTCATACCGGATGCCCTTGCCCTTGTAGGGTTCAACGGCCCTGAGTTTTCGTATATTGGCGGCCACCTGACCGACTTGCTGTCTGTCGATACCGGAAATATGAATCGTCTGCGTGCCCTCCACCTCAAACGTGATGCCCGCAGGCGGCTCCACTATCTTCGGGTGGCTGTAGCCGAGCTGCAGATTCAAGTTCTTGCCCTGAATCGAGACACGATACCCGGTGCCCTCAATCAACAGGGTCTTGCGATAACCTATGCTCACCCCAGTCACCATATTGTTGAGAAGCGCGCGCGTCAGTCCATGCAGCGACCGATGCTCGATCTTGTCGCTCGGCCGGGTGACAATAAGGGCGTTGTTTTCAAGGGCAATATTGATTTCCGGCGAGAAGGTCGCCTCCAGTGTACCCTTGCCGCCAGTCACCTTCACATGGCTGCCTTTAAGTTCACATTTTACGCCGGCGGGAATTTCAACCGGCAATTTACCAATGCGTGACACTGTTAATAATCTCCTGTATCGGGGTTCGATGAAGGGTTCCGCATGATCACCATACTTTGCACAACAACTCACCGCCCAGTTTCTGCTTGCGCGCCTGCTTACCCGTCATAACGCCCTTTGACGTGCTGAGGATGGATATCCCCAGACCACTTCGAACCTGATTAATTTCATCATGGCTCACATATACCCTCAGACTCGGCTTGCTCACACGGGTTATCCCCTGTATGACCGGCTGCCTGTCGGACAGATAGCGCAGTTTGATCCGCACAATACCCGGGGCAGGCTGTTCAGATTCTTCATAACTCTCGATATAGCCCTGCTCGGCAAGTACCCGGCAAAGGGCCACCTTCACGTTGGAACGGGGCACATCCACCGTTACTTTACCAGCCTGCAGGCCGTTGCGCATACGGGTCAACATATCGGCAATGGGGTCACTCATGGACATATGTCATCATTCCTTGTTTCTTAGAAAGGGCTTACCAACTGGACTTTGTGACACCGGGGATTTTACCCTCATGGGCCAATTCACGCAGGGATATACGCGACATACCGAACTTGCGCAGATACCCTCTGGGCCTTCCGGTGACTTTACAGCGGTTCCGATGCCTTACCGGACAGGAATTACGGGGAAGCTTCGCCAACGCTCGCACCGCTTCCAACCGCGCTTCAATGGGAAGCGCCTGGTCGATGATGGTCTTCTTCAATGCCCGGCGCCTCTCCCGGTACTTCGCCTCAAGCCTCATCTGCCGTTTCATCTTTTCGATTTTACTTGTCTTGGCCAATGTATCTTACCTTGTCTTGCGCCTTTACAGGCACCGTTAGTTGTTATGGACTTCAGCTGGCGAAAGGCATGCCCAGTTTTTTCAGCAATGCCCGGCTTTCTTCAGCCGAATTAACATTTTTAACCACGAACGTAATGTTCATGCCACGCACCCGTGTAACCTTGTCCAAGTCCACTTCGGGGAAAATGGTCTGTTCACGAATGCCCAGCGTATAATTACCGAACTTATCGAAAGACTTTGGCGACAATCCACGGAAGTCGCGAATACGAGGAATGGCAATGTTGAAAAGCCGATCCAGAAACTCCCACATATACTGGCCGCGCAGGGTCACCATGCACCCAATGTTCACGCCCGCCCTTAACTTGAAGTTTGAAATGGACTTGTGTGCTTTCCGTATTACCGGCTTTTGCCCGGTAATGAGGGCAAGTTCCGCCACGGCCACATCCATCAGTTTCGCATCTCCAATGGCATCACCCACACCCATATTAACTACGATTTTTTCCAGGGTCGGCACCTGCATGATGTTTTGGTAACCAAACTCTTCACGCAACGCAGCGACGATGTCCTGCTGATATTTTTCTTTGAGTCTTACGCCCACGTTAAATTCTCCCGGCATATCTGGTATTTCCGCTTTGGGCCCATAACCGATTCAAGTACGGCATGCGTCGGCAAGCTTCAATCCACGGTTTCACCTGTAACTTTCCATATACGCACACGGCTGCCGTCGCTGAGTTTTTTCATCAGAATCTTAGACGGCGCATTAACATTGGCACACCACCCCATGACATTGGAGATGTGTATAGGCGCCTCGCGCTCGATAATGCCGCCACTCTGACTTTTCCGGCCAGGCTTGGTGTGGTGCTTCCGGATATTGACACCTTCAACCAGCAGCGTATTCTTTTTTGTGTACACTTCCAGAACACGCCCGCGCCGTCCTTTATAACGGCCTCGCGTCACTACAACGATATCTTTTTTTCGAATATACATGGTCTCTTTAAATCCTATAAAACTTCCGGCGCCAACGACAGGATGCGCAAGAACCCGCCTTCACGCAATTCACGGGGCACGGGACCGAAAATACGGGTTCCCCGGGGTTCCTTTTGAGGATTGATTATGACAGCGGCGTTGGAATCAAAGCGTATCACCGTACCGTCGGGCCGTTGCGTATCCTGTTTGGTCCTTACGATGACTGCCTTGACAACGTCACCTTTTTTTACGGCCGCATTGGGCAGGGCCTCGCGGACGCTTGCGGTAACGATATCACCCAGTCCCGCGTACCGTCTTTTGGAACCGCCCATTACCTGGATAACACGCAATTGTCTCGCGCCCGAATTATCGGCAACTGTCAGTTTAGAATATATCTGGATCATACGTATGTTTCCTTAGCCGCTATTCGGCGCGTTTGACCACTTCCACCAGGCGCCACCGTTTGGTCTTGCTCAATGGCCTAGTCTCCCGAATGCGCACCAGATCGCCCACATTGCAGGTTTCCATTTCGTCGTGGGCTTTGAACTTCTTGGTCTGGTGCAGCGCTTTTTTGTACAAACGGTGTTCTTTCACGCGGACAACCGCCACCGTAATGGTCTTGTTCATGGCTGTGCTGGTAACCAAACCCACACGTTCCTTGCGGTTGGCGAGCACTTTTTTATCCTGCTGGGGGGTATCCGTAGCCATTACTTGTTCGTCCCTTTCGCCGCGGCGATTTCCCGCTCTTTCATAATGGTTTTAATTCTTGCAATGTCCCTGCGTGCCTCGCGGGCGCGACGACAGTTGTCCACAATGCCTGTCGCTTGCTGTAATCTGAAATTCACAATGTCGTCCTGACGCTCTTCGATAAGCGTCATGAGGGCATCGGCAGTCTTATCTCGTAATTCTTTGGCTCTCACCGGAACTATACTCCCTTGTTTAAACACGGCACTTTATAGCGCCCGTGAAACGAACTTAGTTTTAATAGGCAGTTTAAACCCAGCCAAACGGATAGCCTCGCGCGCCAATGGCTCGGCGACCCCTTCGATTTCAAACATAATCCGCCCGGGCTTTATCACGGCCACCCATTCTTCCGGGGCGCCCTTTCCCTTGCCCATGCGTGTCTCTGCGGGCTTTTTTGTTATGGGTTTGTCTGGAAATACCCGTATATAGACCTTGCCGCCACGGCGCAGGTGACGCGTGATGGCGACACGGGCGGCCTCTATCTGGCGGGCGGTAATCCAACCGTCCTGATTGGCTTTCAACCCGAACTCGCCTTCTTCAAGGGTAAATCCGCCCTTGCTCGCCCCGCTCCTGCGGCCACGCTGCACTTTGCGGAATTTCATACGCTTAGGCATCAACATAACTGCTCTATCTCCACGCTACGCGCCTCACGGCGCCTCGTTACTGACTTCTGCTGCCAATCCAACACATCTATTCCTGGGACGAAGCGACGTCCGCACGCCTGCCGCGACCCCCGCGGCCGCCACGCGGCGGCCTGCCATCCCCCCGCTCCGAACGATACCCACGGCCTTCCTGCGGATGTTTTCCGCCGATATCGCCGGGCATCGCTTCAACGCGCTCTCCCGGCATTACATCACCGAGGTAAATCCACACCTTGACGCCGATGGCACCATAGGTGGTTCTGCTGGTAGCAAAGCCATAATCCACATTTGCGCGCAAGGTATGCAGCGGCACGCTGCCCTCGCGCGATTGCTCTGCACGGGCAATTTCCGCACCGTTCAGGCGCCCGGCCACACGAATACGTATTCCTTTGGCACCCCGGCTCATGGTGTTTTGCATGGCTTTTTTCATCGCCCGGCGGAAGGATGCGCGACGTTCCAACTGGCCCGCCAAGCGGTCGGCCACCAACTGGGCGTTCAAATCGGGAATACTGACTTCGTTAATTTTGACGGTCACTTCATGACCGGTGAGCGCTTCCAGCTCCTGCCGCAACAGCTCTACCCGGTCGCCTTTGTTGCCAATGGCATATGCGGGCTGTGGCGTAAAGATATGCACTTTCGTCTTCCGGCCCGCGCGCTCAATATCGACCTTGGCCACTTCGGCCTTTGGATTGTCCGGATCGTTTTCCAAGCGTTGCTTGACATACTTGCGTATTTCAAGATCCTTGTGAAGCAACTCGACATAATCCTTGCCGGCATACCATATGGACGACCAGTTTTGAATGACGCCCAAGCGAAATCCGAAGGGATGTATCTTCTGACCCATGCGATTCTCCTCTACTCTGTGATGGTCAGCGTTATGTGACTGCTGCGGTGACGAATACGCCCTGCCCGACCGCGCGGCATGGGCTGGAACCGATAGAAGGTACGGCCCTCGTCCACCATGATGGTTTTAATAATAAGTTCGTCAGAATCAATGCGGCGCCGCTCTTCACGCGCTTTCCACTCTGCGTTGGCCACCGCGGAATCCAGCAGTTTGTGCACAGGCTCTGCAGCCCGCTGCAGTGAAAACTGCAGGATGTCGCGTGCATCCAACACCCGCTTGCCGCGAATGGAATCGGCAATTAACCGCGCTTTGCGGGGCGAAAGCCGTATGTTTCGCAATGTTGCCCTGGCTATTAACATTACCGGGTCTCCTGTTATTTGCCACCCGCGTGACTGCGGAAGGTTCGGGTTGGAACCAATTCACCCAGCTTGTGGCCGACCATGTTTTCAGTGATGAAGACGGGGACAAAGGATTTACCGTTGTGCACCGCCAAGGTCAGGCCGACCATATCCGGAACGATGGTTGAACGGCGGGACCAAGTCTTGATGACACGGCGATCCCTTTCCTGCTGCTGCTTGATCACTTTCTGCAGCAGACTGTCATCGATAAAATAACCCTTTTTCAATGAACGGGGCACCTGTATTCTCCTTTATTGTTCAGGCCCGAAAAACGTCCCCATGGACCACCTGCGGCTCCGCCGCGATTCGGCGTTCGACTCCGGCCCATGCCTTATGCATTGCGCCGCCTGATAATAAATTTATTTGAACGATTTTTCTTTTTCCTGGTCTTGTACCCTTTGGTCGGCACACCCCAAGGCGTCACGGGATGTCCGCCGCCGGAAGAGCGTCCTTCACCACCGCCCATGGGATGGTCCACTGGATTCATGACCACGCCACGAACTTTCGGCCTTCGCCCGAGCCAACGGCTCCGGCCTGCCTTGCCGAGCACGACATTTCCATGTTCTTCATTGCCTACGGTACCAATCGTCGCGCGGCATTCACTCAAAACACGCCGCATTTCACCCGAGGGCAGGCGCAGGACGACAAACCGTCCCTCTTTTGCGAGCAACTGGCACTTGTTACCGGCGGAACGCGCGATTTGCCCGCCCTTGCCGGGAGTCATTTCCACATTGTATACCAAACTACCCATGGGAATATTGGACAAAGGCATGGTATTGCCGGCCTCGTACTCCGCTGCGGTCCCGCTCATGACCGTCTGCCCGGTTTTTACGACATTATGCGCAAGCACATAGCGTTTCTCGCCATCGGCATAAACGACCAGAGCAATCCGCGCGGAACGGTTGGGATCATACTCAACAGCCGCGACTTTGCCTGGAATGCCGTCCTTGTCCTGTTTGAAATCCACAATGCGGTACTGGCGTTTTGAACCGCCGCCGCGACGGCGCATGGTGACACACCCCATGTTGTTACGGCCACTAATCCGTTTCTTGGATTGGAGTAACGCCTTTTCGGGTTTCTTCTTGGCCAGTTCCGAAAAGTCAGACACAGTCATGGTGCGCCGTGACGGGGTATAAGGTTTAAATCTCTTTAATGGCATGGTTTGAAGGTCTCCATCAGATCAGTTCAATTTGATCGCCGGGGCGCAGGGTAATAATGGCTTTCTTCCAATGCGCCCGCCGGCCCGTACGGCGCGTGCCAATCTGGCGGCGAGACTTGCCGCGGTAGTTCATGGTGTTTACAGAAACCACTTTTATCGCTTCTTTGCGATACATGTCTTCGATGGCGTCGCGAATCTGCCGCTTGTTGGCCGTCGCGCTGACACGAAATACATAGTGGTTCCCATTTTCGCGAAGAATCTGAGACTCTTCCGTTACAATGGGCCTGTCTATGATTTTATGGTATTCCACGGTCATGATAATCGTTCCTCAAGTTTTGGAAGCGCTTCACGCTGCAGCACCACCTGGGTAGCGCCAATCACATCAAGAGCGCACACATCCGCCGCCGTGCGCACGGATACATTTTGTATATTCCGCGAGGACAACAGCACTTTCGTGTCATAATCGGCAGTGACCAGCAGCGTGCGCCGGCTTCCCGGAGCAACTTTATCCATCATGGCGGCGAATAGTTTGGTTTTGGCCTGGTCCATCATGAAATCCGCCAGCACGCACAGGCGTTCTGAACGCACCCGGTCCGACAACAGCGCGCAGATTGCTTTACGCTTCATTGCGACGGTAATCCTGTTGCGATACTCCCGAGGCTTGGGTCCGAAAATAGTGCCGCCGCCGCGCAGCAACGGATCCCTCGAACTGCCCCGACGCGCGCGGCCGGTTCCTTTTTGGCGGAACGGCTTTGAACCGCCCCCGGAAACCTCAGCGCGGGTTTTCGTGCAATGCGTGCCTTGCCGTTGAGCAGCCTGCAAGCCGGTAATAACATCATGAATCAGCGTCTCGCTTGTTTCCACGGCGAAAACTTGTTCGCTGACTTCGACGGCATCCTGCTCCACGCCATCCATATTGACAACTTTTAGGGGTACCATGGCTTATCTGGCTCCCTTCATTGTGTGTTTGACCATAATCATGCCGCCATTGGCACCGGGAACGGCGCCTCTAATTACCAGCAGATTTTTTTCAGGGACCACGTCCACCACTTCAAGATTCTGTATGGTAACGCTTGTATTGCCCATGTGACCCGGCAGGCGCTTGCCTTTCACGACTTCCGACGGATCGGCGCTCGCCCCGATGGACCCCGGCCTCCGGTGGAAGTTGGATCCGTGCGTGCCGGGCCCGCCTGCAAAATGATGGCGCTTTACGCCACCGGCGAAACCACGGCCCTTGCTAAGTCCGGAAACATCCACGCGGTCGCCCTTCTTAAAAATGTCGGAGCGAATTTCATCGCCCGGCTTCAGGGCACTGCCGTCTTCCACCTTAAACTCGCGCAGCACACGCTTTGGGGCGACTCCGGCGTTTTTAAAATGCTCCAGTAGCGGTTTGGTGCACCGTTTTTCCTTTTTCTCGCCAAAACCGACCTGGACCGCCTCGTAGCCGTCCCGGCTTGTGGTTTTTCGCTGAACAACCGTGCAGGGGCCCGCTTGAAGCAGGGTTACGGGAATCCACAGGCCATCTTCCGTAAAAATACGGGTCATGCCCAGTTTCAACCCTAATAGACCTTTCAACATCGTTGGTATCCTCACGATGAAACGCATCCATGGAACACCCATGGGCGTTCTTGTTGCATCATTACTGTTTGATTTCCACATCCACGCCCGCTGGAAGCACTAACTTCATGAGCGCATCCACCGTTGACGCACTGGGTTCGAGAATGTCAAGCAGCCGCTTATGGGTTCGACTCTCAAACTGCTCGCGTGATTTCTTGTCAATATGCGGACCTCGCAAAACCGTATATTTCGAGAGAGCGGTGGGCAGCGGGATGGGTCCCCGTATCCCCGCTCCGGTGCGCTTGGCTGCGTCTACGATTTCCTTTGTGGACTTGTCGAGCAGGCGGTGATCATAAGCGCGAAGTTTGATTCGAATTTTGTGGCCGGACGCCATATTTCTTCTCCATTATCGGCAACTCTGTAGACCTGTGCCGACCGCTTCACAATCGTGTGATGGTTGTACCGTATATTCGCCGCGAAAACACTCCCGCGACATTCACCCTTTCGGGACTTACTCGATAATTTTGGTGACCACGCCGGCGCCGACCGTACGACCGCCTTCGCGGATGGCGAAACGCAGTTCTTCCGCCATGGCGATGGGCGTAATCAGTTCGGCGGTGATGCGCACATTGTCGCCGGGCATAATCATCTCCACGCCTTCCGGAAGATTCATCGCGCCCGTCACGTCCGTCGTGCGGAAATAAAACTGCGGGCGGTACCCGTTGAAGAACGGCGTGTGGCGGCCGCCTTCTTCCTTGTTCAGCACGTACACCTCACCCTCGAACTTCTTGTGCGGCGTGATGCTTTTGGGCTTCGCGACGACCATGCCACGCTCCACATCTTCACGGTCAATACCGCGCAGCAGCAGGCCCACATTATCCCCGGCTTCACCCTGGTCCATCAACTTGCGGAACATCTCCACGCCCGTCACCGTCGTGTCGCGCGTTTTTTCGGCAATACCCACGATTTCCACCTTGTCACCAACCTTGACAACGCCCTGCTCAATGCGGCCCGTCACCACCGTGCCGCGGCCCGTAATCGTGAACACGTCTTCCACCGGCATCAGGAACGGCTTGTCCAAAGCGCGGGCCGGCGTCGGAATAAACGCATCCACCGCATCCAGCAACTTGCTCACGTTCGCCTCTTCCGCAGGATCACCTTCCATCGCCTTCAGCGCCGAGCCGCGGATAATCGGGGTATCATCCCCGGGAAATTCATATTTGTTCAACAGGTCGCGCAGGTCCATCTCGACCAGGTCGAGCATCTCGGGATCATCCACCATGTCAACCTTGTTCATCCATACCACGATGGCCGGCACGTTCACCTGG
>Ga0116149_1002676_pt1 | contig 19232 bp, 19 predicted proteins | sample AD_UKC057_MetaG_FD_89787 | JGI IMG/M metagenome (GOLD analysis project Ga0116149, IMG submission 89787) | Active sludge microbial communities of municipal wastewater-treating anaerobic digesters from USA - AD_UKC057_MetaG | ecosystem: Engineered > Bioreactor > Anaerobic > Digestate | place: USA... | reverse complement strand
GCGCTCGGTTGCACCGTCTCGACCTACGGCTCTACCTCGGTCAGCGGCGCCCCCGGCGTGCCCACCCGCACCAAATGCACCTACGGCTGGGCCGGCACGGTGAACTGGAGCGTTTTGCCCGCTCTGGCCATCGAGAACGCTGGCGGCGTTTACCGCATTGAAGTTGCCCATACTGCTACCTCCAGTTGCACCCCTGACGTCACGGTCACCGCCTGGTCCGAGCTGGGCACGGTCTCGGCCTCCTGCACCAACTCCCCGGTTTTCCAGCGAGGTTACGGCGGCGATACGTGGCAGACGATGGGCTACATCACCAACCAGCCGGGCATCAGTGACCCGCTCATCTATTTCATCGTGACCGGCGGCACCGTCAACAACACCGGTAACCGGCTCTACATTGACGCCTTCAAGTTCACCTATGTTGACCTGTGCGACGGTGTCGTAGGCGACGTAGTTGTCACCGGCCCGCTCGCGGCTGGCAATATGTATGTCCCTGTGACTGGAGTCACCGCGGGCGCGACCAACGTCACGATTTATGCCAACGACGTTGAAATCGGCCAGACGAACTATGCCGCGGGCTTCGCTGCCGGCGCCCTGGACGTTCCGGTGAACAGCGCCCTCGTCAAGGATAACATCATCAAGGCGACCCAGAAGAAGCCAAGTGCTGCACCCGCCGGATTCTGCACCTCCCCGATGCCTACGGACGGCCCGCCCGTGGGCAGCGGCGCCAATACTGAGATCACCGTCGTGCTGTCGTGCGGTGAGCAGTCCGCCCTGACCGGCCCAGCCGGGGCGGATACGTCCGGCGCAGCCACAGCACAGTTCCATGTCAAATGCACCGGTCTGGTGGGCAGTTCTGCAACGGCCCCCGTCGGCGGCGCTGCGCTGGTCCCCGGCTCATGCTGGCAGACCATCACATTCGACTTCGCTACCGACCCGAAACGCCAATGGCAGGCGAATACCGATTACACCTCGGCCAATCCGTATTGTCTGCTCGAGGCCCTCTCGTTCGCGATTAACACGACCACTCCCGATTCCGGCCCCTATGAGATCTACGTGGACCTGATCAAGAATGGCGACACGGTGATCGAGAACTTCGAAGGTTGGAATGCCGGTGACGGCGTGATGTTCACCACGCCCAACGTGGCCACCATGCCCGGTCCCGGAGTCACCTACCTCGGCGCGCCCAATTCCGCTGTGGTCAGCCAGGCCAATGCCTACGAAGGCACCAATTCGTGCCGCATCCGGTGGCAGTGGAAGACCACCGACACCATTCGCTGGGCGCGCGTCCTGGCCAGCCGTGCCAACGGCGCGACCTATCCGCAACTGGACATGAGCAAGCCGGTAACCGTGCGCTTGCTGGTCCTGCCGGTGGGCGAAACCGCTGGCAAGCTGGGCGTCGGCGCCGTGCCGAGCCAGACCAAGGATCCGGGCGAGAGCGCCACGTTCAGCGTCGTCGCCACCGGCGTCGGCCCCTTCACCTACCAGTGGAAGAAGGACGGCAACCCGGTCGGCACGGACAGCAGCAGCTTCACCATCGGCTCCGTGCAAGCCAGCGATGCCGGAACCTACACGGTTACGGTTGACAACGCCGCTTGCGAAGCCATCGAAAGCTCGCCCGCTGTGCTCACGGTTAATGTGCCGCAGGTTGAATCGGTGACGATTGACAGTATCACCGCCAGCACTATTGCTTACAGCGGTGGTGCCGGCGCGGAGTTCGTGCTGCTCCAATCGGCCGCCATTGTGCCCGCCTCGTGGTCGCCTGTCGCCACCAACGCCGCCACCCCTGGCACGTTCGCCGTCCCGGGTCCCGGCTTCTACAAAGTCGAGAGCAAGTAGCCCGCGGCTTCAATAACTAAGAACACTTCAAAGGGCCGGGTCTAACCACCCGGCCCTTCTTCTGTACCTCGCCCCCGCGCCAGCGCCAAAAGCCAATACCCCCCAGCCCACGCGCGAGGCAATACCCCCAAAGCAAGATAGCCCCCCTCAAAGCGGCCCCCCTTCTGTTTGGCCAATTCCCAGGCCGGACCTCCAAAAACCGCGCACCAGTCACCCAGCGGCGCCAGCCGCCCCGGTGTATGACATGCTAACCAGCTTTGTCCTGGCCGTGCTCTGTAACGGCTGGCGCTTGGCGAATGTGCAGCGCCTGCGCCAAGCCCCCACGCTCAACCCCCCGTAGCACCTGGCTGGCTCCTCCGTTGCTCCTCCGTTCCACCTCCGTCCCTCCTCCGACTGGCAGTGGGAGGTGGAACGGAGGAGGAACGGAGGAGCAACGGAGGAGCCAGCCAGGTGCTACGGTGCCCACCGCTTGCCACTGGGGGCCCTTGGGGCGGGTGAGGGGTTCGGGGTGGCAAGGCGCGAGCCGGCAGTTCGGAAGGTCTCACCTCAGCCGCGCCGCCGCAGGTGGTGGAGGGCATCGTGCACTGCGGGTGCAAGCTGATCCTGGGCGGCACGAGCAAGAGCAACAAGAGCTGGCGCCTGCTGGACCTGATGCCGGAGATGTCGAGCCGGCGGCAAGCGCGTCGGAACTCGGTGGCCCGGCGCGCCTCGCGCATAGGCTGGAGCTTGGGGAATAGCGGACCGAGGCGTCGCAGGGGAAGAAGGACGCGCCGCAGCTCCCCGCCAAAGCGAATGATGGAGGCGAGGGTCGGAATCGGACAGAAAATGGTGTTGGTGGTCCCAGCACCTCGCCCAATCGCAACTCCCGCAATCTCAGACCCATCGCCTGACAGGCAGCGAAATCACCTGTAAAATGGCCTGTTTTTAAGCGTTTCGTCAAGTCGCCGATTACTCCTGGATTACTCGCCAATAACCAGGCAACAACCCGTTCAATGAAGCGTTGCTGGCACTTTTGCTGGCACTTCTGCTGGGAGCTAAAACACTCCGAAACCACGTGAGATCAGGGCAAGCCTGCAAGATGCGTCCGCAAACTCGCAACATCGCTTCAGTGATGGTCAGAGTGTCAGATTCGTCGAAGAGGATGCAGCGCATACCACGCATCCGCCGATGAGGTAATCCGTCGTGTTCATCCCGCCTGTGCCCGCGCCTCTGGTTGCTCCGCGCAACCTCGCGCCAGCGGTCGAAACATTTTTCCGCCCTCTGTCACTCCGTTGCTGATGCTCCGCCGCCCGGCGGCGCGGGCACAGGCGGGTGCGTTTCGCCAGGAGCGGGGCTGCTCTCTCGGGGCAGGTGAAGAGAGCAGTCCCGCTCCTTCAGAACGAAACGCAAAACATGAACACAACGAAAAACCTCATCGCAACAGGATGCCCCGCAGTCGCTCCGCAGCCGGAGAACAAGATCGTCAAACCAATCACATTTCCACCACAACCACAGGAATGGAAAATCGTATCACTTCGGGAATGTCCCACGCCCGACACCATGCAACAGTGCGAGACGCCGGATCAGGCAGCCGCCTACTGGCGAACGCACATCGCGACCCATCCTTACTTCAATTCTGAATGTGAATGTCTGGTGGTTTTCATCCTTAACACCCGCCGACGCATCAAAGGTCACTACTTGGTGTCCATTGGTACGATGGATACCATTCTCTGTCATCCAAGGGAGGTATTCCGTTTAGCCATCATGGCAAGCGCCGCCGCAATCATCATCGCGCACAATCATCCGAGCGGTGAGCCGACTCCATCGGAGGCCGACATCAAAATCACCCGTGACCTCATTCGAGCGGGCCAGCTTCTCAAAATCGAAGTTCTCGATCACATCGTCGTTGGAAACCCAAACCACACCAGTCTTCGCAGTTTGGGCTATTTCTACTAAGCGAGGCGTGACTTCGGCCCGCTCTGGGATGGATCATTCGCGTGGCAATCAGATGGAAACCCTCATCGTGAACACCACTTAATTCTTCCATTCATCAACAGGAAGTGGCTGCGGCATCCGACTTGCCGATTGATTGAAGGCGATACGGTTGGGCGACCATTCTGGTTTACGGTGACACTCCATCGAGGCCGATGCTCCTTGAGCAAGTTCAGCCAGATGTTCTTCTCACACCCACACGGGCATTGGAACACTGCAACCCAAAGTTCGGATTCACCAACCAAATACACGGTGCGCCGCTTCACGACCTCCGGCTCATCACTGACCCGCTCCACATGCCAACGCCGACCAAGGGGCAACCTTGCCCACGCTGCTTTCAGCAGGAGGATGACCCGTTTGATGATCATCCGAAAAGGCAATCCAAGAAGGGTTCCATGTCGCCGCGTCCGACGTAACGCTGGAGAACGCGGCACGGCTCGCCACCGTCGCCATTTCCGAAGATGCCGTTGATAAGGTCAAACCACTGGTGACGGATTTCGGTGTTGGGATCAATGCGAAATGGGTGAATACGCGCCAGCAGATTGTCAACGGCAAGCGTAGCGCTGAGCCCATTGACGCTAATCACTGCCGGGCTCTCAACCTTTACACCTTTGATGTAGCCTTCATCCACCTCCGCAGCGAACTGTTCCGGGTTGGTCCTGCGGAGCGAAGCGGCTCGCAAAGCTTCAGGGCCATAAACGCGGCGGGACAGCAAACTTGATCCGCCGGGAAGCAGATAATGCACTGAACCGCAAACCACATTCACGCCACCCTCTCCATCTGCGTCCAGACGAACGCCTAAGTCACAATAGGGGATAAGGTAGAAGGTTGCCAGTCGGTTGAGAACATCGCGACCATCCACGGTATCCATGCAACCAAACAGCACGTCGCACGTCGCCAGCTTCTGGAGCACGTCCATCTTAAAGACGTTTTGGGCCAAGGGTGTGACCTGCGTGCATGTTCCCATGCGGCTAATCGCCGATTCAAGAGCCTCGACTTTGGGCGTCTTGCTCTCGGCCTGTTCCAGAGTGGAGTTAACGATGCGATTGAGGTTCTTGTGCTCAATGATGTCAGGATCAACCAAAACCAATTCCCCAACACCGAGCCGCGCGAGTTGCTCGACGACCCAACTTCCCGTCCCGGAGCACCCCACCACGCCCACTCGAAGCGAATTGAGCAACGCAACGGTTTTGTCCCCGAACGCCTGGGCAGTTCTCAGGTCTTTTGGGGCGACTTCCTTGCGTGATGGGGCAAAGTCAAAAAAAGCGATTTCGTCTCCTGCCACCGCGATACGATTCACGGGCACGAACTGCAAATCCGCCGTTATCACTCGGGCAAACATCTCCTTGTTGGGGAGCATGACGGCGCTGGCGTGAGGCATACCATCGTCGGTCCATCCGTGTAATGAACTGAAAAGTTCCGCATCCGAACAGTCGTCAACCTCGGAGAATTGGCGATAATAACCTGGATGGCTGTGAATCTTGAGCACAGCCATGTGCTTCTGCATCGCCTCCTCGTAAAGCGGACGGCCAATGTCAGTTGGCCACTGCACTCGCAACGGATGTCGCTCGTGGCATTTGTCGTAGGGGATAAGCAGCAGTTTGTGAACACATAGGATATGGCTGCATTTGTCGTCTCGGCGTCCACACAACGCGAGTGCCACCGCTTCCTTGCCATCACCGGGAAACAAGTGTCGGTGCAGTTCCTCGACCTGTTGCGAGGTGAATCGCAGATGATACGACTTCATCGTTCAGTTGCGTTGGAATTCACGCTCCAGCCAATGCTTCACCAGCACCAAATGGGTCAGCACGTTGTATTCGCCAGGAATCCATGGGTTGGCTGGTGTGTAATGGCGCGACCATCGTTGCCAACGTTTCCCGTCAATGTTAGCGGATGCCTCCGTGTTGGGAATACCGCGTCCATCTTTACGGCTCAGTGGCGGATGAAAAAAGGCCATGTCCAACTGAGCGGTTGGGTAGCCGCCAGGAATCTGGACGGCTACCGAAACGGATTCGACGTTGTAACCGCTGGGCACACGATACCCGTGAACCAACACCCAGCCTGCGTCATTGCCGGCCTTCACGGTCTCCCAATGGAAGCCGCCGTCATCAAGCCCGGCGACATCCGTCTCGGGGAGGTGGAATTCACGTCTCGGATTCGTGAGTCCCTCCGTTTGGTCCTTCGGCAGAGTAATGAATCGTTCGACGCCAGGTGCGCTGAAGTCCACCACATCGTTGAGGCCGATGGCCACGACTCGACCGCCCTTGAGTTTTTGATTCAAGAGCCAGTTCTCCGGCGGCAGCTTTTTCGCCAGTTCCAAAATCTGGCGACCCGTCATTTCCGGCACGTTGACGGTGTATTTTTCCCGGTCAATGCGGATGATGTATCGCTTGGCTTTGGGCGGCTTGCCGCCGTGCATCTTGGAGAATTCCTCTACGTCGAGTTCCTCCACTTCGACAGCTTCAGGGTTGGCCGGAAGCTGTCCGCTGTTTCCTGTTTTTGAATGTTCTTTTTCCATAGGCATTTCTATCCTTCTGAAGGCGGTTGTGCCTCCACCCAGCTAAATGCGGGTAGGTAACGACGGGGCTGCGGATGCCGACATCCGTGCAAAGCCTGGCCGGTGTTACCAAGCTGCATTTACAGGTAGAGAAAGGTGTCCTATGCGAGAAAACGCAACTGTAGCTGAAGAACAGGCCACCCAAGCGGCGGATGATTTGGATCTGCTGCTTCGGATGACTTTCAAGGATGAGAACCGTGAGGATGCGGAAGCCGCCTTGGCGGAATTCTTCCGCCGATACCAGACGACGCTCATCGGCTTTGCGGAAAAGAACGGCTTCCGAGCGTTGGGCTGGAGTCCAGACGACTTCGTCCTGCGCACCTTTGAAAAGGCGTTTGAGAAGGCCGGTTCGTTCAATGCCCCCTCTGGTTTGTCGCCCGACAAACTGCGGCTAAAAATCCAGGCTTGGCTTTTCCAGATCGCCAAAAACGAGTTCCTGATGGAGTTCCGTAAGCCGGAGAGGAAAAAGGAAGCTCCCACCCAAAAGGAACAGGAAGAAGCCGAGGCTCAAGCTCAACTGCCAGAAAAAGCTCCCGAACGGTTCGACCTTCGCGCCCTTCAAAGCAAAAAAGCAGCCGTCAGGACTTTTCTTGAAACACTGCCCGAGGCCGACAGCGAGATGCTGGTCATCTCGATGAATTTCTACGACTTCAAGACGGGCAAAGCCCACATTCCCGACGACATCCTGGCGCGGCTTGCCGATTCGATGGGGACGACACCAGAAAGCATTAAGACGAAGAGAGGAAGACTCCTCCGAAAATTGGAAGAGTATCTTGAAACTAAAACATGACCACAACACAAGTGACGCAACAACGAAAGGAATTATGAATAACCACGGTGAGAACCCGGCAAAGAAAGGCATCAGGGGCGAAGAGCTTGAAAGCCTGCTGCATCAGGTTCTGCGAGAAGACGGAAAAGTCTTCCCCGTGTCTGAAGAAGACATCCGCAACCTCGAAGCCGAGATTGATCCCAGCGAGGTTCAGAGCATTGATCCTGCCCGGCTGCTGGCCAGAGTCAGGAATCAAAAGCCCGAGGAAAGTTCCAATGTCGTTTCGCTGTTCGGGAAAACATCACCCGAAGTCGAAAACGAGCTGGTTGCAATGGCTGCGCGAAACGGCGGCCAGATCACGGACGAAGTCCGAAAGCAAATGGAGCAGGATCGCGCCAATGCCGAGAAGGGCTTAACGGACGAGAAATGAGCAGGAGCAAAATTGTCCCAGCGCGGCAGCAAGAAATCATCGCGCTTGCCGAGGCGGTTGCGGAGACGCACTGCCCGGCGCGGTTCATTGATCCTATTTGCATCATGGGCAACAAGCACATCACCCACTCTGCAAATTACTACGGCGATGGCTTTGACGGAATGCTTGAGCACCGCAAGGGGAGATTTCACATTTTTTGCAACCTTGATCGCTTGGGGAACTTGACCGCGCCAAGAGCGCGGTTCACACAGGGGCACGAACTTGGCCACTATTTCATTGATGAGCACCGCAACGCTCTGCTGGCCGGCGCTCCAGCGCACTTTTCGATTGCCGATCAACCGGACGCAGAGCGCGTCGTCGAACAGGAAGCTGACCTGTTTGCTTCGCACTTGTTGATGCCCGCCGCGAGGTTCAGCGCCGTTTTTTCCAGGCAGCCGGCCGGGCTGGAAGGCATTCGGGGCATAGTGAAGGAGTTCAACGTTTCCTGTGCGAGCGCGGCGATCCGATTCGTGGAACACAGCACCCAACCCGTTGCACTGGCATACTGGAGAAATGGAAAGCCGCCGTGGACAGAGGTGAATATGGCGTTCAGAAACATCGGCCTGCATCATCTGATGACGCGCTCGGACTTGCTACCGCCAGACTGTGCGACCTCCTTGGCAATCGCCGATAATCCCAACGCTTTTTGCGAACCGAAAACGTCAGTGTCGCTGGCATCATTCTGGTTCAATAGCGTGTATCAAGGAAGCCAGCAGGACATCGTAATCCAAGAAGAAGCCCTTCGGCTCGGACGATTCGGGGTGCTGACCATTCTCCGCCCGCTGCCCAATTCAAGATGAGCCTTCGTCCGTTGCACGTAGCTGCTATCGGATCACCGTTTTCGGACGGCAATGAATCACTCGGCTTTACCCATCTCGGAAATGGCAATTTCGCGGACCATCGGCTGTCCGTCAGGAATGAGCGTGCGCTGATTGCTTGGCAGCGCCGTGAGCAAAGCCAGTTCCATTCGCTGTATGGCGGTTTCGATGCGGCGCAGCGAGTAGCCGCGTAGCGAGACTTCGTGCGTGGCGAAGACCAATCGGAGACGCTGCTCCTTCCCTTCGTTCTTGAGTTCAGCGAAGGCAAACTGATCGAAAGGCAGAAGCAGGCTTTGTTCAGCCGATACTTCGATTTTGACCGCGCGAGCGTTCGGATCGCTCGCCCAACATTCGGGTGATTTTATGCTCATGGGTTTCAATGGGTTGATGACGACGACGGGAAAGTTTCAGGCGACAGAAGTTGTCGGCGGCACGCCGGCCAAAGCGCAGCATGTAGCCGTGCAGCCGATCCCAAAGGCGCAAGCCGCGACGAGGGATTGAGCCAGTCGCGAGTTCCATCGCCAATGGACGATGCCCGGAGCGCGTAATGTTCTCGCGCAACTGTTCCTTGTCCGGCGTGAAGATGCGGATGCCGCGCCGTCCGCGCGATATGCTCACATACCATTGCTGCGCGTTCGTGGCGGCCTTGATGGTCGAATCGGAGAACAGAACGTAATCCACTGTCTTGCCTTGTGAGCCGTAGGACGTGGCTGCGTAGCCTAGCAGGAATTCGCGAAAGCTTCCGTCCAAGACGCGGCCATCAGCGAGCTCAATGCAGCCATCGCCGCGAACCGACTTCACCGCGACCAACTCTCCGTTTGTGACGCGCCCACCGGATGTCAGCTTACGATTGGCTTTCAGGTGCAGGCGGTCGCCGGACGCAACGGCGATCTCGCGCGCCTGACAGACCGAAATCCGGTCGAGCATCTTGTTCGAGACGGTGACGAATCGTCCGCCGACTTCCACGAGCAGTCCGGTTTTGAGAATTCCTGACAGCTTACCTTTCGCTCCCGCAGCGGCTTCCCTGACCTTCTGGTTGAAAACGATCACTGCATCTTGCGGATAGAATCGTTCATCGCGCTTCTGCGCATTGGTCAGGTCCACGCGTTCGAGCGCTTGAACCGTGGCATCAATTGCGCCGAGCAATCCCTTTGCCTTGAGTGCTTCGCGCACGCGCATATTCACGCGATGCACTTCACCCCAGGTCTGTGACACCACGACCGCCGTGGCGTTCTGTTCCGCGAGCTGGATGTATTCGTCGGCGAGCTTGTCGGCTTGTTCGCCCAAGCTACAGCCGACGACAGTGCCCATCTGGTCGAGACGCTTGAATGATTCCGCCAATCTTCCCGCCGCCGCCAATTCAACCGCTTTTCGATACCGCTTGATGCTGGCGCGTTCGCTGTTGTCGCGACCAAGGCCAGGGTCTTGGCGGCGAATTGTATGCAATTCCACCGGCTTCACACCCGCATGACGCTCGATGGCGAGCAACGCGTCCGATGCTTCCACCGCACCGTGCTGCCGGGTGTCGCCAGAAAGGACGACGCGCGCATTCCGTTCCTTGGCGAGCCGGAGCAAAGCCAGCATTTGCCGCCCGCCAATCTGCCCGGCTTCATCCACGACGATTACGGCCGTCTCCGGCAATTCAGCCTTGGCGAGAAAGCTGGCGACCGTCGCCGGGGACAGAAACCCCGCCCTTTCCATATCCACAACTTGCTGACGCTGCGGTGCGAGAACAGCCACGGGTCGTCCCGATTGCTGGATTTGTTGGGCCAACTCATGCAGCACAAAACTCTTCCCTGTGCCCGCGCCGCCTCGAAAGACAGAAACCAGATTCGTCGACCCGAGCAATCCATCAAGCGCCTTGCGCTGCTCGTCATCCAGCTTTGGATTGGCGGGCTGGGGATTGGGCACGAGCGGCCAGCAGTCGCCAACACCTTCTTTGGCGGTCCGAACAATTTCCCACTCCCGCAACAGCACGTCGCGCTTGGTCAATTCACCGGGACGACTTGCGTCACGGATGTAACCACGCCGCTCGGTGAGTTGCTTGAGTTCAGCCAAGGAGAAATCCTCGCCGCGCGCCCGGCCCAACGCTTCCTGCCACACCTGGCATTCTAGCACGACCGAGTTGCGGTCAAACAGATGCTCCTCCGCCCACTGAACCGCCTCGACAACCGAAATGGACGCGCGTCGTTTCTCACCCTCGGTCACGGCCTTGGTCAACCCGCGCAGAAGTTCGCGTTCAGCCTGGCTCAATTGCGCGCCCCACAGCGACCGTAGCTCATCGTGGCTCAAATCCTTCTGCTTTCGAGTTCGCTTTTCAGTCGCAAGCCGTGCGCGCAGGTCCGCGATGTTTCCTCCTGCCAGCTCGGGCTTTTCCGCCAGCAGCTTCGCCAACGCCTTGTCTATCTCCGCGTCCCGCTTGGAGAAGCGGTCGCACAATTCGGTCGGGATTCCCTCAACGAGAAAATCACCGCGCGGCAGGTTGCGGATGCAGTAGCCGAATCTGCGCAACTCGCGGGCGAGTTCGTGGTAATAGGCATTCTCGGCAAATTTCCGTGCGCGCAGCAGTTCGTAGTTTTGCAGTGCCTTCCAACGGTTCTCCACGGAATCAAAGGTCGCGTTGAAAACGATACAGTGTGTGTGCAAGTGCGGATCAAGCGCACGCGACGTGTCATGCGTGAACAAGGCGGCGGCAAAGTTACCTGTGTGCCGGTCGTTCTGCGCTCCTCCAGTGCGAATGCGAGTGGAAGTAAACGCCTCGAACTCGCCAAGCGCCGTCCGCACCGCCCGCGCATGGGCCTCAAGAACGCGAACGTCCTCACCAAGAAAACCCGCGAGCGAAACAGACTTGGGTGGCGAAAACGTGAAGTCGAAGAATATCCGGCGATTGGCCGCAGTCTCACCGCCTTCAGACCGCGTGCTGTTCAATCGCTGCGTCAGCGTCTCTCCGGTTGCGGGATGCTGGTTCTCGCAGAGCCGCATGAAGTCATCGGCACGCACCTTGCCCACCAGCCCGAGCCGCGCCGCGCCGATGCCCTGCCATTCCCCTGACACGCGCTGGCCCTCATCGTAGTAGTCGCCAACGCAGAGGTGTTCCTCGAAGTATTCCTTCGCGTTGGTCAGATTGTATTGCGTCTTCGCCGTGACCACACTACGGACGTTAACAGGACTCCACGCGCACGTTGTGTAGTTGCTACATCCACCCATTCCTTGCTTGTGCTGAACTGCCTACGTGAGCACGAGCACAACTGGTAAGGCCGACGGACAGCTCTGGGGCATTTATTACACCGACCGCGAGTATGCCCGACTGTTGGGTGATCCTCTCCGCACGGTGGTTGAAGCATCATCCAAGAGTGCTGCGGAGGAAGCTGCCGGCAAACTCGGCTTCGAGTCTCCGTGGGCACATCCAGTCACGGCCGAACAAATTCCCCAGGCACTCTGGATTGCTCCTTCAATACCCAAACGGCGGCAGAAGCCCGCCCGCCAACCATCACGCGGCATCCGCATCTGAATATGCAAACTCCCACCACCGCCCAAATCCGCACCGCCATCGAAGTCCTCACCAAACTCGGTGAACGGCTCAATACCCACGCTGAACACTCCGTGATGCAACTGTCGGAATCGCCAGCCGGTGCTCACCACGCTGGGCGCATCGAAGTCAGCGCCATCGAACAGACCACCCGCATTGAAACTGTCGCCGCGCAATTGAAGAACTGGCGGGACGGGTTGCTAGAGCAAAGGAGGCAATGTGTTTCTCATCATGTTTAAGACAGGACAAGCCTTACCCCTTGTTGCCACAAGGATTCTGCGTCCGCGAATGAGTCGCGGAGCGGCCACGGAACAGCCGTGCAACAGCAGCGCGTTGCAGCCACGGCAGTGGCCTGTCCGCGAACCCGATTCGGCCACGGTCAGGGCACAGTCGCGCAAGAGCCCAGAACGCGAGCAGTCCGCAGTTGCGTTCTCTCCGCGCCCGCAGTCGTGGCAACGAATTGTCCGTGTCCTCGAACCAGCAACGGGCCAGAGCGGCCAAGGTCAGGCAAAAGCCAGGTCTTCGTTTTGTCCCCGTTCAGTCCGGGATGCCGGAACGTCCGCATCCTCAAACACGCCGCAACCGCGGGTGGACCGGGAATCATCCTCGACCCGGTCACCGGCGCTTCATCGCCTTTGCGTGGCTACTGCGCCGACAATGGAGTTACCCGTCCACATCCACCACGCTCCCGCGTATGACCTCATTTGATCCAGCCAGTGTCCGCCAGGCGGTCGCGGAGTTTACGCCGCGCCGTCCCGAGAAATTCCAGGACCTGATCCCGGCCAAGGAAGTCATCGCCGAGCTTCGGCAGAAGCGCGCCTCGTATCGCGCGATTGCCGAATTGCTCACCCAGCATTGCCTTCCGACCAGCAAGACGGCCGTCGCCGTGTTTTGTCATGAGGTGCTGGGGGAAATCGTTCGTCCGCGCCGGCGTCCCGGACGCAAACGACCCGCCGTCCCCGCCTTGTCCAGTCCTGAAGCCGTACTACAGCCGCCACCGGACTCGCTCCCGGCCGCAGAACCACCGGCCAATGGCAGCAGCGAGGACTCCCAACAGCCGCGCCCGCGCGGGCCGCGAATCGCCCAAGTCCGGATGCTCAAACCCCAGACCACATGAAACGACTCGATTTGATCCTCAACGGCAAAGGTGGTGTCGGCAAAAGCTTCTTTGCCGTGAACTTCGTCCAGTTCCTCAAGGACAAAGGCATCGCGCACGTGGCGATTGATTCCGACAACGAGAACTCGACCCTGAAGCGGTTTCACCCTGACGCGCGGTTTCTCGACCTCGACAACCGCCGCGAACTCGACGGCATTTTTGCGGCGCTGGAGAAATCGCAACTCGTCGTCATGGATTGCCGGGCGGCTTCCACCGACCTGTTCATTGAATACTTCGCCGAGATTGATCTGCCCGCAGTTCTCGCCGCGATGGGTGCGCAACTCACGCTCGTCATGCCGGTGAATCACGAGGCCGACAGCGTGGACCAGGTGCAGCGGCTCGCCGACCAGTTCGGCAAGCAGTCCGGTTACGTTGTGGTGCGCAACGCGGCGCACAGCGACAGCTTCGCGCTGTTTGAATCCTCGGAGGTGCGGGCACAGCTCAAAGACAAGCTTGGCGGGCGCGAAATCGCGATGGCCCGTTTGCAGGATTGGCTCGTGGAGATGCTCAATGCTGAGAACGTGACCATCACCGCCGCGGTCAAGCACGCTGCGTTCAGCCTCCTCGACCGGCAGCGTCTTCAGACGTGGCAGCGCAAGCTCTACGGCGAAATCGAATCGGTCACCGAACTCCTTTTGCCGACCAAGTAGCCTATGCCGAACATCGAACCCGACTTTGACGACGATTTCGAGAGGGCAGTGGCCGACTGGCGCGAGCGATACCGACTGCGCGAGGACGATGCGGTGCTGCTGCTGGTCGAGTTATTCCGCATCCACCAACGGCATTGGGATGACTTGCGGCGGCGTGAATTGCCATCGTTTGAACTCGTGCGGGCCGACATCGCCAAGCTCGTGGAAACGACGCGGACATTTCAGGCACAGTCAGCGGCCCTGCTGGACGCCCTGAAGAAGCTGCCCTCGACGCATCTCGCGGCCCGAATCACCCAAACGGCGGCATTCTTCGCCGCGCTCGCCAGCCTGCTGGCTGGGTACCTGATCGGGAGGGCGTGGCCGTGAAACTGGACTTCATGCCAATCAGTCCGATTGCATTCCCGCCAGACCTCGAAGTGATGCTCCGGCATCCCCAATACCTCCTGCTGGCTGGCGCGATTGGATTGGCACTGGTAGCCGCGTGGCTCTTGTTCGCACCGGCGAAGCGGGGATTTGTTGCGCGCCTGGGCGGGTTGACGTGGCGGCGAAATCAGTTTTGCCGTGGCTGGCTTATCACCGGCGACACCGGCTCAGGCAAAACCAGCTCTGGAATCAACCAACTCGCCCACCAGGTCTTCCGGAATGAGCCGACGTGGGGCGGCCTGTGCATTGACGAAAAGGGGGTCTATTGGGAAACGCTCGCCGCTATGGCCCGGCACTACGGCCGGGAGCACGACCTAATCCATCTGCAAATCCGCGCCAACGACGCGGATGGCCAGTGGACGCCGCCGCACCGCTACAACCTGACCGGCGACCGAAGCATCCCGTTCACGACCTACGCCAAGTTCGTTGTGGACACCGCCACCAGCCTCGGCCAGGGCGGCGACAAGGGATTCTTCAAAAGCCAGGCGCAGACGCACATCGCCCATGCGCTGGAAATGCTATTCGAGTTGAGTCGCCCGGTGACCTTGGCAGGCGCATTCGAGCTTCTGTCTGACCGAGAGTTGCTCGAAGAAGAAATGGAGAACCTCGAATCGCTGCTGGAGACGCCGCGCCGCGAAGCCGTTTATGCCCACTTCGCCAACCGTTTTCTGACGCAACCCGACGAGCAGCTTGGCGGTGTCCGCGAAACCATCGCCAACTACCTCCAATACTTCCTCACCCCCGAAGTGGCCGAAGTGTTTTGCACCGGCGAAAGCACGTTCCACTTCAGCACGATTGACCAGGGCCGAATCATCCTCACCACGATGCCGCAGAAGTTCCAGACGGAGCGACGTTACGTGAACACGTTCCTGAAACTGCTCTACTAGCAATGGCAGCCTCGAGAGAGATGTGAAGCACCGCCGCCTCCGCCAGGTCGCGTGGCGCAGGCGGAGCTGTCACCAAGGATCGGCAGAGATCTCTTGGGGTAAGGCGATGAACTTTCACGTCATCCTGTCCTCAATACGTGTCGGGCTGCTCGGAATACCGGGCATCGTGTTCTCAGGCACATTGGCCCACCCGACCTGCCTTACGAGGCTTCACTTTCGTTCAGGACTCCGTTTCGTCATCCGGCTTCCTCCCCACACGGCCTCACGGCTCATGCAGTTGCCTTCGACTCGTGGTTGCCTTCCGAAGGCCCCACAAGGGTCTTTCACCCTCTAGTTCATCACCATGCCCAACGCACCTGCGTTTCGCTAGGCGCTGCTCTCCGCCCTCCGCTCCACTTTCCCCGCTCACCGACCACAGACCGAAGCTTCACGCTGATTTGCCACGAGTGGCGCGGCGGAGTTCCGCCTGGCGTTCCAGCAAATCGCGTGTCCGGGCGAGTTCCGCCGCCAAGGCGGATTCCTTCGGCAATGCCGTCAGATATTCTCTGACGAGCATCTTGCTTCCCAAACCGTCCATCGCATACCGGGCGAGCGCGTCATCCTTGTCCGTGCAGAGAATCAACCCCACCGGCGGATGTTCGCCGGGCTTTATCCAATGTTCGCGTGCGTAATTGCAGTAAAGGTTCATTTGCCCCACGTCGGCATGAACGAGTCCGCCGATCTTCAGGTCAATGATGACCAGGCAGCGCAGTCGGCGGTGGAAGAACAGGAGGTCCACGCGAAACCATTCGTGGCCGATGCGCAGTCGGCGCTGCCGGGCGACGAACGCAAAATCATCACCGAGTTCGAGCAGGAATGCTTCGAGGTGTCGAATCAGGGCTGCCTCCAAGTCGCTCTCGGAGTATTCGTCCTTCAGGTTCAGGAATTCCAGGACCAGCGGGTTGCGGATTTCCTCGTCGGCGGAGACAGCATCGCCCGGCCTTGGTTTTTCACCCTTGAGCAGCATGGCCGACTTGTTCTTCGACAGTGCGGCGCGCTCGTAAAACTGCGCGTTGATCTGTCGGTCAAGCTGACGCACCGACCAGCCACCCGCCAAGGCTTCACGTGTGTAGAATTCGCGAGCCAACGTGTTGCGAACGCGCAGGAGGCGGACGTAATGCGTCCACGGCAGCGGAAATGCCTGAGCAATCCGACCGAGGCGTTCAAGAACGAACGACCCCGTGGCCGAGTGGGGATGGCTGAATTCGTCAATCGCTGATTGGCCAATTGGGGCAATCACCAGGCTCTTGGCAGATTCGTCAATCAGTGATTGACGAATCGGAGCTTCTCCAATCTCCGATTGGATTTTATCCGTAAGCGCATGCGTCGCGTAGAATTGCCGCATGGTGCGAAGTTGGATGATCCCGAATCCGCGCCCGAATCTTCGCGTGAGGTCGCGAGACAAGCCTTCGAGTAATGCCTCGCCGTATCCCGCGCGCTTCGAGCCCGCTTGCTCATGCTCCACAATCCGCCGACCAATCTCCCAATACGTCGCCGTCATCAACGAGTTCACCACGCGCGCGGAGGCACGCCGGGCCGCGTCGAGCAGTTCGACCACGCTGGTCAGGACTTCGTTGTAGTCGCTCGGTTTCGCCGGGACTGCTTTCCGGTTTTTCGCTTTGGCGCTCGGTTTGCTCATGGGAACTGTCACTGCGGGTTGAATATGATCGGTTTGCATGGGATTGGCGAGCCATTCGGCTCGGGCTTGGACAACGCGATGAAACCCCTCTCGATTGTATGGCGGCGTCGGTCGCGTCAAGGTAGTGCGCCCCGGCTGCCCCCGCCTCCACCTTGACCCGCCCGCCGCCGCCGGAAAGTTTTGCGCTTAGGTTTTCATCGCGGAAGTGTGTCGTCGCGGGGCGACGGAAGGTGAAAAAATCACTGAAATCAGGGCAACTCCTGCTATGCTTTTGCCCGGGACTCGTGTTAAATGGGCCAGAATTCACGTTCAATGGTCGAAGTGCAAAACACGTGACGTGAGAACCACGATTCAAAAGTCCTGGTATCGAAACGGTCTGCTCCGCGAACAAATGCCTCTCCGAAACGGTCACCGGCATGGCGTTGCCCGTGTCTGGCACAAGAACGGACGCCTCGCCTCCGAGGAACGCTACGCCGATGGACTGTTGCATGGCGTCTGCCGTCAATGGAGTGAAACGGGCCGACTGCTCGGCAAATACCGCATGATTCAGGGCACGGGTGTGCAGCGTGCATGGCATGACAACGGCAAGCCTCAGATGGAATTGTCCACCGTACAAGGCGGGTTCTGCGGGCGCAGCCGAAGCTGGTTGAGTGACGGAACGCTCCTGTCGGACGACATCTATCTCCGGGGGAAACTGGTCAGCGCCGACGAATACCGCGCGGCGGCAGCGAAGGACAAGTCGTTGCCGAGGCTTGGAAGGGTAGCGAAGGCGGTGAAGCCGGTGTCGGAGAAACACATTCACCGAGTTTTCCTGGCCGGGCTGCTGGCCAAGCCCAATCGTTTCGAGGCCCGTTCCTGGCTTGAAGGCATGCGCGGCAAAAAGGCCGCCCGATCGCTGGGCCGATTCAAGCGCGAGAGTGACGCGGCGAAGTTCATCGCCGCACTCTACGACGCCGGCGCGACCGAGGTGATCGCGCCCGACGTTTACCGCAGTAAGAAGGGCGACGAGTTTGCGGATGCCTTGCTGGTGCGCGTGCCGAAGTCTCCCGCCAAACGGAAGGCGATCCGCACAGTCTGCGCCCAGCTTCAAAAGCGGAAACTCGGCGCAGTGCAGCCGGATGTGGACATCGGCGAGACGCATCTGTTCCTCTCCTTGGCCTGACTCAAAACACGCCGAGGCGGTCGTGCAGTTCGTCGTGCGCGAGGATACCGCAGGCGGGACGACCAGTGAGCAGGCATTCCGCCACCGCGTCGCCGACGAGCTTCTCCACGGCATCGCGCATCGGACGAGCGCCGAGCTTCGGGTGAAATCCCTTGCGCACAAGAAACGGCAACGCCGTCTTGTCGAGTTCGATCCTGTGACCGCGCGCGGCGAGGAATTCGATTTCGCGGGACAAGAACTTCTCCGCAATCTCCAACTGGTGTTCGTAGCTCAGGCGATGGAACACGAGCTTCTCATTCACGCGCGCGAAGATCTCCGGGCGCAAGGCTTGTTGCGCACGGGTGAGGACGTGGCGTTCGAGCGTGGCTTCGTTCGAGTGCTGGAGGCTCATCAGTTCCGCCGAACCAATGTTTGACGTGAGCCACACGTAGAAGCCGCTGAAGTCGAGCGTCTGGCCGGTCGCGACCGTGAGCCGCGCGGCATCGAGCAGTTGCAGCAGGATGTCCAGCACGCGTGGGTGCGCCTTCTCCGCTTCGTCGAACAACAGCGAGCCTTCTGCCGCGCGGTCGCGCACTGCGCCGAGATACCCGATTTCCCCGAGCCGCGCACCGAGCAACAGGCCGAGCGCTTCCTGATTTTGAAACTCCGACATGTCGAAGCGGAACAGCTTTCCCTCGCCGAACACGTGATTCGTCGTCACGACCACGGTTTCGGTTTTGCCGACGCCGGTAGGGCCGAGCAGCAGGAAGCTGCCGCGCGGTCGGGACGGCTTCGTCAGCCCAAGTTCGCCCCGACGGATGGCGGAGACGATTCGTGGAATCGTGTGGGACTGGCCGCGGATTTCGCGCGGCAACAACACGTCGAGTTCCTGGAGGTTGGTAAGCTTGTGCGAGTCTGGTGTTTTGTTCATCGCCTACCTTTAGCAGGGACATCCCCGCACCTTGTGTCCCTCCTACACCCGGCTTCCTTCTCTTTGCTTCATGCTGCGTCCCGTGATCAGCGCGGTAGTCGCTGCTCAACGACAGAAAAACAAAAACACGACTCGTATGAAGCTCATCAAACACATCAAACCCCTCGGTCAGAAAATCCGCTCGCGGCTGCCTTCGCTCCTCCTGGCTGCCGCGGTCCTCGCCCTGAACAGCACCTCCGCTTACGCGCAGGCGTTCAACTCCACCGAACTCAAAACCGGTATCAGCAACAGCCTCGCCGTGATCATGATGTTCGGCTTCGTGCTCGGCATCTCATGCGTCATCTACGGCGGCTTCGCCATCCGGCGCGGCGACGTGGATCAGGGCAAGATGTCCATCATCGGCGGCGCAATCATCGC
>Ga0116149_1002670_pt1 | contig 19260 bp, 14 predicted proteins | sample AD_UKC057_MetaG_FD_89787 | JGI IMG/M metagenome (GOLD analysis project Ga0116149, IMG submission 89787) | Active sludge microbial communities of municipal wastewater-treating anaerobic digesters from USA - AD_UKC057_MetaG | ecosystem: Engineered > Bioreactor > Anaerobic > Digestate | place: USA... | reverse complement strand
TTCCAGTCGGCTTCGCGCGGCTTTTACACCCAGTATTTTCTCGAGGCCCTGCCGGCCCTGCTGCTGCTCGGCGCCGCCTGGCTGCCGGCGGAGAAGGAGTCCGCCGCCCGCTTCCGGCCTCTTCTGCTCTGGACCGCGGTTTACGGCGCGGTCTTTCTCCTTTTTCGCTTCACCTGGCAGCTCCCGCTCCACTGGCATTTGGTCATCTGCGCGGGGTTGCTTTTCGCCGCCCTGATGGCGGGGTGGAGCATGTGGCGCGGCAGCGGGCGGCTCCAGCCGGCCTTGCTGTTGGCCGCAGCGGCCCTCTTCATCAGCGCCGCCTGGTCCGGCCGGCTGATCACGCCCCAATACGAGTGCGTCTGGTCTCCGCGCACCCTGGAAAAAGTGGAGAGCATTCTGCACAAGGAGGGCAAGCCGGAGGATGTGGTTCTGAGCGGGGCGATGGTCTGGACTTACGCCGCGGGGATGCAGCCTTTTGCGGGGGTTTCGCATCCGACGGTTTTTTTCATGAAATACGATTCCGGGCTGGAGGAGCGGCTCAGCGCTGATCCCCCCGCCTTTATCATCCTCGACGGCTATACGCAGAAGAAATTCAGCCGCTACTGGCCCGCTATCGAGGCGGTCGTTCAGGAGCGCTATTACCGGGTGGGGACGGTCTGCGGCTCGCGGTGGACGGTCGAGATCTGGCGGCTGCAGGAGTACCCTGCGCTTCCCGACCCCGAGCTGGCCGAAAGTGGCGGCGGCGGGCCGGGGCAGCTGCTGAGCGCTGCGGAGCCGGGCGCGCGGGAGGTGCGGCCATGAAAATCGCCATCATGGGCATCCGCGGCATTCCGGCCAACTATGGCGGCTTCGAGACTTTTATCGAACAGATGGCGCCGCGGCTGGCGGAGCGCGGTCATGAGGTCACGGTGTACGGCCGCAGCAACATCATCGACTATCGCGAACCCTTTTACAAGGGGGTGAGGATCAGGATACTGCCCACCATCAGCCATAAATATCTCGATACCGTGGCCCATACCCTGATCTGCACCCTCTACAGTTTTTTCATTCCCTATGATGTCGTCTTTATCTGCAACAGCGCCAACGCAGCTTTTTGTATCGTGCCGCGGCTGACGGGAAAACCGGTGGTGTTGAACGTCGACGGCCTGGAGTGGAAACGGCAGAAATGGAACCGGGCGGGCAAGGCCTTTTACCGGATCTCCGAGTATCTGGCCACCTTCACTCCCACGGCCGTGGTCTCGGACGCCCGCGAAGTGCAAAGCTATTATCTGGAGCGGTTTCAGAAAGAATCGACCTATATCCCCTATGGGGCTCCGGAGACGCCGGTCAAGAGCCGGGAGACCCTCGACCGCTTCGGGCTGGAGGAGCGCGAGTATGTGCTCTACGTCAGCCGGATGGAACCGGAGAACAACGCCCATCGCGTGGTTGAGGCCTTTGAAAAAGTTAAAACCAGCAAGAAACTGGTCATGGTCGGCGATGCCCCCTACGCCAGCGACTATATCGCCGGCCTGCGCGCCACGCAGGATCCGCGCATCATCTTCACCGGCTACGTCTTCGGGCAGGGCTACCGCGAGCTGCAATCGCACGCCTACTGCTATGTACAGGCCACAGAGGTGGGCGGCACCCATCCCGCCCTGCTCGAGGGGATGGGCTACGGCAACTGCGTCCTCGCCAACGACGTGCCCGAACACCATGAGGTGCTGGGCAAGGCCGGCTGCTATTTCACCACCCGGGAGGGGGATTCGCTGCGCAGCCAGCTCCAGTACCTGCTCGATCATCCCCTCGAGGTGGCCCGTTACCGTCAGATCGTCCGGGAGCGCGTCCACGACCGCTACTCCTGGGACAAGGTGACCTCCGATTATGAAGCGCTCTTTAAAAAAGTGGCAGGATGATTTGGAAAATTTGATCAAAACGGACCGGCGGAAATGGTGGGAAGAAAACCGCCTGCTGCTGCTCGTGGCTGGAGCGGGATTCATCCTGCGCCTGCTCGGGCTCGGCTTCGGCGATCCCTTCCGCTACCATCCCGACGAGATGAAGCTGGTCTACCATGCCGGCAATCTGCTCGACTATACCGCCTGGTCCAGAGAGACTTTCTTTCTGCTCCGGGGCTATCCACCCCTCTACGCTTTCGTCCTGGCGGCCGCTTTTCTCCCCTATATTCTCTGGCTGATGGTGAGCGGAACGGCCACCTCGCTGGCCGCCGTCAAGGTCTATTACTATCTTCATCCTTTCCATTTTCACATGGTCGGGCGCTGGCTCTCGCTGCTGGCGGGGGTGATGACCATTTTCGTCATCTATGCGGCCGGCAAGCGCCTCTACAGCCGCCGGACCGGGCTCTGGGCCGCCGCTTTCTGGGCGGTGACTTTTCTGCCGGTCAAGAATTCCCATTTCGGCACCGTCGATATCCTGCTCACCTTGCTGACGACCCTCTCTTTTTACTTCAGCGTCCGTATTTTCCGCGGCGGCAGGCTGCGCGACTATCTGGGCGCCGCTCTTTTCGCCGGACTGGCGGTGGCGACCAAATATAACGCCGGCCTCATCCTTCTGCCCATCGTCGCCGCCCACTTTCTCGCCCCCGCTCAGGAGAGCGCCGCGGCGGGCGGCCCGTCCCGTCCCGGGTTCCTCAAGGCGCTGCTCGACCGCCGCATCTGGCTGACCGGCCTCGCCACCATCACCGCCTTTCTGATCGCCTGCCCCCTGCCCCTGGTCGATCCCGGCCGTTTCTGGGCGAGCGTCGCCGGCACCGCCGAGTTCGAACAGACCGGCAAACTCGGTTCGGGCGGGAGCTTTTTCTCCTATTTCACCGGCGACCATTCACCCGGCTACGGCTTTTTCTACGACAACACCTTTCCCGCCAGCCTGGGCTGGGGCGTGACCCTGCTCTTCATCCTCGGTATCCTCTATCTGCTCTGGCGCCGCCAGCGGGAGGATATCCTCATCCTCATCTTTCCGCTGCTGATGTATGCCGTGATCGGCCAGATGAACTATAAAGCGATGCGCCATCTGCTGCCTTTGGTGCCATTTTTGCTGCTGATAGCCGCTGAACTCCTGGCCGCCTGCACGGCCAGGCTTAAAGAGAAGCGTAATTTATTGATATTTAACATTATCATTTTTACTATCGCGATCGCGCCCCAGCTCGTCAAGAGCCTGCGTTACGACCTCGCCCTGTATCAAGTTGATACAAGAACCCGGATGAAGGAGTGGATCGAGCTCAACCTGCCGGAGCGCAGCCGCATCGGCACGGAAGAATTTGCCCCTCCGCTGCTGAGCAGCCTGGACCTGAACCTGGAGGTCATCCGCCGTTCGCCGGATTACCGCAAGATCTACACGCTCTACGGTGTGGTCCCCAAGATGTTCGCCCATGGCAAGCAGCGCACCAGCGATCACGACGCGCGCGCCTATGTTCAGGAGCAGGGGATCGAGTACCTTGTGCTCGACAGCTTCACCCGGGCCCGCTACGAGTGGCCTCTTTCGCGCCAGCGTTATCCGGAGCGGGTGGAGCAGCGCGAGCTTTTTTATAACTGGGTCCGGGAGAACTGCGAACTGATTGTGCGCATGGAGCCCGGCAACGATCTGCAGATCAGTCCTGTGGTCGAACTCTACCGGGTCAATGAGGAGAAGCCGCTTCCGTGAAGCGATGGCTGGAAGAAATCGGGCGTCCGGAGATGGTCACGCGTCTGCTCTGGATCATCGGCGCGGCCGGGCTGGCCGTGCGGCTGGTGCTGGTGCTGATGACGCAGAACATCGGCGGGGTGGCCTCGCTGGACAGCAGCACCTACCACAGCATTGCGACGAATCTGCTGGCGGGGAGGGGGTTCAGCCAGGACGGGATCAATCCGACTCTTTTTGTGGCGCCGCTCTATCCTTTTTTCCTCGCGGCGGTCTACCGGGTGGCGGGGGTTCATCCCCTGCTGGTCGAGCTGCTGCAGGTGCTCTTCGGTGTTGCCTCCGCCTTTCTGGCCTGGCTCATCACCCGTGCCCGTTTCGGCCGGATGCCCGGTCTGATCGCCTTTGTGCTGGTGCTCTTCTTGCCGGAGCTGATGGTCATCAACACCTATCTATACACCGAGAGTTTCTTCATCTTTCTTTTTCTGCTCGCCATCTGGCTGGCGATGCGCGCTCTGGAACAACCTTCAGCGGGTGCTCTGGCTCTTGCCGGTCTGGCCGGCGGTCTGGCGACTCTGACCCGGGGCGTGACCATGCTGCTGCCGCTTGTCCTGCTGCTGGCTTTCCTGCTGCGCCGCCGGGGAGTGCTGCCGTCGCTCCGGCATACGCTGCTCTACGCCCTCTTCTTCGCGCTGCCGATCGTGCCCTGGACCATGCGCAACTATCACACCTTCGGCGCTGCCGTGCCGATCGCCGTGGGGTCGGGGGATGTGCTCTGGACCGGCAACTACCGGCCGCATGACGGCCGCTACAGTTACGATAAGACCATGGCCGTGATGGACAGCATGACGGCCGGCCTCAACCAGGTCGACCGCGATGAGCTGCTGACCGGAGAGGCATTGAAGCATATAAAGGCGGACCTGCTGGCGGCGGCCGGACTCGGGGTCAAGAAATTCTTCCGCTTCTGGTTCTGGGTCTACGAGGGCGCCCCCAGCGGGATGAAACGCGAGGGCGGCGGGCTGGTGCAGCTCGTTCTCGCCCTCAGCTATTACCCCATTCTGCTGCTTTTCTGCGCCGGGGTCTGGCTGAGCCGCAGGAGATGGCGCGAGCTTGCCTTTATCCACCTTGTGCTGGGCTATTACATGGCGCTGCATGTCGTGATGCTGGTGGTGCCGCGCTACCGCATTCCGGTGCTTCCCCTGCTGATCATTTTTGCCGCTTTTGCCATGTGGGAGGCCTGCAGCCTGATTTCGGGCGGGAGGCGCAGTGCAGAAAAATTTTAAATATGTCCTGATCCTCTTCACCTTTTGCGCGACGGTGGCGCAGGGGATCACCTTCGAAAGCATCCAGGATATCATTTTCGGGCCCGACCTTATTCTGGTCATGGATTTTCCGCTGCTTCTGCTCTACATCATGGGCCGCAAGCGGATCAGTCCGGCGCCGCTGGCCCGGATCTCGATGGTGCTCACCTACGCTTTTTTCGCCTGGTCGGCGGTCGGGCTTTTTTTCGCGCCCAATGTCCCCTTTGTCAGCCAGGAGCTGGCGGCCAATCTGCGCACCCTGCTGATCTTTCTGGCGATCATCAACTTTGTCAATACCAAGGAGGATCTGCAGTATCTCTTTCTGGGGTTTGCCCTGGGTCTCTTTTTTCAGGGCTCTGTGGCCATTCACCAGTGGCTGCGCGGTCCGGTGGGGCTCTACTTCCTGGGCGAGCAGCCGGGGGACTGGCAGGCGCGCGGAACTTTCGTCCATCCCAGTGTGGCGGGTTTCTATTTTTCGCTGATGTCGGTCGTGATCTTCCGCATGGCGGTTTACCTGCGGCCCAGGTTTCATCCGCTCTACGTGGCGGCCTTTTTTTTCGGAGTGATCGCTCTCTACGCCACCATGAACCGTGCCAACTGGCTGGGATTCGCCGGGGCGATGATCATCATGTTCGGACTTGATTTTGTCCGGGGCAAGGCCCTGACCAAAAAGGCGCGCGGGCTGCTGGCGGTGATCGCCGTGGTCGCCCTGATCGGCGCCGCGCGCTACGGCACGATCATCGTCGAACGCTTCAGCGATTCGGAAAAGTCGATGATGGGTGACCATTCATCGAGCCGGAAGAGTCTGGCCCTCGATGCCTGGCGTATCATCAACGATCACCCCGTCACGGGGGTGGGGCTGAACAACTACAAGGAATTTGTCAACAAGGAGACCGCCGGTCTGCAGATCGTGCACTGCTCTTATCTGCTGGTGGCGGCGGAACTGGGTTATCCGGGCGGCCTGCTCTTCATCGCCCTCATTCTCATCTTTCTTTTTATCGGTTTTCAGACCCGGCGGAGCACGGATCAGTTTATCTACCACATCTCTTCCGCTGCGGTCACGGGCATCATCGCTTTTGCGATCGCGATGCTGCCCTCGCCGGACTATCGCAATCTTTATGTAAAGAACCATATCTGGATGGTTTACGCAATCACCCTGGTGGCGGCCAAGATGGAGCATTATCGCAACCGGATGCTGGCGGACCCGCGGGTGCGGGCGCAGCTGGCCGCGCGCAAAAAAGCCCTTCAGGAACAGCAGGCGGCCATTGCGGCGCGGCGGATGCCGGGCATGCAGGGCACCTTTTAAGCGGATTTAATCGAGTCCCATTCAACGTGTAACAAGGAGAGAGGAATGCGCATTCTCGGTATCTATGATGATCACAACGCAGGCAGTGCCGTAGTCGAGGACGGCAAGATACTGGCCGCCGTGGAGGAGGAGCGGCTTTCGCGAATCAAACTCCATAACGGCAACGAGGACGGCGAGCCGATCCTCAGCCTGGAGATGGTTTTAAAAATGACCAACTCGAGGCCGGAAAACATCGACAAGGTTGCGATCGGCATCATGCCGGCGGCCGAGATGCAGTCCTATATTCATCATGACCTCTTCAAGGTGCAGAAGAATAGTAAATGGATCATGGCCAGCCTTTTCAGCAAGAGCATCACCTGGGACAAGTACTGGCTCTGGTATCCCTATTTTTACAATCAGTTCCGCATCAACCGGGTCAAGAAGCTGCTCGCCAAAGTGGGCCTGGGGGACAAGCCGGTCGAATTTGTCGACCACCACCGCTCGCACGCTGCGGCCGCCTATTATTCGTCCGGCCGGACCCGCGCCCTCATCGTCACCCTCGACGGCCAGGGCGACGGCCAGTGCGGCCAGATCTGGCTCGGTGAAGAGGGCAGGCTGACCCATCTCAAGAGCATCAGCAGCTACCACAGTCCCGGCCTCTTTTACAATTTTATCACCTGGTACCTGGGCTACAAGCCGATGCGGCATGAGGGCAAGATCACCGGCCTCGCCGCCCACGGCCGCTATGACCATGTCGCGGAGCAGTTTGAAAAGATGTTCGGTTTTGAGAACGGCGAGTTCCGCTACTACCTGGCCGAAGAGCAGTATCAGCACGCCTATCCCCACCGCACCAATTACGATAAATTCCGCGCGGCCCTGCCCAAAGAGTTCGAAACCTTCACTCCGGCCGATGTCGCCGCCGGGGTGCAGGTCCTGACCGAGCGCGTCGTCGCCCGGTACGTGGACCAGTATCTGCAAAAGAGCGGTCCCATCGATGTGGTGATGGCGGGCGGCGTCTTCGCAAATGTCCGCGTCAACCAGGCGGTCGCCGAACTGCCCAACGCCCAATCGGTCTTTATCTTCCCGGCCATGGGCGACAACGGCATCCCCGCCGGCGCGGCGCTGCACACTTTTTACCAGAGCATGGGCTGGCCCGAGATCAAGACCATGCCGAAGCTGGATGATGTCTATCTGGGGCCCTCCTACACCGACGCCGAGATCGAGGCCGAGCTGAAAAAGGCGGGACTGCAGTACACCTGGCACGACCATATCGCCCCGGTGATCGCCGACCTGCTCAACAAGAGCTCTGTCGTCGCCCGTTTCGACGGCCGCATGGAGTACGGTCCCCGCGCCCTCGGCAACCGCACCATCCTCTACCAGTCCACCGACAAGAGCGTCAACGACTGGCTCAACCACAAGCTGCACCGCACCGAGTTCATGCCCTTCGCCCCGGTCACCCTGGCCGAGGACATGGAGGAGAACTATCACGGCATCGCGAAGAATGAGTATCCGGCGCGCTTCATGACCATCACTTTCAACTGCTCCGAGTCGATGCAGAAAGGCTGTCCCGCGGTGGTGCACGTCGACAACACGGCACGGCCGCAGCTCATCGATGAAAAGACCAACCGGGTCTATTACAACATCGTCAAGGAGTACAAAAAGCTGACCGGTCTGAGCTCGGTCATCAATACCAGCTTTAATATGCATGAGGAGCCCATCGTCTGCACCCCGGGTGACGCCATCCGCGCCTTCACCCAGGGCTATCTCGAATATCTGGCCATCTCCAACTTTCTCGTGCCTTCGCCGACGCCCGAAAAAGCCCGGTCGCGCGAGTAGAGCGCGGTGTCGAGCATCCGTCTCAATACACTCTTCGTCTCCATCGGGCAGGGGCTGCGTATCGCCATGGCGATGCTGCTCCTGCCCGTAGCTTCGCGCATCCTCGGGCCCGCTTCGTTCGGCCGCTACAATCTCGCCACCACCATCATGTTCTTTACGATGCTGGCGGATGACCTCGGCCTTAACATGTGGGTGACGCGGGAGATCGCCAAGCACAAGGAGCGCGCCCAGCGTTATTTCGCCTATACCGTAGGCATCAAGGTGGTGCTGATCCCCCTGAGCCTGCTTTTTGTGGCCCTCTATCTCGAACTCGGTTCCTACGACCGGGAGACGGTGCAGGCGGTGTGGATCTTTTCCCTGTACGCTCTGCTGACCTCATTTCGCGATCTTGCCATCGCGCTCTTTCGCGCCTTCGAGGAGATGGAATGGGAGTCTCTGGCGCAGAGTGTCGAGAAAGTGCTGACCACGGCCCTCGGGATCGCCGTCCTGCTCACGGGCGGGGGGCTGACCGGACTGGCCTGGGTCTTTGTCGTCTCGGCCGCGGCGAGTCTGCTCTACTCTCTCCGGCCCCTCTTTCGCAAATTCGTCCGGCCGGCGATGGCTTTCAGCCTCGCCGAATTCGGGCCCATGCTGCGCGGTGCGGTGGTCTTTGGCATCTCGGTCTTTCTCACCACCATCTATTCGCGCATTGACATGGTGATGCTGTCGCTGATGAAGGGGCCGGACTACTGGGGCTGGTACGCGGCGGCCCACAAACTGATCGACCTCAGCAATGTCGTGCCGACGGTGTTGATGATCGCCACTTTTCCGGCGATGGCGCGCGCCGCCACCCCGTTCGCCGATCATCTCAATCAGGTTTTCACCCGGGGCTTTAAATGGCTGCTGCTGCTGGCGATTCCCATGGTCCCCGGGGTGGTGCTGCTCGCCCGTCCGGTCGTGCTCGGATTTTACGGCGCCGCCTATGCCCCCTCGATTCCGGCCCTGCAGATCCTCGGCTGCACGGCGGCGGTGCTTTTTCTCAATATTTTCACCGCCGGGGTTTTCGGGGCGACCAACAACCAGGGCAAGCTGGTGATCATCCAGATCGGCGGACTGGTTCTGAGCGCCACACTCAACTATCTGCTCATTCCGCGCTACGCCCATGTGGGATCGAGCATCGCCTCCCTGGTGACCGAATCGGCGGTGCTGACGGCGACTCTGATCCTGGCCTTCCGCCGGATCGTGCGGTTGACCAGCCGCCGCTTCATCCGCGACGCGGTCATTGCCGCCGCGGTGATGAGCCTTTGCCTCCTCGGCCTCCGCAGCCTGCCGGCTCTGCTGGTCGCCGGGACCGGAGCGGCCGTCTACATCGCCCTCCTCTTCGCCCTGAAGACGATCACCTGGCAGGAAATCTGGCAGTTTAAAAGAGCGGAATGATCATGAGAATACTCTATTTCAATTATCTGTACGATATCTACGGGGCCTCTCTGGGCTCGGCGATCAAGCCCATGGAGCTCTTCGCCGCCATGCGCAGGCTGGGCCACGAGGTGGAGATGGTCTGGTTCAAGGACCAGCCCGGCGGGCCGCCGGCGGGCACCCTCAATCGTTCGGCGCGGGATTTTTTAAAGCGCAATTTCGCCTTTCTGGTGCACGATCTGCGGCTGCTGCTGGAGAACCGAAAATTTGCCCGCATCGAGGCGGAGAAAACGGCGGCCTTCAAGCCCGATATCATCATCGCCCGTCTTGATCTCTATCTCTATTCGGCCCTCCGGACCGCCCGCGCCTTCAGAGTGCCGATCATCATCGAAGCGGACAGCCCTCCCCTCTACGAGGCGGTCCATTTTCAGAAACAGTACTGGCGCATACCGGCCATACCGCGCCGGATCGAACGCCGGCTGCTGCGCGGCGGCGACTTTACGGTGATGCAGTCGCGCGAACTGCAGCGCTATTTCATCGACGCCCATGATCTCGATGCCGCGCGCACCGCTGTGGTCTGCAACGGCGCTGATGTCGACAAATTCTCGCCCCAGGAGCCCGACCGCGGTCTCGCCCACCGTTTCGGGCTCACCGGCGGACCGGTGCTCGGTTTCATCGGCTCGATGAGCGCCTGGCACGGCATCAACAATCTGCTGCGCATCGTCAAGGCGATCGTGGCCAGATATCCCGATACCCGCTTTCTGCTGGTGGGTTCCGGAGGCGGGCAGGAGAAGCTGATCCGCACTTATCTGGTCAAGCACGACCTCACCCGGCATGTCATCCAGACCGGCTATGTGGCGCACGTCGAGATCCCGCACTATCTCCAGCTCATGGATGTGGTGCTAGCGCCCTATCCCAACCTGCCCTTCTTTTACTACAGCCCGGTCAAGGTCTTTGAATATATGGCCGCCGGCAAGGCGGTGGTGACCACCCGCATCGGCCAGCTGGCGCGCATCATCCGCGACGGCTGGGATGGTGTGCTCTGCCCACCCGGAGATTTCGACACCTTCATCTCGGCCATCTCCGGCCTGCTCGAAGATCCGGAAATCGCCCGGCAGATGGGCGCCAACGCGCGCGAAACCATCATCCAGCAGCATACCTGGCGGCACAAGGCCCAGGCCTATGAAAAAATCTGCCAGCAGGTGATCACGGAGCACCGCCTTCGCCCCGCGCAAGAGGGGAACGCGCGATGAAGATCCTGATGGTCCACAAGTTCTATTATATCGAGGGCGGCGCTGAGCGCTATTATTTCAACCTTTCCGGGCTGCTCGAGCGCAGGGGGCATGAAGTGATCCCCTTCGCCATGCACCATCCGCGCAACCTGGCCACTCCCTACAGCAGCCATTTTGTCGACTATTTCGAGCCGGACAAGGAACTGGCCCGGCTTGGTCTCGTCAACGGCCTCAAATCGGCGGCGCGCGTGGTCTACAACCGTCAGGCCCGGGCCAGGATCGAAGCCCTCATCGACGAGGTCAGGCCCGACCTCGCCCATGTCCATGGCGTCTATCACCACCTCTCGCCGTCGGTGCTCTTTTCCCTGAAAAAGAAAAAACTGCCGGTGATCTTTACCCTGCACGAATACAAGATCCTCTGCCCCGATTATCTCTTTCTTGACCGCGAGGGGAGGGTCTGCGAGCGCTGCGCCGGCAAGCACTTTTGGCATGCCACGGCCGGGCGCTGCTTCCGCAATTCGCTGCCCGCATCGGGGCTGGTCACCGTCGAATCCTATCTCCACCGCCTGCTCGGCACCTATCACCGTCAGGTCGACCTCTATCTCTCGCCCAGCCGTTTTCTGCAGGGCAAGATGATCCAGTACGGCTATCCGGAAAAGATGGTCGAGTGGCTGCCCTATACCATTCCGATGGACGAATATGAGCCCTGCTACGAGAATGACGGTTATTTTGTCTATGTGGGGCGCCTCTCGCACGAGAAGGGGGTGGCCGAGCTGGTGCATGCCATGAAGCGGGTGCCCGGGGCGCACCTCAAGGTGATCGGCACCGGCCGGCTGGGTGAGCCCCTGCAAAAGTTTGTCCAGGAGGAGGGGATGACCAACGTCGAATTTCTCGGCTACAAGAGCGGCGGGGAGCTGCGCGAGATCGTGCGCCGCGCGATGTTCGTCGCCGTGCCTTCGGTGGTCTATGACAACTCTCCCCTCGCCATCTACGAGGCCCTGGCGCACGGCAAGCCGGTGGTCGGCGCGGCCATCGGCGGCATCCCGGAGCTGATCGATGAGGGCCGCGACGGCTTTCTCTTCACCGCCGGGGATGAGGAGAGCCTGGTGCAGGCCCTCGGGCGCATGCTCGAATGCGCGCCGCAGTGGCCGGAGATGGGCAGGGCGGGGCGGGCCAAAGCCGAGCGGCTTTTCGGGCCGGAGGCCCATCTGCAGCGCATGGAAGAGATCTATCAGCGCTTTCTCGCGCGCTGACCGCCGCGCAGTCCGGTCATCTCGCGCGGAGTTTGGCACTCCGCACTCTGGACTTTTTTTGGTATGCATAGATAAATGAGGAAGGAACCATTGGCTGATTCCAAACACTCCCTGCTTCTGGTGGTCAACGGCTTTGGAGTGGGCGGCGGCGAGCTAAAGCTGCTTGAGCTCGCCGCGCTGCTTGACCGGGAGAAATATGCGCTCACCATCGCCAGCGTGGGGCAGGGGGGAGCCCTGGAGGACAGATTCCGCGCCCTCGGCTGCCCCGTCCATGTGCTCCCCAAGGCCTTCGGCTTTGATCCCCGGCTGCCCCTGCGGCTGGCCAGGGTGATGCGCCTCTGCAAGGCGGAGCTGGTGATGAGCACCCTCTTTTACGCCGACATCATCTCGGCGCTGGCCACATTTTTCTACAGGCCCAAGGCGCTCCTCTCCTGGGAGGTGATCACCGGCCAGCTCGAATGGTACCAGGTGCTGGCCTACCGGCTCCTGGCCGGGCGCTTCGCCCACGTCGCTGCGGTCTCGAATTCGATCCACCCGATGATCCGCGGTCTGCGCGGCATGAAACCCGGGCGGATCAGCACCATCTATTACGGCGTCGATCTGGAGAAATACAGTCCGCGCCGCAGCGAGGCCGCCGCAGAGGGACCGGTTTTCGGCACCGTGGCGCGGCTGGTCCATCAGAAGGGACATATCTGGCTGCTGGAGGCGATCCCGCAGGTTCTGGCCAGGTTTCCGCAGGCGCGCTGGCGCTTCGCCGGAGATGGTGAGAAGCGGGCCGGGCTGGAGGCCAGGGCCCGTGAGTTGGGCGTCGCCCACGCCGTAGAGTTTCTCGGCAGCCGCAGCGACGTCCAGGATCTGCTCGGCAGCTTTGATTGTTTTATTCTGCCCTCCCTCTGGGAGGGGTTCCCCAACGTCCTGCTCGAGGCCATGGCCTGCGGATTGCCGGTGATCGCCACCTCGGTGGAAGGAAGCGTCGAGCTGGTGGTGGAGGGCGAGACCGGGCGGCTGGTCCCGAAAGAAGATGCCGGGGCGCTGGCCGGGGCCATGCTGGAGCTGGCCGCAGACGCAGAACTGCGGCAGCGGATGGGGAGCAGCGGCCGCAAACGGGTGGAAGAGCATTTTTCACTGGGCAAACAGGTGATGGAATTCGAGGCTCTATTCGACCGTTTCCTCGCCTGACCCGTCCGCAAACGCACAGGAGAAGATTTATACCATGATTCACGGCAAAAAAGTGGTCGTCGTGCTGCCCGCCTACAACGCCGCGGCGACTCTGGAGAAAACCTATTCGGAAATCCCCTTCGACATCGTCGACGATGTGATCATTGTCGATGATGCCAGCACGGATGAGACCGTTGCGGTGGCAAACCAGCTGGGCATCCATACGGTGGTCCATCCCCGGAATCTCGGCTACGGCGGCAACCAGAAGACCTGCTACCGCGAGGCCCTTGAGCGCGGAGCCGACGTCGTCGTCATGCTCCATCCCGATTACCAGTACACCCCCAAGCTGGTGACCGCGATGGCCTCGATGGTCGCCATCGGCCAGTACCAGATGGTGCTGGCCTCGCGCATCATCTCCGGCGGCGCCCTCAAGGGCGGCATGCCCCTCTACAAATATATCAGCAACCGCTTCCTGACCCTTTTCGAGAACATTCTGCTCGGGCAGAAGATATCGGAATACCACACCGGCTACCGCGCCTTTGCGCGCGAGCTGCTCTCCGATCTGCCCCTTCACCAATGCTCCAACGATTTTGTCTTCGACAACGAGATGATCGCCCAGACGGTCTATTTCGGTTACAGCGTCGGCGAGGTCTCCTGTCCGACCAAATATTTCCCCGAGGCCTCCTCGATCAATTTCCGGCGCAGCGTTAAATACGGCTTTGGGGTCCTGCGCACGGCGCTGACCTTCCGGCTGCAAAAGATGCGCCTGGGCCATTACCGAATTTTCACGCGCTGAGGCGGGAGCATGTCTACAACCGGGAAAACAGCGCGTGCGCCGCGCATTTTGATCGTCATTCCGGCCTATAACGAGGAGAAGAGCGTCGTCAGGGTCGCGCGCGAGGCGCTCGCCTCCGCGCCCGGCGTGGAGGTGCTGGTCGTCGATGACTGTTCCACCGACCGCACGGCGGCCATCCTCGCCGGAGAGGGGATCAATCATGTCTCCCTGCCGGTCAATCTCGGCATCGGCGGCGCAGTGCAGACCGGCTTTCTCTACGCCTGGGAAAAGGGGCACGACATCGTCATGCAGGTGGACGGCGACGGCCAGCACCCCCCCGGGCAGATTCCGCACCTTTTGGCGGCCATGAGAGAGGGAGGGCTGGATGCGGTCATCGGCTCGCGCTATGCGGCGGGTAGCCAGATCGTCTCCTCGCGGGCGCGCCGCATCGGCGGCGGGCTGCTGGGGGCGCTGATCCGCCTTGCGACCGGCCAGAGGGTGACCGATCCGACCTCCGGATTCCGCGCCTACAACCGTCACGCCCTCGAATACCTGCGGCACTATTATCCGCAGGAGTACCCGGAGCCCATCATCGCCATCGACCTGCTCAGGAACGGCTTCAAGCTGGGCGAGGTTCCGATCCTCATGAAGGAGAGGGAGCACGGGGCCTCGTCGATCACCGGCCTGGATACCCTCCTTTACATGATCAAGGTCATTTTTGCGATTATCATTGTTAAAATCAGGAGGAGGCGTTAGATGCCCGATAGCGCTCATGTCTACCTTTACGGCAACCGGATCCTGTATCTTTCGATCGCCGCGGGGCTCTTCTTCCTGCTCTTCATCGTCCAGCTGGTGCGCAAGCGCAAGATGAGCGAGCGGTTTGCTCTGGTCTGGATGGTTATTCCGGTGCTGCTGATCCTCTTTTCCTCGAACCGGGGGCTGCTGGAGCGGCTGGCCGTCATGGCGGGGATCGCTTACGCGCCGGCTCTGATGATCCCGATCATTTTCGGGCTTTTCACTCTGGTGAGCCTCTATTTTTCCGTCAAAGCCAGCAAATCCGAGCAGCAGATCAAAAAGCTCGCCCAGGAGCTGGCGCTGCTGCGCCATGCCGTGCAGCAGACCCAGCCGGCTGTGCGGGACCAAGAGTCCGAATAAGCGCTAATTCGAGGCCCGGCATGCTCTTTAATACCCTACATTTCGGTTACTTTTTTATCCTGGTTGCCGCCCTCTTTTTCGCTCTGCCGCGGCGGCAGCGCTGGATCTTTCTGCTGCTCTGCAATTTTTTCTACTATTTTTGTTTCAAGGCGGAGTACCTCATCCTGCTCATCATCGCCATCGGCGTCTCCTGGTGGAGCGCCCTGCGTATCGAGGAGCATGGAGAGCGGGAGGGGGGGCGGCGCGCCTGGCTGGTCTTCAGCCTGGTGGTCAATATCGGCATCCTGCTCACTTTCAAATACTTCAACTTTTTTTCGCGCACCATCATGGATGTGAGCGCCGCGCTGGGCGGGCCGCTGCAGGTGCCGCTGCTCAAATGGGTGCTGCCGGTCGGGATCTCCTTTTACACCTTTTCGGCCTCGAGCTATGTCATCGATGTCTTCCGCCGCAAGCTGCCCGCTGAGCGTCATCTCGGACTCTACGCCGCCTATGTTTCGTTTTTTCCGAATATCGTCTCCGGGCCGATCGAACGCGCTCCCAATCTCCTGCCCCAGTTCCGCAAGCCGCTCGAATTTGACGGCGCCCGCGTCGCCTCCGGCCTGCGGCTGATGCTCTGGGGTTTTTTCAAAAAACTGGTCGTGGCCGACCGGCTGGCCATCTATGTCAACGCCGTCTTTAACAACCCCGACCCCCACAGCGGGGCGACCAATCTGGTGGCTTCGCTCTTTTTTACCTTCCAGATCTACTGCGATTTTTCGGGCTATACCGACATCGCCATCGGGGTGGCGCGAACCCTCGGCTTTGATCTGAAGAAGAATTTCGACCGGCCCTATTTCTCGCGCTCCATCCCCGAATTCTGGCGGCGCTGGCACATCTCCCTCTCGAGCTGGTTCCGCGATTACCTCTATATCCCGCTCGGCGGCAGCCGGGTCAGCGTGCCGCGCGCCTATCTCAATCTCTTCATCGTCTTTTTTGTCAGCGGCATGTGGCACGGCGCCAACTGGACCTTTCTGATCTGGGGCGGGCTGCACGGCCTCTACGCCGTCAGCTCCAAATTCACGCAGCGCTGGCGCGACCGGCTCGCGGCCGCCCTGCGCATTCCGGCGGGACTCCGGCGGGCATTTGCAGTCTTTTTCACTTTTATGCTCGCCAATTTCGCCTGGATCTATTTCCGCGCCGCCGACCTGGCCACCGCCAACCTGATGGTCGCCAGGATCCTGTCGGCTGACTATGGACGCCTCTTCATACCGGCTCCGGACCAGTTCGTCTACAGCCTGGCCGCCATCGCCATGCTGCTGGCGGTGGACCTCCTTCAGGAGGGCCGCTCCCTGGCGCACTGGCTCGACGCCCGCCCGCTGCCCCTGCGCTGGGCGATCTATTTAACGGTTCTGGTCATCATCTTACTCATAGGTATTTTCAATGGCAGCCAGTTCATCTACGCCCAGTTCTAGGATCGGCCGCTTCCTCGCCCGGCTGTTCCTCTTCCTGCTTATGCTGGCCGCGGTCGATTACGGCCTGGGCAGGGTGATCGACCACTTTTTCCGGAAAACCCTCTACGGGGAAAACTGGTCCAAGGAAAACTGGCTGCTCAGCCAGCCCTACGATGTGGTCTGCTTCGGCTCGTCGCGCACCTTCCGCCACTATATCCCCGCGATCATGCAGGACAGCCTTAACCTTTCGGTTTTTAACGCCGGGGCGAACGGCCAGTATCTCTATTACGCCTACGCTCTGGAACAGCTCATGCTCGAGCGCTATACGCCCAAGGTGATTGTGCTCGACCTTTTGCCCAACTATGTCACCACCGCGGAGAGCAAGGAGGAGGAGATCGGCCGGATGAGTTCCATGGCCCCCTACGCCGGTCATCCCGCCGTGGCCGAACTGCTCACCGGCGGGAGGTTCAACGAAAAGCTCAAACTGCGCTCGCGCCTCTACCGCTACAACTCGCGCCTGCTCAGCCTCGCGGCCAATTACTTCAACAAACCCGGCGCCATGGACAACGGCTTTGTCCATGTCGGCAAGAGCAAGTTCCGCGCCCTGCACGGCTTTCCCGATGATGTGGCGAAGGATCCCAAAGTGGTCTACGATTCCGAACGCATTCAAGTGCTGAAGAAATTCATCCGTTCGGCGCAGGAACGGGAGATTCTGGTCGTCCTGAGCTTCTCCCCGACAGCAACCCCCCTTTCGCCCAAGGTCGAGGAGATCCTCTCCTTCTATGACCGGCTGGCGCTGGAGACGGGGGTTCCCTTTATCAGCATCGTCAGCGCGGAGCATCCCCGCTTTTACGACAAAACCCTCTATTCGGATCTGATTCACATGAACGAGCTTGGCGGGCGGGCCTTCACCCCGCTGTTCGCAGCGGAACTGAAAAAGCTGCTCGCTGAACGCCGCCTCCAATAAACCCCTCCAAACGGAAGAAGATGAAGACGACGAAAAACAATTCCTGGCTGATCGGACTGGTGCTGGGCATCATCCTCGCGCTGGGCGCGCTCCTGCGGCTGATCGGCATCCGCTTCGGCCTGCCCATGGCCTATCATAATGACGAGTGGGTGCTGGTGCTCGCGACCCGGCAGTTCTTCAGCGGCGACTTTAATCCGCACAATTTTCTCTATCCCTCGCTGCTCATGTACATCATGTATGCCTTCGAGCGGCTCTATTTTCTCTTCGCCTCGGGCCGGGACAATCTCTCCACCCTCTATACCCTCTGCCGCGTCACCGTGGTCCTTTTCGGCGTCGGCTCGCTCTGGGTCATTTACCGGCTGGGGAAGCGGCTGCACGACTATCGCACCGGACTGATTGCGGCCTTTCTGCTCTGCCTCAGTCCGCTGCACGTCATCAACAGCCATTTCGCCACCACCGACGTCCCGCTCACCTTTTTCATCATGCTGACCCTGTGGGCGACCCTGCGCATGTCCGAGACCCGCACTCTTGCCGACTACCTCCTGGCGGGCATCGCCTTTGGCCTGACCGTTTCGATCAAGATCCCCGGGGCGGTCATTTTTCTGGCGATCCTCGTCGCCCATCTCTACAGTGTGGCCAGTGAACGCCAGCTCCATTACCGACGCATTCTGGCGGATGAGTGGCGCAACTCCCGCAAGCTGCTCTTCGCGGTCATGGGGGCCGCTGCGGCCGCGGCGGCGGTTTACCTCCTCTTCGCACGGTTCAGCTCGTGGGCCCCCGGGCTTATGAAACGCATTCCGGTGGAGCTGTGGCTGAAATATTACGACGAGATCGCGGCCAGGGCCGCCGCCATGGGTCCCAAGCTGGCCCTCGCGGTCTTTCTCGCCATCATCGTCCTGGCCTATACCGCCAAACTCTGGCTGCCGCAGTTCCGCAAGCTCCTGCTGCTGGTGGCGGCGGCGGTTTTTACTTTCTTCGCCACCACCCCCTATGCGATTCTCGATTTCAAGGCGTTTGCTCACGATTTTCTTTTCCAGATGGTGATCAGTCAGTCGAGCTGGAGCGGCATGTTCGCCGGCAAGGCGCCGGGCTATATCACCAACGCCACCTATCTCTACGGCGATTTCGGCCCGCTGCTCCTTCTCGCCGCCGCGGGCGGACTGGTGCTGCAGATCCGCGCCCGCCGGATCCGCTACTGGATCCTCATCACCTTCGCCCTGGCCTACTACCTCTATATCGGCTCCTGGAAGCTGATGTTCGACCGCTATATGGTGCCGATGCTGCCGGTAATCGCGATCTGGGCGGCCTGGGGGATCGTCAGCCTGACCGATTTCATCCGGCAACGCCGGGCCCGCCGTGTTTCGAAGCCGCAGCCATCCGCCGGTTCCGCCGCTCTCCGGGGCAAGTCCTCGCCCGGCACTGCCGCTCTTCTCCTGCTTGCGATCGTGCTCCTCCTCTTCTTGCCGGCGGCGCAGATGCTGCGCGAGAGCTGGGATTTTAACGCCTATCTCCTCAAGACCAACACCAAAAAGATCGCCTATGACTGGGTGGTCACCAACCTGCCCAAAGAGTCGCTGGTCCTGCGCGAACAGTATACCCCGGAGGTCGAACTCGCCGGCTACAAGGTCCATCTGGTCAATTTCACATTCAACGATTCGGTCAATGCGGACTATGTCCGGCGCCACGACATCGATTATATCATCGTCACCGACAAGCTCTGGAAGCGCCCGGTGCAGGAGGATGGCGTGCTCGGCGAGCGCAAGGCCTATGCCATGATCGCCGGCTATGCCGACCTGATCTACAATCTCAAGCCCACGCCCCGGAATCCCGGGCCCGAGGTCAAGATCTATCGGGTTCATAAAACGGC
>Ga0116149_1002669_pt1 | contig 19262 bp, 19 predicted proteins | sample AD_UKC057_MetaG_FD_89787 | JGI IMG/M metagenome (GOLD analysis project Ga0116149, IMG submission 89787) | Active sludge microbial communities of municipal wastewater-treating anaerobic digesters from USA - AD_UKC057_MetaG | ecosystem: Engineered > Bioreactor > Anaerobic > Digestate | place: USA... | reverse complement strand
TTTCACCCCGCTCCGAGTCACCGCTTCGGGACTCGGAGCCTTTCTCCTGCTTTCACAAACCCATTGGGTATTTTGTTCTAATGCCTGCATCTTTTCATTTTCATTGTTTCTCCATCCTTACATTCTCTATCCGGTGGCCATAGTATAACCTCACCAGGTAGGTTCCAGTGGCCAGGTCGCTGATGTCTAACCGGGTTGTTCGTGATTGCAATGGCTGCACCAACACGGTTTGTCCCTGCAGGTTGAGTATTTTCACAAACGAGGTCTCGTTTTCATCAGGCAACTCTATTTGCAAGTAATCAGTTGCAGGGTTCGGGTAAACCTGAATGGCGGCTGTTTCGTTTAGTGGTTCTGAACTTACATTGCAATCGACATAAACAGGCAACACTATCTGATATGTTTCGCCATATCCGTTGGTAATAGTGACACTTAACTCCGGCCCTTCGTAATTATACGGGACCGTAATACTGAAAGGCATTTCTATTTTATCATCCGATGGGATTTCCGAATATAACGTAGCTGAATTGTAGGTATGGTAATAAGTATTTGTTCCTACATGTACCGAGAAAAATCCTGTACCCTGAGATTCGGGTATAAATATTGGCGGATAATACAAGTCTTCTATTATTTCGCCTGTGCTAAACTCTATCGTATAAGGCGCCGATTTACCCTGTACGCGCAACTTGAAATTATTAGGTATCCCGCAAAATATTGTATCCGGCAGATTGACGCACTCTATGTTTTCGGGTGGCGGTGATTGGTAAATAGCTCCCTCACAACCAAGAGAATCTGTTTTAATTAAATAAAATTGTTGACCTGTACTAATTTCTCCGTATCCGTTTATAATAAAACCGCTGTCATCGGTTGACTTAAGCGACGATGGATAGAAAGATCCAGAGGTATTATAAACTTCAAGCCTCTTTGTCCATAGTATATTTCCAGCCAGGGTCGTTTTCATCAACATTAATCTCCGGCTTCCTAATTGCTTTTGGAACTCCAATAGACTTATTAAATTTTTATCAGGCAATTCAGTTATATCAACAATATATGTATCGGAATACCACATTTGTTCTGCTGATTCCCTGTACATCAATGTTCGGTAAAACCGCTCCCACACTAAGTTTCCTGCCGTGTCCACCTTGCGAAGGCAGGCTTCCAAAATTGGATCCATGCTCCAGTTGCAGATAGCTTGTCCCCCGGCTAGTACGTAGGTGCTATCTTGCGCCTCAAGCATGGCCATTATTCTTCCGTCGTTCTCCGACGGATTGCCATAATACCGCTCCCAGAGCATATTCCCCATACTGTCGGTTTTTACTAAGTACCAGTCCTGCTTGTAGGTGGACGTGCTGAACCCGAAGGTAAAACCACCCAAAAGCAGTTTGTTGTCATGAGTCTTGATGATTTCTGTACCAACTTCGTTTGATATGATTCCATCGACGCCATAGCCAGTTTTAATTGTGTGTGTAGGGTCATTTATATTATAAAGTAACAAGCCCATTTCATAATCATCGGGTAAGATATTTTCCGCTGCAATTGCAAATATTGAATCATTATATTGGATTACATCGTAAACTCCATAAACAGAATCTATTTCAATCTGATTGAAGCTCAGGGTGTCGAGATTGTCATCTAATAATACTAAAAAGGGCACTATTTCACTCGTGTTGTTCTCTACCGCAGTACCACACATATAATAGTAATTCCCTGTATCGCTGTATTTTAAACAGTTGTAATAGGCCTCATAGCATTCATAGTTTTCCAGTTTATAACTGTTCTTATATAGTAGTGTTCCCGAATGATTTATCATTGAAAAACCTATCCCCCGTCCTCCATTCACCGACGTTCCCGTCAATACTACAAAACCATCATCAACTGGAATAACTGTATTGGATATATTCCCATCCGTGTCGTAATACACATTATTAAACTTCTCCTGTGCATAAGTTTCCATGCACAGGAGAAGGAATACCGCTATACTGAACAGCTTCATCGGCTTACATTTTCGTGAATTTTTCTACTGCATCACCCATTATAGATGAAAAACAAATTCACCATGCTAAGATACAAATATTTGGGTTGTTGGCGTTCGATGAGGGGCTTTTTCGCAAGGTTTTTATGCAGGCACAGGATTGCATTACATCATCTCCAATTGATGGTACTTTGTTTCCATCACCGATTTGTAAGCCATTTTCATTTCATCGGAGTGGAATGAGATATCGATTAAACTAAATGCATGGGCTTTCTTTTTAATCATCCTGCGAAAGATGCTTTGAATTTGTTTATCAGTAAGCCCCAAATCGGTTCCGAATTGCTCAAAATCGTTTCGTGTAAATCGTTTTTTTCGTCCTCTCATCGGAAGGGCAAGCTCTTCTTTATCGTCGGGCAATACTATGGCAACATTTAATAAATCGTAAGCCGGTGAGAGCATCCAGCCCGAAGAACTTTTGATTAACGAAAAGTTTTTGAGGTGCATGTCGTTGTTCCCTGTCAAAAACGAGAAAAGAACCAATTCGAAGTAAAACACTTTATCGAGCAAGGTATTGACTGAATATTCTCCAATGGCCTTCCCGATTTTCTCCATCGAGCTTTTATATTTATCGTTGGCTTCGGTAATCTGAAACATATCTATCATGTGTATCTTTTCGCAGGAATCGCTGCGGTCGATTCGTTTGGTTATATACGACAATTCGCCCGATGCCAAACGGATTAACGACGAAGGAACTACCCTGATACCAAAACTTCGTGCAATTCGCATGCTGAGGTGTTCGTTTTGTGGCATTTCGCAATAGTGTTCCGAAGGGGGTTTAAAAATATACTGTCCGCCCAATGCACCAACAATCGTCAAACGCTTATCTGCTGTTTCTTTTGTTTTTCTGACTAACGACAAGGATAGTTTTGCCTGAACTCCGGGCACCGAAACACTGCGTTCCACAACATTCTTTGCCAACTCATCCATCTGACTCAACGAATACTCGATGTTGGGAGCTACAGGTGTCCCAAAAAACTCCATAGAGCAGTTTTTATGATAGCTGAGTCCATTCTCAACAGGCTCGTAGCAATACAAACATTTATTCACCATCGCTACCTCCTGCAGTTATTGGTTTCACACTAACAGCCCCGATGCAATTCTGGCAACAGGCCAGCAACAAACCCATGCGGTCGCTTTTATTAATTTTCCAGTTCGAGGCTGCAATATCGAGCAACCATCCTTCGGGAATAAGTCCTTCGAAAAATGGAAACAATCGCGGCGATGTATAAGCCCATTGTGATACGGGCATGGTGAATGTGATGAAATCATCCGGATGCGTATTTACGTATTCAGCATCGTATCGAAATACATATTCGCCGTCGTCGGTTTCGGTCAGGATACCCGCCGGGATTTCTTTATAAAAAACTTGTCCCTGTCTCATTTCTTAAGCTCTTTACTGCTAACCGGTGCCAGTTCGTGTCCGAACATTTGCAGCACCAGGTTCACCTTGTCGAGATTCATGTTGGTTTTACCTTGTTCTATTTTCCGAATCAGGGTCAGGGCAACACCTGCGCGTTCAGCAAACTCGCTTTGCGTTAGTTTAACCTCCTTGCGGCGCTCTTTTACAAATTCTGCCAGTGTTTTCATTATATGCTTATGAATATAATTATCTGCAAATATACACAATTATATGCAATTAGATATAGTTGGATTCAAAATAATTTAATTATATGTTTAGGCATATAAAGACCTGCCGATCCATTCGCACATCTCGACCTCGTTTGCAACGAGGTCGCATTTATGCTAAGCATTTATAATGCGTTAATTGCAGTGCATTAGAAATGCACCAAATAAATAAGTCCTCGTTGCAAACGAGAACTGGACCAGGGGTAAAGTCCTGTGGGCGTAAACATGCATAAATCCATGTCTGCCATCACCCGGCCATTAAAAACTAATCAACACCTGGCGGGTTACAACAATAAATTAGTAACATTGCCGGTGAATTATTAAAAATGGATACAAACCCGCAGTACCGTAGCGATAGGTTGGGAACCGCCAATGTGGGAAAACTTTTGTTTTCGCTTTCGTTGCCTTCGGTGCTGGGAATGATGGCTATCACCCTGTATAATCTTGCAGATACGATTTTTGTGGGCAGGGGGGTAGGTAGCCTGGCGCTCGCCGGGGTATCGGTTTCGCTGCCTTTTTTAATGACTGTAACCAATTTTGGGCTGGCAATAGGCATCGGGGGCAGTTCCATTATTTCGAGGGCATTGGGTGCCCGCGAAAACTTCAGGGCAGAGCAGGTACTCAATAATATTTTTAAGCTGGTTCTTATCGTAAATATTGTAACCATTGGCCTCGCAGCTTTTTTTCTCGATCCGCTCTTGCTTGTTTTTGGAGCCAACCACGAGATTTTGCCTTATGCCCACGATTATAGTTCGATTTGTTTGGCAGGGTGTTTTTTTATGAACATCATCAACGTAAATATGAGTGCCATCAGGGCCGAAGGTAATGCCCGCTTCGTGATGTTTGTCCAGGCCGGAGCTGCCATTCTAAATGTCATTATCGACCCCATATTTATTTTTGTGTTTCACTGGGGAGTTGCCGGAGCTGCTATTGCCACTGTTATTAGCCAGATGTTGGCCGGCTGTTTATCGGTGTGGTATTACTACGGCAGTAAGCACAGGGTTTTGAGTTTGCACGGATTTTCGTTTCTTAAACCCTTCGACCGTGGCATCGTGCGCGAAACCCTTGCCCTTGGAGCGTCTTCGTTTGCACGTCATATCAGCAATTCTTTGATGAGCATTGCCCTGTTTCATGTGCTGTATCTCTACAGCGGTAGCATTGCAATTGCTGCTTTCGGAATTATTTTCCGCCTGCTGATGTTTACCTATATGCCCATATTTGGAATTAATCAGGGTTTTATGCCGATTGTGGGATATAATTATGGGGCACGAAATATCTCGCGTGTACTGGAGGCCATAAAGTTTGCCAATATTTTCACCACCCTTTTGTCGGTAGTGGCTATGGTGCTGATGCTGATATGGAGTCGCGAACTGATTTCGGTGTTTACCACCGACCAGGCACTTATCGACATGGGCTCACCGGCCTTGCGTATTGTAATCATTGCCTTTCCGGTGCTCGGACTTCAGATTATCGGCAGCGGACTCTATCAGGCATTGGGGAAACCCATACAATCCTTGTTTCTAGCCCTGGTTCGTCAGATAATTTTTCTGATACCGATGGTACTGATACTACCACTTTTCTTTTCGCTGAATGGCATTTGGGCAGCCTTTCCTGTAGCTGACTTCCTGGCTGCCCTGGTGACAATAATTATGGTTTATTTGCAGATGCGAATATTACGCAGAAATCAAAATCTTGTGCAGGCTTAAAATTTAGGTGCCGATACCGACCGCTTACGGGTCATCTGTACCGGTTTGCTTTTAGGATATTTCACCCAATAGGCGAGTGTATATTTTTGCGTTACTCCGGGTTGCAGTTCGGTATTCCATTTAAGTAAACCCGTGGTATTGTTGTATTCTGCACCCGAAATATTTTCGACACCTACTTCGATTTCGCTTTCCTGACTAACAGGTACCTGATCGATAATTTCGATTTTAACCGGAAGATTACGGTTGTTCTTTACCACAATTTCGTAAGCGTACGATTCTTTGCGGTTGGTTCCGAGCAGGGTTTTGCTGCTGTAGTTTTCCATTTTAATCCGGGTAATCATTATTTTATTATCACGCCCGAGCGAAAGGTCCAGGGTGTCGTTCACGGTATTGGTATTCAGCCGCGAAACACCAATGTAGGAGTTGGCATAATACACGTTCATTTCGCCATCAATCAGGTCGTACTTTTCCCAGCCGGTGATGCGCGCCAGCAAATAGGCTTTGGTTTCCATCTTTGGAATAGTAACATATTTATATTCAGCCGGAAGGTCATATTCTGTGATATCGATTTTGAATGGTTTTTGGTCGGAGGGAATGGTATATTTTCGTTCTATTCTGAATTCGGTCGAAAGCTCCGATACAGTAATGTTTTCGTAGGCTTGCGTCGGATCAATTATTTCTCCGCTTCCCGGGGCGTTACCATCAACAGCCCATGCATTGGTTGATTGAGCATAACGCTGCTGTTCGCTGTAGTTATTATAGTAATAGTCGCCGGCATAGCTCAGGTAGAATGGCGTAAGAACAGGTGCCGATGCGCCGCGCAGCGGGTCGAGTGTCGATAGAATCAGCTGCACGTTGCTCCAGTCGATACCGGAATTGTTGAGCACATTGGCATTGTATTTCAGTTTTACAGGCTTATTGATTTCTTCAGCAATCAAATCGTAGTTGGCAGCCCATCCGCAACGACCTACCAGGTAGCGGAGTTCTATTTCGCCTTTGGTTGCAGCTGCGCAGTTTACGTCAATGATAACGCGTTTCCGCGATGTCTGGTATTTGTACATCTCGACGGAGATTCTGATATTGATGTCCGAAATCTTTTCTTCAATTTTTTTTATGTCATCCAATATTTTCGTAATCTCATTGTTCACCGACAGGATTCTTTCACGGTAGAAATCGGCGATATTCTTGAGTTCAATCATGGTTACCCCGTTCTGATCCCCACCGATTTCCTGATTCGAAAGCAAGAGGTTACGTTCGATGGTATAACTGTCGAGTCGGTTTTTCAGTAAGTTGAGATTTCCGTTCAGCAAGGCAATGGAATCCACCATTTGTTTGTATCCCGGAATTAATTTTTCAGGCTGAAGCTCATAGCTCTCAACACTGAAGCCGGTAATTTCGATTCCTTCGCCCGGATTCAGTTTTAAACTGTTCATAACCATATTTCCCGAAATATCGGAACAAACAATGGTGGTTAGTCCCTGATTAAGGGTGAGTTGTGCACTCGATTTTATTTCGGCTGCAGTCGAAAAAACCGTTACCTCCGAAATTTTGGGTGATACCTGGGTTTGCGAAACCGCCATCTGGCATGTTAAAACCAGAAGTACAATAATAAGGATGTTGTTTTTCATGGTGTTATAGATTTGCTTGTTTACAAATATAGTATTAATAATTCGGGTAAAGGTTGTATGGGGAAAGCAATTTTTTTATCCCCGGATTTTTATTTTGCTGAAACCATGTCCGAGTATATTGCAAAATAGCGTTGTCCCAGTTCACGCTGGCCTTCTGCATCGAAGTGAATTTCGTTCAGGCTGTTATCGGGTTTCTCGATGACAAACGGTTTGCGCGGATCGGCATAGCCTGTTGCCGGTATTCGTTCGGGAGTTTGTTCAATTATACGGTTTATCTGTTTTCTGCTTTCTTTTTTATCGGTCCAGTAAGGAACCATGCCCCCCAAAATGAAGGGAGTGGCCTCCTGGTTGTTTACTATTGATAAGCGCAAGTGATTGATCATTGTGTCGAGCTGCTGCTGATAGTTTTCGTTATTCTCGTCGGCTTCGCCCTGATGCCAGAGTATGGCAACCAGCCGTGACCCTTTATAGTTTTCGAGCACATAGTTTGTCCGCTCCACAGCATCGTTGAACAGCGCATCACCCGGATTCCAGTAATCGTTCATAAAACCACTACCTCCCATAGCACAGGGAATTATCAGTATTTCGCGTTTATCTTCCAGAAAATTCAACTTATAAAGCTGAGCAAAAGTGAGCGCAAATCCAATATATCCTTTTTGCATGGTGTAGTGCTCCAATGGTTCTGCTGCAGCAATTATACGGTAATTATTCACACCAAAGCGTCCCAATTGCCATATACCGTCTTCGCCGGCATCGCGGTTTGCATCATACCCGAGCCCGTAGTGTGTGTTCGACTGGCCTATAACAAGAATAATATCCAGCCCGGTGGTATCGGGGGCATTAAAATAGATGTCGTCGTCGTTTTTACAACCCGAAATAAAGGCCAGCACAGATATGAACAAAGCAGGAACCATTTGTCGCATTTGGGTATTTTTTAATAACATACGCAAAACGGGATTTCCATAATTCTTATTGTCTTGTGGTCTGTTGATTTTCATCAGCTTTTTCAGCTTCAGCATCAATGTCTTTTTGCCTGACAAACCTGAATTTTTCGGGAACCGGATCGCAGCCATGTGTTCCCCATGGATTGCAGCGCAATATTCTCCATACCGACAGAATGAATCCCTTAATGGCTCCATGTTTTTGCAATGCCTCGATGGCATAATAGGAGCAGGTAGGGTAGTGGCGGCATGTTCCGGGCAACACGGGCGAAATTACATGCTGGTAGAATTTAACCAACATCAGAAACGGAAAGATTAAAATCCTTCTGATTATGGAAGGCTTCCTTTCATGGGATGAATGGCAATGCTCCTCGCTGCATGAACAGTTTGTGTTCAACGCTTATTGTTTTGTGTAGTTAATGTAACTTTCGAGAGGGCCTTTAAAAATTACCTGCTCTTTAATCCATTCAGGAACAAACCCGGGTATCGTGAGTTGCATTGTCATTTTAACCGATGTACCTGCCGGCGTTTTTTTGATAATCCATGCAGCGAGATAGTCGTTTACCCGGTCGTATTTGGGGTTGGGAGCCAATACGCCTTCAACACTGGCTACCACAATGTTTATTTCGTTTTCGCTGACGTTTGATTTCATTTCGACAACAACCTCACGGTCTTTAAGCGGGAAAGGGGTGTCGGTAATTGTTGTGTAAATAATATCGTTTTCAGATTTTTTACTGATAATTTTTGCCATTAAGCAGTAGCTGACCAGTTCAGGATACTTATCGATGGCCAACAGGCGGTTGTAAATCACTTTCATATCGGTTTTGGTAACCGATTCGATGCGTACTTTATACAGATTTTTAACGGTATCAGCCTGATATTGCACAACGATGCCATCGCTGGTTTCGTGACGGTTCCAATGTCCCTGAGCAAACAAAAAGCCCGGAACCAGCAAGCTGATTATTAAAAGTTTTATCGAGAATGTATTCATGGTCTGGTGGCGTTTAGATTGTTCATTAATATGTCCTCAAAAATCACCATCAGTTCAGCGAGCAAGGAGTTTTGTGGATTAAACCCGCTATCACCGACTTTACAGATGGGTAAAATTTTCAGTGAGGTGCCGGTTAGAAAAGCTGCCTCGTATTGGTTCAATTTGTCGATAGGTATTTTGCTTTCGGCAAACCGTCCGGTCGAAGTTTTTTCGATGGCCCGAATCACATGTTTTCGGGTAATACCCTCGAGCACCTGACTTAACGGAGCACTTACCACATTATTTCCCGAAATAAAGAACACATTCGAGCGGCTGCCTTCGGTTATTTCGTTGTTACGATTTACGAGAAGCACTTCGCGAACGCCCTGTGCCGATATCATTTCGTTGGCCTGATTGCGGAGTTGCTGATTCCAGATTTTTTGACCGGGCCGTGATCTTTCGGCATGCAGCAGGGCAACACGTACGCCATGCACATATTCGCCATCGCCGGGATAATGATGTGGAATTTGTTGTATCTGGTAATGAAAATTGTTTACATGGCTTGCGTCAATTCTTAGATTTCCATTGCTTAGCGCAATGGCATCAATCAATTCAATGATTTTTATCTGAAGAATTTGCATGTACCAATTGGCCAATTCCGGTTTATTGAGCGAGTTGGACATGCGTAGGATGTGGTCGTGCAAGAATAGTGGTTTGCCGTCGATAATGCGGATAACTTCGTAGGCTATGCCATCGGTTGATGTTATTTCACCTGAGCCGGCAGAAATAAGTTTTCCGTCGGCCATCTTCCAATTATTGGCCGCAGTCATGGTAATTTCTGATAAATTCCGACAATACCTGAATGGTTTTGGGAATATTGCTCCTGAATGTGGCAATTACCTCTTCGAGTCTGACGGGTTTTTCGTCGGTTTTCCAACAATCGTAATCGGTCGAAAGGGCCAGCACTGCGTACGGAATACCAGCTTCATTGGCAAGGATTGTTTCGGGTGCAGTACTCATATTAATGATGTCGGCGCCCCACTGCCGGAACATCTGCGACTCGGCAAAGGTCGAAAAGCGCGGACCTTCGATAGTAATCACGGTGGCTTTATCGTGGCAGCGATACCCGAAATGCTGTGCTGCCGCCTGTAACTGTTGCCGCAGGCTTTCGCTGAATGGGTTGGCCATGGGGGTATGCTGCATGCCAATATTTTCGAAACTATCGAAGAAACTGAGTTTGCGCAAACGGGTAAAATCGATAAACTGATCAGGTACAATAAAATCTCCGCGCCCGATTTCGTGCCTGAGGCTTCCGCAGGCAGTTGTAGCAATTATGCAACTGCATCCTGCGTTTTTGAGGGCTGCTATGTTGGCACGGTTATTTACCCCGGTGGGTGTAATTTCGTGATGCGAGCCATGGCGTGAGATAAAGGCAATTTTTCTGCCTTCAAATACCGCATGCTTAATTGCTGATGAAGGTTTTCCGAATTCGGTTTCCGCAACGGTTTCTGAATCAAAGTTCAGGAATCCGGGTTGCTCCAATCCAGTACCACCAATTATTCCAATCATCAGTTTGCCTTGTTTTGCGGAAAGAGGCGCTGGTTGATTTCATAATCGTCGGGAAACAGTTTCAGTCCCTGACGAAGAATGAATTTGGCACTATCGGCAAGATACGCTGAATCTTCTGCAATCAGAAAGTCATAATACATCACAAATCCTTTTTGCATCAGATATTCAGTGTTCTCGTTTTTGGGGATACTATTCGAATTTAACGCTGTAAAAAACTCGGTAAACGCTTCGTTGGCAGCAACCTTATCGAGACCGTATAAATCGAGAACGCCTTTAATGAATGTTATATGTTTGTTGTCGACGAGCCTTAAGAACTTGCGAAAGAGCGACTGAGCCTTGGAATACCGCTTTTCCAGTAGGTATTGATCGGCAATGGGTAATCCGGAGTACACAATTTCTTCGAGCAGCTCGTTGTTGTCAGGGAAAAATTCACCCCCCTTACGGTCGCGTTTTTTTGCATCGATGGCATATTTCAACGCGTTATCATAAGCCTTGGCATATTCGGGATCTTCGGTGATAATCGTCTCATCGGCCTTGGTCATCAAATAAATCTTGTTGTACGAAATAGCAATGTAAAGAAGCACTTCCGGGTCGCTTTTATATTTTTCTTTCAGCAACATCCTTTCTGCCTTAAAGGCGCAATCCTGATACTGGCCTGCTTCGTACAAGGCTGCCAGCTTGTCGTGATATCCGTTTTTAACCTGTGCCCTTGCGGGAATACTTGCACCGGCTAGTACTGCGACTGTAATAATCAAAAAAACTTTCATTCTCATATTCAGAACATTTTCAAAAAAAAACATTATGGTCGGTGAATATCCAAAATCATACCATCTTAATCCAGATCGGGAATATAATTATTACCAATAACCTTGAATTCAATGCGCCGGTTCATTTGGTTGGCAACGGCCTGTTGCTCTTTGTCGAGCGACATAATATAGGTTTCGTCCAACACGGTTCCCACCTGCAACCATGGATAGTTGGCATCGTATCGTCTGATAACTTTGGGTTTCGATTCTCCATACCCGACTCCTTTCATTCTACCGGCAGGTATTCCGTTTTCAACAAGATACTGACGCACCGATTCGATACGTTTATTGCTGAGTTCGAGATTCGATTCTTCGGTTCCCACCATATCGGTGTGTGCCGAAAGTTCAATTACCAGATTCGGATTGTCCTGCATCAGGCGGATTACCTGATTCAGGTTCGATTTCGAAGTTTCGGCAAGCGTCCATTTACCAAATTCAAACTCAATATTGGGAATTTCGAATGTTTTATTGGTGGTTTCGAGCATTACTTCCCGCTCGAATGTGTAATCGAAGTCGAGGGTATCGGTGCTTAAACGGCCTTTCCCATTGAAATACCCATTTTTTGTAACCACAAAAACATAATCGGTTTTGCCTTTCAGTTTAAAATTGAATTTACCCTCTTCGGCAAGGCTGGTGGTGTCGGAAAACATCGAGCCATCGCTGCCGTAGAGGATTACCACTGCCGAATCAAGCATTTTTTTCGAATCGAGGTCTTTAACAACACCGGTAAATGCAAAAACAACCGGAGGCTTTTCGAAATAGTATATGTCTTCTTTTTTTGAACCGCGACGGTCGGTTGTGAAATAGCCCTTGTCTTTGTCGGCATAGTAGTAAATTCCAAAGTCGTTTCCATTGCTGTTGAACGGAGGTTTCAAATTAACAACCACCCATTTTTTGTTTTCGTCTTTGTAGGCTTTAAAAATATCAAGTCCTCCCATGGTCGGGTGCCTGTCGCTGCTGAAATATAGTACACCATCAGCCCTGACAAAAGGAAACAGTTCATCACCTTTGGTATTAATTTGCTGCCCCATATTTTTGGGTTTTCCCCAATCGGAACCTTCTTTTTCGCAGTACCACAAATCGGCCCCACCAAATCCTCCGTCTTTGCGCGAGGAGAAATACAAGGTGTTGCCATCAGGCGATAGGGCTGGATGTCCGAACGAAATACTGTCGGCAAGTATGTTGACTCTTTCGGGATTCATCCAGATGCCATCGACTTTGGTGGCTTTGAAAATCTGACATCCCAGTTTTTTGCCTTTTTCTTTCTTGCAGGATGTGTAATACAGATCACGTCCGTCGTTAGCCAGATGAGAAGAGCCTTCGTCAAACTCGGTATTCAGCGAATCGAGCGCTTCGGCCTCACTCCATTTGTCTTGTTTATCGAGTTTAATGACAAATAAATCGGAAAACTTTTCACCGGTAATGGTACTGGTCTTTTTTCCTTTCGATTCTTTGCGCATCGACGAAAAATAGAGGTGATCGTAACCGTCTTTTTCAACTACCGAGGGGCAGAAATCGTTTTCCTTCGAATTGGTGTACTTAAACTTGTCAGCATTGAAGCGCGACCGCTCCTCAACCCATTGTATCGCTAGCTCGCACGACTCAACACCCTGCATTGCCAGTGTATCGCCCGGGTCGATGGCCAGGGCCTGCTTAAACTCTCCAATGGCAGTTTCGTAGTCGCCCGAAAGCTTCGACGTTAATCCTAACTTATAGTAAGCATCAACTGCTTTTTCGCCTTTTACCGCTTTACGGTAATTGGTACGTGCCTTTTTAAAATTGTTGATGTAAAAATAACACTCACCAATCTGAAAGTAAATATCCATCTTAGCCCTGCGGTCTTTTACTTTTTTCAACACCGCCTGATACATCTCAAGCGCTTTGAAATACTCGCCGGCTTCAAAGGTCTCTTCAGCTTTTTTTAACCTCTTTTCCTGAGCAGAAACGCTTACGGGAGCTATGATTACTAAACTCAGTAAAGTCAGGCAAAACAATATTTTTCTGTTTAACTTCATCTTCAATTTTGAAGTAACGAAAATATTAATAAAAAATTATCTGCTAAAACATTTGAATGAAAAGTAATTAACAATATGTGTCACTCAAAAAATCAAAGAAAATAATAAAAATATTTGGTGGTTTAAAAAAATGAATTTATTTTTGACCAGTTGGTTAAAACAAATGGTTAAACAAAATGGTTAAAGTTCATCAATCCTCTGAAAACCTTGATAGCACAGAGCAGCGTATATATATTGCTGCGGTTGATGTGTTTCTCGAGAAGGGTTATGATGGTGCACGTATGCAGGAAATTGCCGATAGGGCCGGCATCAACAAAGCATTGCTGCACTATTATTACCGGAGTAAGGAGCAGCTGTTTAAAAGGTTTTTTGCTGACACAGTCTCGGCAATGTTCGAAAATATCAGCATGGTTTTTACCGCGCAACTTCCGTTCGAAGAGAAGTTAAGGCGATTTAGCGAGGCGTATATATCGTTTCTGATCCAACGACCCGGTCTGCCGCTTTTCCTGTTGACCGAAATCAGGTTGCATCCGCAGCTTATCGAAAACACCATGAACGACCTGAAGCTAAAATCGCGTTTTACCATGATGAAATTATTGATACATGAGGCCATCGAAAAGGACGAAATCGAAACCGGCAGCGCCCTTCACCTGATGATTCATATTGTTTCGATGTTGATATTCCCAATTGTTGGAAAGAGTATGATTATGATGTTACTCGATTTAACCAATGAACAATATGCCGCCATCATCGAAGAACGAAAATCGGTGGTTCCCGAATTTGTTTTAAAAACCGTTAAAAAATCATGAGAAAACTACCCGTTATATTATTGATTGTTTTGCACGGCAGTTGTCTGTTTTCGCAAACCGGAATTCTCAGTCTCGACTCCTGCCTGATTGTGGCCGAACGCCTGCATCCTTCGTCAAAGTTGTTTGTGCTCTACGACGAACAACTTAGTGTAAAATCAAAATCTGTAAAAACCGCATGGTATCCGTCGATGACCCTGAATGCTCAGGCAACCTGGCAAAACGAGGTTACCAACATAGACATTGATTTACCGATGCTTACTTCGCCATTGACCGATATGTCGAAAGATCAGTATAAAATAAGTCTCGATGTGAGGCAGACCATCTGGGATGGTGGTAGCAGTAAAGCCTTACTTGGAGTCGAACAGGCCACGGTGATCAGTGAGCAGGAAAAAGTTCGCCGCGATTTATTTCGTTTTAAAGAGCAGTTGGTCGATGTGTACTTTTCGATTTTGAAACTACAGAGCCAGCAGGAGGTGTTGACTGTGAAAAAATGGCAGTTGCTTCTTAAAATCGAAGATCTGGAAAAAGCGGTAAATTCGGGTGTTGTGCTGCCCGATGCTATCGATGCCCTGAATGCCGAAAAGCTGGTGGTCGATCAGAAAATTATTGAACTCGACTACGAGATAGCGGCCTTGCGCATGATGTTGTCGCAATACCTGGGCAATCCGGTGGGTGAATCGGTGTCGTTTACCCTGCCTTCGCCCGATGTGGTTCCGCTGCCCGAATCGAAAACCTGTGACGAAATTTATCTGACTGCCATGAAAAATCAGCTTGCCGGAAACGAAAAACTTCTGAATACGGTATTGATGCCTAAAATTTATGCTTTCGGACAAATGGGTTATGGTCGCCCGGGCCTCAATATGCTTTCCAACGATTTTGAACCTTTCCTTATAGTAGGAGCCCGTCTGGTGTGGACACCTTTCGACTGGGGTAAAACACGGGCCGATAAGCAGCAGATTCAGGTTCAGCAACGAATTGTTGATACCCAGATCGAGCAACTTAACTATCAGCAGAAAGCATTGCTCGATGCGCAGTTGCAGCGTATCGAAAAGTGCGAAAAGCTTCTCGAAAAGGATGAGGAAATCATCAGCCTCAAACACAATATCAGTGTGGCAAGTGCCTCGAAACTCGACAACGGAACCATTACAACATCGGAATACCTGAATGCACTCAACGAGGAACAGGCTGCGCGCAGCAACTTTGAACTCCACCGGATAATGCTGTCGGAGGCTGCCGTTAAATACAATCTTTTACAAGGAATCATGTATAAAAACTAAATAAAATGAAAACTCTGGGATTTATAGCAATAGCAGTTGCCATGCTGCTCGTGGCATGCGGTTCCGACAATGGGAAAGCGGACGCCTACGGAAATTTTGAAGCTGAATCAACCGTGCTTTCGGCTGAGGTGTCGGGTAAAATTGTCAGCATGAATGTGGCTGCCGGGCAGCAGGTGAAACAGGGTGATACACTGGCTGTAATCGACACTTCGATTCTGGCATTGCAGCGCCGTCAGTTACAGGTGCAGAAGACTGCTGTCCGGGTAAAATTCGATAACATCATCAATCAGGTGGCTGTGGCCGATGAGCAGCTAACCAGCCTGCTTCACGAGCAGAAACGCATCGAGAAATTATTGGGCGATAAAGTAGCCACACAAAAGCAATACGATGATATTACCGCTCAGGTAAATGTAAGCCGTAAACAGATCGAAAGCCTCAAATCGCAGAATGCCGGTGTGTTTGCCGAACTCGATGTACTCGATACCCAGATAGCCATCATCGAGGAACAAATACGCAGGGCTGTGATGATCGCACCCGCTGATGGAGTGATTCTCGAAAAATATATGGAGGCTTACGAAATGGCTGTTCAGGGCAAAACCGTTCTCGAAATGGCCAATCTGGGAGTGATGACGCTGCGTGCCTATGTGAGTGCGGTCCAACTCGACGATATTACGCTGGGGCAATCGGTGGAAGTTCTCTTCGATAAAACTGAGGGTGAAAAACAGACATGCAAAGGCAGTGTTGCTTGGATAAGCAGCGAGGCTGAGTTTACACCTAAAATTATTCAGACCCACGACGAGCGCGTTAATCTGGTGTATGCCGTAAAAATTTCGGTTCCCAACACGGGAGCCATCAAAATTGGCATGCCCGGCGAAGTGAACTTCAATAAATAATTTCGTATGGCCTACATCGAAATACAGGGGGTATCGAAAAGCTATTTTAAGGCTAAAGGTACATCGCCACTGGCACGCATAAAAGCCAGGGCGGTGCCGAAACCGCAGGACGTTACCGAGGCTTTGAAAAACCTGAGTTTTACGGTCGGGAAAAACGAATTTTTCGGTCTTATCGGTCCCGACGGTGCCGGAAAAACCACCCTGATGCGCATCATGGCCAGTCTGCTGCTGCCCGATAACGGCAGGGTTTCGATGGGTGGCCTCGATGTGGTTGCCGACTTCAGAAAATTGCGTAGAATTCTGGGATATATGCCCGGTCAGTTTTCGCTGTATCAGGACCTTACGGTGGAAGAAAATCTGAAATTCTTTGCTACCGTTTTCGGAACCACAATACACGAAAATTACCACCTTATCAGAGATATTTACGTCCAGATTGAGCCTTTTAAAAACCGCAGAGCAGGTAAACTATCGGGTGGTATGAAGCAGAAACTGGCCTTATGCTGTGCCCTGATTCATAAGCCTGAGATTCTGATTCTCGACGAGCCAACCACGGGTGTTGATGCCGTTTCGCGCAAGGAATTCTGGGAAATGCTCAAACGATTGCAGCAACAGCAGCTCACCATCATCGTTTCGACACCTTACATGGACGATGCCGGCAAATGCGACCGCGTTGCCCTGATGCAGCATGGCAGCATACTGGCTCATGGAAGCACTGCAGAAATTACCGCCCTTTACGATAATCGGCTGGTGGCAGTGGTTGCCAACGAAGCATTCCGGTGCAAAGAATTGCTCGCCAATATGCCCGGTGTGGGTTCGGTACATGCTTTCGGTAAAGAAATTCATGTGTCGCTGCCTGCAGGAGGTCCTTCCGATTCAGAAATTTCGCAATGGCTGCGCGCTGATGGAATCAGTGATTTTACGATAACTGCCTGTCCAGTCCAAATCGAGGATGTTTTCTTAAAACTGATGACTACCTGAGCATGGAAAGAGAAGTAATAATACAAGTGGAAAACATGGTAAAGAAATTCGGAAATTTCGTGGCCAACGATAATCTGAATTTCGAAGTGTATAAGGGCGAAATCTTTGGTTTCCTCGGTGCCAACGGAGCCGGAAAAACCACTGCCATAAAAATATTGTGCGGACTGTCGGTTCCCAGTTCAGGTTCAATTACGGTTGCCGGTTACGATGTGTACCGTCAGCGAAATTTAATAAAGCGAAATATCGGCTATATGAGTCAGAAATTTTCGCTGTACGAAGACCTGAGTATTCGCGAAAACATTCGTTTTTTTGCGGGCATCTACGGACTTCGCCGCAATTATATCGAAAATCGCACCGAAGAACTTCTTGAGGAACTGCAGATTACACACCTCGGTAACAAACTCATTGCCGATTTACCCCTCGGGTGGCGGCAGAAACTGGCTTTTTCGGTGGCTGTGTTCCATCGTCCGCAGGTGGTTTTTCTCGATGAACCGACCAGTGGGGTTGACCCGGTAACACGGCGTCAGTTCTGGGATATGATTAACCGGGCGGCTGCTTCGGGCATAACAGTGTTTGTAACCACACACTACATGGATGAGGCCGAGTATTGCGACCGGGTTACTATTATGGTAGACGGGCGAATTGATGCGCTCGATACACCGGCTAACCTGAAAGAAAGCTTTGGTGTGGCAAAGGTTGAGGATGTGTTTTTGAAACTGGTACGAAAGGAGGCTGTATGAAACGATTTGCCGGTTTTTTACTGAAAGAGTTTACGCACATTTTCCGCGATATCCGCACCATGATGATACTTTTTGCCATTCCTGTGTTTCAGATTTTAATTTTTGGGTTTGTCATAAAAAACGAGATTCAGGATGTGAAGGTTGCAGTACTCGATTTCTCGGGTAGTGGAAAGGCTGCCGAATTAATCAACCGCATCGATGCGTCGAAGGACTTTGAGGTGGTCGAAATGGTACATACCTATGATGCTGCCGAAGAATTATTCCGCCGTGCGGTAGTTAAAGAAGTCATTGTAATTGAATCGGACTTTGGTAAAAAGCTGTATTCCCCAAAAGGCGCTTCGGTGCAGTTACTGCTCGATGCTTCCGACCCCAATATGGCCAATCTGGTAAGCAGTTACACTACTGCGATGATTGTGAAGTTTCTGGCCGAAACCAACAACACCGGCGGCGAACAAATTCAGCCCACAGTGGAAACCCGAATGTGGTACAACGAAAATCTGAAGTCGGCCTATATGTTTGTTCCTGGCACCATGGCGCTCATCCTCATGCTGATTACCGCCATGATGAGTTCCATTTCGATTGTTCGCGAGAAGGAGACCGGCACCATGGAAGTACTGCTTGTATCACCACTCAACCGCTGGCAGATTGTTTTCGGTAAGGTCACACCCTATATACTTATTTCGGTGGTGAATGCCTGCTCTGTAATTGCCATCGGAAATCTGGTTTTTGGCGTTCCTATCCACGGTAGTGTGGTACTTCTGTTTGCCGAAGCCCTGCTCTTTATTTTACTCGCCCTGAGTATCGGTATTTTTATCAGCAGTGTGGTGAAAAATCAGATGATGGCCATGTTTATTTCGATGTTTGTACTCATGTTGCCCACGCTGCTGCTTTCGGGATTTATTTTCCCCATCGAAAATATGCCAATTGTGCTGCAGTGGCTCAGTGTGATTGTTCCGGCAAAATATTTCCTGGAGATTATTAAAATGATTATGCTTAAGGGTGGGGGCATGGCCGAAATCTGGAAACCCACACTGGTATTGTTTTCAATGACCTTGTTTTTTCTGGGGATGAGTGTTAAAAAATTCAAATCGAGGCTCGAATAATGCGTATTATAATCACCATATTGCAGAAGGAGTTCCGGCAGATATTCAGGAACCGCACCATGTTGCCCATCATTTTTGTGCTGCCACTCATTCAGACCCTTGTGCTGGTGTATGCAGCCACCCTTGAGCTGAAAAATGCACCGGTTGCCATTGTCGATTATGACAATTCCAC
>Ga0116149_1002667_pt1 | contig 19273 bp, 12 predicted proteins | sample AD_UKC057_MetaG_FD_89787 | JGI IMG/M metagenome (GOLD analysis project Ga0116149, IMG submission 89787) | Active sludge microbial communities of municipal wastewater-treating anaerobic digesters from USA - AD_UKC057_MetaG | ecosystem: Engineered > Bioreactor > Anaerobic > Digestate | place: USA... | reverse complement strand
GGCATTTGAATATCCATTAAAATAACATCAAATTCTTTATCATCAGATTTGTTAAAGACTTCAACGGCATCCTTCCCATTTTGAACGCAAACAGTTTCAATATCATATCGTTTAAGAATTTCTACCGCAATTTCTGTATTCATCTCATTATCTTCTGCAAGTAATACTTTTTTACCGGGAAATTTTAATTGTAAATCTTTTGCTTCATCTTTGGGGGTGTATGAGCCGAATATCTCCTGCAGCATATTGAACATGGTGGACCTGAAAAGCGGCTTTGAAATAAATTTATTAACCCCTGCTTCTAATCCCTCCTGCTCAAGCCTTGCGTGTTCATATGCAGAAACGACAATAATCAGCAGCTCGCTGCCCTCGGTTCTTCTAATTCTGCTCACAACTGATATATCCTCTTCGTTAAAATCATTTACATCGAAAAGACAGATATCAAAGGGTGTGTTATTCCTGTGCGATTCATGAATAGCCTGATACGCTTCCTGCACACTGTATGCCTGTACAAAAAGTATTCCGCAGTTTTCAAGCAGCTGTTTTATATAATCTCTTGTCTCTCTATTATTGTGAATTACCAGAGCTTTGAGAGCAGAAAAATCTTTGGTGTTGAGTTCTCGTGCCGAGTGATCAATGCCAAAGGGAAGCGTAACGGTGAATACAGAGCCCTCTCCTTCACGGCTGTCAACTTGAATAGCACCATTCATAAGAGATACAAGATTTTTGCTTATCGAAAGCCCAAGTCCGCTGCCTCCATAGCTGGTGGTAATGGTGTTGTCCTGCTGTTCAAATGGTTTAAAAATACGTTCAAGGAATTCTTTTTTCATTCCTATGCCTGTGTCTTGTACAACAAAGCGTACATGCATAACATCGTTTGCAGAATAATCTTCACTGACTATAAAGTTAATACTCCCCCCCCTAGGGGTGAATTTTACGGCATTTGAAAGAAGGTTTGCAAGAATTTGAGAAAGGCGCAGCTGGTCGCCGACAAGCATTTCCGACTCAATTCCATTTAATTGAACTGTAAGGTCTACTCCCTTTTGTCTGGCCTGTGTATAGAACAACATAGATAAAGATGCAAGTACTTCCCGAATATTGAATGGTATATGTGAAATATGTATTTTACCGCTTTCTATAGATGACATATCTAATACATCATTAAGAATTGAAAGGAGATGTTTTGCAGCATACTCTGCCTTTATAAGACAATCGCTTACTTTAACATTTTCGCAGCTTATAGATTTTGCAATATTCATATATCCGATAACTGCGTTAAGCGGGGAGCGAATTTCGTGCGATATTCTTGAGGTAAACTGTCCCTTTGCCGCATTCGCTCTTTCTGCTGCCGCGAGTGCATCACGTAATTGCTTGTTTTTTTCAATCTCCAAATTTCTTCGTACTGTTTTCGCAGAAAGAAGAATTATTATTATAACGGATACAGAGCTTAATAAAACAAAAAGAAGGATAACATCAAGCGGCATCTGGTCAATTATTGAACTAAGGCTTATTTTATTTGCTGCTATAGTATTTTTTATAATCAGATCATTTGACTCTGCTCTCGTAATCTGATTAAGAGCCTTATTTATTATATAAAAAAAACGGGGATCAAGGTTTTTATTAATTGCTGTACATACTTCGAACGAAGTATCGTACAGGATGGATGAGTAAAGGCTCCTGTATCGCGATTTTTTAAGTTCATGGCTTGCAGAATACGAGTTCAGTATAGCCTGATCTGCATTCCCTTTTAAGACTGACTCAATACACTCCTTGTTTGTCGCAAATTTTACCGGATTCCACTTACTAAAAACAGGGAAATCTTCATAAGGAAAGGATCCTTGAATTACAGCCGTTTTACCTGAGACTAGATCGTAATTTTTTTTTGAAATAACAATGAGAGGGAATGATAAGTACGGTTCACTTATATTGTATCCTGCTGCCTGTGCTGCTTCCATGTTATGAGGGTAACTTGCTATTATGTCTGTTGTTGGTTCACTCATTTTCGCCTCTTCAATAAAGGTAAAGGAAAGGCCTGTCAGATCTTCAATTCTTCTATAAATTTCTATAACAAGACCAGAGAACTCGTTATTTTGCTTATCATAAAATTCAAAGGGGTACCATGAATTTGAAATAGCTACAGTAAGAGGTCTTGCCATGTTAATCATTGTTTTTTCATCGCTACTTAGACTGAATTTTGGAAAAAACTGCGGAATAAAACGGCTCATCAAATCCCGGTCAAAAAAAGGATTTACTATTTTAAGTTCTGTCATAGCACGATTCAGTTGTGTTAGAATTTCTTTTTTCCCTGCCGGGGAGGCAAAATAAATTCTGCTAGGAGCAAAACGCAAGATAGTATGCGTATCATCGGTGTCCTGGTATCCGGCAACAACTCCTGCCTGTGTTTCGCCGGAGATTACGGCATCTATAACTGCCTGCAGGCTAGGATAATACCGTATATCTACAGTAAACCCGTTTTCCTTAGCAAACTTTAAAAGCTTTACCGGATTCTCGTCCCGTTCTGCGGCTACAATGATGTTGTTATAAGACAGGGGGTCATTGGATGAAAGGGGACTATCCGAGCGGACAAAGAGTGTTGAATAAATTGTGCCCATTTCGCTTTCAGAAAAATCAAGGATTTCATCCCGCTCTTCTGTGTAAAAAAGACAGGGCAGAATATCAATTTTTCCTTCAGTCAGCTGTTTATAAAGGACTTCAAAATCGCCCTTTACAAATTCATAGTTCCAGCCGGTGTATTGGGCAATATGTTCTAAATAAACCTGTACATAGCCCGAAGGATTTTCATACTGTTCTTGTTCTATAAAACTCGGTTGAGGAAACCATCCTACCTTTATGGTGTTTTGCTGTGCATACAGGTTAAACGTTTGTACGAGCAAAAATATCAGCACAAAAAAACGAAGCGGAATTTTATGTTTAAAATTCGGTGTATATGTCTCTCTCATACATATTGAAGTATATCACGCTTTTTATACGCTGGGAAGATTATCTTTTTCTTATTGTATATAAAATAGTATCAAGATTACTAAGAGAAATGGCAGGACTTACAGTTGTTTTATTGCAGCAGCTGTTATAAAAAAAAAGCCCCGCCTTTATGTAAGGCAGGGCTCTTTGTAATTAAGGGTTTTTCAACGCTTAATTACTATTTACAGGCTTATTTCATTAAGCGCTCTTCAAGTGCTTCAAGTTCTTTAGAAAGTTCTTTAGGCATCTTGTCTCCGAATTTCGGGTAATGATTTGCCTTAATGTCTTCAAGCTCTTTGATCCATCCGGCCTTGTCAACAGAAAGAATGTCTTTCATTACGTCAGCTGAAACATCGAGTCCTTCTACATTGATTGCACCGGGTTTGGGCATGTAGCCGATTTCAGTCTCAACAGCAACATCCTTGCCGTCACAGCGTTCAAAAATCCAGGCAAGAACACGGCTGTTTTCACCGTATCCCGGCCACATGAATTTGCCTTCGGGGCTCTTGCGGAACCAGTTAACAAAGAAGATTTTTGGAAGTTTTTCTTCTGTTGATTTTTTACCAACGTTAATCCAGTGCTGGAAGTAGTCGCCCATGTTGTATCCGCAGAAGGGGAGCATTGCAAAGGGATCGCGTCTTACTGTTCCAACCTTGAGGTCAAGAGCAGCAGCAGTGATTTCTGAACCTACGATAGAACCGAGGAATACACCATGGTTCCAGTTTTTTGCCTGGTGAACAAGAGGAATAGTGTTCGGGCGGCGGCCTCCGAAAAGGATTGCATCGATCGGAACACCTTTTGGATCATCCCATTCTTTTGCAATTGCAGGGCAGTGGTCAGCGTGTGCAGTAAAACGTGAGTTGGGGTGTGCAGCCGGAGCCTGTTCTTTGTTTCCCTTGTCCTGAATCCATTCCTGACCTTTCCAGTCAATGAGTTTGCCGGGGGCATCGTAGCCGATCTGTTCCCACCAGATGTCTCCGTCTTCTGTAAGACCGCAGTTAGTGAAAATAGTGTCGGATTTGATGGAATCCATAGCATTTTTGTTGGACGCATCATTTGTGCCGGTTGCAACACCGAAGAATCCTGCTTCGGGGTTAATGGCATAGAGTCTGCCGTCTGCTCCGAATTTCATCCATGCAATGTCGTCGCCGATTGTCTCAACCTTCCATCCGGGGATGGTGGGGATTAACATGGCGAGGTTTGTCTTACCGCAGGCTGAGGGGAAGGCGCCGGTAACGTACTTAACCTTTCCTTCAGGATTTGTCAGTTTTAAGATGAGCATGTGCTCTGCAAGCCAGCCTTCGTCGCGTGCAATAACGGATGCGATGCGGAGAGCAAAACATTTTTTACCAAGAAGAGCGTTTCCGCCGTAGCCTGATCCGTATGACCAGATTGTTCTTTCTTCCGGGAAGTGTGAAATGTATTTATTTTCAATATCTGCACATGGCCATTGTCCGTTGTCGCTTTCACCTGCTGCAAGGGGTTTACCTACAGAGTGAAGACATGGTACGAATTCGCCGTCTGTTCCGAGTACGTCGAGAACCTTGGTTCCCACACGGGTCATGATGTCCATGTTGCACACAACGTATGCTGAGTCAGTAATTTCTATACCGATTTTTGCAATGTTTGAACCTACAGGACCCATTGAAAAAGGAATAACATACATTGTTCTTCCCTTCATGCAGCCCTTGTAAAGACCTGTCATAGTTGCTTTAAGTTCATTTGGATCAATCCAGTTATTGGTAGGTCCAGCAGCTTCTTTAGTTTTGCTGGCAATATATGTTCTGTTTTCAACGCGTGCAACGTCAGAAGGCTGTGAGCGGAAAAGAACGCTGTTAGGGCGTTTTTTTAAAGGGGTGGCAAGACCGGAATCAATCATTCCCTTCATTAACTTGTCGTATTCTGCCTGTGATCCATCACAAACGTGTACGCTGTCGGGTTGACATAATTTGGCAACTTCTTCTACCCATGCTTTTACTTTTGCATGTTTGATGTCATTAATTGTCATAATAACTCCTATGAAATAATATACGGATCTCTCAAGCATTCGACGAATGTAAAAGAAAACCCGGTAAGGGGTTAGCACGGCATCAGCTTTCGGTGAACGTAAAGAAGTAAAAATCCTTTAGGCTCACGTATGAGCGGTGCATACTAAACTCCGTCACTACTACGTAAAGCAGGTAATTTCTTACTGTTTCCCGTATATGGTACCTTTTTTATGAGAAATTTACAAGTAGAAGACCCTCCAGTCGGTACTACAAAGGTGTAAAAACTGTCAAAATCACTTGCACAAAATAATAAATAGTATTAGAGTTGGTACTAATTTTTATCGGGGACAGAGCTCGAAAAACTCTGTTTTTCCCGATACACGAGTTCTTTAATAGTAGAGGTAGAAGTATGGAAGGCGAATCCATTACCGGCGTTATGGCCAATTTAGTAATGCAGATAGGTATAATTTTATTTGCAGTCAGGGCAGGCGGATTTTTAGTAAAAAAAATCGGCATACCATCTGTTTTGGGCGAGCTGTTAGCAGGTGTTGCTATAGGTCCCTTTGCATTGGGAGGAATTGCGGTTCCGGGGTTTCCTCATGGATTATTTCCTTTGTACAGCGAATCCCTTGCTGTAAGCCCTGAGCTTTATGCGTTTTCCACGGTAGCTTCAATTATACTGCTTTTTGCATCCGGCCTGGAAACAGATCTTGGCTTATTTTTAAAGTATTCTGTTGCAGGCGGCATCATCGGTATTTTCGGAGTTGTTTTTTCCTTTGTATTCGGGGATCTTGTCGGTGTATTTCTCATGAAAGCATCTTTCATGGATCCGCGATGCTTATTTTTAGGTATTCTTTCGACTGCAACTTCTGTAGGTATTACAGCACGCATATTATCAGACCAAAAAAAGATGGATTCCCCCGAGGGTGTTACGACGCTTGCTGCGGCAGTTTTTGATGACGTATTAGGAATCGTACTTTTGGCTGTTATTCTCGGTATCGTGACAATTCTTAATTCAAGCGGCGGCGGTTCCATAGACGGTAAGGAAATCGGTCTTATTGCGGCAAAGGCCTTCGGCATCTGGCTCGGTTTTACCGTTCTTGGTCTTGTTTTTTCAAAAAAAATTGCAGGCTTTCTCAAAATATTCAAACACTCCTATGATTTTTCTATCTGTGCACTCGGCATTGGCCTCTTGCTTGCGGGCATCTTCGAGAAGCAGGGTTTGGCAATGATCATCGGCGCCTATGTAACCGGGCTTGCATTGTCCAGAACCGATATTGCCGCAGTTATTCAGGAACGCATTCATGGTCTCTATGAGTTTTTTGTCCCTCTCTTTTTCTGCGTCATGGGTATGATGGTCAATGTCGGCGAGATGATGAACAAAGAAGTTATTATTTTCGGCCTGATATATACAGTCGTGGCAGTATTTGCTAAGGTTATCGGCTGCGGTCTCCCGACCCTTGCTCTTGGGTTTAATATAAAAGGAGCGCTCCGCATCGGCGTGGGCATGGTTCCCCGTGGTGAAGTAGCACTCATTATTGCCGGCATCGGTATAACGGCTGGAATACTTGATGAAAAATTATTCGGTGTTGTTATTATGATGACGCTCATAACGACTCTTCTTGCCGCACCCTTATTGAATGCAGTATTGAACATGAAGGGAAGAGGAACTAAAAAAGAGACAAAGGCATCGACTACGGTATCGCTCAGCTGGGACTTTAAGAATGATGAAATTGCAGATCTTGTGGTTGACACTCTTCTAAAAGACTTAAAGGCTGAAGGTTTTTATGTTCAGATGATGAACATCGATGACGGCCTTTCCCAGGCGCGTAAAAACGATATGGCCTTATCCATAATGGAGCAGGAAAATCTTGTTACTATTGAAACATCAGAAGCAGACAGCGCCTTTGTGAAAACCTCAATTTATGAGGTTGTCTTAAAACTGACAGATTCAATGCAGAACTTAACGCTTGGTTTTGATCCTGCTGCGCTTAAAATAGAACTAGCAGAAGGCAATGTCCGTGCAGACCCCTCACTTATTAAGTCTCTCAATACAAGAACTGTGACAACAGTGCTGAAGGGTACTACTAAGGAAGAGATATTAAGGGAAATGGTACTGCTGCTGACAAATTCCGGAATGGTTTACGATTGGGAACAGGTTTTACAGGATGTAATGACCAGAGAAAAATCAATGAGTACCGGTATGCAGAGGGGCATAGCTCTTCCTCATGCAAAGTCCGACGGGGTAGTATCTGCCTGTGTTGCTATCGGTGTTAAGCGTGATGGAATTGATTTTGAGTCGATGGACCAAAAGCCGTCAAAACTTTTTGTACTTGTAGTATCTCCAAAGAAGACTTCGGCTCCTCACCTTCAGCTCCTGTCTTCTCTTGCGTCCATTCTCAATAAGGATGCTATAGTCGAAGATATTATCAGTTCGAAAAGTTCTCAAGTTCTTATTGATAAGCTCACTCTTTTGTCGAAAAATATTCACTAAGATGCTGCTCCTCTTTTTTGTACCGGTATATACTGTTGATTGACAGAGCAATATGTATTTACTATAATTTACAGCAACAAAAAGGGGAGTAGTTTTCCTCTGCGGAATCAACAGCCGGTATACATACCTGGTTCCGCGGCTTCGAAAGAAGTAACAAGACCTTTTGTTTGAAAGTGTACGTAATAAAGCGCTTTCAAATGGAAGGTTTTTTTTATTTATGGAGGTTCTGTTATGAAGTGGATTGTTCTTGCCATAGCGCTTGTTATGTATGTTTTTGTCATTGTGTTTCCAAAGAAAAAAGCCTGGATATCACTTGGTGCGGGAGCTCTGATAATTATTCTTGGAGCGGTATCTTTATGGACTGCCTTTTCTCAGCTTATTAACTGGAACGTTCTTATGATCTATGTGGGCAGTTTAGCGATAGCTGAGCTTTTCCTATATTCACGCGTTCCCGCCCGTATTGCAGACTTCATTGTAGCCAAATCCCCTAACTCAGGACTTGCTATTGTAGCCATATTGATTATGACAGGCTTAATATCGGCCTTTGTAGAAAATGTTGCAACTGTTCTTGTTATGGCCCCCATTGCTCTTGCCCTGTGCAGAAAATTAAAAATAGATCCCACGTATTTTATGGTAGGTCTTGCGGTCATGGCAAACCTCCAGGGGACAGCAACCCTTGTAGGAGATCCGCCCTCTATGATCTTTGCAAGTTTTTCGGGCTACACCTTCAATGACTTCTTTTTTCATAACGGTACAATATCTATTTTCTTTTTTGTACAGATCGGTATGATAGCCGGTGCGGTATTCTTTTATGCGTACTTTGCAAAAAAAGGAAAAGAAAAGGTTTTAGTAGATAATGAGCCGATTCTTTCACTCTTCCCGACACTATTGCTCTTTTTAATGATTTTCGGTCTTGCCTTGTCTTCCTTTGTTCCGCCTGATATGCACTATTTTTCGGGTTCTCTTGTAATGCTTTTAGGTATTGCTGGAATTTTCTGGTTCCGTTTTAAGCGGAAGGAAAGCGATGAAAATACAGTAAAACTTATAAAGGGTTTGGATTGGGAGACTATTGCCTTTCTCATCGGAATCTTTGTAGTAATCGGCTCTGTTGCTTCAACCGGAATTTTGGAGGACTTTGCAGGATTTTTGTCAGGAATTATCGGCGGCAATGTTTTAGCGGGCTTTGTAATAATTATTGTAGTGTCTGTTGTACTATCAGGCTTTATAGATAATGTTCCGTATATAATCGTCATGCTGCCTGTTGCCTCAAGCCTTGCTCAAGGTTTAGGTCTTAAACCCGAACTCTATATGTTTGCCCTTCTAATAGGCTCTTGTCTGGGCGGCAATCTGTCTCCTTTTGGAGCTTCTGCGAATATTGTTGCAATGGGAATTCTAAAGAAAAACGGTGTAACACTGACCTTCCCCGGTTGGCTTAAGATAGGGCTGCCTTTTACGCTTATAACAACCTTTGCATCAGTGATTGTATTGTGGTTTGTCTGGAAGTAGGGTAAGCAGATTCACCCCTGTGAGATTGAAACCTGATTCAGGCAACCATGTTGACTAATTGACCTGTCGGGGCGCTGAGCCCTGTCAGTGCAAACGGATTGGCTTGAGCAGTCTGAACTGCGGTTGTAATCTGGTTCTGGAACCCTTCTATCATTGCATCAACTTGTTCATCCGACAAGTCTCCGGGGAGTTCCGGCTGTACCGGGTCATTTTTTACTTTTGCCAGTCTTTCTATGAGCGAGTTAAGTATTTGAATCTTCGATACCGGCACACCGGACCCGCTGCCGGATGACGCTATACCTGAAACATGTTCAAACTGCGCATAAAGAACCTGGTTGGGCTTTACACTTACGTAGAGCTTTCCTGTTCCTACACCGGTTGAGACCATTGAGTGGTATATGTTTGCGTTCAACGAACGAATATCCGATAACATAACATCCTCCGTTATGATTATCGGTATTACGCAGTCTGATAATAAGTTTTTTCTTACTATTCAACAGCAGCTAGAAATACTGCTTATTCCACTCGGAAAAGCGCTCTTGAAGCGTCATTTCAGGATCTTGTGTTCCGGTATCTACAGCAGTTAAAAGATACGGCATTATGACCTTCTCTTTTATATTTTCCCAGCGGGAAGGTAAAATATTCGGGCAGGTTACATATTCTGCAACGGGCAGGTTTCTAAAAAGTATGGGGTAGTACACCGGGAACACCCGCTCGTTTACACTTTTAATAGAAGAAAAACCGTCTGCTATACCAAAGGTAGCAGTACTAAGATTCATTTTTGACTGCCGTTCCAGAATGGCTTTTTGTGAAGATTCCTTCATCAGCCACAATATGAAAAGCTCTGCAGCATCGGTATTTTTTGAGTTTTTATAGAGTCCCAGCGAAATTATCTTATCTTCTATAGGAATGGAATAATTTTCGTGCAGCCATCGGTATTCAATGTCCTGAATTTTTTCTGCGGGTATATTGAATAACACATTACTGCTGGTATAGGCAAAAAGGCATCTGTTGGAGCTTATGAGTTTATATGCCGGTGTATAAAGATATTTAAAAGCAAAATCGCTTTCTGCGGAAGTTGCATCATTATTTGCACTTGTCCATTCCTGCAAGTAAGAGATTGCGTTCTGAAGGTTTTGTTCATTCCAGCTGAATGAATCTCCCGTCTCTTTAAAGTTAGCTCCCTTGAGCTTTGCAGCAGTGTATAAAAAATTAGGATTCCAGCGCGGCGCAAACCCCATGGCGGTGAAAACACCGGCTTTATTTTTTTCGTTATAAGAAGCGCTTATGTCTCTAATCTGATCAAGAGACAATATATAGCTTTCATCAATGAGTTCCAGATTTTTCTTTGAAAAAATAATAGCAGGAAGATTAAAACTTACCGGTAAAAGGTATTGTTTGTCGTCAATATTTCCAATTTCCAGTAATTGTGAGTAAAAAATTGACTTGCTTAACTGAAGATCACTAAATAAATGATCAAGTGGAGAAAAGTATTTTCTCACCCGCTCATTTTTAAGCCACGGCCCGATCACAATATCCGGTGCCTGTACATCTTTGGGAATGGGGAATGCTTCTGCAGGGCTTTCCTTATACATTACTATTACTTTGCATTTATCCTGGGAGGCATTGAATAGTTCTGCATAGGAAGCGAATTCGCTTTTATCGGTCCATACAATTACCGGTTTTTTATACGTTTGACTGCAGGCTGATAAAAATAAAACTGCTCCCGCCGCTGTCAGGGCGAGAACAGTTTTATATGCTTTTTTTAGCCATCTATGCACCGGCGCTTTCCTCCGCTGCCTTATAAATAGCGGTAAACACATCATCAATATCTCTTTTATCCAAACTTGAAAAAGCAATACGAAGATGATTTTCATCTATTGAAATTGTACCAATTTGATACTCATGCAGCAGTTTCTGCCGCAGTTTTTCTGCATTGACGCCGGTACAGGCAAAACTCATGAAGTAGCCGGAATTGAAAGGAAGGGGTGTGAGAACCTTGTGTCCTTTTTTTGTTTCTAAGAAGGAGCGGACTTTGCGGTACCGGCCTTCAAGAATAGTTTTCAGCTCTTTTTTCTCATTTTCAAGATTTTCGTCGGCAAAAACCTTCATCATAATAGCCTGTCCTGGAGTACTGCTGCAGGAAACTGAAGAGCGTATAGCCCCCATCAGTTTTTTCTCAATAGCGTCATAATGAGCTTTTTCCAGTCCCTTGCCAGCGAATGTTAAAAATCCGCATCTGAAACCCCATACATAATCTTCTTTTGTCGGACCATCAATTTTTACCGCTACTACATTCTCATGAAGATCGGCTAAATAGCTGAAAAGTGACTGTTTTTCAATATTCTCTTCATAGGCGAGGCCGAAATAGGCGTCATCGCACCAGACCATTATCTTTGTGCCCTTAGATGCAATATCTTTTATTACAGCGCAAATATCGGCTGCTTCGGTAACTGTCGGGGAGTAGCCCGAGGGGTTTTGAGGAAAATTGAGAATAAGTTTTATTGTACCCTGTCCGGCATGCTTTTCTAATGCTTCTCTAAAAGCCGGTATGTTAAATCCGCCCTCATATCCGTCGCCCCAAAACATTGGAAACTGTTTTAACACAGCATTTCTTCGTGTTTCTACAACAAGCGCATAATTATCCCATGAAGGATCACAGGCAATGAGTTCCTCTCCCTCGTTTAAAAAGAGGTCGCACAGGTAGGAAATACCTGCGGTGAGGCCCGGTACAACGACCGGCAGTGAAAAAGTCTTGCCGTTGAGATCCGGATTTTTTAAAACAAGCTTTTCCTTCCATGCATTTCTTAACTCCGGCAGCCCTGCAGTTGGTGCATATGCAACCGATTCTGCTGTGGTTAGTCCGGGAAGCTGTTTTTGTACACAGGGTAAGGCTGCCGGTTTTCCGTCATTAACGGTGATTCCGACAGTAGCATTTGCTTTTTTACCAAACTGCTTTGCTTCTGCACTTTGAGCAATGATTCCTTTCGGGAAAAACAGCCTAAGACCTAAATCGGAAAACATGTTTCCGGCTGGAGATGATTGTAAAATCTCGTTTAATTCTTGCGCTAAAAAGTGTATCATGATACTGTATATTACTATGAAACTGGTATAGGTTGTCAATCTGTATAAACATTCATTTTAATTAAAATTTATGTAAATTCATACATTTTTTACACTTTCTTTGGGGAGTATATGACAGAAAATTCAGAAAATAATAGAGCTTTTGAAGAATGCAGTAATCTTATTAAGGACTGCAGAAAAGAAGCATCAAAGCGCATTGTAGGACAAATTCCTGTTCTTGACGGCATTTTGACAGCCCTTATTGCCGGCGGCCATGTTCTTTTGGAAGGAGTTCCCGGTCTTGCTAAAACCTTGGCGGTAAGAACTTTTTCAGATATAACCGGCCTCGATTTTAAGCGTATTCAGTTTACGCCGGATCTCCTGCCGGCCGATGTTGTCGGCACGCTTATGTATGAACCTGCTGCCGGAGGATTTTCTGTACGGAAGGGGCCTGTTTTTACCAATCTTGTACTGGCAGATGAAATTAACCGCGCCCCTGCTAAGGTGCAGTCTGCACTTCTGGAGGCAATGGCAGAATCTCAGGTCACTATCGGGGATCAAACCTATAAACTTCCCGATCCTTTTTTTGTACTGGCTACCCAGAATCCAATTGAGCAGGAAGGGACCTACACCTTACCCGAGGCTGAACTTGACCGTTTCTTATTGAAAATAACAGTTCCTTATCCAAGTCCTGAAGAGGAGGTTACGATTGTTAAAAACGGCGGTAATCCTCTTTTAGTCCCTGTGAAGAAGGTGTTTTCATTAGAAGCAATTCAAAAATGTAAAAACCTACTAACAACAATTCACTGTGATGATAAAATCATTGAATACATAGTATCAATTGTAGCAGTAACACGGCCCGAGACTGAAAAGAAAACCGGGTCCTTCCGCGTTAATTCTGCTGCAGCATCATTAAAAAAGGGCGACGACATTTTACGCTACATCTCATTCGGGGCCTCTCCCCGTGCCAGTATTGCACTGTGCCTATGCGCAAAAGTAAATGCTTTATTTGAAGGGCGCAACTTTGTACTGCCCGAAGATGTTAAAAAAGCAGCCGTGCAGGTACTGCGTCACCGCCTCGTTCTTTCTTATGAAGCTGCAGCAGATGGCGTGACAAGCGATGATCTTGTGGCAAAAATAATTTCTTTCATACCGGTTCCTTAATTAATGAGAAAAAAGTCTTCTGCTTCCATGTCTCATTCTTCTCAAGATCGATCAACGCTTGCAAAACGGGCTCAGCAGCTTCGTCTGCAGGCACTAAGCATTGCACAGGGCATGCGTCTTGGGTCTTTCCGTTCTTTATACCGCGGACAAGGCATTGAGTTTTCAGGGGTTAGAGAGTATTTGCGGGGCGATGATGTCCGTTCAATAGACTGGAATGTTACAGCCCGCATGGGTAAGCCCTTTGTTAAGGTTTTTGAAGAAGAACGGGAGCTTATTATATTTATTATCTGCGACACTTCCTTATCTATGGATACCGGAAGCGGCGGCTTTTCCCGTATGCAAAAGGCTTATGAAACAGGCTCTCTTTTAGTTTTTGCTGCCGAGCATAATGCTTCTCCCGTTGGTGCTGTCTTTTTTGACGGCGCTATATCATTTTCCTGTTCTCCAAAAAGCGGCAAGGATCAGACTATGGTCCTTCTTTCCCGGTTTGAGTCAAGATCCGGGACTTCTTTCAAAGGATCGGTACTTTCAAATGCATTGCGGGGAGCAGGAAAAATCCTAAAAAAGCGTTCTTTAATTTTTATTCTTTCAGATTTCAGATCTTCGGGCTATGAAACAGAGCTGGCCCGTCTTGCACTTAAACACGATGTTGCGGCGATCCGCTTTACCGATGAAACTGATACACAATTACCCGATGTTGGAACTCTTTCTTTTCTTGATCCGGAATCGGCACAAAGACAGCTTCTTCCTCTTTCAAATAATGCTTTTAAAAAAGCGTGGAGAGATGCAGGCATTAATCATCTTGACCGCTGGACAGCTCTTTGTTCAAAACGGGGAGTGCGCACCCTTACTATTTCTACTGCAGACGATTGTTCTCTTTGCCTTTCACGGTTTTTTTCAATTAAAAGGGATGCACGCGCATGAAAAAAATTCCTGCAGCCTTAATACTTTTGATGTGTTTTGTCTCTTTTATTCCAGCCGGGGAATCCTCTTTTTCACTTATACCCGGGGAGTTTTTTGTCGGTGATGAAGTAAAGGCCTTGTATACTTTTACTTCTAATGATGCATATCTTTCTGCTTTGACGGAGAATGGATCATTTTCGTTTTCTGCCCCTGCTCTTTTTACTGCAGCAGGTTTTGACTGTGACTGTACTAATATACTAATAAGTAAAAATTCTAATGCGCCGCAAAAAAACACCTATGTATTAACAATTACCTTTTATCCGTATGTTACAGGATTAATTGATGTTCCGCCCTTTGATCTGGGAGAACTCATAAGTACCGTATATGAATCAGATGCCTCCAGTGACGATGCGGTACAAGTCAAGGCGTCTTTTTCTGCTGTTCATATTGATATTCCCTCTTTTTCAGTGATGCCTATTCTTTCACGTTACCCGTCTGATGCTATTCGTCCGCCTCAAGGTCCTGTCATAATTCCCGGAACGACCTATGTGCTTTATGGAATTGCAGCACTTCTTGTACTTGTTATTGGTTTACTTATATATATTTTTCTGAAATTTGAAAAACTGGCAAAAAAAGCTGCATCTTTGTACCGTTTCCTTTTCATGTCGGTGAATCTAAAGCAGAGCCTGCGCGAAATTAAAAAACTTCAAAAAAAGGGATCTGAACTTTCACCTTCGGAATTTGCACTTAAAATTGTTGCGATCTTACGAACCTTTCTTGAAAAACGCTTTTTCCTTCCCTTTTCGTGTGCTTGTACGGATGAATTACAGGGCTTATTTAATGAACGGTTCCAGGAAACCTTCACTTCTGATCAGCATGAAGCCGTTCACCGCTTATATGAGTTGTTTTTACGCTGCGATTTTATACGTTTTTCCAGTGTGCAGAAGGATGCTCATACTCTGGGTTCAGACGAAAGAAAAAGACTTATACAAAAGGCCTCTGAGCTTCTGCTCTTTTTTGAAAAAGGAGAAGCAGCCGATGCTTGAGTTCGAACATTATTCCGCTTTTTTTTGTCTTTTCCTTATTCCTCTGTACCACATTCTGCATAAATTCTCAATTTTACAGAATATATCGTTTCCTCTTACTTTTGCAGATTGGGAAGGAAAAGCATTTCAATGGAAGCATTCTTTATTCAGAGCAGCTTCTATTATTTCTAAGATTTTTCTCTACACAGCCTTTCTTTGTTTTGTCATTGCTCTTGCTGGCCCCGTTATATCCAGGCAGGAAAAAATTTTTACATCCCGCGGTGCGGAGATCGTTTTTGTAGTTGATACAAGTCCTTCGATGGCCGCCCTGGATATGGGTTCCGCATCACGTTTATCGTCTGCCAAACAGATAATTACCAATGCTGTAGATCTTATGCCCGGTACAGCCTTCGGATTAATAGCAATGGCATCTGAAGCTGTTGCGCTCGTAAGTACAACAGAAGATCATGCTCTTTTCAAATCACAGCTCGAGTCTCTTTCTATCGGGGATCTTGGAGACGGAACTGCAATCGGTGTCGGCCTGAGTTCTGCTGTCTATCATCTTGCCTCCTCGAGTTCTGTTAAAAAGTGTATTGTACTGTTAACCGATGGTGAGAATAATGCAGGCGATATTCACCCGCTTACAGCTATGAAACTGGCCGCTGAATCAAATATCAGTATTTACTCCATTGGAGTTGGAACGACAGGAACTGTTCCCATAGAGTACAATGATTATGAAACAGGAAAAAAGTATTCGGGTTTTCTTGATTCCCGTTTTGATGATTCACTGCTTAAGACCCTTGCTCTTGAAACAGGCGGAATGTATTATAAGGCGGACTCAGCCGGCGCACTGTCTCAGGCTCTAATCGAAATTGTAAAAACTCAAAATACTGCTCAAAGCTACTACTATGAAAGAAAAAAGGATTATTACTTCGACACTTTTATATTGATATCGGCTCTTTGTCTTTGTTTCGTCTGGTTTGTAAAACGCGTATATATGAGGGTTATTATATGATTTCATTTGATAAACCGGAATTTTTGTTTGCTCTTTTTGCTGTTATTCCCTCTGTTTCGTATACAGTTTTTTATATAAAAAGAATAACCCGCTCATTAGGGGTACTTTACGGTGATGATTTGTTGTCTTTGAAAAAGTATGCTTCGCTGAAAAAGGCCTTATACGGAAGAACCCTTTGTTTTGTACTTGCCTGGACTGCCTTGATTTTTGCACTCAGTAATCCCTCCTGGGGTACAAGCTCTGTCCCCGTTCAAAAGACGGGAACAGCGGTAAGTTTTGTGTTTGATATTTCTCACAGTATGAATGCAGAGGATGCGTTTCCAAAAAGCACCATGACCCGCCTCTCCGCTTCCTCTCAGTATGCTGCAATACTCATAAACAGGATGCATTCTGATCCGCAAGAACGGCCTGCTGTATCAATGGTAATAGCCAAGGGGGAAGGTGTTCTTGCCCTGCCGTTTTCAGAAGACTATTATTCAGCTTCATCATTTTTATCGTCTCTGTCATCTTCCTTAATGACAGCGCCGGGAAGCAATATTGGAGGCGGATTGCGGTGTGCTGTCCGTTCTTTTCCCGCAAATCATGCCCGCTACTCAACGGTATTAATTTTTACCGACGGGGATGAAACAGTATCAAGTCTGGAAGAAGCTGCAGATGAAGCTCTAAAGTACGGAATTAATATAGTCCTTATCGGCTTTGGATCTGTAGAAGGCTCTCAAGTAGTAACCGGAGATGGAGAAACGTATGTTAAAACAATGCTGCAGGAAGATACCTTAAAATCCATTGTAAAAAGGCTCAAGATAAAATACCCGCTCCATACAAACGCTATCCATTATATAAACGCCTCGGATTCCGGCTCTGCCTCAAAAATAATGTCAATAATAAATCCCTTTTCTCTTCAGTCAGAAAAAAAAGCAGTGATCAATTACGAGGTACAGCCCATCAGAAGGCATTCTCTTTTTTTACTCTTGAGTCTTGCTTTTTTTACTGCAGGTATACTCCTTTCTGAATCCCATGCCGGCATTAAAAAAGTTTTCAGTATTTTTCTTATTATTCCCCTGTTTTTCTCGTGTTCGGTTTCCTTCAATGACGGAGCAGAGCTGCTTCAGGGTTCAATTTACTGGCATCAGGGAAGGTATCAAAATGCAACGGTTTCTTTTTTACAAGTTATTGAATCTGCAGTTTCAGAAAAAAATGAGCAGCTTTTGTTTTATGGTGTTTATAATCTGGCAGCAACTTATATGAAGCAGAACGAACAGGACTCTGCTCTTCAAAAACTTGCAATAATAGATGAACAGGCTCCTGCTCATCTATTGTTCGCATCATATTATAACAGCGGGGTTATTGAATATGAAAAAAAGAATTATAAGAAAGCGGCAGAGTATTTTAAAAATGCACTCAAGTTACAGAATGAGAATATTGATGCAAAAATAAATCTGGAATTATCGCTTCTGCATATTGAATCTGAACAAAAAACCTCCTCCATGACAATTTCACCCTTAAGTGAATCAAAGGGCTCTAATTCAGCTCAGGATGCAATTTTTTCGATTATCAGAGAAAATGAACAAAACCGGTGGAAGAATCAGCAGATGGAAAATTCATCAGAGGGAGGGCTTGATCATTGATTAAAAAATCACTTCTGTCAGTATTTTTTATAGCAGCTTACCTTTTTCCTCTTTTTTCGCTTGTGGTTCCATCTTTCAAGCCGGTAGATTCAATAATTTTTATTAATGAGAATTGCACATTCAGCACCCTTATACCGGGAGTTCCTCCAAGTCAAGTTCAAATAACAGTGCAGTCCTTACCCGAGAGCGTATCTTTCGTTTCATCTAGAAAGCAGGAAGTTATAAACGGCGGGATGAGAAGTACAGAGCTTTTTGTTGTTTTAAAATTTACAAAAACCGGAAATTATACAATTCCTCCCATCGCAGCCCGCATACAATATGGATTTCAGCATATTTCATTCACCCGTGCAGCTGTTTATGACAATCCCAGAAATACTCAGCCCCGTATATATCTGGAGTTTGAAGATGTTCATGGAAATCAGGTTCCTGCAATAACAGAGGGTAAGCCTGTTCGGGCTGTTTTATACGGCATGTATTTTGCATCTGTTTTGTCGGTAAAAAGCTCGGCACCCGAAAACGGACTCCTTATTGAAAAACAGAGCCTTTTCTCAATTCCTTATACACAAAGTACTTTCACCGCATCCCCAATAGCTCTCCTAATCTATGAATTTACACCGTTTACTCAAGGGACCTTCGTAATTAATTCAATTACTGCAGAACTTACCACCTGGGCCGGTGCAGCTGCGGTCTTAGGCATAGAACCAAAAACGGTAATTGTGTCTCCGGGAGACCCTGCTGATGCTGCAGGGAAAGCCTCCAATCCTTTTGATGAATATACCGGAATCTCATTATTTCCAAATGCTTTTGATTCAGCTGCAGAAGGTGTTCCCGAATCTGCCCCGAGTACTGCAGATGCAGAAGCGCTGCTTAAAAGCGGTATTGAGAAAAGAAAATTCCTTGTTTATTCGGCTCTTATTTGCGTCCTTTTTTGTATCATTTTTATAGCAGTTTGGTTTATTCTGCGAACAGTAAATAAAAAAAGAAACGGGTTTATATTTCCTGCAGCCCTGCTGTTTTTGGCAGGTGTTTGTATAGGCTTACTATTACTGCCGCGCTATGGGGTTTATTCAGGCGGTCCAGTGCTTACGATTCCTGAACATGAGTCAAAAACCGCTTTTATAATTGAAGATCCTTCGATCGTCCGGATTCATCTTGAAACAGGACTTTGGACATATATAAAATTGCCCGAAATACATCAGCAGTCTGTTAAAAAGGGCGGATGGGTTCGTTCGGATGCAGTAAAACATATAACATTACAAGAACGGAGCAATTAAGTGGCAGATTTCGGCGATATATTACAAAACTGGGAAAGACAGAAAAAAAGTGAGAAACCTGATAATAAAAAATCTTCTCTTCCGCAGGACGGCCAGGCCTGGCGTTACAAAAAAACAGCACCAGGAAAAAAACAGGATATACCGGCAAACTCTGAACGCTCAGAGGATGCATCACCCTTGAAGAGGAATCCTCTGAACGAACGTTCAGAGGATGCATCACCCTTGAAGAGGAATCCT
>Ga0116149_1002660_pt1 | contig 19295 bp, 16 predicted proteins | sample AD_UKC057_MetaG_FD_89787 | JGI IMG/M metagenome (GOLD analysis project Ga0116149, IMG submission 89787) | Active sludge microbial communities of municipal wastewater-treating anaerobic digesters from USA - AD_UKC057_MetaG | ecosystem: Engineered > Bioreactor > Anaerobic > Digestate | place: USA... | reverse complement strand
GTTCCTGGTAATGGCGGCTTTTGAGATAGTCCAGGATTTTGAATTTGATAGTGGACTGCACGAATGCGCCCGGGCTGCCCTTGCTGCTGTCGTATTCGCCGGCACGAATGCGTTTAAAGAGGTCGATGAAAACCGTCTGGCAGAGATCCTGCAGATCCGGATTGGCGCGGCCGATCCTCAACTTGACGAGGAACTCCACCTCGTGCTGGTATCCTTCAAAGAACTCCTTTTCCGCGGTGGCGTTGCCTTGCAGAATAGCAGTGATGAGTGTCTTCGCGCGTTCGGTATCCATTCTTTCCCCTTATTCTTCTTATTAAGTTAACAAAATTCATCATTTTTTCAAGATATTTCTGCACTCCTCTAAGTAATTACGACGCATTAGCGTTTCCGGTGCTTGCAGGCGTTGGGGGGGCGCCTGCAATGGGGGCGACGCTAAAGCAGATTTTATATATGATTAATAAAGAGCATTCCTTTTGTTGGACGACAAGAAAATTACTTGAAGGCATATTCAATAATGAAATCTTTGTGATTTAGTGGAATTCTGCCTTTGCTGAAAGTGTGAACAGTATGCAGAACTACAGCACTTTTACTTCTAACGCATTGAAAGCCATCCAGATCGCCCAGTCGATCGCTGTCGAATTCCATCATGCCAATTTTTCTGCTAATCACCTTTTAAAAGCCCTCCTTCATGATGACATCGGTCTGAAACCCCTCATTGAATCCCTGGACAAAAATATATTCTATCTGCGCGATTGGGCTGACTTTGGCATTGAGAACTATCCCAAATCAACCCAGGCTGTTATCGAACCCACTGCTGATTCTACGGCGGCCAAAGCCATCCAGGAAGCCGACATGATCAGCATCAAACTCTCCAGAGCGGAGGTCCAACCCGTCAGTTTGCTGCTCGCCTTGTTGAAACCGGATATTGCCTTTTCCACCGATAAATTAAAGACCTTCCCGTTGACCTTCGATGAAATTATGGAGACGCTGGCCGGTAAGGAAGCATTGACAAAGGCTCTGCCTGACGGAGCGCTCGCCGAGCCCTCCATGAAGAACCATATTCTCAAATATTGCACTGACAAAACAGAGTTGGCGCGGCAGAACAAGCTGGATCCGGTCATTGGCCGTGATGCTGAGATCCGCCTTGTTTTTGAAACTTTAGGGAGAAGGCTTAAGAGCAATGCCATGATCCTTGGCGAACCGGGCGTCGGCAAGACGGCCATCGTGGATGGAATTGCACAACTCATCGTGGAAGGCAAGGTGCCCTCGCATTTGCAGGGAGCGGTCTTGCTGGAACTGGACATCAAGTCCATGATCGCCGGTGCCTCCTACAAGGGAGAATTTGAAGAGCGTCTGAAAAATGTTCTCAAAGAGATCAAGGAGTTGCCCAATTCCATTCTTTTTATTGATGAGATTCATGCTTTTATGCAAGGCGGCGGGAGTGGTGGCGCGTCGGTTGCCGATATGATCAAACCGGAATTATCACGCGGCCAGATAACGGTGATCGGCGCGACGACTCTTGAAGAGTACCGCAAATACATCGAAACCGATGAGGCCCTTGCCCGGCGCTTCGACAAGATCATCATCCCCGAGCCCGACGCGGAAAAAGCCTTGGCCATGTTGAAGGGTATCATTGCCAAATATGAAGATCACCACGGATTGAAAGTTGATGAAGCCACCTTGAAGGAAGCGATTCGCAGCGCCAAGCGCTATCTCAAGGACAACTGGCTGCCGGATGCGGCGATAGATGTATTGGACCGGACGATGTCCGCGGTTCGCCTCGCCAACGAACAGGAAGGTGCGGTTAAAAGAGAGAGTGTCCAACCGGAAGACATCACCGCAACGATCTCGCGTCAGACTGGTATACCCACTGGCCGGCTGCAAATGGGAGAGCAGGAGAAGCTGCTGCAGATCGAAGAGAACATGAAAAAGCGTGTGGTCGGCCAGGACCATGCTATTCACCTCATTGCGGAAGCCATTCGCGAATCCCGGGCGGGCTTGTCCGCTACCGGCAAGCCGATTGGCGGCTTCTTCTTGTTGGGACCTACCGGCACCGGTAAAACCGAGACGGCCAAAGCACTGGCCCAGTTCATGTTTGATGATGAGCAGGCGATGATCCGGTTTGATATGTCGGAATTCAAGGAAGAGCACTCGGCGGCCCTTCTCATCGGCGCTCCTCCCGGCTACATCGGTTACGAGGAAGGGGGAATTCTGGTCAACAAGATCCGGGAAAAGCCCTATTCGGTGGTACTCTTTGACGAGATTGAAAAAGCGCATCAATCTGTTTATGACATATTTTTACAGATCCTGGACGAAGGCAAGCTGCATGACAAGCTGGGTAAGACCGGCGATTTCTCCAATGCGGTCGTGTTGTTCACTTCCAACCTTGGCAGCGCCTGGCTGGTGGAGGAGTTTGGCAAGGGGAAATTCCCAACATCGGCCGATCTGACCACGGTCATGGGGCAGTATTTCCGGCCCGAGTTCCTGCCACGGCTGACAGATATCATTCCCTTCCGGCCGCTCACCCGGGAGATGATGGATGCCATCTTTGATATCCATTCGGCGTCGTTATTTAAATTATTGGGCGAGAAAAACATCTCTTTGAAGATCAGCAAGGAAGCTAGGAAGAAGCTGATCGACGAAGGATTTAATCCCCAGTTTGGCGCAAGGCCATTGATCACTGTGATACGCAACCAGCTGCGCCGGCCGCTGGCGCAGATGATGCTTTCAGGTAAACTGGTTACGGGCGGTAAAACAAGTTTGGAGTTGGACAAAGACAGCAATTATACTTGGAATACTTAAAAGGATTAACATAGGGAGAAATGCTATGCAGGATGATAGATTTGTTCATCCACAGAAGGAAGACACCGTCGCCGCAGTACGCAATCTGAAAAAGGACATAACCTTGATCGCTGCCCCGCTGACGGATGATCAGCCTATGGAGCCGGAAGTGGTGGCCGGTCTTCAAACCCTGGCCGCTCTCTTTGATCATTACAAGCCCAGGAAAACAATCGATTTCGTCGATGAAAATGGTCAGCCCAAGCCTGAGGAAATTGCTTTTGCCAGTCTTGCCGATATGACCCCGCGGGGCCTGGCCGAGAAAAGCGAGTTTCTCAAAAGGCTGATGCAGAACGAGGAATTCATCAGCGATTTCATCCGGCAGATTCGTTCGAACAAGGCTCTTCAGGCTGTGCTGGCGGATGAAGAGAAACGCAAAGCCTTTTTGCATGTACTCGATAAAATGATCGCTGAAATCGAAGTATGATATCTCCTGGAAAACAAAACTGAATTTCAGTAATGGAGAGTGATTATGAACGATCAACAGGTGAAGAGCCAGCAGCAAGCGCCGGAGCAAGTCAAGGAGCAAGTCAAGGAGAAAGTCGCCCCTCTTGCTGCAGGTGATTTTGAGCCCTTTGCTGCATATGGAAGATTCGAGTTTTTTAAATCTGTCATCCGGAAAATCATGACCAGCAGCGGCGAACAGATGGTTGGCGTTGAGAACATGGATCCGGCAAGTGGGCGTAGCGCGCGCTTTCTGAAAGATCCAGAATGGCAAAAAGAGCGCAAGGAGTTGAAAGCCCGACTGGAGCTTTGGAAGATGCTGGTGAGCGGAGCCGCCTCCTTAGAGGACCTGCAGGCCAATGCGGTTAAACAGCATGATGACGTTTCAAAGCTAAAAAAGGATAATCTGACCAATGCAGTTGCCTCCATCCGCGATCTGGAGAAATCCTATCGCACTATCGCCTCCTTTTTCACTAATGCGGAAAAGGCAAAAGGGGCCAAGGTTGAAAACATTCATTTCATGAATGTTCAGCTGAACCAGATCACCGATGCCAATTCACTGCAATTCCTCAACGCCATTAGAGAGGAACTGGAAGCACACTATGATAAGTTGGATCTGAATGATGCCTATTCCCTGCTCGTCGTGCCTGGATTTCTTGGCTCAAACCAAAAGTTGAATATGGTCGCCGAAGTGGCTGAAGCCAATAAGGTTATGCTTGTTACCGATATCGATGATGTTGAAAACATTGAAGAGGCCATCGATTTTCTTGAAAAATACAAGCTGACCTCTCCGGATCTCTTCAAGGCCTATTGCTGCCTGACGTGCAATTATATCGCAGCCCGCCCGGGCTACCCGGAGATTGATGAACCGGCCATGTTCATACCGCCCTCTGCGGCACTTGCCGGAAAATTGTACAACAATCCCATCGAACAAGTTTCCGCAGGTAACAAGTATGGACGTATCCGTGAAGCTGAGGGCGTTCGCTTTCCGCTCAAAAAAGCAGAGATCGGCAAACTGGTGGATCAGAGTGTTATCCCGGCTGTACATGACTTTGAGGGCCCCATGTTTTTTAATGATCGGACCACCTGCACAGCGGATAATCCTGGGTGGCGGATTTATTCTGTTGTACGGACCTTTGATTTCATCAGCCGAACTCTCAAGGATCTTTTGGGTCGCTTTGTATTCCAAAACATCACACCAGATATGGAACATAGCATTCGTACCTTGATTGGTGAATTTCTTGACAGGAACAAAGGGCACAATCGCTTGATTGAGAATTACGGTGATATCCAGCTAATCAAAGATCCTAATGATGTTACCAAGTTATCCGTAAAGGTTCCTATAACTCCTTGGTTCCCGGCCGAAGAATTTGAATTGGTGCTCGATGGACGAGACGGCAAGGGTGGTTCGAAGGATTGGGATGAAAGCATATCACAGAAGAAATAACGCCTAATAAAGTTGCTCTAATTACTTATTAGTGGAGGTCTATCATGGCTGGCGAACAGAAATTAAGCACAATCAGAATGACGGTGAGCGGTGGAAAGGGTGAATATGCCCTGAACGATTGCTCCTATTCTTTTTTCCGTAATACGGACAGTACCGGTAAACCTGTGCAGTTTGCACGTGCTGGGGCCATCGAGATTAGTAAGATGTCAAAGGAAGACCTGACTTTTTTACAATGGGCGGCCAGTCCCTATGAAGCAAAGGATGGAACTATTACCTTTTACGAATCCAACACCAAGTCTATGCGCAAGATAGAATTCAAGGGCGGTGTGGTCACCTCCTATTCCGAATCAGCTAGCGCCGGCGGCGGCATGAATATGATGGAGAGGGTATCCATTTATGTGAAAAGCCTGACCTGCAGCGGCTCCACGGTGAATAATGAGGAGTAAAGATAGCGCAAAGCATGTATTGTATCGGCTTAACAGGTATGCACTATCGAGATTATTATCAACTAATTCTTTAAAAGGATAAAAAGAAGACGATGTATGCCGGGTAAGTTTTTTAACTACAACGATAAGTACAATTTTGTTGATTTGGAGAATTTACTATGGAATTTCAGATTCCTGGAGTTGTAGACCGTCAAAATTTTTTGTGGCATTACCCACAATGGATGATCATTGCAAAGAAAGAATTAGGCACATCTGAAATACCAGGAGCAGCTAATGACAATCCAAGAATTACAGCTTATATTAGCGCAGCCGGCTATAGCTATGGTGATGAGACACCTTGGTGCTCTGCTTTCGTTAATTGGGTTCTCCAACAGTCTGGTTATTCTCGAACATTAAATTTACTGGCGCGAAGTTGGCTTAATTGGGGAGAGGTGGCTGTGAAAGGTAGATATGGAGCAATCACCATATTGACAAGACCAGGTAAGCCTGGATCTGGCCATGTAGGATTTTTTATTAGGGAAAGTGCACATCAGTTATTACTACTTGGGGGCAATCAATCTAACAAAGTTGGTGTTGACTGGTATGCTAAAGATAGACTACTTGGCTTTCGCTGGCCTTGTGAAAAAGACTTTGACCGAGAGATTCGATATCGTTTGTAACTTGCTCATCGAAGCTTTTAGATGATCATTTAGCTTTAGCTAGGTATTAAAATTCATAAAATTCATCGATTCAAAATCTCATCAAAGGTTAATGAAGAGAAAGTTGCGATATTGCCATTTAGTAAAGTTCAAATTTCTTTATTTATAATATCATCTGTTTCCAGGGCAATATTCTGAAAATCATGACTCATAACAAAAGATAAAATAGATGAGAACCATTGAACAGCTTCAACTTGTCATCTCCGGTGGACCGGAAATCAAACATGTACTGAGCCTCTTCATTTCCCAAAAAGTGAATTGGCATCACACCTTCGATATCGCGGTCCGGCACGATGATTTTTCAGGCAATTTTGAAGAGTGCCTGGGCAAACCCGTCCATATTGAATTTCAGGAGGCAATCGAAGAGAAGACCTTCACAAATACATTTTCCGGAGTGATCACCGAAGTCGCCCGTTCCTGCGATGCCATCAGCGGTGAAACGGTCATCATGAGAGGTAAAAGCCCCTCTTTTTACCTGGAAGGGTCAAACACTTATCGCTCTTTTCTGGATACAGATTTGCGCAAAGTTCTGGATGAGATCTTTCAGCCCTACTCAACAGACAAGTTCAGCTCGAACATCGACCCGACTGCCAACCCGCAGATCCCTTATATGATCCAGTATCGCGAGAGCGATTTCCATTTTCTCTCCCGGCTTGCCGCGCGTTGGGGACAGTGGTTTTATTTCAATGGTTCCGATCTCTACTTTGGCAAGAGAGCATCCGATCAGGAAGTCGAACTCCAATTCAACAAAACCCTTTCACGTGCTGATTTGGAGCTTCGGTTGCTTGCGTCCAGGGTGACGAATTATGCCTATGAATATATTAAAAATGAAGCTTATCAATACGATTCTGCCAAAGCGGACATGTCTGATCCGGGGAAATACGCTCAAAAGGCCCTGGCGGAATCCGAAAGGCTTTTACCATCAGGTATAACCCCGTTGGAGAAACGAATTCTTGAAAAGCAGGAACTTGAGAACGTGACTCTGATCAACAAAGCGGCACAGGTTGGCAGCATGATCGTTCTACTCGGAACGAGCGATAATCCCTCCCTCCGTGCCGGTCAGACCATCGCCATCACCGGAGCCGGCGAGCCGGATGGCAAATATATTATTCATGCGCTTTCTCATCGGCTGGACTCCAGCGGCAATTATGAAAATAATTTTGAAGCTGTTCCGGCTGGTATGACGCCCCCCCCACTAAATTCCTATATTGCCGAACCACTCGCCGAACCCCAGATCGCCACTGTCATCGATAACAAGGATCCGGAAAAACTTGGCAGAATCAAGGTACGTTTCATTTGGGATCAACAGCCGACCACCTGGTTGAGGATTCTTACCCCTCATGCCGGACCTGATCGGGGCTGTTATTTTATTCCGGAAATCGATGACCAGGTACTGGTCGGTTTTGAATTCAACAACCCGGACTGCCCCTATGTTATCGGCAGTCTGTTTCACGGCGCGGCCAAACCACAGTCCTGGCAGGATCAGAAAAACAATAAAAAGGCCATTCGCACGAAAAGCGGCAATGAGATCTGCTTTAATGATGAAGCGGGCAAGGAAGAAATCACCATACGTAATAAAGACAGTGGTAACGAAATGACACTCTCTTTGTCAGGCGAGGGCAAGATTACTATCAAATCCAAGGGCACTCTCGAGCTCTCCGGCAGGAAAATCAGCATCAAAGCCCAACAATCACTGGAATGCGAAGCCCAGACCAGCCTGGCCATTAAAGCAGCCAATACATCCATCGAATCCTCCGGAAAACTGGAAATCAATGGTGGTGGCCTGGCCGAAATCAAGGCCGGATTGATCAAATTAAATTGAATCTATACTTATGAACCAATATTTAAACATACCTCTGTTATTGGGTAGCGTGCCAGCGGGTAAAAGGCTGGAACGATGCGGTTTGGCGGATTCAATCAGGTACTATATTCGGCTGATCATCATCACACGATTCAATGAATGCCGGGCTGATCCCTCTTTTGGCAGCTCGATTTGGCAGGATGAGTATCAGGTGCTGCCGGACCAATCGGAATGGCAGACAGCTTTCAAGGATTCGGTTCTTCAATCGATTCGCAAAGATGAGATTCGATTATCAAATATTGAAATCAGACTTGAAATGCAGGCCACAACCTCTTTGAGAAAAAAAGCGAGTATTGAAGTGACCGGCATGATCACCAGTACTGCTGAACTTTTCTCGCATCAGGAGATCATTTATATGTGCCCGGCAGCAGCCGAAAAACCGAGATAAATACCCCATGACTATTCCTTCAAAAAATGCAATTGAACAGATAGAGCAGCAGATGTGGCGGCGAGCCCAGGAGCTTTGGGGCATCACCGGACCAACCTCCATCGAAGCCTTCGATCCGATCGTAAAGATGCTGATCGGGGCCCAGGCGGTGGAGGTCGCCAAAATCCAGAACAGAATTGAGACTTCGCAAAAGACCATGATCAGCAAATTGGCGGAACTGATCATGCCGGATGTTCTCACGCTTGCCAATCCGGCCTCGACGGTGCTGCATATCGAACCAAGAGAAGCGGATTTTGTTGTCGATGCTGAATTCCAGGTCAGTGGGACATCAGAAAGAGGGGAGATCTATTTCTCGCCGGCAGGGTCTTTTCAAATCTGGAATGCGCCGATTGAACAGTGCTATCTGCTGCTCAGTAACAGTCTGATCGATTTGACCGAAAGAACATCAACTGCCAACATGGGAGCGGATGCCGAAATTGTCAAACTGGGCAGCAAAAACGCCGAGCAGATATCCAAAACACGCACCTTGATCATCGGGCTGGACATTCCTGAAAGCATGCGACAGCTGCCATTCATCTCGTTCTATTTCGATTTTCTCTATATTCCAACGGATGAAAGAAACCGCTACCTCCGCTTGCTCAATTCAACCCGCTGGTTTATGAATGACACGCTGCTGCAAACCAGCAAAGGCATTAAAAGGCTGGAAAGTGTAGGGCAGCAGATTGCGCCGGGTTTGACAAACCAGCTCGATATTTCCTCACGACTGGAAGAGGTGGTCTGCAATTTATATCGGGATCACTTTATCACGGTTTACTGGCAGGGCGACATCCACTCAGTCCGGCGCCCGCGTCCGCCCATCATGGACCGTCTCGAGCTGACTGGGGAATTTGATTTCACAAGACCGATGGTATGGCTGGAGGTGCAGTTCCCGGCCGAGTATTCAGATGCGCTGCTCAAAGACAACATGACTCTGCAGGTCAATTGTGTCCCGGCGCTCAATCGACGCTTGCATTCGGTTAGATATACAATAACCGGCAACACACTGAATATTGTACCAATCAAACTTGAAGATCAGTTCCTGACTATTAAAGAGGTCAGGGACAGCCACGGCCGCGGCTACCAGAATTTTCAAACCATCCCTGAAGCTGAAAACGCCGGCGGGACTTATTATCTGCGCAGGTCTGATATTACACGAATGGACAGCAGGGATGTTTCCGAGCGCCTTCGCGAGGTCATCGAATTGGCAAAAGATGAATACTCACGTTTTGCGGCCTTGAACCGGAATGACCTGCTGACAGAATTGAGTGATATGCTTAAACTGATCAATAAAATTGAAAAGGGCACATCTGATATGGCCCAGGTGGGTTATCCATTATGGCATTTATTTGCTTTCCCGGGAGAGACTGTTCAGAATTATGAAGAACTTTTCATTACGTTCTGGTCCACTGTTGGCAGGGCCGGCAATGGCATGGCTGTTGGCGCGATCTCTGGCATCTCTTCGACCAGCTACCGTACTCTGGTCGAAAAGATCACCAACTTGCTGCCAACAGCCTATGGCGGAGACAGACCGGCTGAGGAAGAACTGCTGGATTGCTACCGGAATGCCCTGTTGACGCGCCAGCGTATTGTCACTGTCGAGGATATCAAATCATACTGTCGCGAATATTTGGGAAACCTGCAAACATCGATTGAAATTGCCAAAGGAATCATCATCAGCGAGTCACCGGCACAAGGCCTGATCCCTTGTATCGATGTCATTATAAACCCTTCCGGATCAAGTAAATTAACGGTTGAAGAATGGCTGCAGCATTGCCACAAGCTGCAGGCCGAGATCGAAAACCGGTGGACAGGCGTCTGGCCGGTTCGAGTCAGGTTGGCGGAGAAGAGCTGAAGGTGACAGCACAAATCAGAAATAATCTATCGCTGGATTTTCTCGCCGAGACGCTGATCGCAAATTTGTTCGATCTGAGCAATCCACCGGAAAAGGCGCCCGAGTTTGACGCCTATCTATTGCAATCATGCGGAGGATTCCGGCGGGGTTATTCTACCGACATCGCTTCTGAAAAGCGGGCCAAGCCGGAAAAAGCAATAGATGAGATCGAGCGGGAAATCGACGAGATCTTTTCCAATCGGGATGGCCTATACGACTATTTGCCCGAAGGGCTTTTTCATCAACTGAAATCATCCACGCCCGGTGAGAGTCCACAAGGCATCAAGGAGACCCTCAAACAGAATCAGGGCGAGGAAGAAGCGGCAAGAAAGTTCTTTCTGCCCTTCGAACAGGAGTTCTTTGTCAGGCGGCTGCAACTGGAAATGGCTGTACGCCGCTTTTTCAAAGCGTATGCGGATGAATCCATCGCCCCACAGTTGAAAGCTTTTTGGGGTATTTCCGATTTGAAATTCAAGGATAGTTCGCGTGTCATCTCTTTTCTTTGTCTACTGCCCTATGCAGCCTCTTATGCCGGCAAGCTGGCAGAGCTCGATCAGGCTTTTTCAATGATTCTGGGTGCGCCGGTAGCCTGCAGGAGAGTAGTACCAAGAGTGCGATACATCTCTTCTGATTTTATTCCTGCATTGGATGCTGTCAGTCTGGATGTGGATTTTGTACTGAACGGCCCTGTTAATGATGGCGCACCTGCCTTGGCAATTGATGTTGGGCCGCTAGAGGCCGTTGATATTATTGATTTTTTACCCGGGCAAAGCGCTTACTATTTACTGCAGCGTCTGTGCGATCATTTCCTGCCGATAGAGTATGAGGTTACGTGCACCTATACATCCCGCCCGGAAGTGGCTGAATTTATCCTGAATGATGAGATACCGCACGCCGGACGGCTCGATTATACCTCACTATTATAAACGGATTATTATCCATGGGCCTCAAAGAGAGTATTAAAAAGATTCCTGCGTTGTTTTACCTCTTCCCGCTGGTTATCCTGGCGGTCGAGGTTGTTTTTGTGATTATCCTGCAATTTTTCAATTTGGGGAAATCAGAGCAGTTTAATCCAGCCATATTGAAAGGCGCAGCTATCCTTCTATTGATCGGTGGGTTATTTTGTTACTATAAATTTTTCCGGTCCTGGAAAAGAGAGTTGATTACCCTTGAAGAATTGAAGAGTATGGCAGTCAGGGCAGGACTCTTTATTCTCGCATTCATCCTCTTCGGATTTCTGACGTTTTTGGCCAAGACAAACGCCCGGCTTGGTTTTTTTATCATCTCTGTATTATTCTTTTTGCTCGGGATCGGTCATCTCTTCGAAGCTGTAAAAAGGGATAATGAGATGCTCCGATTCTGGCCTTTTCTGGGCGCGATATGGTGCATTGGTGGATTGGGCTTTATCTCTTTGGCTTTTATAATCGCATCGGGCCTTTCCATACAGACAGAGATACCGACGATTTTTTATTTTGCTTTTCTTGCGTTTCTGGTGCCGCCATTTGCCTATATGAGTTACATCTTGTGGGGAAAAATTCCTTCCGCCTATCCCGAGCTCTGGTACTTTGATCCCTACAAGCCAGCACCTCCAATCCCGCCATTAACGACGTACTCTTGCATATTCAGTATTGATGGAAGAGATCATATCATCCGGATCCCGGTACTTTACAAGGTAGGCGATGCAATGTGGAAGTTTCTGGCCCAATCTGAACGAGACGGGCTCGGGATCAAGTATTATCAGGAAGACAGCAAGGGAAACAAACATTATTGGGGTTGGTACTTTTCGACGCAGATTGAAGGCTCCAACAGTAAACGATTTATTGATTGGTCTTTATCATTCCTGCAGAACAAGATCAACAAGGGAGCAAAAATCTGGGTTGAGCGGGCCAAATGAGGATTGAATTGATCATCTCATTCGTGAGGCAGTCATGGAACCAGAGTTGAGGCATTATGCGGTCAATTGGCAGGGGGGAATGAAGGTCTCTTATCGCCATTTTCTCGCATTTGAGGATTATATCGCGCAAAATGTTCAGGATTCGAATCGGCTGCAGCTAACTTCCTATAATTATGGTGTTTTGCCGCCAAGACGAGAGGGCCATTCTTCATTGGAGTGGCAGTGTGAATTGATCACCGGTGATCAGATTAAGATAGTCGTTAATGCGTGCAGGATTCTGACTGCTGGCGGTATATGCATAGAGCGAGGGGAACAGGAAAACTCAGTCTCGGGTCTGGGCTGGATCGATTGTCTATATCCGCTCAAGGACCCATCCATAAAGATCCTGGATGTAGTTCTGGGTATCGATCCTGAAACCAGAATCCCGATCGGGGAACCCGATCCCGTAGAGGAACCGGTCCGGCGGCCTTTTACCAAAGCGAAAGTACAAGTTCTGGTCCGACCCGGCGGGTCTCCAGTAAGCAGGGTATCAGAAATTAAAATTGGTGAAATCCTGGTCGATGGCGGGAAAATTACCAAATCCGATCCCTATATTCCGCCATGTACTTGCATAACATCCTATATTCCCCTGTTGAACAGGTACAAACTTTTCAAAGAATATCTGATCAAGATCGAGGAGGGTGTTGTCGCTGAAGTTCAACTCCTCAAGATGAAATACGCCCAGGACCAGTTTACGCATGATAATTTGCACTATCTGTCGGATTGTCTGGCTGGTTATTTGTCCACTAATTTAGAACGGTATAATCGAATCCTACCTGAATCTTCACCTCTTCATCTGGTGGAATATTTTATCTCCATGGCAAGAGTTGTAGATACCTCACTGCGCTGCATGAACCCTGAAACGAAGAATTCTCTATTGAGCACCTTCATGAATGTCATTGTAGGATTTACCCTCGCCAATTTTCAGGATTGTTTGACAAAGATGATGACGCTCACCTATGACCACCAAAGGATTGCAGAATCAGTGGAAACAGTTGAAAGATTTTTAAAAGAAATGGTCAGGCTCTATGATGCGCTGCCAAAGTTAAGAGATTTTTATCTTGAACCTCCTATTTAGAAGAAATTATACTTATGAAATGGGTAAATAAACAAGAGCAGCTCAAAGCAATTGCGCGAGCGACCGGCTGCACATTGGCCACGGTCCTGTTTGTCCTTTTATGGGTAATTCCTGGTTTAAGGCTGCCGAGTGGAGTAATAAAGCCAACCCTTCCGCCTGTAATTGATACTGGGCCCGAAATAATGGCCCGTTTTGGTGCTCCAGTCGATTCGACGTTAAAACGGATTGGCGCCCAATATCTGAGCTATTGCATTGCCGCGGATTCACTCAAGCAGGGTGATAAGTTATATCGGATCTCCGTCTGTAAGACTCTCTCTCCGAGCAATGACTTGATCAGTGCACTTCAAAAAAATAGTTGCCGGTTCTATTGGAAAGAGACCGGGCAAAACAAGGACTATAGGATTGTTTATTGTACCGCTGGTCAAATGAACGAGAGTGCGCTGCAGACCAGGATCAAATCAGCCATCAGATTCCCTGGTGGTTCACGCACGGTTATCGAGAAAGTAATTGCGAACTCACCTGACCTTATGGCTTTGGATTCGATCATTTAAATTCAAACAGGTTGTTGCGATGAAACGTTGCCTTCTCTCATGGTTGATATTAACTTTCTTTGCTGTTACCGGGTGCAAGGCACCCAAGCAGGAAGTGCTTGGTGAGATTACTTTTTGGGTAGTTGATCAATCTGGCAACGCCGTCCAGAATGCTAAAATAACCTATGGTGACGAAACACTAACTACGGATGAGTCGGGGAAAGTCCTTATCAAACTTAATGTGGCCATGGCACTGAATGCCAGGATCAAGGCGGAAAAAGAAAACTATGTGTTCCTCGGCCCTGAAAAAGTGACCAGTTTGAATCCTGACTTACGATCCGTAGTTCTTACTCTTTTTAGAAACTACACATTTACGGCCAGTGCTTATTTGGATGACAATCCATATCCGAATGTAACTGTCCGTGTTGACAATAAAGAGTGCAAAACAGGCGACAACGGGGAAATCGAAAAGCAAACGTTCCCGGGTGAAAGAAGCGACCCTATTATCGTTTCAGTAGATAAAGTTTCCAGTGCGGACTTAATAGGAAGAAGCAAATTAAGCTTTCATCTTGACAAGTACGAACTATCTCATAAATTCGAATTTAAGAAGGTAGAAGACGACGATGATGAAGTAAATGATGATAACAAACATGCAGTTGAGACACACATTCCAGCGAGGCTTGTCATTATTGCTGATCACGGCGCAAGCTTTGCCGTGGAAGGGCTCAGCGAAAAACCTACTACACGCCACACAATCAATATTCATCCTGGCCAAAAGCCAATATTCGTTCGCTCCCCGGATACGGGAGTACGGATTCAAATAACTTTTACCGGAATAACCATACAAAACGGAAGAAAATATCGATGCAGTGTCAATTTTCTTACCAGACGTAGTAGTCCAGTTACTCCTGAATAGTTATATTTGAGCTATTCAATTTCTGTCAACTAATATGCAAACAAGAAAATTAATGCTAGGCAATAGGAATGCGTATCATATGAGTGTCTGTCAGGAGGAGAACATGAGAATGAAGAGAGCAAGTAATTGGCTGATAGTGATAGCGATGATGTTCGTGACTGTTTTTTGTAATACCAGCAAGGGTTGGTGTGATGATGATCTCAATGCGATTCTCAAGAAGGCCGATGAAATGTTCCAGGCCGGAAAATACAAACAAGCTGAAAAACTATACCATAATGCTTTGCGCAATGTGAACCTGGAAGATTCGCAGAAGGATTCGATCTATTTCAGGATGGGGCAATGTGCGGATAAAACTTCCAAAAGCGAATTGGCAAAATATTACTACAAGCAAGCCATGAATTATGGATTCCCGGCTGAACCTGATACCGTATTAGCTCCTTCTATAAGTATAGCCATGGCCGAGTATGAAAAGCTCCAGTCAGCGTATGCGGCTTACAGTGATAGTGTCTATGTCAATGCCGAAAAAATCGTGCTACAGCTACTGACCCAAAAACTTCATAAAAAAGATCGGCTAGAACCTTTGTTCCTTCTTGGCCGAGCGCAGGTTTGTATGAAGCAGGAAGACAAAGCCAAAGCAAGTTTTAAAGATGTTCTCAAGATTGACAGCCATTATGAACCGCTCGCCGCGACTGAAAATGAGAGAAATATATTTAACGAAGAGCGAAAGAATTTCAACAAGCTGACCCCAAAGGCGTTCAGGTTGGTGACCAATAAATGGACCTGGATCGGTGTTGGTGGGACTGTGGCTGTGGGAGGGGTGATTTATTGGATAACTACAATTATAGATGGAGAAGAGGAGTTGCCTGGGCCACCAGAGTTGCCATGATGTTTTAATATACGATCGTTTTCAATGGATTAATGATTATGAATCGCCAATAAGATTATATTTCTAGGCAATTGAATAAGTGAGATTGTGATTGTCAGGAAGGATTTATATGAGAAAATCAAGTGTGTGTCTGATTGTCTTGCTGTCTGTTATTGGGGTTATGACCGTTGAGCAATCGGCAGCAATTGATGTTGTTGTCTTGGCCTCACCCGCTGATGGTTCAGAGTGTAACAGCAGGAGTCCAGTATTCAAGTGGAAAAAATATGAAGGCACCGATCGCTATTACATTACGTTTTCTTATTACTCTGATTTATCTAATCCAATTAACGGCAGGATTAGAGTCGAGTCGCCTAGTGTGGAATATGCATATCCTGGTACATTATTGGCTGATCGCCAGGTCTATTGGAAAGTGGAAGCCATATATACACATTGGAGTTGGTCTGGGGTTAGTGAAGAACTGAAGGCGATTTCATCGATAGGTAAATTCAGAACATCTCCATCAGCTCCTGCCGCGCCACCGTTGATTTCTCCCTCAAGTGGTGCAACTAATATTCCTAAATTGCCAACGTTCAAGTGGAACGCTGCAAGCAGGGCAACCAGCTACATATTGTATATCGGTACTACCCTTAAAGGAAGTAACATATTACTACCTAAATCATTTACAAATGTAACTAGTCCATTCACCCCTCCTGCTGGGCATGAAAGGTTAGAAGGAAAAAAGTATTACTGGCAAGTGAAAGCCATTGGTAAATGCGGAGCCTCGACAAATTCAACTGTCTTTTCTTTTACAACCAACAGCGGGCCTATAGTGGATCCAGTTACGTGTACGCCAGCTGAGCCGGAACAAGGTTCTGAAGTGCAGGTAAATGCCGTAGTGCAAGACGACGGTAATCTTGACCAGGTTAAACTCTTCTATTCAGTAGGAGGAGAGAATGCTTTTATACCTAAAATAATGGATCGAGGTTTGAATAATAACTTTATCAGCTCCATACCTGCGAGTGCGGTTACTCAGAGAGGGCTTGAGATCTATGTTTGGGCCACCGACCTTATGGGAGGAACAGGGCAATCTCCGATTCAGTCTGTCCCGATATCCATCCCTGAGCCAGGCCTTTCATTAGCATGGATGAAATCGGCCGGTAGGGATGCCGAACGATACAGCCTTTTTTCTATTCCAATAATACTAAAGAATAATACTGCCTCTGTCATTCTCACTGATGACATTGGCAAGTATGATAAGAAGAAATGGCGGCTCTTCAGCTTAGAGTCCGATTCAACCTACAAGGAATTTCATGATGGTTTGCGTATCGAGCATGGGAGCAGTTATATGCTCATTGTCGCGGAGGGCGGAAAAAAGGTTGATACTGGAGCTGGCACGGTGGTTCAGGTTTCTAACAGTCATCGAACATTGCTGAACCAAGGCTGGAATTTTATTGGCAATCCGTTCAACTTTTCAATTCCGGTCCACAATATCTATATAGATGGAGATACGCTGCAGCCTAAACTACTGACTTATAGCGGGAAGTGGAAGGCATTGAGCGATTCGCTTAAACCTTTTGAGGGGTTCGCCATTAACGCACCAGATAGTGGCACCTATTTGTCAATCAATCCAAGGATTGAGACAGCTTTAAAGAAATATCAGATGCCTAGTGAAGGTTGGGAGATCACCATCACAGCACGCTGCCATGATGAAGAAGATCCATACAATATACTTGGAGTCCATCCGCTTGCCGATGAAGGCTGGGACAAACAAGATTACCCTGAACCTCCAGCGATCGACGATAACATCTCACTTTATTTTCCCCATCCCGAATGGCACAAAAGGCAAGCCAATTACTGCTGCGATATCAGACCGCCCATCAACGATTTCCAGGAATGGGAATTGGCCATCCAAACAAGTTACTCTGATAAAGTGGATTTAGACTTTAGTGGGATTGAGAACATCCCATCCGAACTTGATATTTATTTGATAGATGAGAGCACTGGTACTGTCAACAATCTGCGGGAACATATGGCTTATTCAGTAGCTACTCATGGCATCAATCGAAAGCAACTAACACTGTGGGTAGGAAGCAAACAAGCACTACAAGAATTGCTGGCATTTGATAGGCCGATCCCCCAGAATTATTCCCTGCTGCAAAATTATCCCAACCCATTCAATCCTTCCACAATGGTCGTTTTTGAGTTACCAAAACCTGAAACAGTCACCGTAACCATTCTGAATGTTTTAGGCCAAAAGGTCGCAATATTAGTTCAAGATAAGCCCTATAATGCTGGACGTCATGCCTTGGTGTGGAACGCACGAAATATGAATGGCGAAAGGATCGGTAGCGGTGAATATTTCTATCAACTAAAAGCCGGAAGCTATCAAGAGACTAGAAAAATGATTCTGCTGCAGTGAATTCAAAGCATCTAAGGAAATCTAACATGTCTATTCCCAAGATAACTGCATCTGTTGGATAAAAAGGGATTAGATTGAATTGAAATCGTTGTGTGAATCAAATCCTGCTACTGTGCTGCATAGATACGGAGGAGAAAATGAAATACAATTCTAGGATTTTAACGATGCTCGCTTTTGCTGTTTTTTTGCCACTCGTAATGGTTTTTGGGCAAACGCCGAAGATTATCAATTTTCAAGGAAAACTAAATGATAAAGACGGCAAGGCGTTGACCGGCAATTTTAATATTGTTTTTAGCATCTACAATACCGCCCTCGCAGGTGAGGCGCAGTGGCAAGAGCCGCGCTCCCAAGTGCCTGTCCAGAGTGGAATCATCAATATTTTGTTGGGAAGTGTTGTGCCCTTTCCGGAAGCACTTTTTGCTGGATCAGGCCAGCTATACCTGGGGATAAAAGTGGCGGATGATCCTGAACTAACACCGCGCTTTCAAATTACAAGCGTGCCTTATGCCATACAAGCTAACCTTCCGGCTGGTATCATTGTCATGTGGAGCGGGGCAATTGATAATATTCCGGCTGGATGGGCATTGTGTGATGGAAAAAGTTACCCGCGTGCAGATGCAAGTGGAAACATAACTACCCCCGATCTGTGCGACCGCTTTATTGTCGGGGCTGGCAGAACTTATGAAGTTTATTCCATAGGAGGAAGTCTTTCGGTTGCACTCACAACAGCACAAATTCCTTCACATAAACATTCAATTACGGACAAAAGTCACAAGCATCCTTATTATGATGTCTATTTTTCCGAGTCAATAAACCGAAGGCCACCAGGGGTCTCTTCTGTGTCTCTGCCACCGGGAAGTTATAACGGGTCAGCGGGTTCAGATAACGACAATATTGGATGGCTACGGAAGTTAGACGACACTGTTACACTAAACGCCAGTACGGGCATTACCTCCACTAACGACAGTGGTGAAGGTAAATCTCACGAAAACCGTCCCCCTTATTATGCTTTAGCGTTTATTATGAAATTATAGGTGAATACAGGCTCTAAATAAGTCAAGTCCAAAATCTTGTGTAAAAGTCAATGCTTATAGGCGTAATACCAGTAAGGTGTAACCTTACTGGTATTACGCGGCATCCTTTTCATCGTTTTCTGATGAGCCGGCTTCCTGTTCTTTGTCAAAATTGAGGTAGCGTCTACCCGTCTCCCAGATCTCCGAAGTTTCCTGGCATAACGCAGCCGCCAATCTTAAACAGGAAGCTGGGTTCGGAAAAATGCGGACCACCCGGCTGCGACGTCGCAGTTCCTCATTGAATCGCTCCAGCATGTTGGTTGATTTCATTTTTCGTCTGTGTTCAACCGGGAGATGTAAGACTGTAAGACATGATTCCATGTTTTCATCGACCCAGACGGCGACCTTGGGATATTTTTCTTCCAGCTTCAACACCAGGTGCTCTTTTCTTCTCAGCGCTTCTTTCTCATCGGCGGCTGTAAAAATATC
>Ga0116149_1002658_pt1 | contig 19306 bp, 20 predicted proteins | sample AD_UKC057_MetaG_FD_89787 | JGI IMG/M metagenome (GOLD analysis project Ga0116149, IMG submission 89787) | Active sludge microbial communities of municipal wastewater-treating anaerobic digesters from USA - AD_UKC057_MetaG | ecosystem: Engineered > Bioreactor > Anaerobic > Digestate | place: USA... | reverse complement strand
TGGGGGATTACATTAATGATTATCATAAACAACTTCCTGGAAATATAGAAATATATTCTTCATTTAAAAACTTAGACAAAAACAAAATATATAATAGAGCAAAAATTATTGTTTCTAGAACAGGATATTCAACACTAATGGATTTAGTGGAACTAAATAAAGATGGAATACTAATACCAACACCAAATTGTAGTGAACAAGTGTATCTTGGCAAATATCATTTAAACAAAGGATATTTTAATATAATTTTAAATCAAAAAAATATAAATGAAACAACTTTTAAACATAATTTCCATAATACATATTTAATTAAAAACACTAATTTACCTAAAACAAAAGATAGTATTAAACTAATAACTCAAACAATTGAAAAATATGGAAAAAAACAATAAAGAAAAAAATACTAAACAAGAAGACCTAAATAAATTTGATTTACATATCCATTCTAAATATTCATGGGATGCAAAATCGGATCCTAAAAAAACAATTAAACAAGCAAAAATACAAGGACTTACTGGAATTGCAATCACAGATCATGACACTACAAAAGGGTGGAGTGTATTTGAAAAACTTGCAAAAGAAAATAATCTAGTGTACATTAAAGGAGAAGAAATTACATTAAAAGAAAAAGAAAAAACAACAGGACATGCACTTGCACTTTTTATTAATCAAGAAATCAAATCAAAAGAATTATATGAAATTGCAGATGAAGTAAAAGCACAAGATGGAATCCTTATTGCAGCACACCCATTTGAAAGAATGGGGCCTCCTTTTTTCTTAAATGAATTTACTGAAATGTTAAAAAATAAGAAATTTAGAAAAAAAACAATTAATGGTGTTGAAACATTCAATGGAAGAATATTTATACAAAAATATAATCAAAAAGCAAAAAATATTGCAAACAAATATAAACTTCTACAAACAGCAGGGTCAGATGCACATGAAGTTGATGCAATTGGTAGAGGATATATTACAACATATGCAGAAACAGAACATGAACTTATAAAACAAATAAAAAGAAAAAAAAATCTTGTTAATGGGACACCTTCTTCTTTATGGCAGGCGTGTAGATCGTATGTTTATTCATTAAACTGTATAATGACTAAATAAAAATAGTTAAAAAAACTGCCCAATACATCACAAGTAATAATTAAGAAAATGTAGACAACCAATTACCTAAATAATATGTCACAACTATAACTAATACAGTTATGGCAACATGCTCTAAAATAACTTTATATGGTTTAATATGCTGTTTTTTTGCCAAAATGTATGAAATTATCCAAATTAATAATAACCCATATATAACAGAAACAATAATTGCAACTGATAAAGAAAACAACAAAAATGGAACAATAAAAGTTAACGCAAAAATAAACTTAGATAAAAATGTAGAAAATGTTGCTTGCCAAACAGATTTTGGTGTACTTTTTTTTTCATACTCTGATGAAATATGCATACCAAAAGCATCAGAAAGAGCATCTGCAATAGCTATTAAAATTATTCCAGTAACTACAATTGTTGTAGAATGCGTACTTGCATCTAAACCAATAATTAAACCTAATGTAGTAATAACACCAGAAGTTATCCCAAACCCTAAACCTTTCCTATTTGATGAATTCATATTTTTCGTATAAAGGTACATTAAAATTATTAATATTTTAAAAAAATTATAACAAAATAGTTTAAATATGTTTCTTTTTAAGAATAACAGATATAAATAACTGTTGATTAAAAAATATAACAAACAAAGTGTCCAAGAAATAATGATTTTTTAAAAATAAAAAAAATTATTCTTCAACAAATTTTTGATTTGCAATTTTCTCTGGAAGATATTTTTTAGCAACAAAATCTAAAGATTTATTTGCTAATGCCTGTTGCTCTATTCTGATTTTTTTATCAATTGCAATTTTTAATTGGTTTTGCCAAGCTTTACTTTTAAACCAAGGATAATCCATTAGTTCTTTTGCTCTCTTTATATCTCCTTCCTTCATTTTTTCTGTAACATTTTGTAGCCCATATTCTTCAACATCTGTTAAGGTCATACCAACATATCTTGCATCAGGGACAGATAAGTATTTAGAATGTGCAGCTAATGCCATAGATCCACTTTTTATAACAGAATAAATATACCAACCATATGGATCTCCATCAGTAAATACAATTACAGGTAAATCGTATTCATAATGCAATCTGTGTATTAATCTTCTAGCACCTCTTGCTGCCTGCCCAGAGGTGCCAATTAATATTGCATTATTTTTTTTTGCATAACCTTCTTCTATTAATCTACCATACATAGCAGATGTTTCAATAACTAAAAGAAAATCTGCATTTACATCAACAATTTCTACTTCTTCTGGTTCAATTCTTGACATTATAGACCAACCACCTCTGCCAAGTTTTGAACAATTAAATTCATCATTTTTATGTTTTAAATCTCTTAATGTTATATCCCCATATAAAGCACCACGTGGTTCTGCATTTAATCCCAATTTTTCTCTAATTGTATTTGCAGAATGTTCCAAATCAACAATTACATCATTTGATTCCTCTTGTGCATCAAAGATGTTTTCATTAGTGCCTTTTATATTCTTTTTAAGTTCATAATAAATTTCTCTAATAGAAGCAGTTTTTCCTTCTTGTAAATATTCATAACATTTAGAATTGATTTCCATAGTTTGCATAAACTTTCTAGCAGCACCTAAATTTAAAAAATGCCTTGTAACTTGTTTGTCGCCTAATTGAATATATCCATTCTTTTCATCAAAATAAACATTATTTAAACCTCTTACTTTTGTTGTAAATGTAGGTGGATGTTTATGTTCTATTTGATGAACAACATTTTCTGCAATTCCATATAGTTTCCTTGCAATTTCTTCACTTGTTTCTGTTTCATAAGATTCTAATTTTTTAGCTTTTTTTTCTTTTTTATCTACAGCCATAATTAACCACATTTATTTTTAATAAAAAAAATTATTCTTCATCACCCATGTTTTCATCTTCAATCATATATTCTTCTTCCACTACTTTTTCTCCTCTAGCTTCTGCCTCATCTTCCATTTTTAATTTTTCTAGAACCATTGTGTCTAGATTTTTTTGTAAAAGCTTAGCATCTGCATTTGTAACTTTCACTAATGCTTCTACAACATATGGAGAATATTTTGCAAACACTTTTCTTTTTTCTTTCTTTTCTGCTTCCCTTTTTTTCTGAATTAAATAAACACCTAATCTTCTTCCAACATCCATTATTGCTAATTTAATTTCTGAAACAATCTCTTCTTCATCAGCAATAGCTGTTTTACCTGCAGAAGTATAAGGAATATGCACAGAAATTATGTTAACTAATAAAGTTATTGGACTGGTATCAAAATTTTGTATACCATATCTTTTCCAATCAACAGAAGAAACAGTTTTTGTAATTGCACAACCACCTGCATCGAATAACAATGGAGCTTTATTTGCATATCTTATGATTTCTGCAACTCTTATTTCCTTTGATTGTTTTTCATCTAAATTATTTGGTTTTTTTTGAAAAGTGGACAAATCTATAGAAACTAATCTACCAGCATTTCCACCATACGCCAAACCAACCTCTACCTGGAATGCATAACCACCTTTATAAACAGATGGCTTTCTTGTATATACAAAACAAAACTCTGGAGAAACCATTTCTTTTAATGATTTTTCAATATACTTTTCTTGAATTGGAACTAAACCTTCAGTACTTGGTGCAATAAATTTAATTTTCTTAATTGCATTAACTAGTTGTTCTGCTTCATCCCAACTTAATTTTTTTGGATCTTTATTAATATCAAAATCAATTAAATTTTTTACATCTTCTACAGCCTTTGTACCAAATCTATCAAATGTTGACATTAAAAAAGAAGAAACTTTTCTTGCATCTGTATATCTTGCTAAAGTTAACAACTCATCTACGGAAACACCTTTGGGATGTGGTTTTACTTCTTTTGCAAGAGAAGGTAATTCTTTTACAACCCTTTTATATTCTGTAAGTTCCCCAAATGGATCAGTAAATTTAATTGAAGCATGTGGGTTTGCTAATGCTGTTCTTCTTAAATATTCATCAACACTAATTTGCCCTTTTTTATATTGAACTTCTTTAAATTTGGCTTTAACAATTAAGCCCCTAAATTTTTTATCTAAATAATGTTTGTCATAAATTTTTGGAGAATTTGTTTTACTATCAATACTTATATCTAAACAATATGTTTTTCCATTAGTAGTACCGGACACAATATGTGTTGGCTTTCCAGTAGTAATTTGGGAAAATAAAATAATACCACTAACACCAATACCTTGTTGTCCTCTCATTTGGATTAATCTATGAAATTTAGTTCCAGCTAATAACTTTCCAAGTGCTTGACCAACTTTATCTTCTGGAATTCCTGGGCCATTATCACTAACAGAAACTTCATAATACTCTTCTCCAATCTCTGATATTTGAACCTCTATATCTGGAAGAATGCCAGCTTCTTCACAGGCATCTAATGAATTTGTTACTAACTCATGAACAATTGTTGTTAATGTTCTTTGTTTCCCATAAAGGCCTAACATTTGTCTATTTTTTTTGAAAAAATCAGCAACAGAATGTTCTTTTAATTCTTCAAAAAGTTTTTCTGCACTAATTCCATCTTTTGAAATAGAAGGTTTTTTTTCAGAATCTATTTGCTCAACATTAACTTGTTTTTGATCAACCATAATAATCTTCCTGAAATTAAATTTTTAAATAGATAAACAATATTATTTAATAATCTGTTTTATATAAAATAATTAAATTAATTTTATAGGATACTATAATATAATATATCTAAATATATTTATAAATAGATTTGTATAAAATAAAAAAATAAATATAGGGGCCATAATGCTACAAAATAACCACACCAAATATAAGCATTTACACACAATTTAATTAATATAAACACAGAAAAAAAGAAAAATTATGGAAAAAAAATATATAGAAAATAAATATTATAAAAATTTAAAAGAAATAAATTATAAACAAATTCAAAAAAACAACAATAATATAGAAATAAATACACAAACTTTTTTGGAAATATTTACTAAAATAATTCAAAAAAATACACCTAAAGAGAAATTTGGAATATTATTTAGCGGAGGAATAGATTCTCTATTGATTGCATGTATTTGTAAAAATTTAAAGCTTAATTTTAAATGCTATTTTGCATATGTTGAAGATTTGGGAAAACCAAAAGATTTAGAGTTTGCAGAGTACGCTTGTGAAAAATTAAATTTAGAATTAGTAAAAGTACCAATTAAATATACAGAAATGCCAAAAACGATAAATTATGTTTTATCTCAAATTATTATGGAAAATTATATAGATGTAATTTCTGGATTGCCTATCTATTATGCATGTAAACAAGCTTCAAAAGAAAAAATTAAAAAAGTAATTGTCGGGTGTGGTGCTGATGAACTATTTTGTGGATATGCAAAATTTAAAGATGCAGAAGATATTAATAGCCTTTCATTAAATCTTTTAAAAAAAATGGAAAAAAATAATTTTTATAGAGATTGGAAGATTGGAGAACTAAATGATATTGAAATTATTGCACCATATTTAGAAAAAGAAATAATTGACTTTAGTTTATCTCTTAAAAAAGAACAGAAACTTACAAAAAAACAAAATAAAATTATTTTAAGGAATGCACTTAAAAAAATCTTGCCTGACAAAAAACTTTATGAACGAAAAAAAACAGCTGCACAATATGGTGGGAATTTTGATAAAGGTGTAGATAAACTTGCAAGGCAAGCAAGATGCCAAGGAAAATTAGAATATTTAAATTTGCTTAAACAAGAAAACAATTTAAAATTAGGGGCATTATATTCTAGTGGTAAAGATTCAAATATCGCATTGTGGCATATGCAAAAACAAGGGTATGATATTAAATGTTTAATATCTATTATTCCAGAAACAAATGATTCATACATGTATCAAAAACCAAATTTAAAAATAATAATAGCACAATCAAAAGCACTAGGAATACCATTAATTATTAACAGAACAAAAGGTGAAAAAGAAAAGGAACTTAAAGAACTTAAACAAGCATTAATTGAAGCTAAAAAAAAAATATAATATACAAGGTGTCATAACAGGGGCATTAGCAAGTAATTATCAAAGAGAAAGAATTCAAAATATATGCAAAGAACTTAAATTAAAATTATTTGCACCATTATGGGGAATGACACAAGAAAATGAATTATTTGAATTACAAAAAAATAAATTTGAATATATTATGTGTAAAATTTCTGCTAAAGGATTAAACAAAGAATGGTTAAATAAAAAAATAGATTATAAAGATATTGAAAAACTAAAATTATTTAATACAAAATTTGGATTTAATATTGCAGGAGAAGGAGGTGAATATGAAACAATTGTTTTAAATGCACCAAATTTTAAACAAAAAATAATTATTGAAAATTCAAAAAAAATTATGGAAAACGAATGCACAGGATATTTGGATATAAAAAAAATAAAATTGGAAAAAAATTAAATATTATTTGTGTTTTTTAATATAAGCAATAACACTTCTTACTGTTCCTTTTTCTACTCCAATTACATTTAAAACCCATTCAATTTCATCATAAGATTTATTTGCTCTTTTAAAACCTTGAGCAATTTCTAATGGGCTTGCAGCTATTGCTTTCATAGCTTTTCCAATATCGTATGTTTTAGCACCTGCTTCAACCATTGAAACAATTATTTCAGAGACAGGTGTATGCATTTTAGAAAAATTTTGTGCAATAGATTCTAAACTAACTTTTTCAGCAATTAATAATTTAACAGATTGTTTATCAGATAATTTTAAAGACCTACTAAATTTAATCAACTCAGAAATTTGCCCACCTGCTCTGACATATTCATGAAAAATATCTCCAACTTTATAACCTAGTTCATAAATATTATTTAAAGAAAAATTATATTTAAATAAATCTGGCAAAAATAAAAATTTTTTTGTAAGCTCTTGGGCATTTATATTAAATATTTTTAATAACTTCCCTGGTTCTTTTGTTTTACTTACTTCTACTAAAAATTCTGGCAAAGATCTATTTTTTAAGACTTCTAATTTCTTATAAACCTCATGAGGTGTTGGTTTTTTTTGAACATTTTTTGTTTTTGGAAAACTGTACTTTTCTGCTTTCTTTTCTTTTATTTGCCTTTCTTTCATTTGTGACAATGACCTTTTCTCTAATAGTGCCATAGTTTCACCATTTTTTATAACATAAAACATTTATTCATCAAAAAAAATATCATCTATTGGTGTATCTTGAGAATTTTTAAAACTCTTTTTATCTGTATATATATCTGACTTTAACATTTTAAAAACAGTAGTGTGAGACGCTCCTTGCAATATTTTTTCAATAATATCCCTTGTTTTCTTTAACTGATTTTCAGAACCAATAATTCCTATATAATATCCATAAATTGACAAAACACATTTTTGTTTTTTTTCAATCAATTCTTTAACTTTACCATTTCTTCCAATAACTCTCCCTTTTATTTGTGCAATTTTTTCTCTATTTCTTATATTATCAACATAGTCCCTAATATCAATTATTTCTAAAGCTACATTATCATTTAATAACTGAAGAGCATTTTGTGGAGAAAAACCTTTAGAAATTGCATCAATTATTTTTTTGGCAACATAAATACCATAATAGGATTTATCAGATGAAATAACTACATCTCCCGTCTTACTATTTATATCAATCAATGTATTTGTTTTTTTTGAAATATTTGCTTTGGTTTGTCCATTTTGGCCAATTACAATTGGTAATCTGGAAATATTTACTTTAATTGTTTCTTCCATATATATCTAATTTCCTAGTTTTTATATCATCTAATACTTTAGAATAACTTAAATTTTTATTTTTAAATTTTTTATTTAAAAAATCTGTTATTGAAATAATATCTCTTTTTAAAAAATTTTTTGCATTTGGATGTTTTTCTGTAACAGCTTGACCAAAATCAATAATAGTTATCTTTTGTGTTTCTGGATTTATCAAAATATTAAATGGAGAAAAATCGGCATGCACAAGTTTTGCACCATAAAGCATTTTTGCATAATTCTCTATAATTTGATCATAAACACTATCAAAATCAAATGGTGTTTCTGTCAATTTTGGGAATGAAACACCATCTGGTGTTCCTATAAATGACATTATTAAAATGTTTTTTTCTTTCGCAATAGGTATTGGACAACTAACTTGATTATTTGAAGCTAATGTTAAATTTTTGAACTCTTTATCAACCCATAATAAAACAATATCTTTTTTTTCTTTAGGGCAATTTTTAAATCTATAATCCCCATTAATATATTTATCCATATTTTTAAATTTAGAAGTTTCTATTTTATAGATCTTTGCAACTAATGGTGTATCTTTTAAATGACCAAAAAAGGTAATCGATTCTTTCCCAGAAGATATTGGATATTCAATAGAATCTATAACATGATTACTTGAAAGTTTAAAAAGAGCATGTTGTGTAAAATCATCAAAAACATAAGATTCTATTTTATTTTTTTGTTTTGTAAGTTTTTTTGTTTTTGCCATTTTGTATCAGTTCATAATTACTTTTATAATTTTTATAATTTTTTTAAATAAAATATAAACAACATAAAAAAAATTAAAAAAAATAGTTTATTTGTGTTTTGTGTGTTCTTGGAAAATAGTATCCATTTTATGAGTGCCTTTTACATCACCAGTGTGTTGATAAAGTTTATCTAATTCTCCTCTTTTTTCAAGCTCATTAATTTGATAACCAACATATCTCCAAACAATGTCCCCTTTAGATGGTTGAAAATCCCAAAGTTTAACAATTACAATATCATTTGGTTTAACCCAAATATGTTTAAACATTTTTCCAGGGAGTCTACACACTCTTTCAACACCATCTTCACACATTACCTTTAAGTTTTTTACACCTGTAAGTAATGTGATTTTTCCATACATCTCTAACTCATTTCTGTTTGGCGTTCTTAATTTTCTTTGTTCAATTTCTTTTTCAGTAACATCAGTTTCCAATTTCTCTACCTCTTTTTATTTTTTTAAAAAAATATTTTTCAAAGTTTATAAATTTGAATATGTGGGATTCCTCCAAAATATATAATTTGATCTTTAGAAATTATTTTATTATCTATAAGAAAACTACATGTTTTTTTCCCAAAAACATTAATACTATCTGCTTCATTTATGTTCTTTAAAATTTCTTTTTGAGACATAATAGTTATACCATAAAATCCTTCATTAATCTCTATTGTAATATTTTCAAAAGAAATTTTAGTATTTAATAACTCATCATCACAACAAGCAAAGATTATTTGCCCATTGCTTATATGCTTTTTTCCAATCATTTTTTTTCTAATTTATAATTTTGGTAATGGTGTAATTGCACCACAAGCTGTACATTTAAGAACCTTTATACCATTTTGTGTAATTATTTCTGTATCAGGTTTATTACACACAGAACACAAAACAAAAGATTTCATATATTTCATTAAAATTTGATTTAATCTATTTGTATCGAAAACACCATTTAAAATCAATGAACCTTCTGAAATAACAGACGATGTAGAAATTTCATTCATTACAAATTTATATAATTGTTTTTCATCTCTCTTCAAATATTTTGCGATTTTTGAAAAATTCTTCCAAATTGTTTGTTTTCCTTGAACAATTGATTCTACAACTGGCAATTCAAATCTGGAATCGCTTAATGTTTTTTCTGGTAATGAGGAATATAATCTGTCTAATAATTCATCAAAATTTAAAGTTTCTTTATTCATAATTTTTCTTAACTCAATTTATAATAAATATAATATGGAAACTATTTAAAAACTTTATTTTTTAAAACTATAAAAATAAAAAAGTAATAATTATAACAACAAGCATAAGAATTGCTTGTGGGGGCAATGCAGGAACTGCTTTTAATTTATATTTCCCAATTGCATAAAATGTCCAAATCAAACCAATAATAGATGCAATCCATATTCCAATAATTGGAAGAATAGCAATTTTAAATGGAAAAGACCGAATCAAAACAAAAAATAAACTTGCACAAATTGTTAAAGGTATAACTAGATCTCCACCACCTAATTGAAATGCACCATTTTTTGTAGGAATTACAAATAAAAAAGAAACTTTTTGTTTAGTAAATATTTTTGCTAATTTTACCATATGTTTTGTATAAAAAACAGCAATAATGTCATACAAAGACAATAAAAGTAAAAAAACAATAACAGGTAAAATGCCTAAACTCAAGCCAATAATTGCACCTGCTGCACCAATCGCAATAGCTAATAAACAATTATTGTACCAAATAGATAATTTTAAATATCTTTTTTGAGAAGACAAATAATATTTTAAAATTACTAAAAATAATGAAACAATGGCTGCTAACAGATAAACCAAAAAAATATCTAAAAACAACAAAAGACCTGCAAACAATGCAAGAAATTCTAAAATAACTAAATAACCACTTTTTTTAGAAAATTTTCTTAAAAATAAAATTATTGCAGTAAGTAATAAAATTTCTAAAAAAATACCAACTGCATTCCAAATATTATTTGGATCTTTTGTAAAAATTCCTGTAACTAAACCACTTGTTGCATAAGAATTAGCAACAAAAAGGCCAATTGCTTGAACAACAATAAAAATAAGAAGAAAATAAAGGATAAATTTAAAAGTAATTTTTCTTTTTTGCATAATTTATATAATACCCTAGTTTTATGGTTTATTTTTTTAGATCATTTTTTGTTAATATTTGTATATTCTTGTCTGATTTTATTTGCGTATCTGGACAAACAATAAATGTTATCTTTTTCTCTTTTGCAATTTTTAATAAATCCTCTGTAAGTTCTTGATCAGTAACAATTACATAAACTTTATTTTCTTTAAAATTTTTTAACTTCTTAATAAACCTTTCACCAGATGCACTTGCAATTTTTTTAAAATTATTATTTAAGATAACTGATTCTTTTTGAAAAATTACATCATCTAATGTTTTTAATAAATTACGTTTTTGTTCTTCATTTAATGTATTGCCCTTTATAACATCTTTCTGAGAATCTTTTGAAAAAACATCTTCTTTAGATTTTTCTTGCTTTTTTTGTTCTAGAACAATTGGCTTTTCTGTGGGCTTTTCTGTGGGCTTTTCTGTATTTATATTATTTTTTATTTCTTGAATTTGATTTATTATTTCTGATGCAAGTTCATTAGAAATGCCCGTGTTTGGTAATTTTGGTATAGGTGTAATCGTTTGTTTTTGAGCAATTGCACCAACTGCTTCTTTTTGTTTAAAATTATTATTATATTTTCTATTATTTGAAAACTTACTTTTTGAATTAAAATCACGATGTTGATTATTTTTAAAACTAGACCCACCTTGACTAAACTTATTTCGTGAATCTGTTGCATCAATTTTTTCAACATTAGGAATATCTGCAAGCATATTTAAAAAATTAAGATCTTCTACTGATTTATTGCTTGCAGAAGTGTAAACTTTAAACTTATTTTCAGTTATCCCTTTATATGAATCTTGTTTGTGAGAATTACCAAATTTATTTTGTGGATTTGATGTATAACTTGGTTGTACATGGTATGTTTTAGATGCAACTTCTGATTTCTGAAACTTATTATTGTAATAATAATCTAACTTAATTTTTCTTCGTAATGCTTGATTAATTTCCTTTTGTGTTAATTCTTCAACTTCTTTGCCATCTGGAGCCTTTGCAACATAATCTATTTTTATAGATTTTTTTAATTGCTCTAACTGAATATCTCCACCTCTATCCCCATCTAAAAAAACAGTTACCTTCTTAGATTTACATATTTCTGCAAGACTAGGTGGTATTCTTGCACCATTTGTTGAAATAACATTTGTAAAACCATACTTTAACATGTTTAAAACATCAGCTCTACCTTCTACTACAATTAATTCATCTGTATTATCTATATCTGGGCCAGCTGGTAATTTATCTGGGCCATAAAATATAATTTCTTTAACTTTAATTGAACTAGAAATATCATTAATTAACTCTTTTGTATCTGGAATCTCATGTCCAACAACCTTGGTTAAAAGATCAACAGCTCTTTCTTTTATTTGATTTCTTTTTACACTTCGTGTATCTTCTATTTGATTAATTTTAAAAGTTACATCACAAGGACCAACTTTATCTATTGTTTCAATTGCTGCTGCAATTAATGCAGTTTCCGTCATAGATAAACTACATGGTAATTTTAGTTCACCTTGTGTTTTATTATCTTTATGATTAATAGTGATTTCAATTCTCCCTATTTTTCCATTTTGTTGAAGCTCTTTTAAATCTAAATCAGCACCTAATAGTCCTTCTGATTGACCAAAAATTGCACCAATTACATCTGGTTTTTCAACTAAACCATCTATTTCAAAATTAGCAATAATCATATATTTTGTTGTTTCTAAATATGTTTTTCCCATATATCATTTACACCTGTTTTTATTTTTTGTTTGGATTTTTAAAAACAGGATTTTTGAAAAATAGTGAATCTTTTACAAAACTTCTTTTATTTTAATTAATTTTGTATTAGATTTTTGACCTTTAATTATTTCTATAATATATCCAAGATCTTTAAAATAACTTATTAATTCTTTATTTGCTTGCCCCTTGACAGGTAATTTAGTTAATTTAACCTTATAACCATTATCAATGGGTAAAATCTCTTTCTTATTAGAGTTAGAGATTATTTGCAAAGTAATAAACTCATCTTTTTTAAAATTTAAATCTTGCATATATTTTTTAATTTAAAAATATTAAATTCAAATAAATCATGGTCTAAAACCATAAAATACACTATTTATTGAATCCTGTTTATTTAAATCCATTTAATAACTGTAAATTTTGTTTTTAAAAATTTACAAAAAACATTTTTTAAATATTATATATAATTAAAGAACCAATATATTTTTAAATAGTAAATTCTACCTATATATACAACAAAAACTTCAAAAAAAGAAAAAACCTATGAAAAACAAAGTTAAAGGCTCAAATGCAGAAAGAGAACTATTATTTAAGTTATACGCTAATGGATTTGGAGTTGTAAGAGTTGCAGGTTCCGGATCTATCTCTATTCCTACACCTGACATACTTGCTATCAAACATAAAAAAGGGTGTGCTATTGAATGTAAAACAAAATCAGGAGAATATCTTAATATTAAAGAGTCACAGATACAAGAATTAAACATTTTTGAAAAAAGAACTGGTTTTAAATCATACATTGCTTGGAGATTAGAAAAAGATAATTGGTATTTTATTACCCCTGAAAAAATAAATAAAACAAAAAAAGCATATTCTATAAAAAGAGAAGAAATTAAAGAAAAAGGAATGACCTTTGATAAATTTATATCTTTAATCTCTGAAAACTAAAAATGTGAAACAAAATGTTAGACTTAGAAGAAATTATTCTTTCATTAGAAAAATTAGAAAAAAAAGAAAAAAGTTTATTAAACAAAATTCTTTATGAAAATGCCATAAATAACTTAAGAGAAATCAAAGAAAAAAACAAACAATTATAATAATTTATATTTCTTTGTAAAAAGATCTATTTCCTTCTCAGGAATTGGACCAATCCCTAAACAAGTTATATCTGGAGAAGATAACTGGGTAAGCCCCATATCTTTAATTAAAGCATGTGGAAACTTCTTTTTAATTTGCTCAAAAAGATCTAAAAGTTCTTTTTTAGACTCAATTTTTAAAACAATTTTTTTTTGACCCTCTTCTAACCATTCAGAAGCGGCATGCGGGTCTTTCTGTTGTGTATCTAAAAAAGATGTAACAGAGGCATGAGCAACTTGTGATGCAATTTTTCCTTTTCCTAAATGTAAATCGTTTCTTACAAGTATAACTTGTTTATACATTATTTTTCACAACCACTTCTAATCAAAAAAAATTAATCTTCTATTCCTAAAAAAGTTATTTTATAGGTCTTTTGATGCTTACCCCATTGTGAAGTAATTTCTTTTGTTTCTTCTAAATTAAAGGTTGTTTCAAATTCATAACCTCTATGCTCATTCTTTACTAAATAATGATGATCATATTCTAAAACAATTCTGTCAGGTTTAACAGAAATTATTTTAAAAATTGCATGATCTCCATCTTCTTCAAATGGTTCATTCTCATCAACCAAAATTGTTTTTTCTTCATTTGTGTTTCTTCCAGGATGTTCCATATCTATAACTTTTTTTATAATATATAATTTTACTTTCATGACAATTCCTCACTTAAAATTTATTTAAATATCATCTAATAAAAATAAGACGGATAAATTTAAATACATTAGTGTTTTAGTTAACCATAATAATAATTACATCCATGGAATCAAAACTTGGTCCGTTCTATAATTTGGATTAATTATTGTTTCTTCAAATAAATGTTTTTCTCCATTTAAAAAATGTTTTAAACCTAAATCTGCAATCATTAAACCATTATCTACACAAACATCTTGTGAAGGAATAAACAACTTAAACTCTCTTTGTTCATTTAATCTTTCAAGCATTTGTTTTAATGCTTGACTAGACGCAACGCCACCAATTACCATAACTTCCTTTTTGTTTGTGTAAGAAAGAGCTCTTTCTGTAACTTCTAAAAGCATAGCATATGCAGTATGCATAAAAGAATAAACTAGATCTTCTTTATTAACTTTATTAATTAAAGATTCTGCATATGTTAAAAGTCCAGAAAAAACAAGATCCATGCCTTTTACAGAATAAGGCATTTCAATATAATTTTTTCCTTCAAAATATATTTTATCTAAAATAGGTCCACCAGGAAAACCATAACCCATAGATCTTGCAAATGAATCTAAAAGATTCCCAATTCCAATATCTAAAGTTTCACCAATTATTTTATATCTTTGATTATCTAAACCTATAATTTGTGTATTTGCACCAGATGTATAAATAACCAATGGATCTTTTGCTTTCAATAATGTTTTACCAATTTCTATATGCGCTACACAATGATTAACACCAACAATTGGTTTATTATACTTTATGGAAAGAGTCCTTGCTAAAGTTGCCCCTACAGAAAGACAAGGGCCTAAACCAGGACCTTTTGCAAAAGAAATTACATCAATGTCTTTTATAGATAACTTAGACTTTAATAATGCTTCTTCTAAAACATCTACTGCATTTTGATAATGGAACTGTGCAACTTCAGAAGGTTTAATTCCTTGTTGTTGATTTGTATATTGTTTTTTATAATTTGCAAGAATATTACCTTTATTATCAATAACACCTACCCCAAAAGTGTGTGCGGTAGACTCTATACCTAAACAAACTATGTTTTTCATAAAAATATTGTTTTTTATTTTAAAATTAATCAAAAGAAGTAAGATAATTTCTTACATGTACAAGTTCTTCTGGGGAATAATAACCTGGTGGTGCAAGGACTACTTTAATTTTTCTAAAACTTTCTGTATATGCATTTAAACTATACATATATGACTTATTAAGAGCAAGATGTACAAAAGCATCAGACATATCTTGATAATTTCCTAAATAAAAAATAGCATGACTATAAGGCACGGGTTTACCTCTAAACCTATTTTCACCAACATACACCCCTAAAATTAAACCAGGATATAAATGGTCTAAATTCAAAGGTTTTCCATCTTCCCAACTCCAAAGAACTTGTGCATCACCTCTTCCTTTTTTTGGTAAATCCCAAGCATTTGCTGATTCCCATTTTATTTTGTTACCAGATGAATCAGTACCATAATCATAATATCTATTCCCAAACTTCACTGCAAACCCTGCACAGTGTTTATATCCAACAGGTAAATCCATACATTTTTGTTTAAGTATACAATAATTATATTTTGCAATATCTTTTGTTTCAAACAAAGGTGTAGGTACTTTAAAAGGGTATAAATTAAGAGTAAGAGCATGCATTACGGATTTAGGAAGAACTTCTGTGTTATATATTGTATATGGGTCTATAAATGTTTCCTGAATAATTGCATCATCAAAATTATGCATCATCATTTTATATGTTAAATAATAAGATAACTTTACAATATCTTGAAATACACCTTCATGTGTTAAATTGCTTGAAATATTAAAAGGTTTATTTTGTGCCAAAAATTTTGTATTAGGATTCCAATATTTATAAAATAAAATAAAAGCAGCATCTATTGCCTCATTATTATCATAACTCTCAAACACATTTTTGTCAAAAGTTATTTCTTGTGTATTATTAGATGGACTTGCTATTAATTTATCTTTATCCCTAGAATACACAGCACCTGCAAACAATACAGATGCATAATTTTTATAATTTATATTTTCTGTTTGTTTCATATAATTACATAATGAAACATAATCATCTTTTGTAAAATTACCATCATTAACATCATTTAAAAAACGCATTGGTGTTCTATCCTCTGAAACTAAATAAACTTTAGGTGCTTCTGTAGAGTCATTGTTTTGAGAAGAAGGTGTTGTTTGATTAGAAGATGAATCAATAATATCAGTATTGTTCAATTCAGAAACTGGCTTAGCCAAAGATAACAATTTATCTTGTTGGTCCTTAGGCAAACTAGAAAAATCTAAAAAAGAAACATACTTTAAAGAATCTGGAATATCAGAAACAATTTCTGTTAGAGGTATAATTTTTGAAGAAATTTCTTTTGATAATAATGTATCCTGTAAAATTGGATATTCAATATAACCTATCAAAGGCAACTCAGTATAAATTGTTTGCTCAGGATCTGTTTGTAATTCTTCTTTTTTAAAAACTAATTCTTGTTCTAAATCAAAAGGATATATCTCATTAAAATTATTATCCGAAAACTTAGCTTTATTAAAATAATCTTTTAAACTAATATAACCTTTATCAATTACTTCTTCACTATTACAATAACTCTTCAAATCAACTTGTGCCCAGCCACTATCTTCTTCTTTAGTAAAACCACCAGTACCATACTCAGAAGTTTGTGCAATTATTGCCCAAAACTGAGCTGTTTCTTCTTCTGTTAACCCATAAAGATTAGCAACATCAAAAATAACAGAATTAAAATTAGCTAATTTTTGAAGTTCTTTAGGGTTTGGATTTACTACATATCTCAAATATTTATTAAAATAAATTTCTCTTAAAATATATATGTAATACATATCATTATACATTTTATCATAAACACCACCACTAGAAACATGTTTATTAAAAGACAAATTAAATACATCTAAATTTGATAATAAACCACCTAAATAATCTAAATAAAACTCATCTGTTACTTCTAAATTAACTATCTTTTTTGCAGATCTTGGGCCAATAATATTTCTATAATTTAATGCAAAAGTATCATCTTCTGGTAAAAATGTAAAAGGTGTTAAAAACAAATAATCTAGTTCATAATTAGGATTCTGTAAAAATGTATTTTCATCAGCTAAATCATAAAATTTTTGATTATTAAAACCTGCAGGGCTTATTGGCCCTGTATAATCTAAATGATCTACATTCCCAGCAAATGGTTTATATTGAGCACCTACAATAATAGTAGGAAGATTTGTAGGGAAAACTATTTCAACCTTAGAATTAAATTCTTGTAATTTAGAAACTTTAATCTTATACTTATATGGAACAATCTTTGTATTAGAAATACAATTTTCATTAACATTTACATCACAAAAATAAATAGTATTTGTATCAATTTCTTTAAAATCAACATCATTTTTAATAAATAAATCTTTTTGCATATATTCTTTAAAATCAGGAGTTCTAGGTATTCCATAAAAATAAATATAATCTTCTTTATTAAAATCACTATAATTAGAAACCGTTAATATTAACTTTTTAGTATTTGTTTTTGCCTCTAATGCAAGATTTAATATATTTGAATAATACCCAGGGAAAATCTTTTCAGGAGCTATTGATTCTACAGACAAAGAAAGATCAGATATATATGGCTGTATCTTTAATTTAATTTTTTTGTGTGGATCAGTTTTAGAAATTAAAGTTAGAGAAAAACCTTTTGTTAGATCATCAATAGTTATATCCCTTAATTGCAATGAATTAGTAGGAATAATTGACTTTTTTGCAGATGTGCCAACTAACTTAATATTAAATTCATTTAGGTTTAAAGATACTAAATCATTTTCAGACCATTCTAAAGAATCTAAATTCATCTCAAAAAAAGTAAACATAAACTGAAATTTAGAAGAACCTATAGAAGATTTCCCATATAAATTATCAAGTAATATACGTAAAACAATCTCTTGATTTGCATAATCTACTTCATGGAAATAAGGTAATGTTTTACCTTGAAATAAAATTTCTAAAGTAAAATAAACAGGATAATCTAAAACTAAAGATTCATATTGTGGCAATAAATCATTATCATTTATTTTTTTCTTAAAAAAAGAAGCATCTTTATTTGGCTCATCAAACAAATAATTATCCTTTCTATAATATTTTCTATCATACTTTAAAAACCCAGACCTTTCAATTTTAGAATATAAAAAATTCTTTTGCAAAACAACATCATTGTTTTCTTTTGCTAGGCCTGCATAATTTGCATGAGGCGAATTATATTGAAAACCAAATAAATAAAGCGTACCAGGTGCATCAATTACTTTTCCAGGAATTACAAAATCCATATTTGTTTTTTGTTGAGATGGTGTATATGAAGAAATATAAACATAATTAATTATAAAATAATCTCCTAAAAATAAATCTTGAATATATTTTGAATACTCAAGAGATGAAATATTAAAAAAATTTGACATTTTTGTTTTATATAAATTATAATAATACATATATTCCTGTTCTGATTCTGCATCTTGGCAACTTTTAATAAGTGAAAAAATACCACCTTCTTCAAAATTAGATTTATCATAAACTAAATTAGACAATAATGTTTTAAGTTCAAACTCAGAAACAGACAATTCTTCATCAGCATATGGATTATTTGTGTCTTCATCTAATATTGGATAAAATAGTTCATCATCTAAATAAACACCAACTAAATAAAGAGTATTTGTTGTATTTTCTAAACTTAAATTACCCATAAACACATTTTCTGATAAAAAATAATTTACATCATTTATCTTTAAACCAACATCATCAGATTGTGCAAAAATTGTTGGAAAGATAAATAAAAAAAACAAGAAAAAAAACAATGTTTGTATAAAAATATTTTTTTGCATAAAATTATCTTTTATTTATTTTAAATGTTTTGTTTTTTTGAATTATTTATATTCGAATAATATTTAATACATAAAAACATATTT